>Ga0307434_1001641_pt1 | contig 11754 bp, 10 predicted proteins | sample SalMarWE160220MG_FD_202156 | JGI IMG/M metagenome (GOLD analysis project Ga0307434, IMG submission 202156) | Salt marsh sediment microbial communities from the Plum Island Ecosystem LTER, Massachusetts, United States - WE1603-220 | ecosystem: Environmental > Aquatic > Marine > Intertidal zone >...
TCGCTGTTCCTGACCGATGTACAATCCAAATATTACAAACGCTAGCCCCATCAAGAAGGCAATTACAAAAAGGTAAACTGTGACAATTTGGCCTTGCTTCAGCTGGGCAAACTGTTCACCCATCATTTTAATGGTTTTTACCTCTTCACTCATCTGACTACTCATATTATCTAACGATTCTTGGATTCGCGATATGTCATCTGATTGCTGACCCCAAGCCAGCTGATCGAAATCTAATGCAGTTAATACGGATAAAAGAAGAGCTACGAAAATGATCATCCAGGTAATCGGTAACAATCTGGAATCTAATATGCAAATGCTTATTAAATCTATTGCAGGCTTTAGGCGGCAAAAGGATGAGCATTTTTCTTTCCGTAGGTCTTACTAGCTCTCTTGCTTTCCGATTCTTAGTTTGGCTAAAATATGGTCGTGATAGGCTTGTATTCGCGTACACAATCTCCATGGTTTTGTTTACTACGAGCTCATTGTCTCTCGCAGCTTTTGTAATATCTGAAATAGGGTATAATCAGAGTATTATTGACTCGTCAAGAATCTCAACCTCTACTCAAAATGTCACAAATTTTTCAATGAAAGATGTTCAAAGTCTGGGGGACTCCAGGGTGTTGGATATTTCCGGGATTAGCAGGGATTTTAACACTTGCACCCTTCTCGTTTGGCACGAGAAGATAAGCTGTGCTTGTGCAGCAAGATTGGCTGTCGGGGCACAACCCAGTCATCACCTTGGATCGTCACCTTACTAAGGAACAATATTGTGTAATTTTACCTGATTTTATATATTAATTAAATAAAATATATTTTTGAAGTACGCAAGGTATTATTGCTTCGGTACCCGGGGATCAGTCTATGTTCAGAGTGAACAAGGTCTTGAGAATGCATGTCCAGAAGGTACTACCGAGTCCAGCAATGCTTTCTGATTCGTATTTTTCCAAGTTCTGCTGATGTTCCCACTTCGGTCCATAACAGGTTGACTAAGGCGTTCCCCAAATGTTTGAAGGTTACGATAGTTTGCTGGATCCTGCTTGAGTGTGATCTTCTCGAATTCGTTTTCTTATGTTGTATACTTCGATGGCAATTACATTGGCTATTATGACTAACCGGGATTTTTATCGAACCTTATGAGCTATGAATCAATTTGCAAATGTTGATGGACGGCCTTAAACAAGAGTCCACATGTGTCCGTCTAAATGAATTATATAACTTGAAATGCTACTCTAGAACTGTCGTAGTCTAACTAAAACATAATGGTGAACATAGCCAATGGTAACACCCAAACCCTTTTCTGGTTATTTTTTCTAATAAAAATTTATGACAGATATATTCTTAATGCCTCTATAAGAGATATAATACTATAAATCTACTAATGAATAAGTCTACTTATCAGACACTTGGTCCTTATCTGCTTAAAAGAATGCAATAACCCCGCTTACATGAATTATGGATTACTGTATTTAGACCAATCAAGTATGTTTACTTATTATTGATGCCCAGGGAGGGCGGTTATTCAGTATTTTTGAAATATTTAACAAGGATACATCCAATAGATACCTAAAAATGATATATTATAAATTCCTAAAACTATTTACTATTTATTCTTAGATAAGGTTTTACACCATTATAGATCTAGTAAGACGACTCATAAATCATAATAGGGGAAATTGCTGCGTTACTGCAGTCACTGCAGTCGCTGCAGTTACTGCAAAAAGGAGTCCATTACCGATGCCAAATCGAAGACTATATCAATGTCCACACACGGGTTGTAGCCAAACATCAACAAGACGCTGGAACATGCATATCCACATAATGAGAAAGCATGGTGGTATGCATGCTGAAATGACTCCCAAGACTGGATCCTGGTCTATTCCAAATAGTCAGCAACCATCTTCTTTCCCAAATTATTGGGATTCTCATGCATATGAAAAAATGACCCATCATCCAAATACCCTTACAGACGAAATTAAGAAAACCGAAATATTTCAAGATACAATCCTAGAGAGTCTTCGCAGAATAAGTGAAACGAACCGTCTAATGAATGAATTATTCATCCGACCGCCCCAATCAAACTTAAATGAGACCGACAAATTGTTTATGATTCAAATAGTTTCTGATCTGCTTCAGGGTAGCCGCACTACGCCTACTAATAGACACACTGTGCCTACTAAGAAAGAAGTCCTTCCCTCAGGTTACCAGATTTCCTTTTGCGACACATGTTTGTCGGGGTGCAAATTAAGACCGGTACTATTATATCCAATAGACTTCGAAGCGATAACAAAGCTAATCCATAAATGTGATTCTAAGAAACTCTTCATTGGCCAAAACCAAAATCAAAATGAAGAGGAAATTCTAGAGAAGAAGCGTCAGGTTAAAGTCCTTCTTGGAGATAACCTTTCGCAGATTGTCAGCTCTAGAATTGGTCAGAGAGACGCCTATCTGAAGGCCGTGAAGCTATCTCAAAACGCCTTCTCTGAGGAAACACAAAGAAAATGGAAAAAGCTTCCTCCAGATAGATCCCTCATTGAAGAAAAGGAGTGTATTAACTTTAATCCATCTACAGGTATGGCGAATATAAACCACTGGTTCCACCGCACAATAAGAGAACATGATGAGGATACCAACGTTAAGGTAACCCAAAGTGAACTAACGGAATTTCTTCGAATTGCAAAAGCAACATTTGGAATCTTCCAAGTTGATACAAACGATCCTACTAAGAAATACTATTTCTTGATCTACCTTGTGCTATAATTACAAGATCAGGCTGAAGAAAACGAAATAGTTAAATTCAATAACACTCTCCAGGCTGAATTGGATATAAAGTCATATTTTCTCCTTGCAGGGGAAGGTAGGCGCACTTAGCTGAGTGGTCTAGTTCAATATCATCTACGGTAAAGGTACTTATTATTAAACAGTTTCCAAAAGCTTAGGTCTTGCCGGCTTTCAAGAATTTCAGACCAACATGATAGTAATTTTTTGAAACCTTTAGGCACGATTTCGTTGCGCGCAGAAATTATTGTATTCGCCTCGTCGATTTAATTCTTGTATTCACAACGGAAGGACAATTCTTGCGCGCAGAAACTACTTATCATCGGTTAAGGATTATACTTGCTTTTTTGCTTTCTGAACACGCATCATCATCACTATGTGAAAATAACTTTTCATATAGAAAGAGTATTAAATCATGCAAGACCATCATAAGTGTATGAAAATAACGTCTTTAGGATTTGTTTTGGGCGCAGGATTCGGATTATTATTTATACTAAGTAGTTTACCGGCATCGGCTCAACCTCTCAAAAAAGACACTCCAACCGGGAATTTAACGGAGGAAATAGACATTTCAATAGATCCTTCAGAACCACTTCCTGCCAATGGGACTGCAACTATCAGTGCAGAAGGCGCAACAGATACAGACATGAATGGGTTTCCACCTGAAGGAGTTAACGTCATTATATCAAGTGATACTGTTACTGTAACGAATCAGACCGTAGATATCGGAACGGCTGAGGGAGAAGAGAACGGATCTGAATCCGGTGGTGGTTCTGATGAGGGATCTGAATCCGGTGGTGGTTCTGATGAGGGATCTGAATCCGGTGGTGGTTCTGATGAGGGATCTGAATCCGGTGGTGGTTCTGATGATGAGGGGACAGTAGAGGAGTAAAAAATGCGATGACTGTTGCCTGAGTATCCTCTTTATTTTTTGCGTGCGTATTTACATCATCCTGAAGTATTGGCAGTGTCGTCGTATGGGTTGCGGTATCGCTGGTGCCAGAACTGCAATGATATTCTGTTGCTTCTTTATCCACTATTTGTCTGTTAGACTTAAGACGGCCTGCAAACTGTAACATTCTTCTTAAAATATATATAGAATCGTTTCACCGAAATGAAATATGTCTTCAGGTAGGTAGGTAAACCATAGGTAATAGGTTTAACTAGGTCATCATAAACTTCTAGCGTACAACAATGGTTCATGCTCGCTTTCAGGATCTCCTGAGAAGTATCCATATCCATATCCATCGCACTTTATTCGCGATGTAAAACCACTGTTAATTAGTACGCTACGTACTTCAGCTAATATCCCGCCCGTTCCATCTGCTGGAAGATGGGCATTATTTTGTGATTCTGTCGTTCCTCCAGTTACCTTGTCTGTATCACCGATTGGGATATACAAATTATTATCCGGTTCATTGTGTCGGACCAGGAACTGCAGGCAGATCCAAGAGTAACTTAAGGTTCACCAGTTTACCTGCTGATACGTTTGTTAATTCTGCTGACACGTTACCTAAGCTAGAACCATCACTTGCAGTCCATGATGCACCATCTTCAAGCTCATTTCTGTACAATCCATTTCCTATTGCAGTACCACCATCTTCATCTTCTGCTTCGCTATAGTACAAGAAGACATATGTCTTTTCTGTTTCATTCAAAGAAAGATTATGATCTCGGCGATTTGGGTACAGATTATTTTGATGACGAAGTACTAAAGAAGAAGATTCTTTTACCCAAGAAGGAATATCTAAGAGAGGTATACGATGACGTATTAAGCACAGATAAATGGTTGATTGATCGCCATCTCACTAACATTTCTTAATTTATTCTTCTATGCATTTCAAGATTTATTCATTAATGGGTCTATCAAGGGCCCAGACATAGGTATTGTCGAGGAAATATCTTCAACGTGCCCGAATTGCCTTTTAAAGTTTCAACACTGATCGATGTCTGAAAAGTCCGAATGCCCATGCTGCAAGACCATAATAATTCGAAAGTTAGAGGATGACTTAGGTGACAACTTGTAGAGCAATCGCCCCTTAATGATTTTTTAACATTGTATATCATATGCATATACAGAAAGTAATGGACTTCGATGAAGTAGTTAAGAAAAGATAGATGATAAGAGAATATCAACAAAATAGGAAAATTCCTATTGCTATTATAGATAAATTACTTAAAAATGCACTTAGATCACCTAGTGCCGGTCATACACTAGTACAAGAGTATAATGTAGTAATTGACCCTATTACGAAAAGGAAGTTATGTGATCTCATACCATTTTTCTGATCTTATGAAATAGTAATCTTACTTTTCCCTATCATTATAATATGACCTTAGATCTTCCATGACTAGGTTAAAACTACTCTGTAGACCATCTAGTCGTGGACCCATTGTTTTATCGTGAAGGTGAGTATCGATAAGATATTTGTATGCACTGTCAATCGCTTTTAGGTAAGCATATACATATGACTCTATAGGTATATCCCTTGCTGTACTTTCGTGTCCTTCACGCTCTTCTAGCTCTTTGTACACTATTTCACCTTTGTTAATTATGATCTCTTCTGGCGTTTCTTTTTTATTCGACATCTTATGTCTAGATAAATTGGACATAAATATAAAATATCATATGCTCAGTATGGTCAGCCAGTAATACCATTTTTCTGATTTTATGAAATAATAAGTAAAATAGGTAAGTGCTAACCTAAAAGCCAAATAGGTGAACCACGTTACTTACTTTCATTATGAGTGGAAATATTTCATGGGAATGCCAGGAGAAAAGACATGCAGAATCGTTTACTTGCCAGAATTACAGACCTTACGAAGCGTATTTATAGACTAGAAAAGGCTGATGGACTAGACTGGAGCATTACAACTTGATAAAAAGCTGTTTTAGAGATGTGTGTTAATATTATTTTCAAGTCTATCTGCTCAAGTTCCTATTCTTATTGTGAAAGGTTATGATGCATCTACTAGTTTTGCACACGTAGCGCTTGCGTGTATTAGTACCTGAAATTCGCCTGCGTTATGGTACTGTACAACCCACATATTTGGTGCATTACTAGGGGTGAAGCCTGTGTTGATGAGTGATGGATTAAAGCCGTTTAGAGGTGGGGATTGGACCAATAGTCCTCCTCCAGTCGCAACTTCGTCTGGAGCACATACAGCTTCCACGACGCCAAACGAATTCGGTTGTACAGTCACCGGGGGACTCAAAACCCCTCTTACTTGCAATTCCTGCCCAAAAGGGGGTACAGTATCACCGTTATCACCTTGAGGCACTGACGATTCTGTCGTTCCCGTTGGTCCGCTAATAACTGGAGCGTTCCCGTCCAGTGTAAACAGCTTGGATCAAAAGATAATCTCTTTAACATATTGCACCTCTCCAACCATGAGATGATAACGGAGTAAGATTCTTCATCTGATAACTTTCTCACGTTTACAAGATAAGGCGCCAAGATACGCCATACACAATATCTTCTACCGTCCAGGCGTTTGTAATAATTTCTCGATCCATAGAATCCTATTGGTCTTGAAAGAGCGGTCATATCTATATCTATATTTTAGTTGATCTCGTTTTTTGCAAAACTTTGATTCTCTGATCGACTAAATGTGCATGGAAAGAACCTAATAATAATCTAATGTGTGGTCTATATCCATGCTGCCTCTTTGCAATTTTTTTTCAATTCATCAAGACTCGGAAATCAATACAGTTATAATATATTTGTTGGTGATATATCAAATGGTAACTTATATTTCCTCAAGGTAGAAGATAACCGAACAGGTCTTGTACAATCACCATTATTTAACGTTACCCTTCCAGAGAACAACATATTCGGAGCTCCTGCTGGCCCCGACAAAAGCTGTATCGGGTGGGTGGTGGGTTTTAATGAAGCCTCTTCCTCCTGGGGATCATGTTGTTAGTTTTGGTGGAAGTGTGGTTGATAATCCTACTACTGGAACACAGAGCTTTGCCACTAAGGCTACATATAACCTAAATGTAAAATAACTGGAAACTCTACTATACCTCTTTTGACGGCTAGCCAGTTTAAGGTAATGTGATATAGCCACTTATACGACTTGCATTGTAAACAACATTCGTCCTTTCAGAGCCAGCTAAGTCGGAGGGGAGGAGACATATAGATCATAAATCAAATGCCATTTGTAGAAAGATTCGTCTAGAAAGCAGATGATGAGGCAATCTTAACCAACCAATTGAGATTCTGACTGGGCCCAAAAATCACGTCAAATTTGGTTCTCATCCAGCAGAGTTTGCAGCTCTATCCTTGGCTATCTCATCTGGTCAATAAGCATATATCCGCACCGATATCTTTCTTCATTAATACATGGTCCCATTTACCAGTAAAGCTCAAATTCATCTGTTTCCAGCTAGACCGCGTTAGGGAAGGTAAAATAATGGAGTCCACTATCAGAAACTATTACAAATCAACAAAGTTATTTTGTGAGATGAATGACATTATCTCGATAAACTGGAAAAAGATCAGAAGAGGATTACCTAAAGGAAGACAAGCCGCCAATGATAGAGCGCCGACCGTCGAAGAGATTCAGAAACTAACGGAATATCCCGACAGGAGGATTAAACCCATAATATATACAATGGAATGGAGAATGACACAAACGTCAATGCAGTAGTATTGAGGGCTTGCAAGGAATTCTTGGCAAAAGATAAGATGTTCAAAGACAAGTACAAATCACATTCTGGTTTTAAAGAAATCATGTCTTAGATCATAACTTCCTCATAGTACCGTTGAGAAAAAAAATAGGGATTATGCTGGATCTTCTTTATGCAAGATGAACAAAGGTGCTTTGTGCAAGGTTAGTATGACAAGTATGACGATATGACAGGGGATGCTCTTGATACACAGGAAAAAAATGAGAGTGAAAGATACTAACAAACAAACAATAATGGTAATTAGGAGTAGTTAATGGATATCAAAAAGATTCTTACTAGAAAAACGTGAAAGACTTGTCACGCTGTCACACATGTCACACTCGACAAACAATATCTAGAGAATCTCATAACTCTTGGGAATTATCTGGATGAATCAGTTATTATTGCCGACTAAATCTTATTTACTAGTCCACCTAACTAATATGCTCATGTTCGTAAGCGTTATAGTATTGATCTTCCTTTCATTCATGTTCTTCTTATGGATGTCTCAGATAGTCTCATCCCAAGTACAATATCTGACTTACAGTAATCCTGATTACGACATTAGCATTCCATACCCAAGCTATTGGACACCCTCTGAGGTAAATCTTGGGCCTTATCAAGTCGTCAGGTTTGTGGCTCCTTCAGTGGAGGAGCATGAAACACCCACATCTATCGTAGTATACACACCTGCTACATTAGCCGTAGCAGTTCAGCCTTTAGATTCATCGAATATTACTAGGACCCAATTCATAGGTCAATTTCTGAATTTTGCTTACGATTCTCCGTCCCGCTACAGAATCATTGAAACTTCCAACACAACCATGGAAGACATGGAAGCAGAACAAATCGTGATGTACGAGTATCCTGAAGATGGTTCTACTTCTAAAATTATGCGAGTGATTGCTTTGGAAAATGATACCGCATATGCTTTAAAATATACCGCTGAGCCTGGAAAATATGATGAGTACTTACCAATTGCACAGACGATGATCGATTCATTTACTACATCATCAGATGTTGAAACAACTGAGTTAACAGGATCGGATATTATCTCTTCTCCCCAGCAATCTGATTCTTTATCTGTCCCAGGAAGGGAAAACATCTCAAGTCTCATCAACAATACACTGGACAAGACTGCATTACCTGGCAGTGACATTATATTGCAACCAAGACCCCATGGAGAAGAGACATCATCATTTCCCTCAAAGTTGATCGTAACAGATGTTACAAAGGGGGACAGCCAACTTCCTTTGAGATTCTATACTACAGGTGGTGCGCAACCCACAGAGATACGTACCTCTGGTGCAACAACAGGCGAGCTGAATGATTACTATCCAGTGGTGATGTTTCATTTTGATCAACCCAGTCAGATAGGACTAGTCAATATCAAACATCTCCTCCTGGGCCCGATAAAGAATTATGAGTCACCTAATGATATCCTAAGTGATTCTAGATATTTCAAAGACATCCCCCTTAATGAGCAGGTGCTTTTGGAAATGGACAACCCTGGATTAAATTATTTCATTTCATCTGTCCAGTTTGCTAACGGCTCCCAAGGAGTGTATTCAAATATAATGGACATGGATGCAATTTTCACAAAGGCAACATCAGAAGATCAAGTTGACTATAGGATGGATAGAGGAGAGGAATACAACATACTTGATGATTCAGATATTGATGATATTCAGTCAGATCCTTCTTTTCAGCAAATCGCATCAAAAATTATCTGTTCTGATTTAGATAGTAATGGATTTCAGGTTTGTCAGCAAGGTCTATCTGCAGACACGCCTGCAACAGAGGATACCCCTGGGCGAAACATTTCGCCACCTATAGCTGGTACCGATTCGATCTTTGAAGATAGTGATAATGATGACAAGGATGATGAAGATAATAACAACAACGATGATAATGATGACGAGTAGGACTGAAGAGATTGTCATCACTTAATGGAAGTATTGTATATTTTCCTGTGACTTCTGTTTAAGACGTATCATAAACATTTACTGACGACAATCAACTGGTTCAGGCTTTTTATCTGCAATTATGTAATTTTCTATTAATTGCTTCCTTTGTGGTAAACCGTTTCCCAAGAATTAGCAATCTGAGTCGCTAATGGTTTCTGTGTATTCCTAAGTGTTGCAATTACACAGATAGGTTACATTTTTGATTACCCACATGGGTTACACCTCTCTGCTTATTCTTAGTATGTATGGTAGATGTAATTAATCTCTGTAGGAACATCTCAGAGGGAGTGAGGCCATTGATTCCTCCATGCTCTCTGGTTTCATTGCACGCCTTGACAAACATATCATACCTAGCTTACCATCGTCTGTGTTTGGTACATCCTCCAATGCTAGAAATTCATTCTTCACTATTTTGTTATACGCCTCTATCTTTCCTTGCAGCTGTGGATAAGAGTTTGGAATTCGTTTATCCTTGATATGATTATTATGTACTAGGAAATGCTTGAAGATTCTAGACGTATTTATGCAATGTTCTCTCACTTAACCCTGTTAGAAAAATTCATACTTTAGTTGAATATACTTTATGATTCAACATTTTGTTAATACAGTAATTAGACTTGGTATCTCCACTTGGTAAGAAATGCGTGAATAAAAAGGAGCGTACTGAAATCAAGGTTGTGCTTTACCAAGACAGGATTGAGATTCAAAAACTTGGAATCAGCATCCCATATTCAACCCTGGATTATTATAGAATAGGTATGGTGGTGGCGAGGATCATCCAGGAAATCTCCAGGGCCACAGGAATTCCAGAGAATGAAATCCTACTTGTGAAATCATTCCCAAACAGCGTCCTCAATTTCTGAACCTCATGATATAGTCGACTGGGTTAACGCTGCGAGATGACGATAAGTCCCTTTATTAATTCATTTTCTGTCAGGCTTCGGTGATGGTCGTTTCGTCTCGTCTAATACTAACTTCAGATATTCTTTGATCTCATTTTCGTTGGGTGGGTATGAAATCCCCCCAGTCTGTTCTTCTATACTATCCTTACTTTCTTCTACAATTTTCAATATCCTTTTGGACAATTCCTGTTCCATTTGAGCAGTTCCTATGCCTTCCATTAAATCTATCTCAGATTTTTTAATTGATCTTCTTAGCGCGACGTCTTGTGACATTGATATTGATGAAATATACAATCCAATACTAAACAAGTATGAACCTAGCCGAAATGGGTAACAAGCTGGAGTTTCGAAAAGCATCAAAAGTTGAAACGATACTCTACATACCAGTCGGAGATATTGTAACCGCTCGACTTGTTGAATGTACTAAGGGTATGGTTGGAGAAAAAAAATATTATTTAACTCCAAAATTAGTTACAAAGTGAGCGTAAAGTTCGGAGTAAGTGGGGTCACTGATTGCGTCCATTTAGGTATGGCTGAGGGATTTCTTACCCCCCATCAGCTTTTTCTTAGTTGCTGAATTTCTTCTCTTAGATTAATAATTTCACTTTGCACTCAGCATGCACTAATAATAACAAAAACATGGACTTATTCAGATAATATTTGTACTAGAGGTGTGGTACAAGTAACTGTAGATAATCAAACATTTAGGAAGCCTTTTGCTCTGGAATTACTTTCGAATGATCCTCCTTCTATTGAAACTGATGAGTATGGGCATAAATCATATCTTCTTAGTGGTTCACTATGGATAGGTAATAATGGATGGAATCCAGTATCAGGTTAGGTTACTACTGCTCCTTCAGGTGATACAATAGCTTTTAATATCTGGAGTCATGTGGACCACTTTCCAGATCCAAGTAATAACATATAATTTGCTGACTGAATGTACTAAGTACCAAGCCAAAGATATTAGTATAGAACGAGACTCTTTAATATTATGACGTCGCGAATTGTAGGCATAAATATTCCATTCGTAACTCCGAATGGTGTAGACAAAGAAATGGCTTAACCTAACAGCCAGCCTGATCTGGTTCAAATGGGCTGATCAGGAACATAAATGTGGGGGATTACTCGTTTGACAGATATTATCGATGAACTGATTTTCGTTTATATTTGTAGGAAGACCATTAGCGTTGTTCAGATCTACCGTGTTATTGTGTAGCCACGTTCAATTCATCTTTATCCCCATTCCCTATAACGTTTGCCCAATCTGATCATAACGTTACCAAACACAGAAATCTAGTAATAGACCTTGGTAATGGAGTATCAACAAATGCTCAATTATCTTATCCAGCAATTGGTAAAGGACCATATCCTGGAGTCCTATTGATTCATGGTTCAGGTACAACCGATATGGATGAAACCTTAGCCAATACCT
>Ga0307434_1001643_pt1 | contig 11743 bp, 8 predicted proteins | sample SalMarWE160220MG_FD_202156 | JGI IMG/M metagenome (GOLD analysis project Ga0307434, IMG submission 202156) | Salt marsh sediment microbial communities from the Plum Island Ecosystem LTER, Massachusetts, United States - WE1603-220 | ecosystem: Environmental > Aquatic > Marine > Intertidal zone >...
GCAAGAAACTACTGGCTGATGGAGTCATAGAAGCGCAGCCAGCGCTTTGGCAATTCCGTGATATCCAGATTCGCCCGCACCCAGGATCTGGCCTGAGCCCCTAATTCCTGACCATAGGAAGGGTTGCCGAGCATGGTTCGCAGGGCGCGGGCGATCTTGTCAACCGAGCCGGCGGGCACGAGAAGGCCGGTCTGGCCGTTGACAATCAGGTCCCGGCACCCGGGGACGTCGGTGGCCACGATCGGCAACCCGGCCGCCATCGCCTCCAACAAGGCGTTCGGCAAACCTTCCGTGCGCGAGCAGAACAGGAACACGTCGGCCATTCGGAGCAGCGCTGCCACATCGGACCGCTGTCCCAGCAGCGAGACGCGGTGGGACACACAGTTGTCACTTATGAGCCGCTCTACCTCGCGGCGGTACGGCCCCTCCCCGACCAGCACGAACCGCCCGGGCCCATTGCGGCAGACCCGCGCGAATGCGGCCAGCATCTCCTCAAAACCCTTCACCGGATCGAGGCGCCCGGTCCAGATGACCACCGGCTCATCCGTGGGCAGTCCCAACGGCGCCCGGGAAGCCGGCTTGGCTGACGCGAATGCCTCAACGTCCACTGCGCCCCACTCGCAGCGAAGATGCGATGCCGGCACATGCGCCTGCCGCTGCAGATGCTCCACCACCGAGGGGGAGTTGCCGACCTCGCACCGGCACAGCCGGCAGGTCAGATTGTCCACGAGAAGGTGCCAGCGGCGTTCCCGCTCGACAGTCTGGATCTCGCACACGATCCGCTGCGGGGGCACCCCGGCAAGCGGCCCCACCAGACGTGCTGCCACGTTGGCATGAAACAGGAATGCGTGCAGAACGTCCGGCGGATCCGACCGGAGCAGTCGCCACAAACGCCACAAAGCCGCCACGTCCCACGGACGCCCCGCCCCGCAAGCGAACACGGGGATCCCCGCCTGCCGGAGCTTCGTACCGACGGGCCCTTCGTCGGCGAGCGAGATGACCCGCAGTCTGATCTTCCCGGCCGGCAAACGCCTGGCCAACCGATAGACGTGCAACGGCACGCCCCCTACGTTCAAATCGGTGATCAGGTAGTCCAGGCGCAAAGGGCGGTGCGAGGGATGAGGGGCACGTTCGGTCATCGGCGGATCATACTATCGCGTAAGTTGTTGGCGGTCGGTACGAGTCAAATCGGTCGGCCGGAGTGTAAGCTCGGCCCGAACGAACTTCAAGATACCCTTCACGAACCAGCGGCCGCCAGGGCTCATGAGACGACGCCGCTTTGGCGTCTTGGAAGGCGATGATGATTTGACAACGGCCTTAGCGCCGGGTGCGCATCTGTGAGCCGGGCGGTCCTCCGCCCGGGTAACATACCCGGCCCGAGGACGGGCCGGCTCGCTGATAGATACCTGTTGGCTTACGGCCGAAGGCGGCCTTGGGTGGAATTCGGTCAGCTTGAGTAATTGATTGCCCGGTTGTGATGGCCGATAATCCTGGGAGCGTGCGGAGATCGCGAGGCGCGGTTCGCCCATCGGGGTGGAGGTCCAGGATATGTGCGGGATCGTCGGCTACGTCGGGCACAAGCGGGCCCGCCCCATCCTGATCGAGGGCCTGAAACGGCTGGAATACCGCGGCTACGATTCGGCCGGCGTCGCGACGCTGGATGATGGCCGCATTGTGGTCAGGCGTGCGGTCGGCCGCATCCATGTCCTGGAAACCACGCTTGACGCGGAAGGAGCCGATGCCACTATCGGGATCGCCCACACCCGCTGGGCCACCCACGGCGCGCCGAGCGAGGACAACGCCCACCCCCACTGCTCCCAGGATGGTAGAATCGCCCTTGTTCACAACGGCATCATCGAGAATTACCGCGCCCTGCGGACCTTCCTCGAACAACAGGGAATTGCCTGCGCGACCGACACCGACACCGAGGTGCTGGTCCAGTTGATCGGGCATTTCTACGACGGCAATCTCGAACAGGCGGTCCGCAACGCGCTGCACGACGTGCAGGGGACCTATGGCATCGCCGTAATCAGCGCGGACGAGCCGGGCCGGATTGTGGCCGCCCGCAAGGGCAGCCCGTTGATCATCGGGGTCGGGGACGGCGAGTACATCGTGGCCTCCGACGCCTCGGCCATCATCGAGCACACCGCCCAGGTGGTCTACCTTGCCGACGGCGAGATGGCGGTGATCACGCCCGAGGGTTTCCGCACCACGACGCTCGATGCGGTACCCGTTACCAAGGACGTGCACGAGGTCGAGTTCTCGCTGGAGCAAATCGAACTCGGCGGTCACGAGCATTTCATGGCGAAGGAGATATTTGAGCAGCCCCAGTCGCTGGCGAACACGCTCCGGGGGCGACTGAGCGTCCGCGAGGGAACGATTCATCTCGGCGGCATCGCCAACCACTCGCGTGATCTGGCCCGGGCCCGGCGGATCATCTTCACCGCCCAGGGCACCGCCTGGCACGCCGGTCTGGTCGGGGAGTATCTGTTCGAGGACATCGCCAAGATCCCCGCGGAAGTCGAATACGCGAGCGAGTTCCGCTACCGCAACCCGCTCATCGACGACGGGACCATCGTCATCGCGATCAGCCAGTCGGGCGAAACCGCCGACACCCTGGCGGCCCTACGCGAGGCGAAGGAGAAGGGGGCCCTGGCGCTCGGCGTCATCAACGTGGTCGGCAGCACGATCGCGCGGGAATCGGACGCGGGCGTGTACCTTCATTGCGGGCCCGAGATCGGGGTGGCCAGCACCAAGGCGTTCACTTCGCAGATCGCCGTGCTGACGATGATGGCGATTCAACTGGGCCGCCGGCGCTTTTTCTCCCAGGCTGACGCCCACGCCCTGATCGCCGCTTTGTGCAGGATCCCCGAGCACGTCGACTCGATCCTTCGGCAATCCGAGGTGGTCCGGGCGGCGGTCGAACAGTGCGTCGATCGCGAGAACTGGCTGTTCCTCGGCCGGGGATACAACTACCCCGCCGCTCTGGAAGGAGCGCTTAAGCTCAAGGAGATCAGCTACATCCATGCCGAGGGTATGCCCGCCGCCGAGATGAAGCACGGACCCATCGCATTGATTAACCAGGGCATGCCGGTCGTCTTCATCGCCACCACCGGCAACCAATACGAGAAGGTGCTGGGTAACATCGAAGAGGTGCGGAGCCGGGGCGGAAGAGTCCTGGCCGTCGCCACTGACGGTGATGCCACCATCGGCGACCTGGCGGAACACGTTTTCTACGTCCCCGACGTCCCGGAGCCCCTGCAGCCGATGCTTACCGTCATCCCGCTGCAGCTTCTAGCGTATCACGCCGCGGTACTCCGCGAGTGCAACGTGGACAAGCCGCGGAACCTCGCCAAGAGCGTTACTGTGGAATGAGAATCGGATCGCAAGGAAAGGACTGCCGGTGGAAATCCTGGTAGATGATCAGCCATACGAACCCTCGGGTCCCTCCGACCAGACGGTCGCTGAACTGGCCAAAGAGATCTGCGCGACGACCGACAAGTGCGGAGAACGCATGGTGGTCGGTCTCCGGTGCGACGGCGAGCCCATCGCTGACGACGATCTGGAAGCGGTGCTGCGAAGCCCATCAGACCGGTTCGGCCGGCTCGAACTACAGACCCAACCCGTGGCCGCTCTCGTGCGGGCCACGCTCGATCAGGCCATCGAGACCTTCGAGGGCTCCGCCGCCGCCCGTCATCATGCCGCCGAGAAGCTCGCCGAGGGCCGGCACGATCAGGCGATGCAGGAGCTCCAGAAGTTCTGCGACGTCTGGAAGCAGGTGCAGCAGACCCTGGTCGTCTGCGCCCAGGCCCTCGGGACCGACCTGGAGCGCGTGCGGGTCAACGACCTCGGGGTAGTCGAGATCCTCGATCTGATCAAGACCCAGCTCGGTGAGCTCAAGGACGCGATGGAGAAAGGTGACCTGGTCGTGGTAGGGGACATTCTGCGGTACGAGTTCGACGAGCCCTTCGCCAACTGGATTGCCCTTCTGAGGCATCTGCGGGAAACGGCAACCGGCGGCGAATAAACGAACGACCTCGCCCAATCGTCCCTGGTCGCGACCAGGCCTGCGCTTTGACCTTCGGCGAATCCACCCCCCTCAATCGAAAACAGCGGGGCCGGCGGACAGCCGACCCCGCTGCGGGGTGATTCACTTGAAGGAATCCGGTCCGGATTACGGCAGCCAGGCGCCGTTCAGGCTCTTGACCAGGGCCATGTCGATCAGGTTGATAGTCCCCGCGTCGAGGTTCACGTCAAAACGGGGGTTCTGGCTCGCGAGTTCCCCGTTCATGTTTTTAACTTGAGCCATGTCGATCAGGTCGGCATGTCTATCATTGTTCGTATCGCCGGCGAGAACACCCATCTCACAGTCCGTATCACCGGTCAAACACGAGATGTTGGCTGCCAGGTCGATCTTGTAGCGGCCTGCATCAGGCAAACCGCCGGCGAACTCGATCTCCAGTCTGGTACCGTTGCCGGTGAGGTTCTCAGCAGTGGCCGGAATCGAGCCGCCGCCACCGGTCAGCTTCTCGGCCACCACGCCCGCGACGTAATAGAGAGTCACGTCGTTATCGAAATCGACAATGACGTTCTGGATGCCACCTTGGCGCGACTCAATGGTGACGGCATTGCCGGTGGCAGCAGCGTCGAGCTCGATGTCGTACCAGCCGCCCCCGGTGCCGACGTGATGTCGCGTGCTAGCCCAGCGGGTGATCTCGCATGCGCCGCCTTCAATGATGATGAATGTGATCTGGTCCCCGTGCTTCTCGTCCGCCCCGACGGCAAACGCGTTCTGGCCCATGGTCAGATCCAGATCGCCCCGAAGCACGTTGATACCGGCACCCGGAACAAGATCCAGAATGTAGGTACCCAGGGGCAACCCACTGGCGATCTGCCCCTCGCAGATGGGGCCGGTCCCCAGAGGGCCGTAAGTCGGGTCGCCCGGGTCCGGGGCCACTTGACCGACGCCCGCAACGGTGTGGGCGGAGCCTCCACCGCGGTCCCATTGCGAATACCCGGCGCCCATTCCCAGCAGTGTCCCCGTCTCACCGTACTGCCAAGTGGGGGGAGGACCGGGAGGAGGGCCCGTGGGGTAGGTCCAGACATCCATGTTCGCCCCGCCGTAGGGTGATCGGGCAAACAGGTCGATCACACGTTCCGGTCCCCATCCGTTGCCGTCGATGCTGAACGCGAACGCGGAACCGGCGAGTTCACACCCCCCGTTGCCGTCCTGGACGGTGCTGTAGAAGTCCACGTCCGCGACCAGGTTAGCCGGGTCCACACTGTCCTTGTAGAGTCCCAGAGTGACCACGAAGTTGGCCACGCCCCTGACCGCGTAGCCGGCCCCGTTGCCTTGCTGCTGGACGCCGTTGGCGGTGATCCTCACGTCCCAGGTGATCGGTTCAGTTTGTGAAAGGCCCTGACCGTCATCGGGACTGCCCGGGGTGAAGAAAACCTCGGAACCTCCATCCTCGACACAGCGCGCGCCGTGATTGTCCCCCCCCAACTCCAATTCAAAGGAGACGACACTCTGTGCCAGGGCCTGACCGGCGACAAGAATCAACACCACACTCGCGACTTTAAAGCTACGCATCTTGACCTCCCGAAACAATCGTATCATGTGTTCCCTTTACTGCGGATCACCGGCATGTGCTTACTACCGATTGCCTGCAGGTAGAACTCACCGACAGCTATCCGCGGGAACCTCACCTTCGATACAGAAACCCATTCTCCGCATTATAGTGAAAGACACTCGAAGCGGGCAAGGGGCCAGACTACCCGTCCTTCGCTCGCTACTCCGCCTACTCAATGTATTCTAAGCGGGTCGCCCCCTGCATTGCAAGCCCCATTTTGTCCGTTCTCCTCGTGGCTTGCAGGCCACCAGCGCACTGAAACAGGTAAGCCCTTGTGAATAAACGGTTTAGGTCTTCCGTCCCCGTCTTAACAGTCCCCGTTTGCCGGGCCAGGAACAGCTCCTGCCGGCCGAAGAGCCGGGCTCGCAAGACGGTTGACAGGTGGTCGGGCTTCTCATCGTTCATCCTGATATACCAGACGCACGTTCAGAGCATTTGTTACCGGCGGACAACGGGAGATTTGCCGCGGACGGAGGACGAGCACGTTTTGCGAACGCCGTTTCAACGCGGATCGACCGCGATCGCCTTGGGCAGGGCCGGGCAGTGGAACTGGCACGTGCCGCAGCCAACGCAGCCCTCGGGCTTCACTTCGATCTCCCCGCCGTCACTCAGGTCGATGGCCCGGATGCCGATCGGACACTTGTCCAGGCAAACCGTGCACTCCTCTCCATGGTGCCGGAGGCATACGTCATGATCAACCCGGGCCAGCCCCATCGCAATCTCCTTCGGATCGCCCGGGAGTTGCAGCGCCCCGCTGGGACAGGCTTTCATGCACGCCAGCTCCTCGCAGACCACACAGGCTGCCAGGTCGGGATCGATGTAGGGCGTGCCGGCGCGCTCCACGTCCTGGCGGGTCATCGGCTTGATCGCGCGGGCGGGACACACGTCAACGCAGTTCCCGCACCGGTAGCAGGTGTCAAGGAATTCGCTCTCCGGCAACGCCCCCGGCGGGCGCAGCACGGTGCGGTAAACGGGGAGCGGCAGGTTGAGCCGCTCTTCGATGTACTCCGCGAGGGGCTTCATCAGTTTCTCCAGCCCCAGGCGGAACATGGCCCGACGGTCACGAGGCAGGTCGTTTTCGGGAGGCTCGTCTGACAAGGAGGATTCTCCAGGCATGACATCGGCTTCGCCGGTCCGCTCCACCTGGATACCCATGGTAGGAATCGGTGCGGCACGGTGCAATCGGCGCGCCGGCGAATGTGATGGAATCGTGTCCGCGGATCGGTTACGATAGTTGCGAGAGGCGGGACAAGAACAAGCCCATATCCGGGGAACAGGGCGGATGCCGTCGGCAAGCTCCCGTCCAACGGCTGTGCCTGTGACAAGCGGTGCTCGTCGGCAGCCTGCAAGGCGAAGGAGCGGATCATGTCGTCGTCGCGGCGGGGGGACCGATACTGTCCCCGTCTTCATCTCTGGCGTCCGATCGTTGTCTTGGCCCTTGTCTGGGGGCCGGCTCGGGCCCAGGAGAGCCCGTACCTTTATGGCATCCACGACCACGATCCCTCCCCCCAGGAGTATCTGAACCACTTCACGGGGGGCGGCGTGACCGGCTGGGTCACCGCGACCGTCGCCATCGGGCACGACCCCGGGCAGCACGGCGGCATCGACTTCAGGAGCATCTCGAACCAGGGCCACACTGTCACCTGCCGGGTGAACAACGGCTACTGCGAGGATGGCACCATTCCCTTGCCGGCGTACTATTCCGACTTCGCCCAGCGCTGCGCCAACTTCGTCGCGGCCAGCCCCGGGTGCGAGATATGGGTGATCGGGAACGAGACCAACCTTTCGGTGGAGTGGCCGCATTCCGGCACGCATAAGCCCTACCTCTCGCCGCAAAGCTACGCAAACTGCTTCAGGCTCGTTTACGACGCCATCAAGAGCGTCCGCCCGGCGCACAAAGTATGCAGCCAGGCCCTCGCTCCGTTTGGCGGGCCTTACGGCCCCGGAACCGTGTGCGGCTACACGGCGGACGGCGTTCCCATCAACTGGGTTCAGTACATGAACCAGATGCTCACCGCGATCACCAGCAGCGGAGACGGGCCGGACGGCATCGCCCTGCACATCAACTCCCGGGGCTACACCTACGGCGACATCCACAGCACGGCGAAAGTGAGCGCCAACGGCCAGAACCTATACTTCAGCTTCTACGTCTATAAGGACTGGATCAACCTGGGTATCCCGTCCGAGCTGTACCACCTGCCCCTGTATGGCACCGAGTGCAACGGCATCTATTACTGGGACGGCGGCCATCCTGAATGCAGCAGTTGCTCCAATCCCTCCTGCTGCCATCAGCCCGGTTGGATGCAGGAGATCTACGCCGAGATCAACCGCTGGAATACGGTGACCGCCCCGGCGGCCGGCAAACCCATCTTCCACTGCGTGAACATGTACCGCTGGTGCGCCTGGTGCGACGGCTGGCACATCGACGGTGCGGCGCGAAAGGGACAGATTCTGACCGATCTCGACGGCGCGGTAGCGCACGGGTATCGCTGGGATACGGTGCCGCCTCGGCCCGTGGCGGACTTTACCGGCGTCCCGCTCAGTGGAACCGCCCCCCTCACAGTCGATTTCACCGATCAATCCACGGGTACGATCGATGCCTGGTCGTGGAGTTTCGGTGACAGTGGCACCTCGGCGGCGCCCAACCCCCAGCATGAGTACCTCAACCCGGGTAACTTCACCGTCTCGCTCACGGTTACCGGCCCCGGCGGCAGCGATACGGAAGCCGAGCCCGACTACATCACGGTCAGCCCAAGCGCCTACGACGGCGACTTCGATAACGACGACGACGTCGATCAGGAGGACTTCGGGTTCTTCCAGGCTTGCCTGACCGGCGCCGGGGTTTCTCAGACTCTTCCGGAATGTGAGCCGGCCCACCTCGACGAGGATGGCGACGTGGACCAGAGTGACTTCGCCATCTTCCAGTTCTGTTTCAGCGGGGCCAACGTCACCCCGCCGCCCGAGTGCCTGAATTGAGCACGCGCCCGGCTCATGTGGGGGGGTTCCCGGCGGCCAGCCTGGGTTAGAAATGAGGAAACGAAACGTGGTGTAGCGCGATCTCGTGAGAAGGCGGGCGAGTAAGAAGGCGAGCAAGTCAGTCCCGAAAGCATGGAATCACGCCTGCCGATCGGTTACGATAACAGTCAGAGCGGAGTCGGAAACAAATCCGAGCCCGGCGACTCCGGTGACGGTCAGTGAGCGGCAAGTCGGAGGAGTGAATCATGTCCTCGTCGCGACCGGTGCAGCGAGCTTATCTGTGTGGTCTGGCGGTGGTTCTTGCCTTTGTCCGCGTGCCGGTGCGGGCCCAGGAAAGCCCGTACATTTACGGCATCCACGACCACGACACCGGCCAGCAGGAGTGGCTGAACCACGTCGCGACGGGGGGAGCGACCGGATGGGTCACCGCCACCATCGCCATCGGGCACGACCCCGGACAGACCGGCGGGGATGATTTCCGCTGGATCTCGAACCAGGGCCATACCGTCATCTGCCGGCTGAACAACGGCTACGGGGATGCCGGCACGATACCGGTTCCCGGTCAGTACGGGAACTTCGCCCAGAGGTGCGCGAACTACGTCGCCGCCAGTCAAGGTTGCAGCCACTACATCATCGGTAACGAGACGAACCTGGCCTGCGAGTGGCCCAAGGTGGGCGGTTGGCGGTCGTACCTCTCTCCGCAGAGCTACGCTGACTGTTTCCGGCAATGCTACAACGCGATCAAGCAGGTGGCCCCGGGCGCCAACGTGCTCTGTCAGGCGTTGGCACCTTTTGCCGGCCCCTACGGCGCGGGACCGGACCACGACGGCAATCCGCTCGGCTGGACGGAATACATGAACCAGATGCTCACCGCCATCAACAGCACGGGCGGGATCGACGGCATTGCCGCACACATCACTTCCCGAGGCTACACCCACGCCGACGTGCACTCCACCGCGAAGGTCAACGGCCAGTACTGGAGCTTCTACGTTTACAAGGACTGGGTGAACCTGGGAACGCCGGCTTCCATGCGAACCCTTCCCTATTACGCCACCGAATGCAACGGCATGTATTACTGGAAGGGCGGCCACCCCGAGTGCACCGACCCCGGGAATCCCAGTTGCTCCTACCAGGCCGACTGGATCGAGTGGATCTACGCGGAGATCGACAACTGGAACCAGGCCCACGCCGCGTCGGGTGAGGGCATCTATCACTGCGTGAACATGTACCGGTGGTGCGCCTGGTGCGACGACTGGAACATCGACGGCTCGCCGCCCAAAGGTCAGATCCTGACCGATCTGGACGATGCGGTCGCTCACGGATATCGGTGGGACGGCGGGGCGGGTGGTTTCACCAATGATCCCCCGACCGGCACCAACCTCTCGCTGACTGCTGCCCAGGTCCAGACCGACTCGGTCTACGGGCCCGAGTGGGGCGGCGATAAGGCCATCGACGGCATCGTCTCGTCCGAGAGCAAATGGACCAGCGACGGCAGCGCCCCGCCGCATTGGCTGAGCCTGGACATCGGCGGGACCCGCACCATCAACGGCTTCGCGGTAGTCATGCCCGGAGCGGTGCCCGAAGGAAGCCAGTTCAATGCCGAGGCCTTCTCCATCCAGAGCGCCAGTTCGATGAGCGGCCCCTGGACCACGGAGGTCTCGGTCGATAACAGCGAACAGGAAGACATCGTTTACCGCAGCTATATCAACCCGAAGACGCTGCGGTACGTCCGCCTGTACATCACCGATCCGGGCATCGATAACTGGGCCCGCATCCAGGAGTTCGAGGTCTGGGGTGAGCCGCCCGCCAATCCGCCCGTCGCGGACTTCGTTGGCGCCCCGCGGAGTGGAACTGCGCCGCTCGTGGTCAGCTTCACCGACCAGTCAACCGGTACGATTGACACCTGGTCGTGGAGTTTCGGCGACCAGGGCACCTCGCAGCAGCCGAGCCCCTCGCACAACTACCTGAACGCGGGAACCTACACGGTCTCGCTCATGGTCAGCGGCCCAGGCGGCGACGACACCGAGATTAAGACCAACTACATCACCGTGAGCCCCGGTTCACCGGGCAGCAACCTCATCGCAAATGGCGACTTCGACGACGACCTGAACGGCTGGACGACATGGATCGAACGCGACCTGGCAAGTGACTTCACCGCCTCGGTGGTCAGCGGCGAGCTTCGGCAAACCGGCACCAACTACAACGCCGGGGTCTGGCAGCAGTTCAGTACCGGCGGGGCCGGTACGTACATTGACGTTGCGGGCGTCTGGCGATCGCAACCCAGCATACCTGACTATCAGTGGGGCGAGGTCATCATCATCAACAGCGATCGTACCCCGGTCAACGGGGTTGACGAAGGCGGCCAGGCCGACGACGTCCTGATTTACAAGAACGACACCTGGGCATCGCCCGGTGGTTGGAACGGGAACATGGCCGACACTGCACCCGTGGCCAACCTCGGGACATTCGTCGCGGCCGATGACACCGCCACGATTCTGTTGAAGAGCGGGAACACCGGCGGGACCAGTTCCGGGGTGGTGTTTGATGACCTGATGGTGACGGCCAACCAACCGCCGACCGCGGACATCCAGGTTGACCGGGACAGCGGGTCCGCGCCGCTTACCGTGCATTTCGACGCCTCCGGGTCGAGCGATCCGGAGAACGACGAGCTCGATTATGACTGGGACTTCGACGACAACGGCACCGGCAGCGGCGTCGTGATCGACCACACGTTTACCACCGCCGACACTTACACCGTCACGCTGACCGTTGATGACCGGCGGGGCGGTGTCGATACCGATACGGTTCAGATCACCGTGACCCAACCGACGGGCTACATCGGCGACTTCGACGGTGATGACGACGTGGACCAGGAGGACTTTGGATTCTTCCAGGCGTGCCTGACCGGTTCGGGGGGCGAACCGCCGGCTCCGGCGTGTGCACCGGCCAGGCTCGACGGAGACGATGACGTGGACCAGGATGACTTCGCCATCTTCCAGCCCTGTATGAGCGGCGCTAACGTCCCGCCGCCGTCCGCATGCCTCCATTGACCCCGGGCAGCCGCACGTAAGGATCAGGACGACCGCGCACAGTCTCCCGGGAACCACCGCCAGCCCCTTTCGCCAAGTTGTTAT
>Ga0307434_1001644_pt1 | contig 11737 bp, 2 predicted proteins | sample SalMarWE160220MG_FD_202156 | JGI IMG/M metagenome (GOLD analysis project Ga0307434, IMG submission 202156) | Salt marsh sediment microbial communities from the Plum Island Ecosystem LTER, Massachusetts, United States - WE1603-220 | ecosystem: Environmental > Aquatic > Marine > Intertidal zone >...
AGCGCAGAGCCTATTGCCGTTCATAGTGCGATTCCCTGCTCAGACTGACCGATCTCGATGACGACGAGCGGCGGGCTTCACGGGTGTGGTCACGGGCCGGTCCCGGCCGCCGAATCGGCCGTCTACATCACAATGTTTGTTACATTCAAGTTACAGGAAAACGGGAACTATCTGCGGTATGATTGCGTCTACAAAGGTAGGGGTACGTGTACAACGGGACGGCAAGGGTGGGTGCGTTGCGTCCAAAGCGTCAGAAGTCCCTCGCGTCATGTTCATCGGGTCACCGGTCAGCAGGCCGTAATTGAGAGGTCACCATTATGAACGTCAGAGGATCCACTTTTCTCGCCATGTTGATCGCGTCGAGTCTGCTCGGGTTGCCGGTGGTGCTGGCCGCGGGGGCCGCCCGCGCATCAGGCCCGCCGCAGACCACTGCCCCAGCCGGGACGGACGAGCGCGACGAGACGCTCACCGAGCAGTCGTTCTACATTCCCTACGAGAAGCTTCGCGAGATCTTCGAGAAGCAGGGCCGCGGGGTCTTTCTACCCTACGAGGAGTTCGCGAAGCTCTGGCGGCTCGCCCGCGAGAAACAGCCGCCGAAGGTGACCGTCAAGCCGCCGGTCGAGGTCCTGATCGCGGAGATCGAAAGTGAGGCGACGGTCTCGGAGGACGTGGTCAAGGTCAGCGCCAAGCTGAAGATCGAGGTGCTGACCGAGGGGTGGAAGGAGGTCCCGCTGCGCCTCTCGGACGCGGCCATCACGCGGGCGACGATCGGGGACGAGCCGGCGCGGGTCGTGTTCGAGCCCGGGGCCGGTCACAAGCTGCTGATCGAGAAGAAGAGCAAAGAGCCCGAGCTGATCGAGTTGTCGCTCGAGTACGTCAAGGCCTTCGCCAAATCGCCGGGCCAGAACAGCGTGTCGTTCGAGTCGCCTCAGGCGCCGGTGAGCCGATGGCGGGTCCGCATCCCCGAGCCGGGGGTCAAGGTCCAGATCCGACCGCTGATCGCCGCCACCGAAGTGCCCGAGAAGGGTGAACCGGGCAAGCCCGCGGACGAGACGGTAGTGCTCGCGTTCGTAGGCGCTGCCCCGACGGTCCAGATCGAATGGACGCCCAAGGCCGAGGGCGCCACGGGTCTGGAGGCGCTGGCCAGTGTCCGGACCGAGCAACAGGTGCGGATCGAGGAAGGCGTCACCCGCACACGGGCCCGCCTGAGCTACGAGATCAGCCGGGCGGAGCTGTCGCAACTGCTCCTGGAGGTGCCCGCGGATCAGAAAATCGTCAATGTATTCGACGCGAACGTGCGTCAGTGGTCGGTCGAGGCGGCGGGTGGCCTGCAGCGGATCACCGTTCAGCTCTTCGAGCCGGCCCGCGGGACACAGAACGTCACGGTCGAGTTGGAGCAGTTCCGCGAGGACGCAGCAAGCCAGGAGCTGACGGTGCCGGTGGTGAAAGCGTTCGGCGTGGGCCGCCAGCAGGGGCTGGTCGTGGTCCAGGTCAGCGCGGGGCTGCGGGCGGAAGCGTTGCGCCACGGGGGGCTCATGCAGATCGACGCCTCCGAGCTGCCCGAAGCGCTGGCCAAGCAGCAGTGGACGTTCTCCTACCGTTACGGGGCGCTGCCGTTTGATCTGGTGCTGCAATTGGAGAAGGTCCAGCCTCGCATCGTGGCCGACACGCTGGTCGAGGCGTGTCTCGAGCCCGAGCGGCTGACGCTCAACGTGCTGGCCGTCTACCAGGTCGAGCGGGCCGGCGTGTTCCGATTCGAACTGGACATTCCCGCCGGTTACGAGGTCCGCCGCGTGTACGGGCGCGAGGCTCCCGACACCCAGGCGGTGCAGGTGGATACTCACTACCTCACCGGCGACGACAAGACGCACCTGGTGGTGAACCTGTCGCGCAAGGCCTTCGGTCGGGTGGGTCTGGCGGTGGCTCTGCAGAAGAAGCTTACCGAGCCGGCGTTGCTGAGCCCGACCGGTGAGACGGTGGAACTGCCGCTCGGCATTCCGCAGGTCGCGCCGGCGTCGGTCGAGCGCGCCACCGGCCGGGTCATGGTTTACGCGCCCGAAAGCCTTCGCGTGAACCCCGGCCGGACCGAGGGCCTGCGCAGCGTCTCGTTCCAGGAGGCCTTAGACCGGATGGCGCCGGCTGAGGGCCGGCCGCCGGAAACCCGGCCCGTGCTCGCCTTCGCCTACTCCGAGCAGGCCGTCGCGCTCGAGCTCGCCGTCGAGCGACGCAAGCCGCAGGTCACCGCTCGTCAGTTGCTCGTCGTTCGCATCGAGTCCGGGGTAGTCCACTACGGGGCGACGTTCAACTACGACGTCCGCTACAGCGGCGTGAAGTCGCTGAGGATCGACGTCCCGGCCGACCTGGCCGACGAGATCCGCAACACGACCTCCGGCGTGCGCGAGAAGGTCATCACGCCCCGCCCCGAGGATTTGCCGGAGGGCTACGTCGCCTGGGGTCTCACCGGCGAGACCGAGTTCATGGGTGCGGCGACGATCCGCCTGTCGTGGGAGCACAAGATGGAGGAGCTCGAGGTCGGCAAGAGCGTCGAGCTGGTGATTCCGCACCTCAGGCCGGCGGAGCTGGACCGCGCCTGGGGCCAGATCGTGCTGACCAAGACCGAGACGATGGACGTGCATGAGACGGGCGAGCCGAAGGGCGTCCGCCCGATCGACCCGCAGCACGACCTGATGGACGGGCAGAAGGTAGCCGGCGCCGCCCGGGCCTTCGAGTTCCACGACGTCTGGACGCTCACCGTCACCGTGACCCGCTATCAGCTCGAGGAGGTCAAGCGGACCAGCATTGAGCGGGCGGTCGTGCAGATGGTCGCGACGCGCAGCGATCAGATCTCGGTCCAGGCCCTCTACCACATGCGCAGCGCCCGGCAGCGGCTGGCGATCCGTCTGCCCGGCGGCGTGGAGTTTGACCGGGAACCATTGCGGATCAACGGGCAGGGCGTCTCGCTCGAGCGGGGCGAGAAGGACAACTACTTCGTCCCGCTGGTTGGGCAGAACCCTGACGAGCCGTTTCTGCTCGAGCTGCGCTACACCGTCAGCGGCAAAGGCCTGCGCATGGACCTGCCCTCGTTCCCGTCGGAGCCGGCGGTGCAGAAGGTCTACCTTTGCGCATATCTGCCTGAGGAGCTGGCGTACCTGGGCTCGCTCGGTCCGTGGTCGGACGAGCTAAGCTGGCGTTGGCAGCCCATGTTCGATCACAAGCCGTTCCCGCTGCGCAGCCATGGGTCCCTGGTCGGCTGGGTGATCGAGGGGATCAAGCTGGGCGGCTCGCCGGTAGACACGTTCCAGACGGACGGTCGAATGTACCTGTTTTCAGCGTTGAGACCGGCACCGCCTCCTGACGGGTCACTCAGGCTGGCCGCGATGGACGAGGACACGCTGAACATCATCGTCTTCGCGCTGATCGTAGCCTGCGGTCTGGCGCTGGTGCGTGCGCGGGCGGCGATCCGCTGGCTGGTGGCCGGCGGGCTGGTCGTCGTGCTCGTGCTGCTCGGCGTGTTCTTCCCCACGTTCTCGATCCAGATCATGGACGGCTATCTGGTTGCGGCGGCGTGTATCGTGCTGATCCTCTGGCTGTTGCAGTACATGATCTGGGCCCGCCCGAAGGATCCAGCCTTGATCGCCCGCCGACAAGCCCGCGAGCAGGCCCGGCTGGCTCGCCTCCAGGCCAGGGCAGTCGCCAGAGCTCAGCCACCGCAGGCGAAACCGCCGGCTGAAGCGAAGCCGCCAACCGAGACTCCCGCCGATCAGGGCGGCGAGAAGAACCAAGGTGACAAGAAAAACGAAGGAGGTTCCAGCGATGCGTAGACCTCCATGCGGCACAAGTGCTGTTTCCTGTTTCTCTGGCAAACAGGCGGCCTGGGCCGGGGGCCGATCCTGTCGGCTTTGGCTGAGGCCGCAAGCCTCGCTGAGGATTCTGATTATCTGTGCGTCGGCGGCCTGGCCGGCCGGCATCGGGCGCATCGAGGCCGCTGAGCCCGCCGGCGGCAAGCCGAAGATTGTCCGCGAGCTGTTCGTGCCGTTCGAGGATCTCCACGTGCTGCTGGAGCACAAGCCGCACCGCGTGCTGCTGTCGCGGCCCGAGTACGAGCAGCTACTGGCCCGGGCCAAGGTTGAAGAGGCAGCCCGGCCTCCGCGCGAGCTCGCCATCGTCGCCGCCGAGTATCACGCCGCCGTCTCCAGCGAACGGGCCACGATCAAAGGCACGCTCAACCTGGTAGTTTTCCAGGACGGCCTGCACGCGGTCGGCCTGGATCTGGCGGGTGTCGGTCTGCGTGCCGCGCGCCTTGACGGCCAAGGTGCACCGATCGGACGGGCGGACGACGGGCGGCTCGTGCTGTTCGTCGAGGGCACCGGCGGGCACGCGCTTGAGCTCGAGCTGGTCGCGCCGCTGGAAACGACCGCCGCTCAGCAGGTGCTCAACTTCCGCGTGCCCACACCGGCGGCTACACGCTTTGAGCTGACCGTGCCCGGCGATGTCGAGATCAGGAGCGGCACCGAGGCGGTCAGTCGCGTCGTGGACGAGTCGGCCGGCGTCACCCGTTTCGTCCTGGTCCCACGCCGCGAGCAGGTGTCGCTCACGATGACGCTCAACAGCCGGCTGTTGCGCAAGGAGCGCGTCGTCGTCGCCCGCAGCGTCATCGTGAATGAAGTCACGCAGGCCTACGAGCGGATCCACGCCACGTTCTCGATGGCGGTGCTGCACAAGGCCGTCGAACACTTCCAGTTCGCCGTGCCCGACGGGTTCGAGATCACCGACGTCAAGTCGCCGCTGCTGGCCCGGTGGAGCATGGCTCAGCAAGCGGACCGGCGTGTGCTCGACGTCTATCTTCGCGAGCAGACCACGGACACCGTGGTGCTGAACCTCTCGGCGCTCCGGTCGCCGAGCCAGCTCGATCAGTGGTCGCTGCCGGCACTCGAGCCGATCGACGTGGCGGGCCAGGTAGCCGTCGTGGGCCTGCTCGTCGAGGATCGGCTCAAGGCCCGGAACATCGAAACGCAGGGTCTGCTCCCGATTGATACGGCGGTATTGACCGCGGCCCTGCCGGCGTCGGTGTTCGAGGCTGAGCCCGGCGCGCCGCGCGTCCGGCCGGTGGTGGCGTACTACGCCCCACAATCCGGGTTCGGTCTGTCGGCCGGTTTCCGCAAACCCGAAGCGCGGGTCCTGGTCACGACGAACCTGCTGTTGACGCTGACCGACAAGGACCATCGCGTTCGCGGCGGCTTCACCCTGCAGCCCGAGGTCGAGAAGCTCTTCACGTTCGACTTCACCGTGCCCGCCGGCTGGCACGTGACGCGCGTCACGACCGGCGACGATAAACCGCTGGTCTTCGAGCGCTACGGCGGAGCCGACGAGGCGGCGCGGATCCATGTCAGACTGCCTCAGGGCGTGATGCCCGGCCAGCCTTACGTCACCTACTTCGAGGCGGAAAGCTCGCCGGGCGGATGGCTCGGCGACTGGGAGACGACGCAAGCGACGTTTCCTGTGTTCGCGGTGGTCGGCGCGACGCGCGACGTCGGCGCCGTCGCCGTCGCTGCTCATGACGACCTGGCCGTCCGGCCCGAATCGCTCGAACAACTCGCCCCGCTCGACGAGAACGAGAAGGGCAACTACGGCCTGGGCGGCGTGCCTACCAACCTGGCATACCGCTACGAATCGACGGGTTACCATGCGGTGCTGACGGTCGAGCACATCGAGCCGCGGCTGACGGCGCGGACCTACTCGTTCTTCGTGATCAAGCCGGACGTTCTGGTGGCCCATTACGAGTTGGCATACGACATCGAGCAGGCCCGGGCGCGCGAGCTTGCGCTGGTCCTGCCGGCGAGCACGCCGGCAGCACTGTCGATTCGCGGTCTCGACGGCGTCGGCCTGAAAGAGTACCGCGGTCAACCCACCGGGCAGGTGCGGCGCTGGACGGTTATCCTCGGCGAGCGCCGGCGCGACACCGTGCGCCTGGCGGTCGATTTCCAGCAGCCGCTGGCCACCGAGGAGCCCAGGGATCTCGCCCTGCCGATCGTGCATGCCGCCGACGTCGCGTATCAGTCCGGGCTGGCTGCCGTGGAAGGCAGTGCCGAGCTGGACGTTCAGATCGCCAGCTCGCTGCGCAAAGCGGACATCGGCGAGCTCGTCGACGCCGAGTACAAGCCGGGCAAGCGGCTCCTGGGTGCCTACCGCTTCGTCGGCGATTCGCCGGCCGTTGCGGTCAGCGTCTTTCGCCATCCGACCTACAGTATGCCGCCGGTGATCGTCCAGCGGGCGGAGCTGGTCACGCTCGTCTCGGCGGAGGGTCTGAGCCAGACGGCGGCGCGGTTTGAGCTGCGCACCAAGGCGCCGTTCCTCGAAGCCCAACTGCCGGCGGGCTCGATCCTCTGGTCGGTCGAGCTCGACGGGCGGCCCGCCAAGCCGCAGCGGCAGAACCATCAGCTTCTGCTCAGCCTGCCCGCGGGCGAAGAGGCGACCCTGCGCGACCTGCGGATCGTTTATGAAACGCCGGTCGATGCGGCCGGTCTGGTCAGCGACGTCGAGATCCCCGCGCCGAGGCTGCTGGTGCGCACCGCGCCGGACCAGCCGGGGACCGAGGTGCCCGTGGCGGACCTGCTCTGGCACCTGCACGCGCCGACCGGCTACCGCGTGATTCGCAGCGGCGGCACGCTGACCACCGACGAAGTATTCCCGCCTGAGCCGGCGATCACCCTGCTGGCCCGCTGGGTCCTCTCCGCCGGCGGCGGGTTCAATCCGTTTTACTGGATGGGCTCGCTTGCCCGGGCGCGGAAAGTCAGCTACGAGCTGGCCGCCTCCGTCGAGGAAGCGGCCGCTGACGGCTCCAGGCTGATGAAAGGCGATTTTGACGGCGACGGAGTCGCGGACGACGTCATTGTGGGTGGAACCACCTACCTGGATGCGATGCGTGACGGCACCAAGGGGGGCGGCGAGCGGGCGGGCGTTCCCGAGGGTGAGGAAGAGTGGCTCAGAACGTCTGCCGCTGGCGAGCCCGCGCCGGCCACAGTAGCTGGGCCCTCGAAGGCCCCTATGGCCGAGGTACCGGAAATGGGGTATCTCCCGGCAGGACGTGTAGAGAGGTTTGAATCCGGCGGCGCCTGGGCGCTGCAGGGCCTGCGCAGTCTCAAGATCGATCTGGCCGAGACGGGCCGCGGGATCGCGTTCCGAAGTCTCTGGGGCAAGCCCCGTCTGGATGTGACGATGGCCAACGAGCGGCGGTTCGACGCGCTGGTCTGGGGACTGGCTCTGGCCGTCGTGTTGGGCGGATTGATCCTTGTGAACCGTCCGGCGCGCAGGAAAGCGTCTTATGTCGTGCTGGTTGCGCTGATCACCGCGCTGCTGCCGCTGGTCACCGCGTCGGCGGTGCTGATCTCGGCATTGAACCATTCGTTCCTGGCCGCAGCCCTGTTGGTACCGGTCTATCTTGCGATTGGATTGTTCCGCTGGCTGGTGCGTCTGGTTCGCGCGTCGATGCCGTCCGCGGCGGTGGCGGCGGCGGTGCTGGCGCTAGCGATCACGCTCGGTGCCGCGCCCGACGTGTCGGCTGAGTCGCCGACGCCTGTGTTCGTCCAGGTGGTCGAGTCGCCCGAGCCGGTCAAGGTGCCCGAAGACGCGATCATCGTGCCCTACGACCCGAAGACCGGGATCGGCGTCCGCGAGGCCGATCAACTGCTGGTGCCTTACGCCGAATACACCAGGCTCTGGAACCTGGCGCACCCGGACCGCAAGATCACGGTGGAGGAACCCCCGGCGCCTTACGCGCTGGCGGGTGCCGCCTTCGAGGCGACGCTGGCGGGAGACGAGTACCTGCTGATCGAAGGCCGCATCGAGCTCGACGTCTACGCGGACGAGACCGTCACCGTGCCGCTGCCGCTCCAGGGCGGCGTGCTGGCCAAGGCTGAGCTCGACGGTCGGCCTGCACGGCTGAGCCTGGCCCGGCCGGCGGCGAAACCGCAGCCCAAGCAGCGGGCTGCCCAAGCGGCACGACGCAAGCGGGTGCCAGGCGAGTCGTTGATCGTGTTGTACGCCTCGGGCAAGGGGCGTCATCGACTCGACCTGGCGATCCGCATGCACCTCGATCGTCGGGGGGGCTGGCGCGTCGCAGCGGGTCGCGTGCCCGCGGCCCCGGCCAGCGCCCTGACCCTCCACGTGCCTGAGCCGCAGACCGAGGTCCGCCTCAGCGGGGTCACCGACCGCCCCAACTACCTGACCGCCGCAGCCAACGAGCGGATCCACAGCGCCCTGGGCCTCGACGGGTCGGTCACGATCCGCTGGCGGCCGAAGGTCAGTGAAGGCGAGGTGGACCAGAGCCTTACCGCCGAGTCGCAAGCGGTGCTGGACGTGCAGGAAGACGGCCTCCGGTTGATGTGGGCGATCAAGTTCGCGTTCCGCCGCGGCGAGCGCACGGCGTTCCGCCTGCACCTTCCCGGCGGCTATCTGGCAGCCAGGGTCGAGGGCGGCAACGTCCGCGGCTGGGAGATGCGTGCCGAGAACGGTCAGCAGGTTCTCGACGTGACGCTGCTCAAGCCGGCCAAGGAGCAGGAGACGTTCACTCTGCATCTATGGCGACAAGGCGCCGGCGGCCAGGGCGAGTTGGCCCGGTTCGCGGCGCCGATCGTCGCGGCCCCCGACGCCGCCCTGCATCAGGGCCGGATCGTCATCCGCCGCAGTCCGCTGCTGGACGTCCGGACCGCAGAGACCGCGGGCGTGACGCGATCGGACCTGCCGGCAAAGATCGAGGACGGGCGGGCGCCGTTGGAGGTCAGTCCGCTCGGAATTCGCCCGTACCAGGCCTACCGCTTCGCCGCCACGCCGTTCAGGATCACGCTCGAGGTGTCGCCGGTGGCCGCCCGCACCTCGGCGTTCGTCCAGACGATCCTGCGCATCGGTGAGCGCCAGCGGGACCTCGAAACGAAGATCGACGTGGATATCCGCGATCGACTGGCGTATGGCGCCCGCGTCCTGCTGCCCGAGGATCTGGAACTCGAGCGCGTGACCGCGCCCGGCAAGTTCGAGTGGGCGCTGACCGAGCACGAAGGGCAGAAGCTGCTGACGGTTTATCTCTCTGCCGGTCAGACCGGACAGATTCCGATCGTGATCACCGGCCGGCTCGGTGAGCGGGGAGAGGTCGAGCAGGTCGCCCTGCCCCGCATCGAGGCATTGGACGTCGAGCGGCAGGAGGGCGACATCGTTGTCCAGGCGGACCCGGCATTCAACATCAAGTTGACGGAACTGGCCGGCTGCGAGTCGGTGCTCATGAAACGCGTCTATGGCTGGCTCGATGCCGGGCAGCGGGGACTGGCCCGCGCCGCCCTGCATTACGAGTCACCGGACTACAAGGGCCTGGTACGCCTCACCGTTCGCACGCCGAGCGTGCGCTGCTACACCGTCACCAACGTCCGCGTCACCGACCGGGCCATCGAGGAAACCGTGCTTTGCGATTTCACGGTCCAACTGGCGGGCATACGCGAGCTGTCGTTCATTCTGCCGGGGCGGTTCCGCGATTCGCGCATCAGCGTGCCGCAGCTTAGACAGAAGACGATCGAGCCGGTCTCGACTGAGCCGGACGCGCCCGTGCGGGTGCGGCTCGAACTGCAGGACAAGCTGATGGGCCAGATCCGCGTGCTGGTCGAGAACGATCAACTGCTTACCCCGGACGTGCACACCGTCCCGCTGCCCGTGGTCGAGACGGGGCGGACCCGTCAGCGCTACGTGCTGATCGAAAGCGCCGGGCGCGACGAAGTGGTGATCGAGAAGACTCAAGGCCTCGAGGAGCTCGGGCGAAAGCAGCGGGAGTGGGCGCGTCTGCAGAGCATCCTCGGGCAGGGGATCACGCAGGCCTACCTCGTCCAGCCGGATGCCGCCGCGCCCGCGCTCGAGTTCCGCACGCAGGAGCGCGCGATCGTCGAGACGGTCGGGGCCCGGATCGCATTGACCCAGACGCTGCTGGTACTGGACGAAGGCGGCACCTACCGCGCGATCCAGAGCTACCGGCTCGACAACAGCACTGAGCAGTCCCTGGAGATTGTGCTGCCGGCCGGCGCCGAGCTCTGGACGGCACGCGTCGCCGGCGAACCGGTCAAGCCGACCCGCGTACCCGACGCGAACAAGCCGCGCAACGTCCGCATTCCGCTGGTCAAGACGGCGCCGGGCGATCTCGATTACGAGGTCGAGATCAAGTACGGCGGCACACTGCCGGGGCTCGGTGAACTCTCGTCGTTGACGTTTCCGCTGATCCGCACGGTCAACGTGAACGTGGAGCTGAGCCAGGTTCGTCTGTGTCTGCCCGAGACGTACAAGTGGTTCGATTTCGGCGGGACGATGAGCGAGGTGGAGGAGGAGGGCGATCTCGCCGCCGGCGTCGTCGCCTACCAGACCCGCCAGGCCGAGCGCCTGACCCAGACGATGCGCAAGGGCGGTGCGTTCGCCAAGATCCGGGCCGCGGAGAACCTCAAGCAGCTCAAGGTCGAAACGGAAGCACTGCAGAGGTCGACCAGCGGGTTCGCAGCGAACCCCAGGCTTCAGCAGGAACTGGTCACCAACGCCGACGTCATCGAACAGGCGGGCAAGGACATCGAGCGGGTCCAGAGCGATCTGGATCGCACGGTCACGGTCGATAATCGCATCACGTTGAACGAGTATTACGTCGGCCAGCGGAACACCCCCGCCCGTGGAGCGGTCAACTACCTGGGCAGCAACTTCGGCTACCCGGTCAGCGCCCCTGCAAGCCCACCGGCGACTCAGCCGGCGCAGGCCGGCGAGGTAAACGGAAGGTTCAACACCCAGTGGTTCGACTCCAACGCTCTGGGCACAAACACGTTGATCGTGACCGCCACGCCGCAGCAGATAAAGGAAATCCGGCAGCGTATCGAGGGTCTCGACGTGGCCACCAAAACCGGTGCACCCAGCATCGCGTACGGGTTCGACGCGAGCGGTGTGCAGCTAGCAGATCGGCCACAGGCGCCCGCGCTCGCACTGAAGCCCGAGATGCAGAGCCAGTTTGCCGACGTGCGGACCCAGACATGGGGCGCAAGGCTGAAGGAGCAGAAGGCGAAGCGGGCTGAGGCCCAGCGCTCGCTCCTTCGCTACCAGGCCGAGATTGCTGATAAGTCGCGAGAACTGGCCGCCCGCCGGCCGGCCGGCGGATCCGGCCCGGGCAGCGGTCACGATCGTCGTCGAGAGTCCGCCTCCACACTCGACCGGGCGTCCGGGCGCGCCAGCACGTTGCTCGGGATGGGCGCCGGCAGGCGAGGATATGCTGGGGGCGTTGCCTTCGGCGACGGCGACGAGGCTGCCGGCCTGACTGCCGGCGCGGTCCCCGTCGCCCCCGCCGGCCTGGCCAGCCTCGACGTCGAGATCCCGCGGCGCGGGGTCGTCTACCGGTTCACCACGCCCCGCGGCGAGGTCGAGATCACCGCCCGCGCGGTGTCCCGGCCGTTCATGGTCAACATCGAGAACCTGGTGCTCGTCCTGGCGATCGCGCTCGTGGGCTGGGGGATCTACCGGTTCGTATCCCGAGCCGATTTCATCGCCCGGTACGGCCGGTCGGCGGCAGTCACCCTGGTTGTGCTCGGCGCGATCAGCGTAGTCGTGGGCGTGCTGCCCGTGATCGCCCTGCTGGCGTGCATCGGCGGAATCACCCTGGGGATTCACAGCCGCCGGAGCTGTACTTCCTGACCACCGCCTTGATGTCCGGGGCGGACTTCTGAAGGTCCTCAAGAGC
>Ga0307434_1001646_pt1 | contig 11734 bp, 11 predicted proteins | sample SalMarWE160220MG_FD_202156 | JGI IMG/M metagenome (GOLD analysis project Ga0307434, IMG submission 202156) | Salt marsh sediment microbial communities from the Plum Island Ecosystem LTER, Massachusetts, United States - WE1603-220 | ecosystem: Environmental > Aquatic > Marine > Intertidal zone >...
ACGATACGGGGATTTGGTGTTCAGGAATTCAGTCAGATCGGAAACTGGATTATTGAAGTGCTCGATGGTTTGGCAGCTAATGGTCAGGAGTCAAATCGGGCGGTTGAGGAGTCCGTAAAAAGTGAGGTAAATGAACTTTGCCGACGGTTTCCTATCTACAATTCCTAGGTTGGCTATTACGGGACTCCGAGAAGCTCGTGTTTTGATTATCCGTGCCATTGCCATGGGTCCGAAAATAGCGGGTCCGAAAATAGCGGGTCCGAAAATAGCGGGCTTGGGGCGACTGTGAATGCAGGTCCCGGCCCTAGCATTCTCGCTAATGATATAAACGTTATTGATGGGGAGATTTGAATGCGTTGTCCCTACTGTGGATGTGAAAACACCCAGGTTAAGGACTCCCGGCCCTCTGAAGACAATTCGGCGATCCGGCGTCGGCGAAGCTGTAGTGACTGTGGTGGTCGCTTTACGACATTTGAGCGAATTCAACTCCGTGAACTTACTGTCCATAAACGCAGTGGCCGGCGGGTTCCATTTGACCGGGATAAACTTGTAAGGTCTGTTCAAGTGGCCATGCGTAAGCGGCCGGTTGAACCGGAACGACTGGAACGCATGGTGTCTGGCATAGTGCGTCAACTGGAAAATGCTGGCGAAAGTGAGGTCAGCGCAAGTACGATAGGCAACATGGTCATGGATGGGTTGAAAGCGCTGGATGATGTCGCTTATGTGAGATTTGCTTCGGTTTACAAAGATTTTCGAGAAGCGCGTGATTTTGAGGAATTGCTAGGTGAGCTTTCGAATTCCGAGGAAATCAACCCGGAGGATGCAATTCAATCGGCGCGCAGCCGCAACACTAGTGAAACGTCTTAAATGCAATTAAAGTCATTAACTCTGACAATTAACATCTATTCTCGGGAAAGGGGTTGGGCTGTCAAGTTTGACCAGGTATGAAGGAATTTGATGAAAAGTTCCTGGCGTTGGCATTGCGCCTGGCACGGCGGGAACTGGGACAGACTGGAACCAATCCTTCCGTTGGCAGCATTATTGTCCGGAACAGATCCGACACAGGTGCGTTTGAAATTGTCGGTGTCGGCCACACGCAGCCGGGCGGGCGTCCGCATGCCGAAGCCGTGGCACTGAACAATGCCGGATCAAAGGCGCGTCATGCAACTCTTTATACGACACTGGATCCCTGCACCCACCAGGGCAAGTCACCGCCTTGCATTTCCGCGATCATTAATAGTGGAATCTCGCGTGTTGCGAGTCTGAGTTTCGACAACAATCCTCAAGTTGCGGGAGAAAGTGAAGCGAAACTGCGAAAGGCTGGGATAAGGTTTGACCGTTTTGGAGGTTGGCTAAAATCCAGGGCTGACTATTTGAACTTGGGTCACAGTTTGAGATTTTCCGAAAAGAGACCGTTTGTGCAGCTGAAGTTGGCGGTGGGGGATGATGGTCGAATGGCGCGAGGGGATGGGGCTCCGGTCTGGGTAATGGCGAGATTGGCACGACAACTCGGACATCTCATGCGGTCCGAAGTGGATGCCATACTGGTTGGCCGCCAGACGGTGGAAGCGGACAATCCCGAACTTACCTGCCGTCTTCCCGGATTGGAAGCGCGCTCGCCCATACGAATTGTTCTGGACAGCGGGTTGCGACTATCTGAGACTTCAAGACTTGTGAAATCCGCCCGTTCGACACCGCTGTGGATCTTTCATTCCAAACACGCCGACGATAAAAAAATTAGGCAATTGTCGGGGCTGGGTGTGGAAACAATGTCCTGTAATGTCTCACCTAGGGGGGGCGGGGTGGATTTATCCGATGTCATGACGAAACTTTTCGAAAAGGGAATTACCCGGCTCCTGGTGGAAGGCGGCCCAATGGTTTTACAATCCTTTGTCGAGAGTGGATATACTGACGAAGTCGTCATATTTAAGGGAAAAATTTCCCCAGGCGCCGATGGAATAGTGCCGTTTAAAGGCGCTGGGCTTAGTTATTTTCGGAATTCCGCACAGTTTGAAAGGGTGGAAGATAGGCGAATTGGAGAAGATTTAATAACAAGATATTTGCGGAAATCCGTCAAACGTGCATTTTAGTGACTATTTAATCAATGATCGAATTAAATCTGTAATCTATAACTCAGCCAAGTTAATTTTGGAGCGATCGATAGCTGCGAGTGTCAAATGTTTACTGGACTCATAACCGATGTCGGCACATTGGAATCAATGCAAGGCGATGAGCGGCAGATTTCCTGCAGCTATCCAGTGGATGACATCGATATTGGCGCGTCGATTGCCTGTGACGGCTGTTGTCTTACTGTTGTTTCACTGGCTCCTACGCGGGACAAAGGAACGCTGTTTACCGTCCAAATTTCCAATGAAACCCTGGAATGCACGAAAATCGGGTCATGGGCAGTTGGTGAGAAAATAAATCTGGAGCGTCCCCTGACACTGGGTGCGGAACTTGGCGGACATCTTGTGACAGGTCACGTAGATGGAATCGCTGAGGTTATCAGTGCTGAAGCCGACGGTGATTGCTGGCGATACCGGCTCAGTGCGCCAAAGTCGATGGCGGGCTTCATAGCTCCAAAGGGATCAATAGCACTCGATGGGACTTCCCTGACCGTCAATGACGTGTCGGGATTCGAATTCGAGGTTACAATTATACCTCATACAAGGAAACAGACCAATTGGCGTGGTAAAAATCCGGGAGATCTGGTAAATCTGGAAGTTGATCTTCTGGCGCGTTATGTCGCAAGACTGCATCAGGTAAAGGATTTGGGATGAATGTGAAATTTGATGCTGACAATCCGCAAAGTGGAGTTATTTCGTCAATCGAGGATGTTCTTGAAGACGCTCGAAATGGCAAAATGATCGTTGTTGTGGACGCTGAGGACCGGGAGAATGAGGGTGATCTCATAATTCCGGCTCAAATGGCCACACCCGACGCCATCAATTTTATGGCTAAATACGGCCGGGGCCTGATTTGTCTGGCATTAACCACCCAACGGGTTCAGCAGCTTCAACTGGAGCTGATGACCAATCAGAACCGGGCACGAAACAAAACCGCTTTTACGGTTTCCATCGAAGCCCGTGAAGGAATTAGTACGGGAATTTCAGCGCATGACCGTGCTCACACCATTGCCGTTGCGATTGATCAAAGCCGCGGTGCTGGTGATATCGTGTCGCCGGGCCATGTCTTTCCGCTGGTAGCGCGGGAGGGCGGCGTTCTCGTTCGTGCCGGTCATACCGAGGCTGCCGTCGATATTGCCAGGCTTGCAGGGTTGAACCCTGCTGGCGTTGTGTGCGAGATCATGAATGACGATGGGACGATGGCCAGGTTCCCCGATCTCGTCCCATTTACACGTCGCCATGGTCTCAAGATCGCAACAATTGCCGATCTGATTTCCTACCGCCGAAAATATGATAGTGTCGTCGAGAAAATTAGAGAAGCGGAAATAGACAGTGTCTATGGTGGAAAATTCGACTTCAAGGTCTATACCAATAAGGTGGAACCCGCTGAACATATAGCTCTGGTAAAGGGAGATATTTCTAACGGGGGACCGGTGCTTGTGCGCATGCATGCCGCCAATGCTTTGACCGATATTTTGGGAATTGGCACCATCGGGCATAAGCGGTCACTTGTACAAAAAGCGATGGAGATGATAGACAAGGAAGGCCGGGGTGTACTTGTATTAATCAGAGATGTCCGTCCAAACGCGGTATCTGACAAGTTGGGGCCAAAAAACGAGGAAAAGAGCGGCGACCGCCGATTGCTTGAAATAGGTATCGGCGCGCAGATTCTGCTGGATCTTGGAGTGAAGGATATGATCCTCATGACAAATTCGCCGATGCCTCGTGTTGTTGGACTGGAAGGTTATGGTCTGACTATATCACGCACACGGGCAATTGAGTAATTCCCGATGACATCACCTCTCCAGCCCCACATACTTATTATCAAAGCCGATTACTATAAAGATATTGTTCAGCTTATCGAAGATGGGGTCGTTGCGGCACTGAATGCGGCAGGCGCAACCTTCGAAGTATTTTCTGTTCCCGGTGCACTGGAGGCCCCGGGTGCGCTTGGATTGGCAGCTGAGGCAGGTAAAATTCCATTTGGATCACCCCGGGCTAAATTTCACGGCTGTGTCGCCATCGGGTGTGTCATTCGCGGTGAAACCTCTCATTATGATATCGTTGCTACTGAATCGATCAGAGGTTTGCTGAATTTGTCCCGGCAATTTTCCATACCGCTGGGAAATGGCATTCTTACTGTCGAAAATCGAGATCAGGCTATGGAACGCGCGCATCCAGATAAACGCAATAAAGGTCGGGATGCCGCACAGGCTTGCCTTGCAATGATTGAATTATCCGATCGGTTTCAAAACGATTAATATCGAGATATGGAATTCTATGATGAGGGATGCACTGGCAAATAAACGACCGGTCGCGCTAAGAAGCTCCGCCAGGCTCGCAGCTGTGCAGGCCCTGTACCAAATGGATGTGGCTCAAACTGACCTGACGGACGTGATTGCAGAATTTCAAGGCCATCGGTTAAGCGAGGAATTGGATGGAGATGTTCTTGCTCTGGAAGATTTTGAATTTTTCAAGGATTTGCTGGCAGGTGTCGTCGGCTCTCAACGAAGTATAGATTCCATGCTTAACGCGCAACTCGCCGAAGGTTGGCGGCTCGCCCGCATAGACAGTATTCTGCGGGCAATTCTTAGATCTGGAGCCTATGAATTGATCGAGCGAAGCGATGTTCCGGCAAAGGTAGTTATTAGCGAATATATTGACGTGGCCCATGCCTTTTTTGAGGGTGAAGAGCCAAAGGTCGTCAATGGAGTGCTTGACTTTATTGCCCGGCAGGTCCGCGAAGGAGAAATGATACCGCGTCAGTGACCGCAATATCTCTAACCCCCTGATTTTTGGCTGGGTTTACTTTGGTTTTGAGAAAAATCCCGCGAATTGATGATGGCCATGATCCAATCTTAATATGAATAAAACTCCCAGTGAACAATTGGAACCGTTCGGCGAAAAACAATTGATTGAAACGGTTTTCCAACCCCTGACGGAGGGGATAGAACCTGCTCTGGCACTTAAGGATGACTGTGCCTGTCTTCGCTTTGATAGAGATCAGGATATCATTGTTACTAAAGATGCCCTGGTTTCAGGCATTCACTTTTTTGCCGATGATTCTCCAGCGGACATAGGGTGGAAATCTCTGGCTGTGAACCTTTCGGATCTTGCTGCAAAAGGTGCCAGACCCCACTCCTATATGTTGGCGATTGCTATTCCGAAAGATATTTCACTCCATTGGCTAATGGACTTTGCAGCAGGTTTAAAAGACATGCAGGACAGCAGCGGATGTCAACTGATTGGCGGCGATACCGTGTTCACCCCTGGACCGTTGACAATATCCATTTCAGCCTTTGGTGTCGGCCCATTGGGTGAATTCGTCCCGCGTCATGGAGCAAAACCCGGAGACCTGGTTTATGTTTCCGGGACTATCGGGGATTCAGCTCTCGGTCTTCAATTAAGACGCGAAATGGGTGTCATGCAGTCAATAGGGATTTCCGAGGCCGATAAAGGTTACCTTGGTCGACGTTATCTACGACCGATACCCAGATTGAACCTGTCACCGTCGTTGCGCAGCTTTGCGAGTGCTGCAATGGACATTTCCGACGGACTGCTGGGAGATTTTAGAACTTTGTGCAAAGCGTCCGGTGTCAGCGGTAAGCTATTCTTCGAAGACGTACCGCTTTCATCAGCCGCCCGTAATGTGCTGGATCACAGCAAAGATCCGAAGCTTGGATTTGAGATAATAGATATTATAGTCGGTGGCGGTGATGATTATGAAATATTGGCAATAGTACCCCCGGAATCCCGAGTCAAATTTGAGAAAGGTGCATCGGAGGCGGGTGTTGAAGTCACAAAGATAGGACATATTGAGCAGGGAACTGAAAATCAGGTTTTGATGTTGGAACAAGGCCGGCCAGTTCATCCGAAAACGGAAAGTTATCTCCACTTCTGACCGCAGAAATATCAGATGTAATTGCGGAATATGATTCATTAGAGTGTCGGACCCGAAATTCGGCCAAAGGTGAAATCCCTATAAATCGAGTCGTCTTCTTGTACGCGGGACCTGCACCCGCCGGTTGTTATTTGATTCAGGCGGTTCCACCCGGGCCGAAGTAATTAAATGGATCAATGTTTATTGGCGAAGTCAGTCCAATACCTTAATCTCGGACGACAATTTCAGGACCATTTTTGGGAGGTTGTACCCGTGTGGCATCAAAATCTATAAAAATGATGAGAAGGCAGGCAATAGATCGAAATTTCGGGAACTCAGGCGGTCGAATCGAACGTTGTCCCCATCGAATTCAATGAATCTGTAATTTTGGATAAAGTTCTTCAATTGCTTGGTTGCGTAATTCTGTCAATTTTGGCATGTTCCGCTGGATTTTTGTCAATCTCGGGTGATTTGGCGGATAGTTTCAATCAAATGATCACAAATTTGACCAGATAACCCCCACTCCACAGAGGATTTTGAACATGGACATGGTACTTTGGGCCATCATCGCCTGCGGGGCGTTGTCGATAGTATACGGAATTTGGGCGGCAAATTCAGTAATGTCGGCAGATGCCGGTAATGAGCGTATGCAGGAAATTTCCAGCGCCATCCAGGAGGGGGCAACCGCTTATCTGACCCGGCAATACACCACGATTGCGATGGTTGGAATTGTAATATTTGCTGTTGTTCTTTTTCTGCTCGGATTACCTGTTGCCATTGGCTTCCTCGTAGGCGCTACCGTTTCCGGGGCGGCAGGTTTCATCGGCATGTTGGTATCGGTTCGCGCCAATGTCCGCACGACCCAGGCAGCCAGTCTCAGCCTTGCCTCGGGACTGGCTATCGCCTTTCGCGCCGGCGCTGTTACGGGAATGCTCGTTGCGGGACTGGCATTGTTGTCCGTTACCGTCTATTACGCTGTTTTAACGCAGATAGCCGGGTTTGCACCCACCGACCGGACGGTTGTCGATGCCCTTGTAGCCCTCGGTTTCGGTGCTTCATTAATATCCATATTCGCAAGATTAGGTGGCGGTATTTTCACCAAGGGTGCAGACGTGGGAGGGGATCTCGTCGGTAAGGTCGAAGTCGGCATCCCGGAAGATGATCCCCGTAACCCGGCGACGATTGCTGACAATGTAGGCGACAATGTCGGGGACTGTGCGGGTATGGCGGCGGACCTTTTTGAAACATATGCCGTCACGGTGGTGGCGACGATGGTACTCGCCGCGATATATTTTTCAGGTACCGATATTGTCCAAAATGTAATGGTGTATCCGCTTGCAATCGGAGGCGCCTGTGTTGTGACATCAATAATAGGAACATTTTTTGTCAAACTCGGTGCCAATCAATCTATTATGGGGGCACTATATAAGGGCTTCATAGCAACGGGAATTCTTTCGCTCATCGCTCTGTGGCCTGTAACCAATTATTTGATCGGCATGGACACAGTTCTCGATGCAGGCGGCATTACGTTCACCGGGTTTGAATTGTTTCTGTGCGGAGTCGCGGGGCTGGTTGTGACCACCCTGATCATCGTTATTACCGAATATTACACAGGTGTGAACCACCGTCCGGTGCGCTCGGTTGCTGCGGCTTCAGTTACCGGGCATGGAACTAATGTTATTCAGGGCCTCGCGGTATCTATGGAAGCAACGGCACTGCCCGCCCTTGTCATTGTTGCGGGTATTATCATCACTTATCAGCTGGCCGGATTATTTGGCATCGCAATAGCTGTTACGACAATGCTGGCTCTCGCAGGTTTTGTGGTGGCCCTGGACGCTTTCGGACCGGTGACCGACAATGCCGGGGGCATAGCCGAAATGGCTGATCTGCCGGAAGAAGTACGCAACACGACTGATGCTCTTGACGCCGTTGGAAACACGACGAAGGCAGTGACCAAAGGCTACGCCATCGGTTCGGCCGGATTGGGAGCCCTTGTTTTGTTTGCAGCCTATACCGAGGATCTCAATCATTTTATTTCGCATGGGGATACCTTTACATTTTTTAAAGGGGTTGAACTCAATTTTTCCCTTCAAAATCCTTACGTCGTTGTAGGATTGTTTTTTGGCGGGTTATTACCTTATCTTTTCGGTGCCCTAGGGATGATGGCCGTTGGCCGCGCAGGTGGTGCAGTGGTCGAGGAAGTCCGTCGGCAATTCCGGGAAAAACCTGGAATTATGGAAGGCACGGAACGTCCGGATTATGGAAGGGCGGTGGATATGCTGACCCGCGCAGCCATTAAGGAAATGATTTTACCTTCAATGCTGCCGGTATTGTCCCCATTGGCATGCTGGGGTGTCGTTTATTTGATAGCAGGAAAATCCGCGGCGTTTTCGGCACTGGGGGCCATGCTGTTGGGCGTCATTGTGACGGGCCTGTTTGTGGCCATATCAATGACAGCTGGTGGAGGTGCCTGGGATAACGCCAAAAAGTTCATTGAAGACGGCAATCATGGAGGAAAGGGCTCTGAAGCCCACAAAGCTGCTGTGACAGGGGATACCGTTGGTGATCCTTATAAGGATACGGCCGGACCAGCGATCAATCCCATGATCAAGATCACCAATATTGTGGCATTGTTGCTGCTTGCAGTTCTCGCGCACTCTTAAAGCATAAGGGTGGTGTAAAAACAGAAGGGGGGGCTCCGGTGCCCCGGAATGGGGCCGTTCGACATGCCCCGCTGAGGAACCTGAGCTTGTTAGAGTGTTGAACCGAATTAATAGCAGGTATGGCGTTTTATCGTTGAACAGGATGCATGCAAGAGCACGAATTCAATAAAATATCTGTTTATTGGGGTGTGGCCACAGGTTTGGCCCCAATGTTCCGGAACAGCTGCTTGATCAACCCCTGATCATTGGCATGGGAGGGGGTTTTGCGGCTGATAAAATCAATTACCTTGCCATCCTTAAGGCCGTAATTTGCTATTTTGGCTACCGAGTCGGTTTCATCAAAATAAACGGCGACGACCCGCCGATCGACAATCTGGGGTTTGAAAAAAGAAACAGTTTTTTCTTTTGTGGAAATATAATAGTAGGCACCGCCGCCAATTGTCGAATAAGTATCGGGAGTACCGAATGCGAATGTAACCTGTTCTCGGGTCATGCCAGGCTGGATTTGTTCGACCTCATTGGCGGTGAAGCGATGGCCGCGATGGTCGATCGTCGGCGCACATGCAAAAAGCGACAGTGAAATTATCGGCACTGAAAAAAGCAAAACAGGTCTGGCCAAGCCAATCAAAAGTTCAACCAACCCCGTTTCCATCCATGACATAAGTTTCTGTCGTTTCCGTTTCATTTTGTTATCGGCAACTTGGTCACCAGAAACATTTCTAATCACGTGATTCCCCGTTGTATTTCGATTAAATAAGCCATAAATCACCTGACATGAGTATTGCAATGCCAAAAGACCAAGGATTTGAAACTGCAATCTTTGTTTTGCCTCCACGAAGTTAAAAGGTTCAATATGTTCAATTGGTTCGGCAAATCTCCTAATATCAAAGAGACTGCTCGAATTATATACGGGCCAATTGTGGCGCAAGCGCGATCAAAGGTATTTTACACGCAATTCGGCATAACTGATTCGCCCACAGGACGATTCGATATGCTGGTCATTCACCTGTTTCTTGTGCTCCAACGATTGAAGAGCGAAGGTGAAGACGGAAAAAAGCTGGCGCAGTTATTGATCGAGACTTTCATCACCGATATGGATTATTCCCTGCGTGAAATGGGTGTTGGCGATTTAAGCGTAGGAAAGAAGGTGCGCAATTTAAACTCGGCCCTGTTTGGACGGCTGAAGGCGTATGGACAATCCATTGAAGCCGACAATTCAGTGGATTTGGAGAATCATGTGGCTCGAAGTATCTATTCAGATTTAACACCGGACAATTTAACAGCGGACAGTGCGGATAAAGCTGAATTCAAACAGAATGGTTTTCCGGAAATTGGTCTTTCACAGCATAAGGAAAATCCCTCGGGATTGCGACCGGATATGTCAAAGTGCGTGTTATCCCGGCAATTATCGCGGAATTTGGCGGCGTATATGAGGGCCGCCCACAGACAACTTGGGGAGCAAACATTCAGGCAACTTACCGATGGGGATATTAGATTTCCTGACCCCATGATATTCACGGAGGAACATACGAGAACAGGCCACTATTGATGATTGATCGAAGCCGTTCCGATACGGGAGACACAGAGGTGTTCAGTAAAAAGGTTGATGTTTCGTCCATCCCCCGCGATGGCCGGCGTTACCGGGATATTTTCAAAAACGATGAGCTGAAAGCATTGGCCGATGCCATTGGCGTCCAGGCTTTGGAGAACATTGACATAAATCTGGAATTGCGCCCTCTCTCCCGAGACAGATTGAGAGTCCATGGTCATGTGCGGGCGGACGTAACGCAACTGTGTGTGGTGACAGTGGAGCCGGTACATTCACGACTTGATGAAAACATAGACTGTGAATTTTGGCCGGAGCAGGATTATTTGCGTTGGGTTCGGTCTTCGGAAGAAGAATCAGAAGCCGGATTTGATGCTTTTTTACGGGAGGAGCCAGAGCCCTACAGAGATGGAGAGATTGATATTGGCCAGTTTATATATGAAACCATCGTTGCGGCCATCGATCCTTATCCAAGAAAAAACAATGTAGAATTTAATTGGGATACATCAGAATTTAATACCGGCGTTGGCTGGAATGTGGAGAAATCCGGCCCGTTTTCGAAGTTAAGGACTTTAATCGGCGCCTCAAAGGGCGATAAATCCAGCTAGATACTGTGGCCTAAATTCAGTTTAGTGTTGTTTCATCCTGACAAATTGCTATGTTCGGCGGTTAAATTTCCATCAATCCTGTTGATTGGGAACTGGTTGAAGAAAAACACGTTTTGAAATCAGTCGATTTATGGATTCTCCGTTGACAATATCGCTGGATGCTATGGGAGGGGATCGGGGGCCGGAAGTGGTTGTTGCCGGCGCGGATATATCTTTGACCCGTCATCCGGATTGCAATTTTTTACTTTTTGGTGATGAAAAACAGATAACGCCGCAACTGGACAGATATCCCGAGTTGGCAACGAGATGTGAAATCATACACACCGATGTCTGGATACCCATGGATGCCAAACCCAGTCTGGCTTTGCGCAGAACGGGTCGGCAAAGCAGTTTATGGCTATCAATAGACGCGGTTGCCAAGGGTCAGGCTGACGTTGTGGTTTCTGCAGGCAACACAGGTGCCCTAATGGCCATGGCCAAATTTTGTTTGAAAACCCTGCCGGGAATCGACCGGCCTGCGATCGCAGCAATCTGGCCTACGGTTGAGAGTGAATGCATCGTTCTGGATGTTGGCGCGAATGTTGGTGCGGATGCGGCACAGTTGGTCGATTTTTCGATCATGGGGGCAGCAATGGCCAGGGCGTTGTTCGGCGTTGAAAGGCCAACGGTGGGATTGCTTAATGTCGGTGTTGAGGAAATTAAGGGTCTGGGAGAAATCAAGAAAGCAGGCAGCCAGTTGCGCGAAATGGATCTGCCGCTCGACTATCACGGGTTTATCGAAGGGGATGCGGTTGGACAGGGGGTCGTTGATGTCGTGGTCACCGAGGGCTTCAGCGGTAACATTGCGCTGAAAACCGCTGAGGGCACGGCCCGGCAAATAGGAACCTATTTGAAAGCCGCCATGGAGAGAT
>Ga0307434_1001648_pt1 | contig 11716 bp, 7 predicted proteins | sample SalMarWE160220MG_FD_202156 | JGI IMG/M metagenome (GOLD analysis project Ga0307434, IMG submission 202156) | Salt marsh sediment microbial communities from the Plum Island Ecosystem LTER, Massachusetts, United States - WE1603-220 | ecosystem: Environmental > Aquatic > Marine > Intertidal zone >...
TGTTCTAAGAAGCCACACAAATGGACAGGTAACGGGAGTAAATAAAAGAGAGGGAGAAATGACTCAGCCAACCGATTCGGTAATTTCTTTTCTTCCCACAGCGCCCTTTCAAGTAGAAGTAGACATTTATGAGGAGGATATTGTTGATGTTAAGGTTTCAAATTTAGTAAAAATTGCTATTCCTGCTTTTCCTGATGAGGTTTTAGGGGGTAGAGTAATTTCAATTGATCCGGCAGAGAAACTAATCGGAGGAGTAGTTTATTATGAAGTAACTATTAGCTTTGAAGAAGAAAAAGAGGGGATTAAGCCCGGCATGACGGCTGATATTATTATTGAGAGCGAAAGGAAAGAAAATGTCTTGGTTATTCCGAAAGGGACAGTAGAAAAAATAGATGGTAAAAAAATGGTTCAGGTTTTTAAAAATGGCAAGATTGAAGAACGAGAGATAGAAATCGGCTTGGAAGGAGATGATTTTATTGAGGTTATTTCTGGGTTGGAAGAAGGCGAGGAAGTAGTTGTTGGTAGAAATTTATGAAAGATGAATCGTTAATAAAATTAGAGAATGTTTGGAAGATTTACCAATTGGGTAAAATGGAGCTTACTGTTTTGAAAGGAATAAGCCTGGAAATATATCCAGGTGATTTTGTTACTATAATGGGGCCATCAGGTTCTGGGAAATCAACTCTTATGCACATCATTGGCTGTTTGGATGTTCCAACCAAAGGAAAAGTTTTTTTGGAAAAACATGATATTATGGGCTTTTCTGAAGATGAGTTAGCTCAAGTTAGGGGCCGAAAAATTGGGTTTGTTTTTCAGCAGTTTAATTTACTCCATGATCTTAACGCTCTTGAAAATGTAATGCTTCCGATGGTTTTTCAAGGCGTTCCTGAAGACGAAAGAAAAGAAAGAGCAAAGGAACTTCTTATTTCTTTGGACCTGGGAAAAAGAATTTTCCACAGGCCATTTGAGCTTTCCGGGGGAGAGCGGCAAAGAGTTGCTATTGCCAGGGCCCTGTCTAATAATCCGGAGATTATAATTGCTGATGAGCCAACCGGCAACTTAGATTCTACTACCGGAAAGATGATTATGGAGGTTTTTATTGATCTTCACAAAAAAGAAAAGAAGACCATTGTTGTTGTAACTCATGATCCTCATATCGCAGAATACACTGAAGATGTAATTAACATTAAAGATGGCCAGATAATTTCTAATCACTTAGCAAAAGAAAAAGTTCTATGGGAAAAGAAATAAAAGAATATATCAAAATCGCTATAAGAAGTTTAAGAAAAAGGCGCTTGAGAAGCTGGCTGACTATGATTGGGGTTGTTATCGGCGTTTTTCTGATTATATCATTGCTTTCTTTAAGCGAAGGAGTAAAAACAGCAATTTTGAGCCAATTAAAAATGATGGGTAAGGACTTAATTATGATAATGCCCGGCGAACTCACTAATATGGTAACTATGGTGTCAGGGGGATTAGAGTTAACTGATGATGATATTAAAGCAATAGAAAGAACCGAAGGAGTAAATGCTGTTATTCCTATGGCTTATAAGGGAGAAGCAATGAGATATCAGGGGGAGAAAAAAACAGTTTTATTGTGCGGAATTCCTTTGAGTAAAGAAGGTCTGGACGTATTAAAAACTGATATGGGCTTTGAATTAGTAGAAGGGCGTTGGCCGATTCCCGGCAAAAAAGAAATTTTCGTTGGTTTTTTAGTACCGAAAGAAATGTTTCCTGAAATGAAAACAGGAACTCAAATTACTCTTAAGGGAAAGCAGTTTGAAATTGTCGGAGTATTGAAATCTGTAGGGAGCAAACAAGATGACTCCCAGGTCTATATAGATTTAAATGTTTACCGAGAAATCACTGGCGAGAGAGAGGGAGCTAAAATGGCTATGGCTAAAGTTAAACCCGGCTATTCAGCAGACGAGGTGGTGGAGAACATAAAAGAAAGTTTAGAAGAAAATAGAAAGAGAATAAAGGGAGAAGATTTGCCGCCCTACACAGTTATTAGCAGCGAAAAAATGACTGATATAGTTGGCAATGTAATGGTTTTGATACAAGTAGCAATTTTTGGGTTTGCTTCGATAGCTATTGTTGTTGGTGGGATAGGAATAATGAATACTATGTATACTTCGGTCCACGACAGAATTAGAGAAATCGGAATTATGAAAGCCGTTGGAGCCAGGAATAAAACCATCACTACAATATTTTTGATTGAATCTGGATTCTTTGGATTATTTGGAGGTTTGGGGGGGATAATTTTAGGTTTGGGGTTAGCTAAAATAATAGAAATATATGCCCAAACTCAATATTTCTTTTTGTTGAAAGCTTCAATTACTCCCCAGCTTATTCTTTTTGGCTTGGCTTTTTCTTTCTTAGTTGGTTGTCTTTCTGGATATTTGCCTTCCAGAAGCGCTTCAAAACTCAACCCGGTGGAAGCTTTGCGATACGAGTGAGTTTCTCTATCGGCATAGCGCAGCATAGCAGTATAATAACCCGATGTTTTACACAATCATCGGGTTTTTTAGTTACTTTTTTATTAGTTTGGTTTATCCACAGTTTGTTTGTTGACAGCGTTTCTAGGTAAGCGATAATAGAGTAATGGTATATCGTTGTGCCAATATACTAACCTGACAGAATTTGAACTAATGAAGAGAGAAAAATTAAGTAAATTTAAAGGAGAAATAAGAGAAGGCTATATTTCTTTAAGAGAAGCCACGAAATACTGTAATTATTCACAGGAATACTTAAGTTTGCGGGCTAGGCGGGGAAAGCTAAAAGCGATAAAGATGGGAAGGGACTGGCTTACCAAAAAAATGTGGCTGGAGGAATATATTGCAAGAGTTGAAGAATATAATAATAAAGTAGAAAATAGTAGAGCCGAAAAAGCCAAGAAAATAAGAGAGAGAAAAAAAACCGAAACGAAGAAGATTAAACAAATAGCGAGCCAGATAAAAATTAGAAAAACTGGTCAAAAAACTTGTCCCCCGGCAAATCTTCCGGTTGGGGAGTTTAATGAAAAAGAGTTCGCAGATGTTTTACCTAAACGCCTGCCAGCGTTGCGCCCTTCACCTTTCGGGAAAAGCGAAGAGTTGTGTCCCGTATCGGTTAGTACCGGGCTCCGTTTTGGATTTGTAACAGCGCTGGCTTTTATTTTACTAATTGCCGGAGGGGTTTTTGGTAAAGAATCTCTGAAAGAAGTTTTTCAAACCATTGATCCTTATGTAAAGAATTTTAATAAAGAAATTAACAAAGGGATTGTTAGCGGGGGAGAAATAATAATCTCGGGGGCATATATAGTAGTAGGGGAAGCTGAGGAAACAATTATTGGAGAAACAACAGATGCTGTTGAAAAAGTCCGCAGAGAACGGGTCTCTGCGTTTTCAAGAATTCGCGAAAGCTTAATTTTCGCGGGGCGAGGAATTTCTCAGACAACTAAAAATATTTCACTTGGCATAAGTGAAACGGGACTTGCTTTTAAAAAAGTAACAGAGTTTGTTGGGCAGAATTTTATTGAGGAAGCAAAAGAATTTTCTCTTGATTTTTCTAATAGCGTTAAAAAAGCTACACAGAGTATAACCTTTGGTTTGTATTTAGCCCAAGAAGGGGCTTTAGTTATTAGCGACGAAACAGCTGAACTCAGTTGGAGATTTGTTGAAGGGACGAAAAACATAAACCAGTTCGGCCAAGACCTTGCCAGGGGTACTAAAACTATTTCCATAAATTTAACAGAAGGCATTTTGACTATTGGCGATACAGGAACCTCAGTAGTAAAAGATAATATCCGAAACATCAAAAGTGCATTTCGCAGTTCATTGTTAGCAATTAACAATCAACTATTAACTGTTGGCGATGAACTTTTCTCTCTTACATATATAGTAGGAGAGGCTGGAGAGGCAGTTGTTGAAGAAATAGGAAATACAACATCTCAAGCAGCTAAAGGTATTTCCTTAGCTGTAGTTAGCTATCAAGATATTTCTAAAGAATATTCTTATTGGTTGACCCCGTTAGAGATTACAAAGACAAAGTTGGAGAACAAAGTAAAAGAATCTCTAACGGGGTTGAGTGACATTGTTGAAACTGGAACATCAGCTTTTGTAGAAGGAGTTTTTAAGTTTGGGCAGAATTTTGTTGGAGATTTAAAAATCACTTCATCGTTTATAACCAGAAGCGCTCAAGATGCAACAGGAGATATTATTCAAGGAGTTGAATATGTAGCCGACAGCTTGCAGCGAGCAGGCAGGTATGCTTCCCAGTTGTTTAAGAATAGTTATCGGTTTGTTACTAAACCTTGGAAAACTTTATTCCCAGAAAAGAAAGTAGTTAAAGATACTACGGAAGAGATAGAAGAAATCTGGCAAGCTATTACTAAACTAAAAGAAGAAGGACTGGTAGGACTTACCGGTCCGGCTGGTTCTCAGGGTTCTCAAGGTCCGGCTGGCCTGGCTGGACCTCAGGGATTAGCCGGTCCAGTTGGCTCCGTAGGCCCGGCTGGCTCTCAAGGCCCCCGAGGCCCCCAAGGTCCTATGGGATCAGGAGGAGGAGGAGTATACTACCAGTTTGCTGACCTCAGCACCCCCAATGTTGCTATTGGAGGAAACTACAACAACCTAAACATTAATCATGGCAAGTTTACCGTTAGTTCAAGCGGCGGCGTTTATACCGCCGGCTCTCTATCCGTTGATGGCTCTGTTACTGCTGGCAGCCTTACTTCCTCAGGAGCAATTACAGCTACCGGAGATATTACTGCCTCAAGCAACCTTACAGTAACAAGAAACCTTGTTGTAACTGGCACTCAGACATACACTGGAGCAGCTACTTTCACTGGAGCATTGAATGCCCAGGAGCAAGTAATACTTACCAGAGCTCCTACTGAAGCTCACACCTTTGCTTCCTGGGCTCCAGATATAGCAGACGCTCATGCAGACGATGCTTCCATCTATATCAACCCTGCTAGCGCAACAGCTGACTCCAATATACTAGGCATTGCAGTAGCAGACTCAGTGAAGGTCCTTATTGACGCTGAAGGAGATATCTTTGCTAAGAGCTTAACTACCTCAGGTTCAGTCAATGTTGGTGAAACAACTGTCTCCACCCTGATTGTAGAAAACAATACTACTTTAGGAGATGCTTCCACTGACACTATAACTTTTGACGCTTCTACCTTGAGTATTCCCAACAACTTTAGCATTGACTCAGGCCTTTTATACTTTGACACTGCCAATGACAGCATCAGCATTAATGATACCTCCCCCGACTCTGCCCTTGAAGTGGTCTCAGCAGGAGACGACTACTTCATGCTCTCTTCTTATGCTGATGGAGACGGCAACATCCTTATAGTGGACAGCGCTGGCAATGTAGGAATTGGGACAACTACTCCCACAGTAGCTTTAGATGTGGCAGGGAACATTTGGGCTACAGGAACAATTAAGTCAGGCTCTTCTATAACCATAGACGGAGACAATGCTACTATCACTTCAACCTCAGGCGCTATATCTTTCAGCGATGAAGACCTTACTACTACTGGTTCAATAACCACCGACTCCTTCTCAGACGGCATTCTTGCTATAACAGGAGGCAATCTTACTACCACAGGAATCCTAACTACCGGAATATTGAAAACAGACACTTATCAAGCCAATGACGGAACAGCTTTATTCTCCTGGGATAGCGGAAACAGCGAGATAGATATCTCCCAGGCCCTGAATATGGGAAGCAACAACATTACCACTACTGGAACAGGAGATTTTACCAAATTAGTTGTAGACGCCAATACCCTCGTAGTTAATGCTACAAGTTATGAAGATATGGTAGGGATAAATACGACAACTCCCACAGTAGCTTTGGATGTAACGGGAGCTATAACTTCAACAGATGATATAACAATAAACGCAGATAGTAAAAAACTATTATTGGGCGCGGGACAAGATGCAGAGATTTATTATGACGGAACTGATTTGATTTTAACTTCGGATGGCAGCATTACTGCTAATGTCAATCAGACAGTAACTGACACCTTTGCAGATGAAACCAAGATTGACTCAAAAGAAAATATAACAGTGGCTGGCGGTCAAGTTAAGTTGGCTTTGGCAGTATTCTGCAGCCAGGAAAGCGATAAAAACACAACAAGCACCGTTGACGGAGATGTGGTTTACTGCGATAACAGTCTGAGGTTATGGACTCCAACTGCTGATGTTGATGTCGAGCTAGAAACGTATGCTTGGGGTGGTTTTGGCACTGACGAGGAAACAGATTCTTGCATTCTCATTGATGGCAGGCCGGCCTGTAATTACTGTGATAACTTAACTTATGCCGGCTATTCTGATTGGGAATTGCCTTCTTGTGCCAGTGGTGCTCAAAATTCAGATTGTATACTGTATCAGTTCGGCATTGATGCCTGTGGCAGTTGGCCCTGCACCCCGACGGCTTGGGATGCTAACGCTCAGTCCAACTACTATTGGTCTTCTACCGAGAACGTTAGCAGCAACGCCTGGGGCGTGTATTTCTACGATGGCGGTGTGTACCTCAACGTTAAGTACATCGGTAACTATGTGCGTTGTGTCCGCGGGCAATAAATTTTTATTCCTTGAAGTAGATAATTTGAAATTTGAAATTTGAAATTGAAAAAAAATTTAAAAATTAAATCGCCAGATTTCTAAAGAGTTGATTTGTGGAAACAAATGACCCTTGGAAGAGAGCGGCTAAAAATCTATTGCGGCTCCTGCCGTCTCATAAAACGTGAGGCATTAGTAGTCAGAGGATCTTTCTAAAGAAAGTCAGGCCCTTGGAGAATCGATGAGTGTAGGGGTGCTAACGCTCAGTCCAACAACTATTGGTCTTCTACCGAGAACGATAGCAACAACGCCTGGAACGTGAATTTCAACAATGGCGGTGTGAACAACAACAATAAGAACAACGGTAACTATGTGCGTTGTGTCCGCGGGAAGTTGATTTTTAGCCTGAGGGGTAAACCAAAAATTCCAAATTTGCCTCTCGCGATAATTAAAAATTTAATATGTCTAACTCCCAACAGCTTCCCTTATATCTTAAACTCTATCAACTTATCAAATTCTTGTACGAGAGAGTAAGAAATTTTCCTAAGCAGTATAAATATGCTTTAGGAGGAAATATCTTAAATTTAAGCTGGCAATGTCTGGATTTAGTTTTAGAGGTGAATGCTCTACCCGATAAAGAAAAACAGCCCAAAATCTCGGATTTAAGTGTTACTTTTGACCAGTTAAAAATTAGATTAAGAATGGCTCAAGAAATAAATTTAATTTCTAAAAGACAATTTGTCCATCTTCAAACATATTATCTTAAGGAAATTGGAGAGATGATTGGTGGATGGTTAAAATGGGCTTCTTAAATAATAATATGAGCAAAACTATATTTACTTTTGAAAAACTTTATCAAGCATATTTGAATTGTCGGAGAACAAAAAGAAAAACCGTCAATGCTTTAAAATTTGAGTGGAACTTAGAAAGAAATCTCTTTCAGCTTCAAAGAGAATTAGAGAATAAAAGTTATCGTCCGGGACGCTCTATTTATTTCGTAATCACTGACCCTTCTCCCAGAGAAATATTTGCAGCTTCTTTTAAAGATAGAGTGGTGCATCATCTTTTGATTAATGAAATAGAAGAGATGGGAGAAAAAAATTTCATTTTTGACACTTTTTCTTGCCGAAAAAACAAAGGAACGCACTTGGCGATAAAAAGATTAAAAAGTTTTATTGGGAAAATAACAGAAAATTGTAAAAAAGAAGCATTTTACCTTCAGTTAGATATTTCTGGATTTTTTACGGCTATCAATCATCGTATTTTATATTCCCTTCTTGAAAAAATAATTTTTAAACAAAATAAATCTTACCAATGGAAAGAAGATATTTTATGGTTGGCAAAAACTATTATTTTTCACAAACCCACTAAAAATTATATTACCAAGGGTGATTTCTCTTTGTTTAAACTTATTCCTTCTCGAAAATCTTTATTTAGCTCTGGAGGATTTAAAGGACTTCCTATCGGCAACTATTCTTCTCAATTCTTTGCCAATGTTTATTTAAATGAGCTGGACCAGTTTGTAAAAAGAGAGCTTAAATACAGATATTACGTGCGTTATGTTGATGATTTGGTTTTACTAAATGAAGACAGAGAAAAAATAAAACATGCGAGAGATAAAATTAATCATTTTTTGAAAAAGAATTTAAATTTACAACTAAACTTAGATAAAACTAAGATTCAATCTCTAGATAAAGGAATAGATTTTTTAGGATATTTTGTAAAACCGGGTTATATTTTAATACGACAGAGAGTGGTCAAGAAGTTAAAAGATAAATTATATCAACCGAGCCAAATTCCAGATTCTAATGTCCGAATTCCGGACTCAAAAATTTTAGCAATGATAAATTCCTATTACGGACATTTTAAACATGCTTTCAGTTTTAATCTAAGGAAAGATATTTATGAAAATCATTTAGGAAGTTTACAAAGAAATTTTTTACCAAAACCTGGATATGTCTCGTTGAAGATAAAAAAACCGTAAAATTGAACAAATTGTAACTATGACATTAAATTCTCGGAAAACATTTTTAATTCTTCTTAGTGCTATCATAATTTTAGCTGGTTTTTGGTCGGTTAAAGAAGTTTTGGCTGCTGCCTACCATACTTCGGGTACTTTGACTTCAACTAATCTTTTAACAGGCAAAACGGTTTCCAGCATAGACAGTTTTGTTTATAATCTTTCTGCCAAGCCAGATGGCACAGGAGCAACGATTCAGTTTAGCCAAGATAACACCAATTGGTACAATTCAGCGGGCGATTCAGGCGGTACAAATACTTTAACCATGGGCGCTAATAATACAATTGATTTGTCTGTTTTAGCTTGGTCAGGACCCAACTTTTATTACAAAATAGCATTTACTTCTGACGGAACTGACACGCCGGTTTTAGATGACATAAGGATTAATTGTTCTGATAATGCTAATCTTGTTTTTACCATTCAAGCCTCAACTGGCTATGTCGGCATCGGAGACACCACCCCTGATTCAGCCCTTGAAGTATCCAGCGCAGGTGACGACTACTTTATGATATCTTCCTATGCTGACGGAGATGGCAATATCCTAATAGTTGACTCAGCTGGCAATATGGGCCTGGGAGTGTCAAGTGAAACAGCTTTTGGTGGAGGTCAAGGAGTCTTCAGCATAGGTGAGTCTGTCACTGTTCCTACTGCCAACCCAGTAAGTGCTGCTCTATTCTATGTTGAGCTTGGAGGAATGTATGTCTACGACTCCTCAGGCACTGCAACTCTCCTATCTCCCCATGACCCTAAAACAGGAGAATGGATATTCCTCTCAAAGAATACTATCACAGGAAGAGAATTAAGAGTTGAGATGGAACAACTAGTTAAATATCTTGACGATACATTCGGCACTGACTTTGTAAAAGAGTTCCAAGACGGTCAGCTTGTTGAAGAAGATGGGACAATGGGCGACGGAACGGTTGACGGAGCAACAGGTGAGCAGTCGGTGTTTGTCCTAAAGATAAAACAAGCCCTCGCTTCGCTCGGGTTGTTTGTGGAAAATGGTATAGCTCAGTTGAAAGAAGTTGTTACTGATAAATTAACGGCCAAGACCGCCAGAATTGAAAAAATGGAAATGGTTGACGCCATAACCGGCGACATCTACTGCACCTGGATTGAAAGAGGAGAAATGAAGAAGGTAAAAGCAAGATGCGACCAGATAGAATATCTTAATGGTCAGATGATTATTTCAGGCCAAGTCTCGGAATACTGCGATTACGAACATCTTAATCTATGCACCTCTCAGGAATTATGCGAAGGCGAAAGCCTTTTCTGGTACGGCGGAGAATGCCATAGAGAAATGGAACCTTCTTCCTGCGACTCTGATCACCTAAATCTATGTGCTACCGAGGCGGATTGTTTAGATGTTGCAGGTTTCTGGTACAATAATTCTTGTAATATAGAATCAGAACAGATTTGCGAGCCGGTTTTAGAGATATGCGATGACCAGATAGACAACGACTGTGACGGGAAAACAGATGCTGACGACGAGGATTGCCAAAATGATCCTCCTCCGCTGGTTTGTGATTCAGAGCATTTAGATTTATGTACTATTGAAGCCGACTGCTTAACAGCCGAGGGTTATTGGTATAATAGTATATGTAATATAGCGCCAGAATCTTATTGTGGAGATAACAACTTAGATGAGGGTGAGGAATGTGATGACGGCAATATTGAAGATGGAGATGGCTGCTCCTCTGCTTGCCAAACAGAAGTTTCCTGTATCTCTGATTGGCAGCCTGGTGATTGGCAGTCAGGTTCAACTGTTGAGACAACTGCCTGCGGGACAACCTTTACCCAGACCAGAACATATATTGACACTAATGATTGCGCTATTGAGCAAGACAAACCGGCTGACGAGACCCAGGAAGTAGCTGGCGCTTTTTGCCAAGCGCTTGCCAATACTGACAACTCTTGCCAACCAGACGGCACCTGCCTTTATACCTGCTTTAATGGGTTTACTGACAGCAACAGTGATATGTCCGACGGCTGCGAATCCGTTCTTGTTACAGACACCTCTTCCTAAAATTGGTGAGTTTAGAATGAGAAAAAAATTAACTAGAAGTTTTTATACCCAGCCGACTCTAAAAGTAGCCAAAGAGCTTTTAGGGAAGTATATTATTAGAAGGGTCGGAAAAAGAGAGTTAGTGGGGAAAATTATTGAAGTTGAAGCCTATATTGGCCCTCAAGACAAAGCAGCTCATTCTTATAATGGGAAGATAACTCCTCGAAATAAAATTGAATATTTAATTGGCGGGTATATCTATATTTATTTGGTTTATGGAATGTACTGGCAATTAAATATTATTACTGCCGGTAAAGGAAAACCCGAATGCGTGCTTGTTCGAGCTATTGAGCCGGAGAAAGAAGAAATTTCTATGGCTAATGGTCCGGGCAAGCTCTGTCGCTATTTAAAATTAGATAAGTCTTTTTATGGAGAGGATTTGGTTAAAAGCAAAAGGATTTGGCTGGAGGATAGGGGCGAAAAAATTAAGCCCTCGCAAATTTTAGCAACTGCCAGAATCGGTATTGACTACGCCGGTCTTTATTGGGCTCGCCGAAAATGGCGATTTTTAATTAAGGAATACCAAAAATATCTTTCGAAGTGAGAACTAAAAAGTCATAACAAAAAATGCCGAGAACCGTTCTCGGCATTTTTTGTTGTAAGTCCTTGACCCTGTAGAGAAATTTTGACTCACTCCGCAATATAAGATTTCCCAAAGAAAATCTTTGTCAAGATTCTTCTACGGGGCTTGACAAGATTTTTCTAATATGTTAATCTCGACAATCGTATCTAAAAAATACAGCTCTTTGAAAAATAAATATAGTAAAAAGGAAAAAACTTCTAAGTAAGAAAGGAGGTATAAGTGAATAAAGTAGATAGTTTATGAGGTAGGTTTATAGGAAGACGTATTGTGTTTGTTGAAATGTTATTGGTGAATTGAAAAAGGAGAAAAAAAGATGAAACATAGTATTGTGATTATAACTTGCTTGGTCGTGCTATTGGCTACTGGCAGCGCTTTTGCAGATGTTACGCAGGGACAGGACCAGTTAACAGATGTTGATAATCAGCAGTGGCAACTGAATATGGGTGTGGGTAATTCTACTGGCGGTAATCAATCTATTACCTCTAATTATG
>Ga0307434_1001649_pt1 | contig 11710 bp, 19 predicted proteins | sample SalMarWE160220MG_FD_202156 | JGI IMG/M metagenome (GOLD analysis project Ga0307434, IMG submission 202156) | Salt marsh sediment microbial communities from the Plum Island Ecosystem LTER, Massachusetts, United States - WE1603-220 | ecosystem: Environmental > Aquatic > Marine > Intertidal zone >...
TAGGCACACACTTGGATAAGTCCCGATGAAGATAAATTTATAAAAGTTCATAAACTGCTTCGATTAATTATGGATTATCTAAAAATCAAAGTAGAAAATAGAGGAGAGGTAATCATTAAGAAATAATGTTAATATTAGCCTACATAATAGTAAATATAATCATAACGATTATAGCGGGTTCTTTTGCTATATATTTAATTATAGATTGGATAAGGGGAGGTGATTATAATGTCTAAGCAAAAAGAATATGAAATCGATTGGAACTCTTTAACAGAGATAGAATTTATAGTAGAAATGGCTGGTAGAGCTACACCAAAACAATTTTATGGTAATCTTATGCAAATGTCGAAAATGTTTAAGACCAAATTAAAATAAACTCATATCATCATCACTTATGATATAATAATGCAATAATTGGAATATATCCAATTAACTATATAATAAATATAAGGAGGTTATTGTGGATTGCAGTAAAATTTATATTAATATGTGCGAGAAGGCGAGGGAGATACAGAAATTATTACAGTATGATGCTGGTAATTTTCTTTATTGTCCTGAAGATGAAGAGTGTATTGTTTTTCCTCCGATGTATAAGGGTTGGATAAATAAAGATTATCTTTGGTTACCTCGTCAAGACCAGTTGCAAGGAAAATTAGGTGATAATATTATAGCGTGGTGTAGTTTATTCTTTGAGTGGATTGTGGAGTCGTTAGAGCCAATAGGTATTTATGCTTCCGATGAGTTTGATTCAATGGAACAGCTCTGGTTGGCTTTTGTAATGTTAGAATTATACAATAAGAAATGGGATGGTACTAAATGGATAAAATAATATATAAAAACATAACCACAAATGATAATATAGTGCTTATTGTTCAAGCACTCATAGACAAACAGGCAAAGATAATTGATTGGATAAATAGAATTCAGGAATTGCGGACTAAATTGATAGAGATAGGTAATGAACGGGAAAAACTTATCGATAAAGAATTAGATAGATTTTTAGAAGAGACAAAGGATAAATAATGGATAATATGAATTATCAAACATTAAGAGAAAAGATATATTATCAATTGGGTTATTGCGCCGGACACGAAAGTATGAGTAGGGAAATTGAAGGTTACATAGAGGGGGAATTGGATGTCGAGAATTTAGATGAGTATATAAAATTTGTGGAAGAATTTAATAAAGATATGTTAGTAAAACTTCAACAAAAGTTGAAAATAGATACCCTTGATAGTAGTATGTCAAAAGAGAATCTTGTTATTAAGGAAAAAGAATAATGGATAATATAAAAACTCTACCAGATAAACCCCTATCTTATAAATACTTGGTTATCGGCAGATTTGATGCTGATTCTCATAATTTACATATGGGCGGAGCACGCACTAAAAAAGAAATATATAAGATAGCTCGTTTACATAAATGTTGGACAGAAGTTATTATTTATCAAAAAATGGAGGAGCTAAAATGAAAATTGAGCATGAAACTGGTTGGAAGATAGACCGAGTTATTATTACATTAGAATCTGATTACGAAAAGGAATCTGTTTTTGCTGCTTTACGAGATTATGAAGTTCTTGGTAGAGAAAAATATTATAAAGACATTTGTCTAGAATTGGTGAATAGATGGGAAACTACAAAACCAAAAAAGGTAAAGATATAATTTATAAAAAATTAGAGGAGATAAAATGAAAGTTAAAATATTGGGATTAAATTATAATATTAAACTTGTTGAAAGCGAAGATATAGATGGTTTCTATGGAGAAATTATTCATAAAAAAGAACTTATTAGATTAAATAACGGACATACATTTCAACGAATGGAAGAATCATTAATCCACGAGATAAATCATGCTATGGAAAAATGATAAAGATAAAGTGAGGTGATGATTATATGGCTGTAATAGCAAACATATCGGATTGGAGTTATATATCTGCGCTATCACAGATACCAGAATATGCTGTAAATATTGATGGTAATATGACAATAAGTGGCACAATAGATAGTAAGGAAATAAATAAATTAAAAGAAGAAGTAAAAAAAATAAAGGAGGCCAACAAAATGGCACAGATGGGATTATATGAGGTTTATGTAGTGAATAAGAAAGAGAATCTACACGCTAAGAATACTGTTATCGCAAAAGATGACCGTATTGCGGAAAGAAAAGTTGGATTTCCTGAAGTTTGGGACTTAGATAATTTAGTATTCTTCACTCGCTGTATCGGACAATGGAAATCTGAAAAACCACAAAAAGTAAAAATAGTCAAAGAATAATATCATAATGCTATAATTATCTTGATTTATTAGCATTGTGATGTAGTAAATTGTACTCCAAGTTGAGTATATTTGTACCCAAATAGGTTTCAATTGTAATATAGGAAGGTATCAAATACATTTTCATGGGAGGTGATATAAGCTAGCTAAAAAGTTTTGAAGAATTTCTTTAGAAGAGAAGCGTCATAACGTAGTTATAGCGATTATGTTGTGACGCTTTTTTATTGAAAATAGGGTGTAAATAGGGTGTCGTTCCCCACATATATAGAGAGAGGTGAAAAAGGGAACAGCAAAATAGCACAATAGTAATATTAGTCGGATAATTTATAAAAAAGGGGTATATTTGTACCCTATATAGTAGGAGGAAATAAAAAATTTGAAGGAAGAGTTATTAAAAGAAGAAGTAAAAAAATTCAAAAAAGAACATCCCGAATGGGATAATGGTAAACTACGAGATATAGATAAAGATTTAAGGCAGCGGCATAGCTATAGGGATAAGAGCGGTAAGGTTAAAAACATAAGAATACTTAACTTTTCTGATTTAGATACTTATGACGAAGAGGGAAATGTTCTGTTATTTGAAGAGACTATAACTTATAAGGATAATGCCTTTTGAAAAATAGTTTAGATTTATATAATAAATTAAAGGGTAAAGAGGCAGCGGTTTTAGCACTTATTCTCAGGGGAATGTCACAACGAAGTATCGCTGATTGTTTTAGAGTAAGTCAAAAAACGATAAGTAAGTGGTATCACAGAGCACTTACAAGAATAATTGGTAAGAAAACTTATAAAGATATGTTTAGATAATTAATCAGGCGTGGGTAGTTAGTCCGCCGTATCATATGATAGAAGGGGATATTAAAGTGGGGAAAGATTTATAAATTGGGAGTGAAATAAAACAATTATGTGGGATATACAATTGAGGAGTTTAGAAATAAAGCATTAAGTTCCTTATATTTCTTTAATAGATATGTATTAGGTTTTAATTCAGTAAATTATAATCCTCCTATTGGAATGGAGGAAAAACCACATAAGGAATTATGTGATTTTGTTCAAGACTGGTCTAGCGGAAAGAAAAACAAACTCATTCTCATTCCTAGAAAATGTCTTAAAACATCTTGTATTACTATAGGAAATACGCTCTTTGAATTAGCGAATGACCCATCAATGACAATTGTTATTGATTGTGTGCAAAGGTCACTTGCAATAAAAATGCTTGGTCAAATCAGGGATATATGTGAAGGAAATGAAGTATTCAAGGCAACATTCGGAGAATGGAAAGCAGAACGAGGTTGGACTGATTATTCTCTTACAATAGCTCATGCAACCAAAGGAAGAGAATTTAATCCATCTGTAGGAACATATGGTATGGATTCGGCAAGGGTATCATATCACCCAAAGTTAATGACTCTCGATGATTTAGTTGATCCAGATACAGTTGCTACACCTGAATCCCTAGCAAAAGCCATAAGGCATTATCTTGAACTCGTACCAATGGTGGGAGAACAAGGAAGGAAAATCGTCACTGGCACTCGTCAGGATATGGATGATTTATATTCATTTATCTTAGAGAATGAGCTTGATGATTTTGATGTCTTTATTCGTTCAGCCATAAATGATGATGGTTCTCTCTATTATCCAGAAATGCTCTCTATGGATTTTCTCAAGAGAATAGAATCCAGAGACCCCTATTTTTATGCCTGTCAATACATGAACGACCCAATTAATCCTTCAGCAACGATGTTCAGCAAGGATGATATCGAATGGTATGAGGATAATAAAGAACTACCTCCTGAACGCACTAATTATATGACAGTTGACCCTGCTGGACACGAGGGTTCAGTTGGTGATAACACTGCAATTATACTGGCTGGCATAGATAAGACACAGAATATTTATTTTTATGAACCAGAGTTTGACCGCTTTGATTTAGACCAAATTATCAGTGCAATATTTACTAAATATTTATCATTAAAGATAAGAAAAATTGGTATTGAACAAAATTACTTTCGTGGTGCTCTTGCCTCAGCAGTTAAGAGAAGAGGTTTAGAATGGGGAACGAAACCTAGAATAGAGGAATTAAAGCATTACGGAAGAACAGAACGCAAAGAAGATAGGATTAGAGCACTACAACCCTGGTTTGCCGATGGTAAGATATTCCTGAAGGGAAAGAAAATAAACATTAATGGTAAAGAGCAATGGATTCCCGTTGGGAAGAATATGAAACAATTATATACACAGATTATATCTTATCCACGTGCTAAAATGAGTGATGATTTAATAGATGCAGCAGCAATGTTATTAGAGATTATAAAACCATCGGGTGGATTGGATCCATTGGCTGTAAAAGTAGATAAGCCAATAGATGGAACATTCGGTTATTAGGAGTGATATAATGAGTGCAGGTCGTAGACGTTCAGGCAAACCTCGTTCAGAGGCTCAGAGAAAAGCAAGACATAAAAGGTTACATCCTAGAAGTCCATTGCCAAAGAGAGGAACTGGACTTCGCAAAAGGAGAAAATAATTGCCTAAAAAATTGGAACGTTGTGTAAGAAAAGTTAGAGCGAAAGGTAAAGTCAAGAATCCCTGGGCCGTATGTATAAAAGCTACTGGTATAAAAAGGAAAAAAGGTGGAGGTTGGACTAGGGGTAAGAAGAAAAAGAAAATAAGACGGAAAAGATAATGACTGATAAAGAAACCAAACTTGCTAATGAAGTAGTAGTAAAATTCAAATTATCCAGAGATAAAAAAGCAACAGATAATTTTTCTACATCAGTTGATAAGTGGGAAGGTTATTATGGTGGCGAATCAGATGAATTAAAAGAACGAGTCAAAAGAGATTTATCAGCAATTATGCCCCCCTGGGCACAGGCGGGAGTAGATTATGTTCTAGCCAAAGAAATAGCAGTTATATTTGGTCAAAAGCCTTATTGGACAGTAGGTGCTAGACAAAAGAAATGGGAAGAAGCTGCTAAGCTAATGGAACAATTATTAAGCTGGCAGCTAGATACACCTAAAATATTTCTTAATGTAGTTCAATGGATTCAACATAAACTTATATATGGAACAGCTATTAGGAAGCCTTTTTGGGATAGAGAAAATAATGAAGCTAAAATAGAGCAAATTAATATTAAGAATTTTTACCCATCACCAGATGGTTATTCTATTTATACAGTTCCCTGGGTTATCCAGAGAGCATTGAGAACAAGAGAATATATTAAGATTATGGGTAAGAATTGGAAGGGTTCAAATAAATCAACATATAAGAATACTAAGGAATTATTGGCATTACCAGGTGGAGAACATATAGGAGAACACATAGAAGAATCCGAAGCTAATAGATGGACGACAGAAGAAAAAGAAAATTTATACGAAATATTAGAATATTGGTATCGTAGAGATGGAGAAGTTCGGGTTGCTACCGTAGGTTCAAGGAAGGTATTATTACGAGATAGTCCTTCGCCTTACAAAAAGAAAAAGAAAGCATTTCCATATATAGTGGCACTTGATTGGCCTAAACCAAAGAGTTTTTGGGGAATTGGACGCATAGAAGCAATAGAAGGCCACATAAAAGAATTAGCCCACATAAAGAATCAAAGATTTGATAATATTAATCTTATACTCAATCCTCCATTCAAATATATTAAGGGAGAGGATGTAGACTTAAAGGCACTACCAATTAAACCGAATGCACTTATTGGTATGAATGACATAGAATCATTAAGACCATTTGAGTTTCCATTTATAACATCTGGAGTTTATACAGAAGCAGCATCAATAGAAAATGATATACAAAATAGACTTGGATTACACGAATATTCGATGGGTAAAGCACCAGAACAGAGAGAAACTGCGACAGGTATAGCTCGTCTGCAAGCAGCAGGTAATACAATATTTCAATTTCAGAATATGATGTCATTGAAATTAGGAATGACTGAATTAGCAGACTGGATGTCAGCAATTAATCAGCAATATTTCAAAGAAGCATTATCCTTGCCATTTTTATATGATTCAGAGGGCAGAGGTCAATATCTTACTATTATAAAATCAAGATTACAGGGTGATTTATACTTTATTCCCAAGATAGCGCCATTAAATCCAGAATCAGTTAAGGATGTTCAGAGACAACAATTTATTACTGCTGTTCAAACTGCGGTTGCACTACAAGCTAATTTGAGAAGGCAGGAATTAGCTAGAGTATTATTTGAGAAGTTTGATTTATTGGATAGTGATATTGAAAAGATTATACCGCCACAGGCAGAGATGCCCAAAGGTGCGGAGATGCCGCCAGGTGCAGAGCAAGGACAACCAGGACAAGGACAGGGTGCACCAACCCTTCAAGGGTTAATGGCTGGCTCGCAAGGGGCGGGAATGGGTACTAATGCGCCCAAACCGAGGTAGATATGACTGACGAAGATTTAAAAAAAATAGAAAAATATAGAGAATTAGAAATAACTACCAATACCAAAGGATGGAAAAGCATAGTAGCTTATATTATAGGAAGGGGAACTGGATTGAAAAATGAACTAGCTGGAACAGACCTTACTAAAGATGTTGGAAAGGCAATGAAGAAACAAGGAATAATACGAGGTATGAATGGTGTTATAAATTGGGTTGGTAATACAATGACAGAAGGAAAAATAATAGAAACAAGAGAATTAGATAAAAAGAAAAAGGAGAAATAATGGCTAAAGAACTCAATAATCCTACTCCTGGCTCCACTGAGGAACAACCAAAAAAGGGGACTGAGTTAGATGAAGGAAAAGAGAAAGAGAAGAAAGAAGTAACTCTACCAGAGAAGTTTAAGGATAGTACAAAAGGGGATGTGATAAAAGCCTATAACGAACTCGAACAGCATTTGGGAAAAAGGGATGAAACCAATGACCAGATGCGAGAACGTTTGGCTAAGCTCGAAGGTATCTTAGAAACTCAGAAAAAAGTAGAGAGAAAATTACCAGAGATTACCAAAGAAGAACGAGATGCTATGACAGCACGATTCAAGGAAGATTTCAATAAAGACCCACTCGTTGCACTTCATAACTTCAATGCTCCATTTATACAGGATGCACGGTTATCAAGGGAACAAGCAGAGAAGTTAGAAAAGGAATTAACTGATATTAAACAGAAGGAAAAGGGTCGAGAAATGAGGGAATTGGCTGCTAAAGCACGGGGAACTGGTGATAAAGCTAAACTTTTTGATGAGATGATACCTCAGATTCAAGATGAGCTTAAAAATAATAAGGTTTGGGAAGGATTTGATAATCCACCCGAAGCCGTATTTTATCATCTCTTAGGAAAATCAACTAAAAACCTGGCTAGAGTAGATGATGCAGATAGAGAAGCCTTTGTAGAAGGTTCTTCGCCTGTATCAGAAGAAGATAAATCAGATGATGCGTTAAGAAAGAAGATGATACAGAAGATAAAGAATACAAGAGGTGTAGCTCATCTTCGTTAATAAAGGATAATAAAATGGCTTATAAAGCATTAGCAGATTTAACTACAGAAAGACAGGAATATAGTTTTGCTGAGGATATACATAAACTAGATGCTAAAATAGACCCATTAACAGTATTAACTAATCAAATAGGAAAAAAGGGAACTGTAAATGGAGTAAGACATTATTGGTATCACGAAGAGATGGATAACCGATGGGATACCCTTAATGGGGAGCAGGCTCTTGATACTACGATTCTTACCGTAGATAACTATGCTAGATTTCACAAATGGGATGTATGTTTTATTCCAGAAACTACCTGGATGGGAATTTGTAATGATGATTCGCTTGATGCAACCGTAGAATTTGTGAAGTTAGCATCTGGAAGTGGTGCTGCTACTGATGGCGAGAATGCCCTTATTTTGGGGCCAGCCATTGAGGAAGGTTCTGATGGAGTAGATGCTTATCAAGGTACTGTGACTGCTCTTTATAATTACACCACGACTTTACAGAGAGCTTGGTCTGTAACCAGAGAAGTACAGGATAATGCAATTCACGGTGGAGACGAATTGGCTAGATTACAGAATAAGAAGATGCGTGAATTAGCCAGAGATATAGAACTTAATCTATGGCATAATGAGCGCTATCTATCTACTGGTGTAACTGGAACTAAGGATTTGAGTTTGAATGGAGGTTTAATCTACTTCCTGACTGGTTCTGGTGACGGTTCTGCTAATACCACTTCGGCCACAACTTTGACCGAGGCTACCTGGCAAACCTTCTTATCCGAAGAGTTCAAGTATGTGGATACTTGTTATGTATTTATGTCTGAACTTATACAGAGAGCTATGGATAATTGGTCTAGGGGTAAATTGCGATTAGCTCCAGAGAGTAAAACTTATGGAATGAATATAACCGAATATGTTATGACTGGAAAGAGGGCTTTATTGATTGATGCTCGAAGGGTGTTGGAAGATGGAGCAGATGCTGCTATGACTGACTTCGGTGGATATGCGGTAGCTCTTGACCTATCAGATATTAGATTACTATGGTATAAGGGTCAAGAACCTAAACTGACCACTCACATTGAGACTGCAAAGCAGGCACTCAATCGAAGAGAAGATGCTAATCAGTGTCAGTTTACGTTAGAAGTTGGAGATAGTAAACGACATAGTGTGCTCTCGGGAGTGACAACGATTGGCTAGAGCGGATTACAGGGATTATAAATAATATAATTAAAGGAGAAGAGGATGAACGTGCAAAAGAACGTTTGCTTTACCTCTAAACTTAGATATTTAAATGTTCAAAAGAGTCCTGGTGGTACGATAAATAAACCAACTGTAGGCGGTGGAGTTATTGCAGTTCAAGAACCAGCAGTGTTTGTTAAGTTCAAAGAACATAGATGCCTCACCAACTCACAGGAAGTAATTGATTTCCTTAGAAAAAAAATAACGGAGAGTCCAGAACTTGGTCTCAGGGAAATAAAAATAAAAAACAAACAGGAAATATACGAAGATGAATTGGCTAAATTACAAGAGCAGATTAAGCGGGTTAATGAAGCTAAAAGTAAAGTAGCATTAACCAAAGAAGAGAAAAAAGAGAAACAAGAAGAAGTTATAGAATCTGCTAAAGAAACAATCGAAGGCAAGATGGATAGAAAGCCATTTCATTGTTGGTTAGGTAAATGTAAGGCTTCATCAGCTACTCTACAAGGACTCCAGAAACATCTTAATGATTTTCATAAAAAACATATGAACAAGGAAAATATCATTAAGAAATTAAATGAATTATCGAAAGAAGATGAATCAAGAAACAATTTTAAGGAAATTAAAGAATTATCGAAAGAAGAAAAACAAGAATAACGGTGATGTGCAAGCATCACAATAATGAATAAGGAGTAATATAATGGGTTTAACAGCAACAACAACAAATTTAAGTTATGCTCGTAATGAATATATAAAAGTTGGTGTTAGTTTTATCTTTGATAGAGTAGGGGATATGATTTATTATACCCTAGCTAATAATGATATAGCAATGACTTTAACTAATATACTTGCTATGGGTGCTCAGGGAACTGGAGTAGCGTTAACAACTGTTAGTCCATTCGCTGTTGAAATTCACGCGAAACCAGTTACAGCCTTAACGGCTGGGACTACTGGCTTATCAGCTGGGATTCGTTGTAGATATGAGGTGGGAAAAGCTCAGACTAATCAAATAAGTATAGTTGCTATAGACGCACGTTTAAGACCTAAATTTGCTATGGCTGATGGAGTTCACGCTGGAATCAATGCAGGTATTGAATCGGATGCAGTTGCTTATACTGGTACTGCGACAACTCAAAGATGCGGTGGTCATTTTTATATAGAAATGGCTACTGGCACTACGATAGCATCTGGATGGTTGACTGGTGTTACGATTGATTCGAGTGTTCACGGTGCGGTTGATGTATCCTCTTGCACATTTGCAGGCTTGAGAATAAAAGTATCCACCAGCAAAGAACCTTGGACGCACGGAATATATATCAGTGACGCTGTAACTGCGATAACCATTACAGGAGCAACCACAGCGATTAGTGCAGATTCTCCGATCGCTACGACAAGCGCCTCAACGGGAGCTGTTTCTGTTACGGCTACTCAAACATCGGCAACCCCAGGTACTATTAGGGGTATATATTCTAAGGAAACCACACATAGCTCAATGACTAGCGGTAATGTGGTAGGTGTTCGGGGTGAAGTAACAGTAGGGGGCACGGTATCTACTGGTGTATATCTATACGGAACACAGGGAAAATTGATTGGTGGTTCAAATACAATAACTGCTGGTAATGGTATGGTCTGTGGCATTTATGGGCAATTAGATGTTTCGGGGACTACAATCGCTTCTGGTTGGGTTTCGGCTATTCACGCTGATATTTATGGGGCTAATTCTGGAAGTATAGATATAAACCTTATCAGTGCAACTCATGCTGGTGGTGGAGTTATAAACGCTCTGCTATCACTATTTGGAAAATCCGATTATGTCTTCGATATTTCTTCTAATACCCACGATAATGTTGCTACAACTGGAACTGTAACTACCGATGATGGTTATATCAAAGTTTTAATAGACGGCTCTACGAGATACATTGGATTAGGTTCTGCGGTAGCTTAGAATTAAAAGGTCAGGGGCGTGCCTTAACGCCCCACAATATAAAAAAAGGAGAAAGGAATGAAGTTAAGTGTTTTGGAACGTCTAATGGCGTTGGGAGTTCTTCCAAAGGAGGGAGACTATGTAACGCTGAACGTAATTAGAAAAGCACAGGAGATGTTAAGTTTTACGGAAGATGAAGTAGCTAAGTATAAGTTCAAGAATATCCCTGGTGAAGGTGGTAGTCAACAGACACAATGGGATAACAAAGTAGAACAGGTAACTGACATTCGATTAGGTAATAAAGCTATTTCTCTTATTGCTGAAGAGTTAGAAAAAATGGATAAGAATAAGAAACTAACTCCACAGCACATGACAATCTACGATAAATTCGTAGAGAAACAAAAGTAATGCCTAGAATAATATTGCCTAGTGGTATTATTGGTAAGACTACAAAAAAGCCGATAAGGCTACTCGTGGGAATGCCCATTGGCAGACCCATTGAGGTTGAACCTCATATCTGTTGGGCACGTTTATTAGCTTATATGGCATCTAATCCTAATTATGTGGGAATGGATATACATGAGACTGGTGCTTATATAGATTATAATAGGGATAGAATAGCACAAAGGGCAATATCAGAGAATACTGATTATGTCTTAATGATAGATAGTGATATGGGGTATCCTCATACTATTGTGGATACCCTAGTATCACGTGATAAAGATGTAATAGCTTGTGTCTATTATACACCATCACATGATACAGATACGGGAAGAGAAGTAGTAATAAGACCTATGCTCTTTGATTATAATAAAAAGACTAAGCAATTCCATCCTTGGCCTAAATGCGATGCAAAGAAACCATTTAAGATAG
>Ga0307434_1001650_pt1 | contig 11709 bp, 6 predicted proteins | sample SalMarWE160220MG_FD_202156 | JGI IMG/M metagenome (GOLD analysis project Ga0307434, IMG submission 202156) | Salt marsh sediment microbial communities from the Plum Island Ecosystem LTER, Massachusetts, United States - WE1603-220 | ecosystem: Environmental > Aquatic > Marine > Intertidal zone >...
CGGCCCGGCCTCGGACACGGATCTGGCCGAGCGCCGGCGCCGGCAGATCCGCGAGTCGATCGCCGATTTCTTCAAACGCTCCAAGCCGACGCCCGGCAGCCCGCGAGCCGGCTTCCCCGGCGGCGGCGTTCCGGCAGGCACGTCAGGCCAGGCGTCCCCGCCCCAGCCGCCCGCACCCGTGCCTCTTGAACCGCGGGATCTGGTTCCCACGCCGGCCGGCGATGAGCCAAACGCCCACGCGGAGCCTCTGGCCTGCGACAATGTTATCCAGGTCCACCGCTCCTACCTGATCGCCGAGACCGCGGACGGATTGATCATCGTCGATCAACATGCGTTGCACGAGCGTATCCTATTCGAACAGGTCGCCGAGCAGTTCTCGCGGGGGCCGCTCGAATCCCAGCGGATGCTGATCCCCGAAACGATCGACATCTCACCCGATCAGGTCGCGGTTATCGACACGCATGCCGAGGTGCTCAAGCAGCTCGGGTTCGAGCTGACACCCTATGGGCCCAGCACGCTGGCTGTCCATGCCGCCCCGACGCTGCTCAAGCCCGAGCGAGTGCTCGAATTCCTTCGCGACCTGCTGGATCGATTTGCCGTGCGGTCGGCCCCCGCGTCAACGGAGATGTTGACCAACGACCTGCTCAGCATGATGGCCTGCAAGGCGGCGGTCAAAGCTGGCGATCCCCTCTCGCCGCCGGAGATCCGGGCCCTGATGGTCCAGCGCCACCGCGTCGAGCGGTCGAGCAGTTGCCCCCACGGCCGCCCGACCTCACTTCGCCTGACCCTCCGTGACCTCGAACGGCAATTCAAGCGAACGTGAACAGAAGCGGACGCTTGTCTAACCCAGGCCGAGTGCCGCACTGATGTGCGGGGCGAACCTGACGATCAGGCCCGCGAAGACGACCGAGACCATGCTCATCAGCTTGATCAGGATGTTCAGGCTCGGCCCGGAAGTGTCCTTGAACGGATCGCCCACGGTGTCGCCGACCACGCCGGCCTTGTGGTCTTCCGAGCCCTTGCCGTAGATGAGCGTATCCGGCTTGCCGGCCCTCACCGCCCGTTCAGCCCGGGTGATCAGCTCTTGCCGGATGCTGGGCGGCAGGGTCTGCTGGACGGCCTGGTCGTCGACGATCTGGCGGGCGGTGATCTTGCCGAACTTCTCGATCAGCTTCTTGGCGTTGTCCCAGGCCCCCCCGGCGTTGGCCATGAAGATCGCCAACGCGAACCCGCTGGTAAGACCGCCGGCCAGCAGGCCCATCACGCCGGGAACGCCGAATACCAGCCCGACAACCACCGGCATCGTGATCGCCATCAGCGACGGGAAGATCATTTCCTTTTGAGCGCCGGCGGTCGAGATGGCGACGCAGTTGGCGTAGTCCGGGTACTGATGATTGTCCACGGTGACCCTCTTGGGCCAGTTGTCGGGGTTCTGGGCGAAGGCCTCATCCTTGCCCTCATTGCGGAGGAACTGGCGGATCTTTTCGAACTGCCGCCGGCACTCGACGATCATCGCGTTGGCGGCCCGGCCCACCGCTTTCATGGTGAGCGAGCAGAACAGAAACGCCAGCAGTACGCCCGAGAACAACCCGCACAGGACCTTGGGGTTCATGAGCGTGACGTTGTAGAAGCTCATGAACTGGTCCAGCGACGCCCGCTTTGACGGGACCAGGTGGAGGTTGGTCGGCTCACCCTCGCGGGGCTTGAACGGGGTCTCCCGCACATAGGCGTTCTCGGCGTTGCCCTCGGGCCCCAGCCTGACTTTCTTGCCGGCCCGAAGCCCGAGTTCCCTCTCCATGTCGCGAGTGAGCCCCAGGGCCATGAACCCGCCGAAGTGCTCAGTCTTCTTGCCGTCGCCTTCCTTCCAGGTGCCGAACTTGCCGAATCCCAGGTAGACCGCCTGATCAGGAGTGGGCTGCTCGAAAGCCGCCACCACCTTATCGCGGGCCTCGTAGAGCTGTCCGAAGCGAACCTCCTCGAGGTAGGCGGCCAACAGTGCCAGGGCCGTGAGGGCCGCCGACCCGATCGCAAAACCCTTGCCGGTTGCCGCCGTGGTGTTGCCGAGCGCGTCGAGGGCATCGGTGCGCTCACGGACGTGCGGCTGCTGGCCGGTCATCTCGGCGTTGCCGCCGGCGTTGTCGGCGATCGGACCGTAGGCGTCGGTGGCGAGCGTAATGCCGAGCGTGGCGAGCATGCCCACCGCGGCAATACCCACGCCATACAGGCCCAGCATGAACTCATGACCACCGCCGGCGAAGGTGAACGAGAGCAAAATGGCCAGGATAATCGTCCCCAGCGCCGCCCAGGTGCTCTTCATGCCCTCGGCGATACCGCTGATGATCAGGGTCGCCGGCCCGGTGATGGCCTGGGCACTGATCCCCCGGGTGGGCTTGTAGTCGTAGCTGGTGTAGTACTCAGTTGAGTAGCCTATGATCAGCCCGCCGATGAGCCCGCTGAGAATGCTGCCCCAGACGCCGTACCAGCACACACCCTCGATACCACCCAGGAGCAGCCAGCAAACGAGCCCGGCGGCGACGGCAATCATGGCGCTGCTGCCCCAGATGCCCTTGTTGAGGGCCTTCATCAGCACGGCCATGGTGGCCTTCTCTTCGCTCTTGACCAGGTAGATTCCCAGAATGGACAGCCCGATCCCGACGCCGGCCAGGACCATGGGCGTGGCGAGGAACCGGATCGCGGCCTTGGCGCCGTCCTCGCTGATCTCCGAGCCGAACAGAGCGGCCGCCGCGGCCACGCCCAGTGCCGACGTGGCCAGGATAGACCCGCAATAGGACTCGTACAGGTCGGCCCCCATGCCCGCCACGTCGCCGACGTTGTCGCCCACGTTGTCAGCGATGGTGGCAGGGTTTCGCGGGTCGTCCTCCGGAATCCCCGCCTCGACCTTCCCGACCAGGTCCGCCCCGACGTCAGCGGCCTTGGTGTAGATCCCGCCCCCGACCCGGGCGAACAGCGCCTGCGTCGAGGCACCCATGCCGAACGTCAGCATGATGACGGTGATCGTGGACAGGTGCAGCTCGGTGAAGCTGTACAGAATCAAAAACCACCCGGTGATATCGATCAGGGCAAAGCCGACCACGACCAGGCCCATGACGGCACCGGCTCGAAACGCCACCTGAAGGCCGCTGTTGAGGCTCTCCCGAGCGCCGGCGGCCGTCCGGTTGCTCGCCATGGTGGCTGTCTTCATGCCCAGGAAGCCGCACAGACCGCTGAAAAACCCGCCGGTCAGGAACGCGAACGGCACGATCCCGTTCTGGACCTTCAGCTTGAACGCCATGAATCCCAGGATGCACGCCAGCACGATGAACACGACGGTCACTACGGAGTACTGGCGTTTCAGGTAGGCCATCGCCCCTTTGGTCACGTGGTCGGCGATCTCGATCATCTCGGGATCGCCTTCGTTGGAGGCCTTAACCTCCCGGTAGAACTTGCGGGCGAAGACGAGGGCGACAATGGCCCCAATCGGGGCGATGAACCACCAGACGGGAATGCCGCCAATGCCACCCGTCGGCCGGGTGACCGATTCAACTTCCTGGGCCAACACCGGGGTCGCCACCAGCAACAGCGCGCCCAGCGCCGATGCCCACATTACCCAGGTTGTCCAGGGCTTTGTACTCGAGATTCTCATGCCGTGGTTTCTCCTCAGGGACCATGCCCATAGGATCGTGAAGCGATTGCTCGATACCATTGGCCGTGGATACCGACAGCTCCCAGGGCCTCGAACCCCGCCGGCCAAGGGAATCACGACCGCTACTGTGACTGTGCCAGTAGCGGTAATCCTTCTTATCGGCCTTTTCCTGTCGGTTATCCAAAGCCTGTCGACCCCGCGCCATCGGGACGACCGACACTGGAATGGGGTGTTTGCACCCGTCTATCAGGCTTCAGGTATCTCCCGCGACCATGCCCCCCCCAACACGTCGTAGTTTTCGCCTTGCCTCCCAGCCGTATCAGCCGGGTGCTTGCTCAGCGGAGCAGCCAGGCAAACGGCGGCAGACGGCCCACCGCCTCCGCGCCAGCCCGCTACCTCCTTCTCAAGGGGGGTCCCACCGCGTTGTTCCTCTGCTCACGCTTGATCGCTTTGCGCAGGCGCCGGCGCCTCCGTTCGCTGGGCTTCTCGTAGTAGCTCGTTCGCTTGATTTCCTTGGTCAGGCCCTCCTTCTCGCACATCTTCTTGAAACGGCGGAGCATCTGATCCAGCGACTCATTGCCTCGGGCCTTCACCTTGATCATACTAAGGATTATCCTTTCCGAACTCGCGATCAACCAGGAGGATACGGCCGGTCACCGTCACACGAGCCATAGAGTATAGTCAGGCGAGGGCTGGCTGTACATATATCGGCGGGTCTCAGCGTGCCTTGCGGTCCGGTCCGGCGGCTGGCCAGGGCCTCCGGCGCCTGCGTGCAGGTTATAACCTCCTGCAAATAAAGACTTTACGTCTGGTCATGATCGGGTAAGGTGCAAACAGGTGCGAAGTCGCAAGCGGCGGCTTGGAGCCGTCGAGGAACGACAGACCAAGATGAAGCGATCCCGTTGGCTTGCTGTGACTGTTCTACTGGTGTTCGCGGCGGCAGTGGGACTTCGGATCCGCAGCCACCTCGCCCGAACGAACGAGTCGCGCGCCGGAGGCGAAAGGGCGACGGGCCCGGCCGCGTCGATTCCGGTGCCTCAGGATTACGTCGCTGATCCCTGGGTGTCGCCGGACGAGGTTGATCACGGACCGAAGCGGATCATCTCACTGGCCCCGAGCGTGACCGAGATCGTCTGCGCCCTGGGGATGCGAGACCGGCTCGTCGGGCGAACCCAGTTCTGCCTGCATCCGCCGGGGGTGGAAGCGGTCGCGGTGGTCGGGGCGCTGATGGACACCAGCTTTGAGCAGATCAAATCGCTCACGCCGGACCTCGTGCTCACCACGAGTAACAGCGGGCTGGTGATCGATCGCCTGCGGGAGTTGAAGCTTCGACAAGAGGCGGTGCCGCACAACACGCTGGGCGAGGTGTACACGGCCATCGAGCGGATCGGGGGGCTGTGCGACCGGCCGAAGACCGCGGGGGCACTGGTGGCGTCCATCCGGGCCGACGTCCAGTCGCTCCAGGAGGCGGCGGGGGCGTTGAATGTTCCGCGACAGAAGGTGCTGGTGGCTCTTGGCGAGCTGCCGGTGCCGCCGAAGCCGGTCTGGGTGGCCGGCCCCGGGTCGTTTCTGGACAGCCTCCTCGGGCTGGCCGGGCACGCGAACGCAGCCGCCGGGGCATTGACGGCGTCCCATGGGGAGCTCCCGCTCGAGAAGCTGCTCACGCTCGAGGTGGACGTCATCCTGACGTTCGGCGAGGCGCCATCCGAGACCCAGTGGGCCGATCTCTACCGGAGCTGGTCCGGGGTGGGATCGTTGCGGGCGATTCGCGAGCAACGAGTGCGGCGCGTGGGAGGTCGGGAGTGGCTCAGCGCCGGGCCCCGGATCGCCGTCGCCCTTCATCGCATCATCACCGCGTTGTCGGAGTTCCGGTGATGCGTTGGCCTTACGGTCATCCACCGAACCAGCCCCTGCGTCCGCTTCGGCTGTGGTCCCCGGGCAATCGCATCTAGTTGGACGAAACGGCTACGCCGCAGGATTGGCGGGATAGGCGTCATCGTGAGGGGGCGTTCCGCAGAGAGTCACCGCTGTTCTCCTGCGATCCGAGTTCCTCCCCGCGCCTTTCAGAAAACCAGCTTCACCGTGGCCAACTCCCGCGGGGCCAGGACGACCCGGACGGTCCGGCCCCTTGTGGCGGCCGGTCGCGGGTTGCCCTCATACAGGTCGGTGACCGACGCCTGCCGCGGCTTCAGCTCGGCGAATCGGAGCACGGCGCGGGTGCGTTGGCCCGCCGTCTCCTGCAGTCGCAGTACGTACCCGCGGCCGCCGGTGGCCGGAGCGCTGCTCAACAGGAGCACGTTCTCCGGCTCGATCGCCACGAACGAACCGCTCGCCGCGCGGCGCTTCGATCGGTCCCGGCGATGCGAATGGGACTCAGGCAGGAATCGGGCCCGCAACGGATTGGCGACGTGGTAGGCGAACCGATAACTGTCGGCCATGCCGTGCAACCGCGCCGGCCCGCTGGTGATACTGAATCGAAAGAGGTGCTCACCCGGCTGGCGGGTCGGGAAGTTCGTATGCCAGTAGTTGTTGAACAGCCAGGCGACGACCGTACCGTTGAACCGCGGCAGCTTCCGGCGAAAGTGAAAGGTCGAGATTTCATTCGATTGGACCAGGGGCGTGTCACGCGGCACGAGGGTCATTGCGGCCCGACCGGCCTCGATGCGGACGAAGTTTTGCACCGTGTAGAAGTCGCAGCAGGTCGTGGGGATCTGATCGACCCCGGGCTGCATCGCAGCCCCGGGGACTTCGAGCCAGATTCTCGGCCGGCTTCCGGCAAAGGAGAACGGCACATAGGCGGCCTGCGGATCGGGGTGGTCATCGAGCGCCAGGCGCCAGATCAGATCAATCCGTTTCTCCCGCTCGTGCAGCCGGATTGTCGTCGTCAGGCGGGTCAATCCGCGGCACGCCCCGCTGAACGTGATCTCCTGGAAGCAGCCGGGCAACCCGGCCCGCCTGAGGGTCTTCGCCGTCGCCGCAGACCTTCTGAATGCCCGGGCGTTGAACAGTGCCTTGCGATCCCTGCGGTTGACCCAGCCTCTCGCCTCGGGCCCGGGAAGCTGTTCCTGGATGATCCGCCCGAAAGGAAATGCCTTGTTGTTCCCGACGAGTTCGAGCCGCAGTCGTTTGTCGTAGATGCTCTGGAGCTGGCCGGTCCGGGCCGCTACCCGGATGCGGTAGTACCGGTTCTCCATCACGTTCGGCGGGGCGTTGGCCGAGGCCCATTCCAGGAGCTTCGGGGCGGCGCGCTTGACCACCGGCAGGACCGAATACCCCGTCGCGGGCACGTCCCTGATCGGGATTCGCAACTCGAGCAGCGTCCCGTACTGGTACTTGCGCCAGTAGGGCACGGTGCGACGCGTCCGGGCGTCCACAAGCCGCTCGACCACGTAGCCGGGCAGGGGGCGATACACGCTGTCCAGCTCGACCACCCCGCTCCTGGTCCAGGCCAGCGGATTGTACACGACGACACCCGGCAAACCCCGAAGCGCCGCCCGCCCGATCCGTTCCAGCGCCGCGCTGAGCGCCAGCTCCGAATCCATGCGGGCCCGGTAGAATGGGTCTCGCTTGTATTGCCACTGGATCTTCGACCAGTCCCGCTCAGGTTCCGAGACACTGCAATAGGCGCCCCAGGTGTGCTCGTTGGCGAGCTCGGCTTCGTTATAGGCGCGTTCGAGCGTTGCGGCCGGGAACTCCCACGATCGATCCGTGGCGGAAACGTAGGTCGCGGCGACGCCCGCAGCACTGAGCAGGTGCTGGGTCTCGCGGGCATACCGGATCTCGTCGGCGGCGCTGCCCAGGCCGTGAGCCCAGTAGTCCGGCCAGTGGCCGCGGTATACGGGCACGTCATCCGACAGCATCCGGCGGACCTGCGCGAACCACCGACTCATCGTGTCCAGTCGCATTGCCGGGTTGGCAAAGCGTCGATTCCAATCGCGTGCGGTCAGGCAGGGGCCGACGGCCGGCGGTGAGTTGTCCGCATAGGTCCCGGATACCTGGAGCAGCACGTGGTTATAGGGGTAGCCCTGCGCGGCCAGGTGAGAAAGATACTCCGCCACGCCGGCCATGCAGTCTTCCACGCCTCGTTCGATGCCGAAGTGGTTCCCCAGGTGATACTGTTCGCCGTGCCAGACCAGGACGCGCTTGCCGTCCGGCGATTCCCACCACAGGGGCGTAGGTCGCTTCAGCGGGCACCGCGCCGAGTCGTCGTTGATCGCCATGGCCAGGTTGCAGACGCCCAGATCGTGCAACGCAGCCGGATACACCCACGGCAGGCCGTTTATGTCGCAGGCCATGGCGGCCCCCAGCGGGATGCGATACCGCCGGGCGAAATCCCTTATGAAATGAAACGACCGGATCACCTGATCCGTATTGGGCAGATCGGTCATCTGAAGGAAGTTGGCCGCGACGTCGATAGTGCCGCGGCGGAGATGGCCGATGAGTTCGCGTAATTGCGGGCGGGATGCGAACCGGCAGAAGTTCCGCAGATGATAGCTGGTTTCTATTGACCAGCGGAAGCGGGCCGGCTCAGGGAAAGTCTTCGTCTGTTCGACCAGGGCCATCGCCTCCAGCAGAAACCGATAGAAATCGCGGCGGATACTCGGCTGATAGTCTGTATAGCCGATGTCCGTATGGGTGTGATTCACCAGATGAATGGTCCACGTTCGCGACGCCCGGATGCGCACCCGGAGAACCTGACCGTCGATCTCCAGACGGATTGAGCCGGCAGCGGCGACGGCGGGAAAGCTTATCCAGTGCGTGCTTGGTCCGTGCGGAACGGTCAATCGCATGGATTCGGCGTGCCCGCCAATGCGCCAGCCCACGACAACCGATCGTGACCTCGCGTCGTTGTCGATTCTCAGCAATACGAGCCGTTGCCCGTTTCGCCGCACCAGATCCGTGGATACGAGTTCACATTTGATCGGCACGTTCTTCTCCTGCAATCGGATGATACTACGCGCGCGTCGTGAGGTACCAGGTCCTTACTGCCTGGCCGGCTGCGTCGAGGCCGTCCGTCCGGCCCGCTCCAGCACCTGCCGGACCGCGAAAAGCGTCACATCGTGCAGGCACTTGACGCGAGGCTCAACGATCTGCCGGTACATCGCATTGACGATGGTGCGAATCGCGTCGGACCTTCGAGGTTCGGGACCGAACACCCGCTCGACCGCGCACAGCGCGGAGAGTGAATGGTCCGCGTCGGTCGCGCCGCGCGTGCAGATCTCATCGACGAGGACGCGTTCGGCCCGCTGGATCGCGTCGCGGAGCCGGGCTCGGATCGGTTCGTCTTTCGGCAAGACGGCGTACAGCTCAGTCATCGCGCGCAGGATGATTGCGTGATAAACGGTCCGGGCATTGTGCGGGTCCATCCACCGGCCGCCCGGCAGTTGGCCCGGCAGCACGCCCAGACGCAGCTTCTGGATGGCCGGGGCGAGGAACTCCTGATCGCCGGTGACGCGCATGTAACGGGCCAGCGCCCACACGCTGAAAGCGTTGTAATTCCAGTTCAGGACCACGGGCTGGGCCACCGCCCATTCGCACGCGCGACGGGCCGACTCCCGGCACCGCCGATCCCTCAGTTGCTCGAACGCCGTGATCATCGTGACCGCGCACACACCGTTGTCGAATTGAAGACCGCCCTGAAGCCCGCCCTCGTCGGTGTCCTTGACGACCCAGCCATCGACAAAGCTCTCAGGATACACGTCGTAGTGCGCATCCAGGAGCCAGCGAAAACTCTTGCTCCAATTCCTGGCGTCGGGGAACGGGAAGACCCCGTCGGGTCTTTGCACCGAGCGCAGATACGCGAGCCCGTCCTTCACCCGCCGGCGGACCAGACCACGGTCACCCGTTCCATGCTTCAACGCAGCCAGCCCGCCCATCACAACATAGGCCGTCCGCCGCAGCAGCGAGTGTCTGACTTCGGGATGATCGCCTCCGGGCAGGCCCCATCTGCCCTCGCCGCCGTACTCTGCCTCGGCGTCTTGCCACGCGCGGTCCCACAAGGCCGCGATCTGCTGGTCGCTGAGCTGCGTCTTGGCGTCCGGCGGGGCCCGGAAGCGCGGCCTGCGTTCGGGCACGCCGGCCCAGTCATCGAGCGCTTCACGCAGCTCTTGGGCCTTGCGCCGGACGGCTTCCACGTCGCCCTGCCGCATCGCCTCGCGCAGACCCTTCGCCACGTGGTGGATGTTTGCATGGATATCCGCGGGCATCGTGTCGCCGGGCCGCGGAGTCCCGCCGATTACCATCGCCGTCACAAGCCGGATGAGCCAGAGCATTGCATGCATGGTAAATCTCCAGGCAACCCACCGGTCGGGACGGGAAGTCCCTTTACCTGCCAACCTACCGGCCATTGTGAATTGCCGCAACGGGAATGTCGGGCAGGGCGGCAGGTGTCCCTCCTTTTCCGCAAGGGTACGTGGCCGGCGGGTACGGGTGTCTCAACAAGCCGCGACCGTCAGGGAGCGGTCCTTTGTGGGTCGGCTGGCCCATCCGCCCTCTTGCCCCGGTGTGTGCCGGCCGGTTAGAATACCCGCGACATGTCACTGTTGCTCTTTACCCGCCCGTCGGTCCCGGGGAGCCCAAGGACGCCGGGCGCTGTCGAAGGAGAAAGCAACAGGTGACTGTCACTCGTGTTCCGTCTGGTTTTCTCTTCTAACGCTAAATCCGACAGAAGCAGGCGCTGGCGATTAGAAACAGTTGCCGACTGACAAGACTCGGGAGACTGTCATGGCCGTTATGGAACAGGTGTATGGTTTCTACATTCCCACCGTGACCCTGATGGGTATTGGGGCACACAAGGAACTGGGCAGCCGGATCAGGATTCTGGGAGCCAACAGGCCGCTTATCGTGACGGACAAGGGCATCACCGCGGCGGGGCTCACCGAGACGATCGTTGATCTGATCAGGAAGGACACGGGAATCAGCGCCGTGGTCTTCGATGAAACGGTGCCCAATCCCACGGATGGCAACGTCCGCGATGGCTTGGAGGTATTCAAGAGCAACAAGTGCGACATGGTCATTTCGCTGGGTGGCGGCAGCCCTCATGATTGCGGCAAGGGCATCGGGATTCTGGCTGCCAATGGCGGGAAGATCCAGGATTACGAGGGGATCGACAAGTCATCCAGGCCCATGCCCCCCTTCATCGCGGTGAATACCACGGCCGGAACCGCGAGTGAAATGACGCGATTCTGCATCATCACGGACACCAGGCGCAAGGTGAAGATGGCCATCGTTGACTGGCGGGTGACACCCGACGTAGCGATCAATGACCCGTTGCTGATGGCAGGGATGCCTTCTCCGTTGACAGCCGCCACCGGCATGGATGCTTTGACCCATGCCGTGGAAGCGTACGTCTCTACGATCGCAACCCCCGTCACCGACGCCTGCGCGCTCAAAGCCATTGCCCTGATCTCTCAGAATCTTCGGGCCGCCGTGGCGAACGGCAGCGACCTGTCCGCCCGAGACAACATGGCCTATGCCGAGTACCTTGCCGGTATGGCGTTCAACAACGCCAGTCTGGGCTACGTTCATGCCATGGCTCACCAGTTGGGCGGGTTCTATGACCTGCCTCATGGTGTGTGCAATGCCATCCTGTTGCCCCACGTCGAGCGGTTCAACCTGATTGCGAAGGTGGACCGCTTTGTGGACGTGGCCGAGGCGATGGGCGAAGTGGTGGACGGTCTGTCAACGCGGGCCGCGGCCGAAGAAGCGCTTCAAGCCATCAGCACCCTGTCCCGGGATGTGGGGATCCCCCGAGGCTTGAAGGAACTGGGGGTGAGGAAGGAAGACCTCCCCACCATGGCCGAAAACGCCCAGAAGGATGCCTGCGGCCTGACCAACCCGCGTCGTTTCAACCGGGACGACGTCATTGAGGTCTACGCGTCGGCCATGTAATGAAGGAACCGTGGAAAGGAGAGGCAGATGCCATTGCTGAGGTCTTTGCAGCCCGATGAACTTGCCATCGTCCAGGAGTACCTCGAGACCGTACATTTCCCCAAGGGCGCCCGCATTGTCAAACAGGGAAGTCCCGGACACGGATGCTACCTGATCGACAAGGGCAGGATCCGGCT
>Ga0307434_1001651_pt1 | contig 11702 bp, 12 predicted proteins | sample SalMarWE160220MG_FD_202156 | JGI IMG/M metagenome (GOLD analysis project Ga0307434, IMG submission 202156) | Salt marsh sediment microbial communities from the Plum Island Ecosystem LTER, Massachusetts, United States - WE1603-220 | ecosystem: Environmental > Aquatic > Marine > Intertidal zone >...
AAGTTTCTTGAGTGGCAAACTTAAGCCGATTGGCGATGAAATCGTTACCGGTATTGAGACAGCGGTAAAAATGCATGGACCGGTACTGAATCGGCCGGTGGAATTGATACTCGAAGACAGCTTGGTCAACGCACAGCAATCGGTAACAAAAGCAACGAAGTTGGTGCAAAAAAACCGGGTCGTTGCTATTTTGGGAACCAGCACTATCGAGGCGTTGGCTCTGCTGCCTGTAGCTGATAGATTGAGAGTGCCAATTATTACCTCAAACAGTGGTTCTGCTGCCATTACTGGAGAGAAGTGCAATTATTGGGTATTCCAAACAAATCCCACTCCCCAAATGGCTGTGGTAGCTATGCGGCACCTTATCGCAGAAAATCCAAAAATGCAGAAAGCTAAGTGGTTTACATTGGGCCATGACTACCCTTGGAGCCGAAGAGTCGCGCATTCCGTTAAAATTGTTGAAGGTGTCGATTATGTAGGTGAGACTTTTGCCCCGTTAGACACCACAGATTGGGCGCCCTTTATCGCCAAAGTGCGTTCAGCAGGCGCAACGGCTGTGGCAATTCCTGTCACGCTGGGAACACCACTTGTGCAATTCATTCAACAGGCAAATGAATTTGGGCTCACAAAAGAAGCAACTTTGGTTGCACCCATTGGCCTGCCAGACTGGCTCATTGCCAAACTCGGCGAATTATCGACTAGTATTGTATCCGCCGGGGCGTGGGGAGCATGGCGGCTGGAAGAACGCTTGCCGATGACCAAAAAGTTCAATGAACTCTATTACCAGACGCACGGTCGTGTCGCAGGCATGCAAGCCATTCAAGCTGCTAGCGCAGCGTTAATGCTTTTCAATGCCATCGAGGAGGCGAATTCAACGGAACCAAAAGCTATTGTTGAGGCTCTTGAAAAGTTAGACATTATTACTCCTGCAGGTAGGCTACATTTTCAGCCAGGAGGACGAATGGCTGAAGTCTCGCTGATCCTCGGTCGAATAGAAAAATTACCAGAACCAAAGTACGGAGCTCAATACGCTCAGTCGGTGGAGCTTCTTTCGTCGAGTGAAACTCTTCTTCCGGCTAAGCAGATTGGTTGCAATCTAAAAAAATAAAATAAAAAGGCGAACTGATGGATTGGAACTTCCTCTTTGCGAATTCGCTGAATGGAATTATCTATGGGTCGTTCTTAACTCTGATTAGCTTAGGCTTAAGTTTAGTTTTCGGACTTGGAAGAGTGGTCAATTTTGCACACGGTGTGCTTTATGCGCTTGGAGGGTATTTTTTTATTTTGTTTCTCCCCAAGATCGGATGGGCGGCATTAATAGTTGCTCCACTCATCGTAGTGCCTATAGCAATTGCCATGGAGCGATTGACCATCTATCCAATTCGCAATCGTCACGAAATATATACTCTACTTGTGACATTTGGCCTGTCATTTATGATCACCGGAGCTATTGAATACCTTTGGGGCACGGAGACCACATTGATCAGGCCACCAGATCTCCTTGACGGCACTGTGAGTATATTTGGCAATCAGTTTCCGATTTACAGATTGTTTGCAGCTGGACTTTCGCTATTTGTTACCGGGATTGTATTCGGATTTATACAATTTACCTCAATGGGACTCCGTATTCGTGCCATTACTGACGATGGCGAAATGGCTGAAGCTCTTGGAATAAACACAAGGTTTATATTGACTGTGATTTTTGGGGCCGCAGCCGGTTTTGCTGCATTTGCAGGCGGCCTCGGAGCACCTATTTTCTCTGTCGACCCGGAAATGGGCTTAGGCATTATAATCGATTCTTTTCTGGCGGTTATTTTAGGCGGACTTGGCTATCTTCCTGGCACAGCTGCCGGTGCATTTATTGTTGCACTCACGAAATCCATCGGAGGTGGTTATATAGCGGAGTGGTCCATCGCTGTTCTGTTTGTTGTTGTCGCAGCGGTACTCGTCCTTCGTCCTAGAGGAGTCTTCAATCGTGGCAGAATCACTTAAAGGAGCACGACCGGAAAGTGCTCCCGCCACAATATTGCGACTGACAGCAGCGCGATGGATCTTTGTACTGTGCGCGACATTAGCGCTTGCAATTCCAATATTGACGACAAACGATTTTTTTATAACCGTTCTGACAGAGGCTCTGATATTCGGTATCTGGGCAATGAGCTTGGATTTGCTGGTCGGGTATACGGGATTGGTCTCATTCGGTCATGCGGCTGGTTTTGGGCTCGGGGCATATGCGGCAGGTTTATTTGCGCAGAACATTTCGGCTGAATTTATTCTGACTCTATTAGCTGCACAAATCATTGTCATTTTAGTGGCGTTTGCCACAGGGTTTGTCGTCACCCGCTTGTCAGGTATCGCATTTGCCATTCTCACCCTTTGCATTTGTCAGGTTCTGTTCCAGATCGCCGTAGTATGGCGATCGGTGACGGGTGGGTTGGATGGACTGATAGGCGCTCCATTGCCAGAAATTTTCGGACGGGCTTTGGAGCCCGGCCGTGAGTTCTATCTGCTGACGGTTTCAACGTTGATCATAGTTTATCTTGGACTGCGGAGATTCGTCGATTCTCCCTTCGGTCGCACGCTTCAGGCCATCCGCTCAAATGAAGACCGTGCCTCAGCAATTGGCATTAATGTTCGTCTACATAAATGGGTTGTCTTCATAATCTCTTGGATGGTTGCTGGGATTGCAGGAACGCTTTTCGTGTTTTTAAAAGCCGGTGCGAATCCGATGTCATTATATTGGCTCGAATCTGGAAACGTTCTGGCAATGACGATATTGGGTGGCATGGGTACGCTCTACGGTCCAATCATCGGGGCAATTGTGTTCGTATTTCTAAGAGACGAAATGACGACATTGTTTCGGGCCTGGCAATTTACTTTCGGACTGGTGTTTGTCCTCGTAATCCTTTTACTACCATCAGGTCTTGCAGGGATTGTGAGTCGTATTAGGAGTCAATTTTGGACATCTCGCTACTGATCCAGAATCTATCCAAACGCTTTGGCGCCATAGAAGCTGCTAAAGGTGTGACTTTGGAAGTCGGTACCGGTCAAATTCATGCGCTGATTGGCCCTAACGGGGCCGGTAAAACGACGGTGTTCAATTGTGTAACGGGCTTCCTTCGACCGGATTCAGGTAAAGTGCTTCTTAACCGAAAAGAGGTAACCAGTTGGCCTCCACACAAACTAGTCAAAGCTGGCATTGTCAGGACGTTTCAAATAACAAACATTTTTAGCGAACAGTCCGTTTTGGAAAATGTCCAGCTCGCTGTTCGTTCGAAGTTGGGAAAAAATCTGGATATGTTTGGAAATGCGGACAAAATGAGCCAGGTACAAAGGGAAGCAGAAGAAATTTTACAAATCGTGGATCTTTTGGATCGAGCGCACGTTCTGGGTGAGGAACTTGGGCACGGTGACAGGCGGGTGCTTGAAGTAGCCATTGGTTTGGCCCTTAATCCAAAAATTTTACTACTTGACGAACCCACTGCAGGAATGTCTCGATCCGAAACGGAACGTATTGCCGAACTGGTCCAGCGTATAACTGATCGCACAAGCATTCTCCTGGTAGAACATGATATGGAAATGGTACTTTCAATTTCCCATCGAATTACAGTAATGACGCAAGGGAAAGTAATCGCCCAAGGTACACCTGAGCAAGTCAGCAAAAATTCCAGAGTACAGGATGCCTATCTAGGGGAAGTGGAATTAGGAACTTAGGCATGCTTCGAATAGACTCACTTCACGTTCACTACGGCACCGCGCACATCCTTCACGGTATCAACATCGAAGTGAAGTCAGGTCAAATTGTTTGTTTGCTCGGCAGGAATGGTGCAGGTAAAAGTACAACTTTAAAGACCATAATTGGCCTAGTTCCCAAAAGTTCGGGAGAAATTTATTTTAAAGAAGGCCCAATAGATCGAAAATCTGCTCATGAAGTCGCCCGCATGGGCGTAGCTTATGTTCCTGAAGACCGGAGAATATTTGAATCACTCACTGTGGAAGAGAACATAAAAGTAGCCGCACAGGCGGTATCAAGTGGTGACAATCAGCGCGTAAGCGATGCTCTGAATTTATTTCCCGATCTTGAACCACGATTCAGTCAAATTGCTGGCAGCCTCAGTGGAGGACAACAGCAAATGCTCGCAATTGCGAGAGCATTGGCTATGAAACCACAATTATTGCTACTCGATGAACCAACGGAAGGTCTGGCACCCAGCCTTGTCCATTCAATCCGAGATGGGATCTTGGAAGCTCGCACAAATGGTATTTCTATTTTGCTTGTCGAACAAAATTTATCGCTCGCCTTGGATGTTGGAGACCACTTCTTTGTGCTCAGCAAAGGAATGATTGTATTTCATGGTGATCGACAAGAGCTACTCGCTCAAGAAGATTTAGTAACAGAGCACATTGGGGTAGGCCGGGTTAAAGAAGCAACCTTGCAGCGTAAAAAAACTTGAACATTTTACCTGGCAATTCAATTGAAGAACATAATTATAGATTTATTTTATTTTAAGTCAGGGTCACAGTTGTAGGAGAGCAGATCTCATGGATTTAAATCTCAGAGATAAAGTTGTTATTGTTACAGGTGCAAGTCGAGGAATTGGTAAAGCCATAGCTTTAGGATTTGCGGAGGAGGCTGCAAAATTAAGTATATGCGGACGCACCGCAGAAACATTGAATGTCACGGCGAAAGAGATTGAAGCGCGTGGATCTGAGGTATTTTTTAAGCCTACCGATGTCACAAATAAATCAGACGCCGAGGCGTTTGTGAATGAGACGCTTGGAAAATTTGGCCGAATTGATGTGCTTATAAACAATGTTGGAGGCAGTCGATGGACTCCAACTCTAAAAATATCTGACGAAGAATGGCATTCAATTCTCGATCTTAATCTCGTGTCGGCTGCGCGGCTGTCACGTGCAGTTATACCGACAATGCTCGAACAGGGGAGTGGCGTGATTATAATGATATCCTCGATTTGGGGAAGAGAGAGTGGTGGACATATTTCATACAATGTTGCCAAGGCAGGCGAAATTAGCCTATCAAAATCACTGGCACTGGAACTTGCAGGGAAAAATATACGCGTGAACACTGTTGCTCCCGGTGCGATATTGTTTTCCGGAGGTGGCTGGGATCAACGTTTTAAATCAGATCCCGAAGGAAGGGCAGAATTCATCAAAAATAACCTCCCAATAGGAAGATTTGGCACGACCAGAGAAATTTCCGATGTTGTCGTATTTCTCGCCTCCGAACGGGCAAGTCTGGTAACGGGCTCGTGTCTCAATGTCGATGGCTGCCAGTCAAGTTCGAATATTTGAAATTATTGAATTTGCGCTGTCTATGACTTTTTTATACCATTCAATTATTGGAGAAGAGAAAAAATAAATGACCAAGACAAATATTGAAGAGACCCTGTATTCAGTTCGCGGGCCTAAATCCTGGGCGACTATGACCTCCCAGGATCTGGCGGAGCGCTTGGAAAGGACTGATGTAGCATTGGTTCCAACTGGCGCGATTGAACAGCATGCTGGCCATTTGCCTTTAGCCCAGGATAATTTTCAGATCGAAGAAATTGTTCGTCGTGCGGTGCTCAAACTTGAAGACGACGGAAAGTACGCAATTTTTGGTCCTACTATCCCGTTTGGGCCGGTTTCCAATCTTCATTTTCCAGGCAGCATCAATATTAAACCAACAACTCTAGTTCTGCTAACTAAAGAGATTTGTCTCAATTTGCATCGGGATGGCATCAATAATATCGCGCTTATTATGGGCCACGATATGAGCCTAGGTTCGTTAATGGTAGCCGCGCGTGAACTAGCGGAGGAGACTGACGATGCGCTCAAAGTCATCGTCCTCAATTGGTTGCCATATATCGTAACAATATTACCAAAATTACTCGAAGATATCTTTCAGGGAACCGATGAGAAAGAGCTTGCAACTGCTCGTGACGGACACGGTGGAATGGGAGAAACGGCTAGATTGTTGTGGCAGAACCCTGAGTTAGTAGTTCATGAAAAGATAGAGGATTACGTCGTCCCAGTGGTTGCTCCGACTATGCCGTTTGCAACACCGCTGGTTTCAGGTGGTGGAGTCTATGCGCCTAGAAAGACGACAAATACTGATCCTGATTATAAAGGAATATTAGGATTTCCCAGTATAGCAACACCCGAAATAGGCGATTATCTGTACGACGTTCTGGCTAAGTGGGTTGCCAGTGCCGTGGCCGAAAACTGTTATGGTACCATATCCAAGTCTTACAGTTATTAGATGGAGAATTGTAATGTTCAAAATGTTTCTTACGGCGTGCGTAGTATTTTTCCTTTGTCACTTTCCGGCCAAAAGCCAGAGCATGACGGACGTAACACTAACAACGGGATGGATACTCTCCGGTGGCAGCGCGCCATTGGTGCTCGCAGAAGAACGCGGATATTTCAAAGATGCAAATGTCAACATAAATATTGTCCGGGGTTATGGTTCGGCCGATGTAATCACCAAGGTTGCCGCAGGTACCTATCAGGCGGGCACGGGTTTTTTGCCAACGCTTGTCAAGGCTGTTGCTGACAACCCAAATCTTGATGCGATTGCAGTTATGATTTCTTATGATGCCTCCGCCGACGCTGTTACTGGACCAAAATCGACAGGCATCAAAGAACCAGCAGACCTAGCCAATCGCAAACTAAGTACACAGCCAAATTCTACGTCAAAGCTTGTTTTCCAATCGTTTGCTAAAGCTGTCGGCCTCGATCCTAATTCGATACAATGGGTAGAGGTAGCTCCTCAACTCATTGGTCTGACAGTTGTCAAAGGGCAGGCGGACGGTGCAGCACAGTTTGCAGCTTCTGCGATAGCAAATTTTCAACGTCTTGGGATTCCAAAAGATAAGCTTTATCAGTTCAAGTTCAGTGACTATGTCGACAATCTCTACGGTAATGGATTGATACTCCAGAAGTCTTGGGCGAAGTCACATCCCGAAGCAGCTAAAGGAGTCGTACGAGCTTATGCAAAAGGTCTAATTGACGCGTACAAAGACCCTAAGGCCGCTATTGATGCTCTTATGAAACGGGAACCGCTTTTAAAATCGAATGTTGAGTCGGATGATCTCGCTTATTCAAACGAGAATTATTACTTCACCCCTCGGGTCCTTGAAAAGGGTCTGGCTTATCATAGCGATGACGATGTAGAAAAGTTCATGAAACTTCTTGAAATGCCATTTTCTCTGAAACGTATTCCCAAAGTTTCTGAAATCTATTCCTCTGAATATCTACCAAACGCTGATGAACTGAAAGTCAAAAAGTGAATGAAAATAATCATCAATCGTTACAAGAGCACAATGATGATGAAAATTCGCCTCTTTTCGAAGCAAGAGACGTAAGTGTAAAATATGGCACATCCGAAGAGCATAAGGTAGAAGCGCTCAATGCTGTAAACTGGAAAATTACAAAGGGTGAGTTCGTAAGTTTTATCGGCCCCAGTGGGTGTGGGAAGACTACTATGCTGAAGTTGATCAGTGGGCTTATCTTTCCCTCCAGTGGAGTAATTTTACATAAAGGTAAACCAATTCTTGGCATATCTTCCGGAATAGGGATGGCCTTTCAAGACACGTTGTTGTTGCCATGGCGAAATGTTTTGGACAATGTACTCCTGCCAATTGAAATATTACGCCGACCACGGGAAGAATATCGTCAGACCGTCGAAGATCTTTTATCCACTGTCGGATTGAAAGGTTTCGAAAATAAAAACATCTGGGAATTGTCGGGAGGAATGCGTCAGCGCGTCAGCTTATGTCGAGCGCTAATTGCGTCACCTGAAGTTGTTCTACTAGACGAGCCTTTTGCGGCACTTGATGCATTCACGCGTGAAGACCTCTGGTTGGTCCTTCAAGAATTACATACACGCACTGCATGCACAATGATCCTTATCACCCATCAGCTTAATGAGGCCGTATTCCTTTCTGATCGCATATTTGTTGTATCTAAACGACCGGGCCGAATTACATATACTCAACAGGTAAATTTATCCCGACCTCGTGTTCTGAATGAAGCATTTAGCAGAACATTTTTAAATGATGTCGAATCGCTTCGGAATAGGATTGAGCGGTAGAATGTCACTTCTTAAGAATCAATTTGTCGAAGGGTTATTGGCCATATTCGCGCTATTGTGTTTGTGGGAAATTGGGGTTCGCATTACTGGTGTGCCGTCATTTATACTGCCCGCACCCTCGGCAGTTTTCGAGGCTGCGGCGGCGAATGCTACTGTGTTACTCAATCATAGCTTGATTACCCTCTTTGGCACATTAGTAAGCCTTTCAGCGGGGGCTGCTTTGGGACTAGCAATTGGCTTATCTGTAGGATACTCCCGTGCTTTAAGTCAGCTTTTGTACCCTCTTTTAGGTGGATTTCATGCTCTCCCAATGTCGGCATTTATTCCAATATTTGTTGTATGGTTTGGAGTCGGAGTGATTCCCAAAATATTGGCCGGACTATTAATTGCTTTATTTCCAGTTGTAGTAAATGTTGTCACAGGATTGCGAACGATTGAGACTGACTTGTGGGAAATGCTCAAAGCTCTTGGGGCTTCTAAGGCGCAGATTTTTCAAAAAGTAGGGATCCCGCGTACTCTACCCTATTTCTTTGCTTCTCTAAAGGTAGCAGCTGCAGGAGCCTTTATTGGAAACGTTGTTGGGGAGATGATTGCTGCGGGATCTGGTCTTGGTTATGTATTAGTACTTGCTACTACGGGATTGGAAATGGAGCTCGCGTTTGCTTCACTTACAATCCTTTTACTTCTTGGTGTGTTGCTTTTCACTATTTTTGATTCTTTGGAAAAACGACTTGCACCTTGGGCTTATCGCCGTCTGGATGCCTAGATTTTGATGAAGGGTGTCCTACAACCAGTCTAGATTGATAAACGGAATATCAAATCTATCTAGCTCTAAGTGTTCTTTGATTTATGGTAGTGGCACGACACCAATTCAGCCTTGACGTCAATTGAGACCTGGTCGGTTGGAAGGGCCTTGGGTATCGTCTGCTTCGACCCATTGGCCAAAGGCCATCCCCCTGATTCGACAATGTTGTGCACCACGCGACGAATTGTATCTTGCAACAATCGTGCGGCGACGCTTAAGCTGCGATCTATTGGTCGCGCAACTATCCAAGTAATTTGCAGTCCAACGAGGGGGCTAACCGAGAGGTGCCTTGATTCGACAAGGGGATACACACCGCATGAAGGTAACGCAGTAAATCCAAGCCCCTGTGTAACCAAATCGGTTATTAAAGGTAATGTATTAGCTTCCACTCGCAGGCGCGGTCGAATTCCCCTGGTGTTCAATTCAAACTCAACCATTCTCCGCGAACTGTTTGGTTTGGAAATATCGAGCGACAAGTTAGCATTCGCAGGTCCGACAAGCAGCATCGGTTCACTCACTAAAGGAATTGAAATGAGGTTGTGCAAAGGTTCTTCGGGATTAATGATTGCGAGATCAACTTCACCCTTCACGACGAGATCGCGAAGTTCTCCGCTGGTATTCTCTCTTATACGGACTGTACGTGCGGATAGGTTTCGCAGAAGGCACTAATGATAGATACCGCAAGTAGCGTTCGCGGCGATGGTGGAATTCCTAGGACAACTTGGCCGCTTGGTTCACTTGCGGCAGCCATGACTGACCAGCCCCCAAGAGGTGCTCCACCTGCATTGTTAGTTTATTGACAGTCTTTGGTCCATAGGAATTACACTTTCAGGTTCAGGTGGTTTGATCATGAGAGACAGCAGCTTACTCACATGCTTCGGCGAAATTCCTGCGTCGCGTCGAGCCGTTCTTTCAGATATTCAGCGCCAGTGATTGGGGGATATTTGGCCGGTCGGTCATCATTTACACAGGCCGGCAGCACCGAAATGACAGCATCCGGATTTGGGTCGAGAAAGAACGCGATCGAATAACGCTCCTGTTCAGGAATACGTACCCGGTGCGGAGTTGACACATAGACGTCATTGGTCCAGCGCATCAGGCTATCGCCGATGTTGCAGACGAAGGTGTTTGGCAGAACTGGCGGATCAATCCAGTCGCCTCGCCTTGTGCGCACCTCAAGTCCCGGTGTAGCATCGGGCAACAATAATGTAATATTACCGTAGTCGGTATGTTCGCCGGCACCTATTTGCCCGGCGGTTTTCGGGACCGCCCTGCCGGGGTAGTGAAGCAGCCTCAGATATGCCAACGGGCGGTCTAGTTTGTCGTCGAAGAAGTTGTCGTCGAGGCCGAGGTCTTGGCTGAATGCGAAATGCAGTTTCCGTCCAAGCGCCCAAACGGCGTCATAATAGGCCAGCATTGCGTCCTTGAACCCAGGCAGATCAGGCCATTGGTTTACTCCGCGGAACGGTTTTCCGGCCAGTATCTCGGGATCGTCAGCAGCCAGATCGAGACCAAGATTGAAAGTCTCCTTGAGGTCGCCGGGTTTTGTGGGATCAAGGGTCTCTCCCTCCAACGGCATGTAACCGAGGTTGTTTGGCGACCTGGCCATCGTGACCGCTATCTTCTGTTCGAACGGCAACGCAAAGAACGCTTTCATCTTGTCGAAGGTATGTCGCATCATCGCCGGTTCAATGCCATGACCGGTGACGCAGAAAAAGCCGATGCTCCGGCAAGCTTCGCCGATCCGGCGCGCCACGGCGTCGACGCCTTTTGGATCACCCTGAACTAACGCCGAGACGTCGAGGATGGGAATTTCAGAATGTGAGCTCATAAGAAATATTCCATTACTTCCCTGCTCCGGTTCCATACTCCCTGTGCTTTCGATTAGTGGGTTATGAAAACCCTTCATCCTTGGCAAATTTTGAAGCGGATTATAAAACTATTTGTGTTATGTTCAAATCATTTGAAAATTCTTGATAGGAGATTGCGATCAAATGTTGGCAAGAGCGTTGATCCAAAGCGGAACGGATAAAATTTCAATTCAACTATAACTTCTGTTTTTGCCTCGAAACGGTGGCAAATCCAAATGCATCTGACGTTTCTAAACTAGATTCAGTTCGACAAGCAGGATATGTCCGAAAACGGGGCGACAACGGACTCATTTCAGGCCCGTCGGGGTTGGCTGCCATATAGCGCGCAATCATCGGGCCGATTTCGAAGCACACGAGCGCCGGTGGTGCGCTGACTCGAATTAAACCTTGCGGTTTAGAGCGAGACCGGTCGATTGCTTCCTGTGCGGCATTCGCTTCGATGAGCATCGCAACGCCATGCCTGTAGTACTCCTGCCCAATCTCAGTCACCGCCAGTTTGCGCGTGGTCCGCTGCAAAAGGCGCACGCCCAACTGCTCTTCGAGTGCTGCAATGCGACGGCTGAGTTTCGATTTTGGAACGCCAATCGCACGGCCGGCTTTAGCGAAACCACCGTGTTCGACCACCTGGACAAAATAATAGAGGTCATTGAGATCCTGCATATCTCATTGTCCCATAAATAGAACACAGTAGTCAATATTCACCTTCTTGTTGGATGATTGTCCTAATAATATCTTAGTTCCGACCAATGCCCACAATAGTGGTCAGGAAAGGAGACAAACCATGAGAAAGATTCTTGGCGTCTACAGCGCGCCACGCCAGCACTGGGTTGGCGATGGTTTCCCCGTTCGCACGATGCTCTCGCATCACGAACAAAGTGCACATATCAGCCCGTTTATCATGCTCGATTATGCCGGGCCCGCAAACTTTGAG
>Ga0307434_1001654_pt1 | contig 11688 bp, 15 predicted proteins | sample SalMarWE160220MG_FD_202156 | JGI IMG/M metagenome (GOLD analysis project Ga0307434, IMG submission 202156) | Salt marsh sediment microbial communities from the Plum Island Ecosystem LTER, Massachusetts, United States - WE1603-220 | ecosystem: Environmental > Aquatic > Marine > Intertidal zone >...
AACGGGAGGAGTTTGCGATCGAGACATGTGCACCTGTCGGCGAGCGTTTGTTCGCCAGGCTTCGTGCTGGTGGTTTTGTCTGACAGCATGGTAACCATGACGCCCAACCTTGCTGCTGCAGTGGACGTCCCAAAAAGGCTGGCCGCCCTGAGCAGCCCGTTGGCCTTAAAAATGAATCTTGACAAAATGCCATCTATGATGTACAGTTGGATGTACATTTTAGGGGGTGCAGAAATGAAGACCATTGCTTTCACTGATTTTCGTAAAAGGGCTTCAGATTTAATAACTGAGGTAGAACATGGGGAGACGCTTGTTCTTCTCAGGCGCGGAAAACCGGTGGCTGAAGTAGTTCCGTTTTCTGATACGGCGCAAAGAACTCCAGCATGGAAGCAATCAGGGATATGTTTGCGTATCCGGGGAAGCGATTTATCCTCTGCTATCTTAGAGGAACGTGAGACGGCTGCATGAAACTGGCGGTTGATTCATCATCATTTGCCAAAAGGTATGTGCAAGAGGTTGGCAGCGATAAACTGCATCGCTTTTTGGAGAGCGCTTCGGAGTTAGCTTTCTGCGTTATTTTGGTACCTGAAATTATTTCTGGCCTCAACCGACGACTAAGAGAACGCAGTTTGACTATCGTGGACTATCGGGCGGTAAAAAAGCAGTTGATGGATGATGTCCATGATGCAACTGTTTTGCAGATCACCCCTTCAGTCATCTCACGTTCGGTAAAGCTTTTGGAGGGCAATGTTTTGCGCGTATTGGACGCTCTGCATGTCGCATGTGCTCTGGAGTGGCAGGCAGACCTGTTTGTGACCTCAGATAGAAGGCAATTTATGGCCGCCAAGAATACAGGTCTTCGCACCGAATATGTAGGCCAACCAAACGCTCCAGGCGACGGCTAGTCGCCGCGGATGATCTTTCGTTAGATGAAAACCGATAAAAAAGAATCTCGATAATAAATCATCTCATGCTATTGAAGTGGTAAAATTTGTCGGCAGTCAACATTTAACCGACATACGGGACATTAAGAATCACCAAAGGAACATTGCTTTCCAATGAATGCGGGACATAGTTGACTATGTTGTCAAAATAATAGCGGATATCGCACAAGAGAACCGGGAAATGGGGCAAAAAAGAGGGAATAGAGACAATGCCCAGGCAGGCGAGGTTGGATGCATCCGGTAACCGCTATGACAAAAGATTTAGAAGATTGAAATGATGTATTTTGTGACAGTTGGAACAGTGCTGGGCTTCTCTGCTGGTTTTGCACCTGGCCCGCTTTTGACACTTGTAATTTCAGAAACACTTCAGCATGATGTTAAATCCGGCGTCAAAGTTGCCCTCGCTCCGATTATCACTGATTTGCCGATAATCATTGTGACATTGTTTGTTTTGTCAAAATTATCCAATTTTCATAACATATTAGGAGTAATCTCTCTCGCAGGTGGGTTCGTTATTTTAACCATAGGCTATGAAAGCATACGTACAAAAGGAATTGAGCTTAGTATTCGAGAAGCAAAACCCAAATCGTTAACAAAAGGGCTGTTAGCAAATGCTCTAAACCCTCATCCCTACCTGTTTTGGTTTAGTGTAGGCGCTCCAATTATGACAAAGGCAATGAGCCTGAATATCAGTGCTCTTTTAGCTTTTATTATTAGTTTTTATTCATTTCTTGTGGGGTCAAAAATCTTATTGGCCATAGTAACTGGCAAATCGAAATCTTTTTTGAGTGGCAAGGTATACATATATACCATGCGTTTCCTTGGCTTAGTATTAGGTGTTTTAGCATTTGCTCTTTTTCACGACGGACTAAAACTATTGGGAATAATTAAGGCCTAACATGGCAATCCGGCGGACTCGCTCTGCTCACCGCTGATTTTTTCGTGTGTGCCGGGCATGGCACGTGACTAGCGGGGTGAAAGTCCTCGTACCAGGTGAGTTTATCCTGAGAGAAATTGAAGGACGGAGCCGAAGGTCAGGAGAAGGGCAAGGGCGTCGCCGTTAGGCGGGGTCTGGAGGAAGCCCAATCCTAAAGCGCGGGACGCCGAATCCCTCCATCCGCAACAGGGACGGGCTTTATACATCCGGCATTTACGCGCGGAAAACTCTGTTCCTGCCTGTCGGCAGACAGGTCTTACCCCGGGAGGGGGACGCGAGGCTTCTCCCTATCCCGATTATCTCTTCACATCAACATATCATCCATAATTATTTTTCATATTGCCATACACGATAATATTGGTGTATTATAGCTATATTTATCCACATTAAAGGAGTTTATTATGCGCACTATACAAATGACCCTTGACGATGAGCTTGTAAAAAGGGTTGACGCCATTTCAAAAGAGCTAAACACCTCTCGCTCCGCATTTACTCGACATGCATTGCAAGAAGCGGTCAAACAGTATAATATTGACCGTCTTGAATTAAAGCATCGTCAAGGATATGCGGCTCACCCCGTCAACAAAGAGGAATTCGGTGTCTGGGAAAAAGAACAGAATTGGGGGGATGAATGAAAAGAGGCGAAATCAGATGGTACAAATTCAAGGCTCCTGATAAGAAAAGACCGGTAGTAATTTTAACCCGTAATTCTGTATTGGAATATCTTGGAGAAGTCACAGTGGCGCCCATTACATCTACGGTTCGGGATATACCAAGCGAAGTATTCCTTTCTAAACAGGACGGAATGCCAAAGGATTGTGCAATAAACTTCGATCATATTCAGACAGTCTCAAAAGAAAAAATTGAATCGCTTATAACAAAGCTTTCTATAGATAAATTGGAACAAGTGCGGAATGCTATACAATTTGCTCTGAATTTATAAGAGATAACATTGGGTTTAACGAGGACATGCAGGAAAGACGCTGCATGCCCGTTAACCCGGTGACTTCATCGTTATACGGGTTAACAAGAAGCCTCTTAAACAACCGGAGGCGTTGATTCGCTGTCAAAAGAGCAATAGCGCTGCAAACAACAAAGGCCACCATCTTAATAAGGAGGGACGTATCAAGGGCATGATGAAAGAATTTAAGGAATTTGCGGTAAAAGGGAATGTTGTCGATATGGCTGTCGGCATTATTATTGGCGTCGCTTTCGGTAAAATCGTTTCATCCTTCGTAGGTGATGTGATTATGCCCCCAATCGGCGTGCTTTTGGGTGGAGTCGATTTCTCCAATTTGGCGCTTACTGTTAAAGAAGCTGCGGGAGAAGTTCCAGCTGTCGTCATCGGCTACGGAAAGTTCATTCAGACGGTCATAGATTTTACGATCATCGCATTCGCTATTTTTATCGCCGTCAAGGCAATTAACTCGCTTAAGCGAAAAGAGGAAGAAGCACCTAAGGCTCCACCAGAACCCCCGGCTCAGGAAGTATTACTTGCGGAAATACGTGATTTACTGAAGGATAGGAAGTAAGTTTTTTCAGAACCAAATCGTATAACAAGGCTAATTCAGCCGACGCAAAAAGCCGCGCAGCTGATTAGCAGCATTCACTGTGGAGCTTTCCCTAAGAGAGGAGGATCACCATGGAAGGATGGACTGAAGAGGAAATCAGAAACAAGGATTTGATGGCCCCATGCGGCTTGTACTGCGGTGTTTGTGCAATATACCTGGCAACGCGGGATAAAAACGAGAAACTCAAGGCCATCCTCGGTACCCTCTACGGAACCAAACCTGAGGAAATCGAATGCTACGGATGCATGCAAGCCGACCCACCGAAGAAACTCTTCAGCTTTTGTAAAGCATGCACCATCAGGGAATGCATACAGTCCAGAGGCTATTATTCGTGCCACCAGTGCAGTGACTGGCCCTGTTCTCTGATAGAGAACTTCCCCTACGCCACAGGCGTCAGGGTAATGAAACGGACGATTCCCCTCTGGCGGGCTAAGGTAGCCGAACTTGGACAAGAGGATGGAAGCAGAGCATGGGCTCGATCAGAAGGTGAGCGGTATCATTGCCCTTCTTGTGGCGCACCACTGTTTCGAGGCGCACAACAGTGCAGGGCCTGCAAAAGATCCGTGGCTGATGAACTTGATGGATCGCTTTGAAGTAGAATACAAGAAAAACGGCTAACAAGCGTTTGAAGATGGATCGGCAAATCCGCTCCTTTGCCGCCCACGTAACCACGGCTTTGGGCACAGCCCTTGGGGCGTTTGTTGAAGGCCGCAGCTCAGAGGAAAGGTGCTGTCGAAGCGAGGAGCAGCGGTAGGCATGTGTGCCTGCGAAGACTCGCTATACTATCTTGGGAATAGACTATGACTGATCAGAGCGGTAAATGGATCTTCGTGCTCGTATTTCATGCCCGTAGGGCAGAAAAGAGAAAATGGTTCTAGTTTTGGCGGCGGAACTATGCAGAGCTATATAGCTACATCTACGCAAAAGGTGTGCAAGATGCCAAAGAAGTAGCGCAGAGTGAGATGCACAGAAAAGGCCTTGAGATATTGAGGTATACTGCTATAAACAGACTTGAAGAAGGGAACTACCCACCCGAGAATCTGCGGCTGATTGAGTCTGCTAAGAAACGCGGCGCAAACTACAGGCACTACGGATTGCCCATGTCGGCAATCGAGGATTTGGAGGGGAAGACTGAACCGCTGGAGATTGCTTCTCGATATGTTGACTACGAGGATGTCACAATCGATTTGTCCGAAATCCCAAGAGAACTGCACTGCATTGTTCCATATGCAGAGAAATGGGCAATCTGTGGTGACGTTGAAAGATCCGAGTATAAGAAACGGGTATCAAAAGAGGAAGTGAAGGAGTTTCACAAAGCAGTTTCTTCAAGAGTCGAATCGATAGAATCATACTGTAATCAGCGCAGAAACGAAACCCCAGTCCCGGATGAGGTGGTACTTTTCGATTTGATGCTTGAAGCCTTTGCCGAAATAGGCCCTGGCATTGAACACGTTGATTCGCTTCAAGACTGAATCGAGGTCGGCATAGTGTGTGGGGATGTTGGGCTGGGTGTTTGCCTGGCGGTATGGTGCCAGAGGCGTATGGGCTGCGCCTAACCTCTCGCCCGACTGAAGCGGGAACAGCACTGGCGAGTCAACTCGTCGTTGGGTTGTCCAAGGATTGAGAGCGCATGGTTTCGAAAACGAGACTTGAGCGGCTTGACACAAAGTGGCGGCCTTGCGGGCACTGTGATGAAAGCAGCCGGGTGGTCACACTGGTGCGTTGGAAGTCGGGCAGCAGGAATCGCCGGATCGAGAAAATACCGCCCAAGGAGCTCAAGCTGACCGCTCAACCGCCGTGCGGTTTCGCATCGTCCGAACTTGACCATCGGGCGGAGGGAATGTCATGGATATTCGTACCTACCAGCCAAGAGATGAGGAGGCTGTCCTTAGGCTCTGGGAGCAGTGCGGCTTAACCCGTGCATGGAACGATCCGCGCAAGGACATCGCGCGCAAGCTCTCAGAGCAGCCGGAGCTTTTTCTTGTCGGCCGGATCGGCGCAGAGGTGATAGCAACGGCAATGGCCGGTTTTGATGGACATCGTGGCTGGGTGTACTACGTGGCTGTTTCGCCGGAGCATCAGAGGAAATCCTACGGGCGCCAGCTCATGCAGGAAGTTGAGCGGCTCCTGATAGCTCGCGGCTGCCCAAAGCTGAACCTCCAGGTGCGTGCGTCCAACCAGGAAGTCATCGAGTTTTACCGGGTGCTCGGCTACGCTCAAGATGAGGTGGTTAGCCTCGGGCGGCGGCTTATCCCGGATCAAAAGCCCAGCAGACCGCTGGAGCCTGCGCGCTAAAGCGCGCGGCTGAGCGGTGGCGTTGCAGGTGTTGTCGAGCAGATTGGAATCTTTACCACGGAACTGAAATCGCCCGACAACAAGAAGATCATCATGCCCAATGCCAAGATAACGGGTGATACTATCGTCAACTATACGGCCAAAGACATCCGGCGTGTTGATATTGTGGCCGGCGTGAGCTACGGGGACGATCTCGACAAGGTGAAGGGGGTCTTGACAGGGATTCTGGCCAAGGACGACCGTATCCTGAAGGATTCCCCTCCGACGATCGGTGTGCTGGAGTTGGCAGACAGCAGTGTCAACTTCGCGGTTCGATCCTGGATCAAGACAGCCGACTACTGGGATGTCTTCTTCGCAACCCAGGAAAGCATCAAGAAGCGATTCGATGCCGAAGGTGTCTGCATTCCGTTCCCGCAGCAGGATGTGCATCTCCACAAGGCCGACTGACCGGCCGCCGACAAGCCGTCAGCCCGTGCAAACAGGTGCGAAGAATGAAGGAGAGCTTTCTATGAAGCCTAAGGCGATGCTGGTCGGCAATTCTGATGGCATAGGTTTGGCGACAACGAGAAGGCTCCTTTCTGCCGGGTGGGATATCACAGGCGTTTCAAGAAGCGAATCACCGATTACAAGCATACTCTATCATCACCGGGTTGCAGATGTCGGTGACAGCAGATACTCGGACTTGATGGATGAACTGGTGCTGGAAGGTCCATGGGATCTGTGCATCTACTTCGTGGGGATCGGGGAACTGTTAGACCCCTTGGATATGAGCGGTGAAGCAAGAATCATTGATGTGAATCTGACCGGAATGGTTAGAACGGCGGCAGCAGTGATTCCCCGGATGGTTCAAAGAGGGCAAGGCCACTTCATTGGTGTTTCAAGTCTGGCCGATGAGTTACTCTCAGCCGAGGCCCCATCGTATCATGCCTCGAAAGCAGGTTTTTCGAATTATCTTGGGGGTCTGGCGTTGGCTTTGAATCCCAAAGGTGTCTATGTTACCACTGTACGGTTCGGCTTCGTTGATACCAAAATGGCAAAAGGTGATATGAAACCTTTTATGATGAGTGTTGAGAAGGCGGTTGACCATCTGGAATCATGTATCAGGAAGAAGCCTGTCTGCTACACTGCACCCAAAATTGCAGTTCCGCTTATCAAGTTCCGAAAGCTCATGATGAGGTTGGGTGGGAAATGACCTTACCGTGTGCTCGTCAGGGAGATTGAGAAGGAAATAACGACCTTAAGAAAGCAACTACTTTGCTATACGGTACATAGTGAAGCATGCCGCAGACATGCCCAGAGCAGCACGATTAGGCACTCCCGGCCTCTTGCATCATGGCATGATCAGAGGGATAGAGCGTCAAAGGATGTTCAATGATGATCAGGATCGTGAAAACGTGAGTGAAAGGCTCTCTCTGCTCCTCCCAGAGACCGTGAGCTTCACAGTGAGGATTAGGCAGATAGTGTCCATTGTTTCTTCAGGCTATCCAATGAATCCTTTTTCATGAACATGATCCTTCCATCTTTCCCTCTATGATGCTTGATACCAAATTGCATTCAAACGGATACTATTGATAGATGTCATTGCGAACGAATGTGAAGCAGGCTCAATATGATAGATTGCCACGTCGCTTTCGCCCCTTCGGCATGCTCAGGGCCATGAGCAGGGTCGAATGGCTCCTCGCAATGACATGATTGCAATTTGGTATGAGAACCATTTCAGTTCAGGGACTGATTCTTTATTCCGATGCCTTATAAACCTTACATAGTATTCCCCTCAGGTTGCTTGCTCCCGTCTCCCGGTTGAACGGCGGCTGATCGTCAGTCAAGATATTGATATTGGATCTCTCCCAGCCATATAAATCGGCCGGGCCATCCTCAGGAAACCACCAGGCATAGTCAACTGCTACTACTCGAGGATCAATATCGGCTGCCAAAATAGCCCTCTGTTTTATCGTGCCTCGCCTGGTCTCGATATTCACCCAGTCCCTGTCGGCAATGCCTAGGCTTCCAGCGGTTTGAGGGTGAATATAGGTAACCGGCTCAGGGTTGCTCCCTCGCAAGCTGGATATCTGTCTGCCACTTGAGTGGCGATAGCAACCACGTTTCCCGGAGGTAAGCACTAAGGGGTACTCTTTATAAAGATCCGGAGCACTGTGCGGCGTCTCAGGAGGTTCATAATAGGTCGGTAATGGATCGAACCCCCATGCTTTAAGCTGAACGGAGTACAGTTCCACCTTACCTGAAGGGGTGGGGAATCCCTGGGACTGGTAGCTTCGGTACTGTTTGCTGCCGATGAGCACGCCGATTCTTCTGAATTCATCAAAGGATATGCCGGCCGGTTCCAGAATATGGTCCAGGCATTCCTCCTTCGTGTCCCAAAAGTTCTCACCTAATCCCAGCTTCCCGGCAAGATCTCGCAGTATTTCATAGTCATCCCGACAGTCCCCAATGCGGGTTACTCCTTGCTGGACCTGGACAATAGGCAGTGAATAAGCGGGAACAACAATGTCGTCAGTTTCAAGATACGTTGCCGCCGGCAGCACTATATCGGCCAGCGCCGCTGTTGGAGTCATGAACATATCGGCTACGGCCAGAAAATCCAGGCCGAGCAAAGCCTGGTATGTCTCTTTAGCATTGCTATAGGTCATCAAAGGATTGCATCCCTGGACATATGCGGCTCGAATCGGGTAGGGGTCTCCATAACGCATAGCCTTGATTGTATCCTGCGGCAAAACATACGAGGTCAGAGGCAGTATCTTGGCCGGACTCGTCACTTTTCGCTGCCGCATCTCAGGCGGTATCTTCTCGGGCAATCCCAATGCAGGGTCTAGAGGATCAACTGGAAGGGACGACCATCGTATATCTCCTCCCGGTACCTCGAGATTGCCGGTAATTGCCCTCAGTATGGAAATGGCTCGCGCTGTTTGAAAATTGTTTATCCCATGGTCTATTGCATTACCCCACTGAATACAAGCTGGCCGATGAGTGGTATAAAACCTGGATGCTTGCTTGACCATCTCGGCTGAGACCCATGTTATTTCAGCGATCTTTTCAGGGGTATAATCCTTAACATGGGTTATGAGCTCATCGAAGCCTATGGTCCAGTTCTCAACAAAGGCCTTATCGTATAGTTCCTCATGAATTACTACATTGATCATTCCCAAGGCGAGAGCCAAGTCTGAGCCGGGCCTCGGCTTCAGCCATATATCAGCTCTGTCTTTTTCCCTGATCTCTGTCGGATTGACAACCATCAGCTTGGACCCGCGGTCCAAAGCTTTTTCTAAACGCCAGTAAACATGGTGCAGGTTCTCCGATAGATTCTTGCCCCAAACGATAACGCTATGTGGCGGGTAGTCGAAATCGGGAATTGCGTAATATCCATACGTAACCTTTGATGCGTTGAGGCGAGGGACAAAGCAAACATGTCCCTGGCTCGCAACGTTGGGCGAGCCAAAGACATTGGCAAACCGACGCAAATACTGGCCTTGGAACCCTCCCTTGAAACTGCCGAAGATGAAGACGACGGACTCGGCGCCATGGGCATGCTTGGCCTTAGCTAACTCCTTAGCCACGATGTCTAAGGCCTTATCCCAATCGATAGACTGCCATTTTCCTTCCCCTCTTTTGCCTTGTCGCATCAGAGGTTTCCGCAACCGATCAGGATGATAGAGATACTCCAGTGACGCAAGTCCCTTTGGGCATAGTATCCCTTTATTCAAGGGACTCTCGGGGTCGCCCTCAATCTTGGTAACCTGTCCGTTTTCGACGTTCACCCATATACCGCATCCGACTTGACAGCCCCCGCACGTGCTTTTTATTACCTTATGTATACTCATCTTTGTTGCTCCACCTATTTCAGATGATTTTCTAACATGCGTAAAGAAATCTTGTCAATGAGCAGCAGCGACCCCCAGCCCTGAGGCGCGTGTTCCCACATTCACGTCTATCACGTGGTTCCGAGGTGGGGGAAAATAGTGTATCGCAAAAAAGACTAAACAACCAACTCACCTTTTGCTAGCGTAGCATGGGTTTTTGTCGATTGACTGTCGTATACGAAAGAGGCGGACAAAAGGGCAGGACCGGGCCAGGGATTGCCACATCGTTGGGTTAATCCGCTGGGAGCCGGCCATACCACATAAGGATCGAGACATACTTTTCCTGCAATTTTGCATTTCAAATGCAACATTGCAGGAAAGGAGATACACCATGATCCGCAGATACCTGGAACGATCCCTAGAGCCGGTATTCAAGAAGACCGCATCCGAGTTGCCGTTTGTTGTTTTTTTGAACAGTCGGCCATGTACTTCTCGATATTGATACGCCACGGTGCGCAAAGATCACTCGTTGTTCTTGTTGCACTCTTCATCCGGAGCGTGAACTCCTCTCCGAAGCCTGCGAACGCTGTTTTCCAGGAGCTCAATGCCGGTGAGGATCCCCACGGTTATGAAAGAGATTGCAAGTGCCGGTAGGAATAGCCCGAACCCGATCATCGCGCCGATACCCGCAAGCACCCAGATCACGGTGGCCGAGGTCACCCCCTTCACCAGCCCCTCACGGGCGATAATCACACCGGCGCCCAGAAACCCTATGCCCGTCACGACCTGACCGAGCACCCGGGTCGGATCCACATTCGCACCCCCAAAGGTAGTGCCGAGATGGACAAAGATGCTTGTACCGAGACAGATCAGGATGCTCGTGCGGATCCCCGCTGGCTTCCCGCGAATCTGTCGCTCGAACCCGATAATGCCGCCGCACAGCGCGGCAATCCCAATCCCGATCCAGAACTGAGGTGTCAGCGGATTCATCTCATGTCTCCCAACACGTGTCCTCCTCTCGTTTAACAAGGTGAAAGAGTAGACTCTATGCCCGCCTCGAGGTGCGCTGCTTCACGAAATAATCTCGGACCTTCGCCGCGATCTGGCGCTGTGTCATCTTGTCGGCGGATTCCACTCCCACGATACGCCTTCCGAGTTCCCTCGACTCTTCGAGTGCCTTCTTCAGATCTCCCTTTGCCTCTCCAGGACCAAAGATCAGTATCGAGTCCGCGTCACGAATCGCCTGGATCACCTCACCGTAGTATGTATCGAGATGATGCCTGTACCTTTCATCCCGTTTGCCCTCGGATGCAACATCTTGGGGACTATACGGAGTCGCAGTGCGGGATCCACCCGAGAACCGGACCCGTGGCTCGACATTCGATTCGATGACCTGCACCGCCTCTTTGTCGTTTTTGATCGTGACGACGATCGCCTTCCTGTGATCGATCCAGAGGCCAACGTTTTGCTTCATTTTGCCTTATCTCCTTACGACGAACACCGGCTTGCCGGACTTTCGTATCACTTTTTCTGAGCACGATCCGAGCAGCATTTCTTCAATGCAGCTTACGCCATGAGATCCGATCACGACCACGGATATGTCCTCCTCCTGTTCTGCCTTCAGGATTTCCCTGAACGGAACCCCTTTATCGATTCTCGTCTTGACATTAAAACCACTTTTCTTCAGTTCGTCCTCTATTGCGCTTATATCTTCCTGAGCATGTTCTTCCATTTTCTTTTCAATCTCTTCAGCATTAATACCTACATCTGAGTGATGCTGAATTCTATCGATTATCCTCTCATCAATAACATGGAAGACGACCACTTCTTTGGCTCCGGCTCCTTTTAGCTGCTTAATAAAGTCCATGGCCTTTTTCGATACCTCTGAAAAATCGGTTGGATACAGGATTTTTTCAAACATATTCGCCTCCGTTTTAAGTGTTAGACATACCTTCTCTTTAAAGGTCAATTTTACTACACACCGATGCACGAAAAAAGCAGTAATGTTTAGTCAAAGTTGTTTCTATTTGGTGTCACTTAGGAATTCCCGGCACGTTCGGTGCATTTTCAGTTATGAGCATGATCCTGGCATCTGCGATGACACATCTGCGTGAAGAACACAGGAC
>Ga0307434_1001655_pt1 | contig 11684 bp, 8 predicted proteins | sample SalMarWE160220MG_FD_202156 | JGI IMG/M metagenome (GOLD analysis project Ga0307434, IMG submission 202156) | Salt marsh sediment microbial communities from the Plum Island Ecosystem LTER, Massachusetts, United States - WE1603-220 | ecosystem: Environmental > Aquatic > Marine > Intertidal zone >...
CTACGGTTGCCGCATCCTGGGCCAGACGACCACGCAGTTGTTCACGACGACGCCCACCACCGCGAACCGTTTCGCGCACAGCGTGTCCGTGTCGGGCAACTTCCTTCTGGTCGGGGCACCGCGGCGAACCGTGATCAAGGAGGACGTGACCGCGCTGCGCAACGACCCGCTGCTCGGTGATCGGGTCGAGTCGGGCGAGATCTACATGCTCCAGCTCAAGCGCCCGAACGTGCCGAGCTGGAAGTACATGTGGAACTCGCAGGGTAGGGTCGCCCTGGATGAGGAGGGCAACCCGGCTGTCGATGACAACGGCCGCATCATTATTGCACAAAACGCGACCGTGCCCGCGCCGCATGTCTTCATCATGCAGGACCTGGGGTACACCCGGTGCGAGACGGGCATCTACTGGCAGCCCGGGGACCCGGCATTCGAGATGACGCGTCCGTTCCACATCGTGGGCCAGCCAAATGACCGGATCGGCGACGTGACCGGCCTGTTGGACATCAACAACGACGGTGTGGACGACTTCGCGGTCGGCGGGGCCGGCACCAACGGCGGCCGCGGCGCGGTCTACGTCATCTATCGACGCCAGCCCGAGATCGAGGCGGACTATCTTCTGGAGCGGCTGCAACTCGACCCGAGCGACCTGAACCGGCTCAATGGTCTGATGATTCTGGGCCGGGCGGGCGAGAACCTGGGTACGGCAATCGCGGGCGTGGGCCCGCGCAGCAACGTTCTGTATGACGACTACAACGCCGACGGCTACCCCGACCTGCTTATCGGCAGCCCGAACGCCTCCCCGGGCGGCGGCTTCCAGGCCGGCGAGGTGTTCATCCTGTTCGGCGGGCGCAATCTGCTGAGCCCCCAGGGCGGCGTGACCATTCCGGAACTGCGCGACGCGGGTGACGGCATGGTCATCGCCGGCGCTCATCCCGACGACCACGCGGGGACCACGGTGGCCTGCGCCGGTGATGTAAACCACGACGGGATCGCCGACATCCTGATCGCCGCCCCGGATGCGAGCCCGCGGTTCGACAGCGACGGCGACGGGGTGGTCGATACCACCGGGCTCGACCTCAATGGAGATCGTGCCGCCGATGACCTGGACGGGGACGGGACGCCCGACGACATGACGGGGGCCGGGCTCGTATACCTGGTGTTGGGCGGTGACCATCTGACCGGCACGATCGGACTCAATCAGATCGGGACGCCCAATCTGCCCGGGATGGTATTCGTGGGCCGAAAGGGCGGCGACCACCTGGGCGGCGGACTAACGCAGAATGGTTTGCTGTCCCGCGGCATCAACAGTGCGGGTGACCTGGACTGCGACGGGTACGGTGATTTCTTCATGTCGTCGGTCCTGGCCGACCCCGATGGCAAGACCGATGCAGGGGAGGTCTACCTGGTTTACGGGTTCTCGGCGCCGGTGACGGGCCGGTGATGTCTGAACCGCGATCCCGCCCCGGGCAAGCGCCGGGCCTGGCGTCATGTGTGGAAGCTGGCTTTTTCACGAGAGGGCCATAAACGGGACTCTTTAGAATGTTGAACAACAGGCTTCAGTTACGTGCCGGCGGTGGCGAGCAAACCCGCTGGCGTCCATTCTATACTGCGGCATCGGTGGGCGTGCTGTTCAGTCTGGCGGGTGGGGTCTTTGCGGCAACCCCGGGCAGTCCCGAGGCCCCGCCGCCCGCGCCGTGGCTGGAGGAGAACCTGCCGACCGAGTTCCAACCCGGCGACCCGTGGTGCCGGTACCCGTTGTCCGAGCCTCGCGAGAACAAGGCCCTACGCCGAAAGGCCAGGGCGGTCACCGTAAACGAGATTGATCCGAACGATATCACCAGCGACGCCCAACTGCTTCTGATCAGCTCCGAGATCGGGCAGGAAATCGACATCGACGTGGCAGGAACCATCGCCCCCGGTGCGGATCTGGACTTCTACCGGTTCACGGCCACCAAGGGTGACGTGATCGGGCTGACCGTCCTGGCCCAGGACCCGCTCGATCCGATGGTCGGTATTTTTGAGATCAACGAGGCCCCCCTGATCGTTAACGACGATGACCGGGGGTTGTCGGGACTCTATCCCCCCGAGTCCCCGTTCGTGGGAAGTGAACGGCCCTTGGATTCCAGCCTGACGTGGGTCGCGCCGGCCAACGGCGAGTATGCCATTCGGGTTTCTTCTTTCGCCTCCAGCAGCAACGGCGACTACACGCTGCGCGTCATGAGCCGGCGGCCTGCGTTTGAGCACCTGGCCGTCGGGGCCACCCAAGTCATCTTCCTCGATTTTGACGGCGTTGACGATCTCAATGCGGTCGGCGCTTTCGGGTCCGGGTGGTTCACCACCCAGTTGTCGCCGATGCGGGCTTTCCTGGCCGGCTGGGGGCTGACGTGGGAGGACGAAGCCGACGTCGTGGACGCGATCATCGCGGTGATCGAAGAGAACTACAACGACTTGCGAAGCGCGGCCCTCAACGGGGATCGCGACACGGATTTCATCGACGGGCACTTCGATGTCGAGTTCCGCAACAGCCGCGACCACCCCGATCCCTGGGGAGACACCAACGTATCCCGGGTCATCATTGGCGGAACGATCAATGAGCTTGGCATTCCGACGATCGGCATCGCGGAGTCCATTGATCCGGGCAACTTCGGGCGGGAGGAAAGCGCGGTCGTACTGCTGGATCTGCTGAGTCTGCCCGACCCGAACGATCCCTACTTCCCCAACTCGATCAACCAGTTCCGGCGTGCCCCCGGCTTTACCATCTTCGACGCGATCGGGCGGGTTGTCGGTAACATCGCATCCCATGAGGCCGGCCACTATCTCGGTCTCTGGCACACCGACAATCAGAACAACGTTCCCTGCCTTATCGACCAAGGCGGGAATCTGGGGAACCTTGCCGGCGTGGGCCCGGACGGCGTCCTCGGCAGCGCAGACGATCTCGACGTGGACTTCATCCCCGACGAATACATCGAGAACGAAGCGATCGCCGTCGGCCTGGAGCTCACGGATGTACGGGTCTCCTTTGCCTTGTCAACGGGAACGCGGCTGGACATAGAGCCCCCGCCTCTCCCGCCCGCCCCACCGGTGGCGACGGCGTCGATCCGGGCAACACCCACGGTGGGTCCGGCACCTTTGAGCGTGCAACTAGCCGGGGGCGGCATCGACCCGGAGGGGGGCCAGTTCCTCGTGTTCAACTGGAACTTCGGCGACGGCACCCCCGGCGATTCCGGGCCTCTGGTTAACCACACCTACGCATCACCCGGCAACTATCTGGTCACCCTGACCGCGACCACCGATAGCGCCCAGACCGCCGAGGCAACCGAACGGATCGTCGTGACTTCCGGGCCTAACGAGGCGCCCCTCGTGAGCTTCGTTGCCACTCCCCGGACCGGAAAACCACCGCTCGTCGTGTTCTTCGAGGCCAATGCCAGCGATCCCGACGGCACGATCGCCCGTTACGAATGGGATTTCGGCGACGGCTCGACCGGTACCGGCCAGACTGCCGAGCACGTCTACCTAGACGCGGGCATTTTCGTAGTCACCTTGACCGTGACCGACGACGGCGGCGCAACAAGGAGGGCAACGGAGGTGGTGATTGTCGCGGTGGACGCCCTGGACTCCGCTACCGCGTCGGCCACCGTGCCCGAGTCCGGGGGTGGGCTCGGCGTGCCCCTGCTTCAGAACTGCGGGGCCGGGACTACCGGGGCGACGATGGCCGGCCTGGCGATCATGTTGGCGTTAAACTTCGTCCGCCGGCGCTGGTAGAGCCACCAGATACAAATCGACTCTCTCAACTCAAGGATCGCGAAGGATCGCGGCAATTCATTGCCGCAAGTACCCCGGTGTGGTTTGTGGGAGCGGCAACAAGTTGCCGTACGTGTTTAGCGTAGGCAACGGTTCCGAGCCGGGCCCTGCGAGCCTGGTGCGCCTTCGCGGCGCGAGGCTTCCCCGCCCGAGGAAACACCGGCCTCACAGAGGCCGGCTCTGATCGCGCTGGAAGCGGCTCTGACCGTGTCGGAGGTCGCTTAAACACGTACAAGTTGCCGCGGTCCTTCACTGTGGTCCTTCACGGGTCCTTCACTGTGGTTTTCAGCTCGCCTTCGCAAGTCGGTCAGTCTGGCTCATAAACGATCGGTTTGGAGCTATGCATGTTCTTCGGGTTCGGTGACGCAGCTCTCGAATGCGCCGCGGGCGGTTTCGGTTACGAGCTGATCCCCGGGGGTGACCTGATCGGCCCCGGTGATGATGCGCCGGTCCTGGCGGGTGCGGGTAATGGTGAAGCCTCGGGCCAGCGTTCGCCGGTGGCTGGTGGTCTCAAGTCGGGCTTCGAGCGCGTAGAGCGTCTGTCGAGCCAGACGCAGGCGATGGCGGGCAACCTGGGACAGCACCCGAGAGAGTTGCCGAACCCTCTGCTGGCCGGCTTGGAGTGGCACCCGGGGCGAGGCCACGAGCAGCGCACGGCAGGTCCGTTCAGCTTGCCGTTCCGCCTGACGCGCCCGTTGCCCCATCGCCCACCGGAGCCGGTGTTTGGCCTCGATAAGCCGGTTCCGCTGCTGCTGCAGGAACGCCCGGGGCTGAATCGTCGCCAGCACGACCTCGATCTCACCCAGCCGCCGCAGCGTCCGCGCCAGGAGCTCCGACCAGCTCAACCGCAGTCGTGAGCATACCTCATCGAGGCATTGCTCGCGCCGGCGGACCGGCGTAAGGGGGTCGCGAAACCACTCGAATCGCGCAGCAGCGTCAAGGCGCGATCGTGCCAGGTCCAGCCGGTGCCGAGCGCCACGGCGGAGCCGCCCCGCCTGGGCGGACAGTGTTTCCAGCAGGTCCTCGAGCACGGGTACGGCCAGTTCGGCCGCCGCGGTGGGGGTCGGTGCGCGGAGGTCCGCGACCAGATCGGAGATGGTGACGTCGACCTCGTGCCCGACCGCGCTGATAACGGGGACCTTGCTGGCATGAATGGCCCGGGCGACCGTTTCCTCATTGAACGCCCACAGGTCTTCCAGAGACCCGCCGCCGCGCCCGACGATCATCAGGTCGAGCCCGCCAAGGGCGTCGGCCTGGCGGTTCAGGCGCCGGACAGCCTCGGCGATCTCCGTTGCCGCGCCCTCACCCTGGACCCGGACCGGGTAAAGCAGGACCGAGACGCAGGGAAACCGGCGGTGCAGCGTTTTGAGAATGTCGCGGACGGCGGCACCGGTGGGGCTGGTAACCACGGCGATCCGGCGGGGGTAAGGCGGGATCGGCTTCTTGTGGGCGGGCTCGAACAGTCCCTCGCGGGCCAGTCGATCGTGCAGTTGCCGGAACGCCAGCTCCAGGGACCCGACGCCGCGGGGCTCCAGCCTGCGGATGTAGAACTGATACTGCCCCCGGGGCTCGTAGACGTCTACGTGCCCGGTGGAGATCACTTCCAGTCCGTCGGCCGGGGTGAACTTGAGCGTCGCCGCCGACGAGCGCCACATCACCGCCCGGATCTCCCCGCGGTCGTCCTTGAGTGTCAAATAGAGGTGGCCACTGGTGGCGCGGGTGAAGTTGCTGATCTCGCCCACGAGATGAATCGTGCCCGGCAGGTGATCGCCCAGGACCTGCTTGATTACGGCGTTAAGCTGGCTGACGGTCAGGGTCCGCGAAGTGAGGGACGCCTTTTCGTGGACGGTCATCCGGTCGGGATCGAAGGTAGGGCGCTGGGCAGCCATCGGTTCGGATCGTATGGCCGCCGGTCCGCGCAAACAAGAGGTTCTGCGGCAAGGCCCACGCCCCCGTGCGGCCGTTATTGGCTCGTCTGGTCGTCTCCTGCCGCCCGGGCCTGGCCATCCACGCGGATCCGCTCGATATGGGTCGCCTTGCCGGTGCTGGCATCGACGCGGGCCAGGATCCCGCACAGGCGAATGTCGTCGGCCGCCACGTCGAAAGGCGTGTGCAGGTTCGTCAGAAGGGCTCTCAAGACGCGATCTTTCCGCCGGCCCAGCACCGAGTCATAGGGTCCGGTCATGCCGACATCGGTAATGTAGGCGGTGCCGCCGGGTAGAACTCGTTCATCTGCGGTCGGAACGTGGGTATGGGTCCCGAAGACGACGCTCACTCTGCCGTCCAGGTGCCAACCCATGGCCACCTTTTCGCTGGTGGCTTCGGCGTGGAAGTCAACGGCGATGATCTTGACCTCCGGCGGGAGTTGGCCGAGCACCCTGTCAACGGCACGAAAGGGGCAGTCGGTCGGCGGTCTCATGTAAAGCCGGCCCATCACCGACAGGACCGCCACCTTGGGACCGGCCTTGGTCTCACAAATGGCCAAGCCCTTACCTGGAGCGGTCGGCGGGAAGTTCGCCGGACGAACCACGGCGCCCGAGCTTTCTAGTATGGGAATGATGTCCTGGCGGCGGTACACGTGGTCTCCCAGCGTGATGATATCAACGCCGTAGCGCCTGATTTTTTCATATAACTGAGCGGTGAGACCTGATCCGCCGGCCGCGTTTTCCGCATTGCAGATGACACAGTGGACGTCATATTGCCTGATCAGGCCGGGCAGGAACCGGGACAGCACAAATCGGCCGGGCCGCCCGACGACGTCTCCGATGCACAGCAGATTGATTTGCATACGGAAGCTTTCTAGCCGCGGAAGTCGTTGGCCCTCCCGGCGGAGCGGTTACCATATCCCAAGGCTGGCCGGGTGGCAACCGGCTCGCCCGGCGGGCGTCGGGAAGGGGTGCACGACACTCTGGGCGGTTTGTCGAAAGGCGCCGCCGCCAGGCGTTTCCGAACCGCGACCGTGAGGAAGCTGACACCGAGTCCGAACCGCGACCGTGAGGAAGCGGAGCCCCTCTCCGCAGCGCGACGGTAAGGAAGCGGCCCTGGCGCATCCGCAGATACTCCCCTCCCTGACGGTCGGGGTTCGGAAAAGCGAGGTGCCGCCCCGCTGCCTGCCCGAAGGACCCCGCGGGCCTTACCGGGTATAATGATCCGGCCTCGCGCCACGGCGTCGTGTAGAACTGTTGGGAGTTATTTCAATTCAAGGGGTGAATCATGAAGCCCATCCCTGGGAACTACCCGCTTTGCCCGGGTGCTTGCTCGCGTCGCGGTTTTCTCATGGCCGCCGGCTCTGCCGCGTTGGGCCAGTCATTGCTGGGCTGCGCGGGGGCCGCTCGATTGCCGCGGGCTGATATGGCCGGAGGCGGCGCCGAAGTGTCGATCGCCCGGGGCGGACCGGCATCGAAATACGTACCATCCATCAGGGCCGCCTTCGTCCGACGCAAGGGCGAATACGGCATGTGGTGGCCGGGGCAGATTTACGACGGCGAGGCGGCCCTTGCCAACTATCGTCAAAAGATCGAAGCGACGGCGAACCAGCTCGGAATCAAGCTCGATCTGAGGTCCGTGCCGATCCATTCACTCGCCGAGGCCGACCAGTGGGTCGCCGAGGCCAAGGCAAACCAGCCCGACGGACTACTCGTCGTCCTCCTCGATCGCCAGGAACACGCGTGGCCCACCGCGGGCAAGGCGATCGACAGCGGCCTGCCTACCGTGGTGTTCGCGCCGGTCGGGGCCGCGTTCACCACCAATACATGGGATCTTGCGGACAAGAACGGTGTTTTCGTCTGCTCGACGGACGATTTCAGCCAGGCCGCCTACGGGATGAAGATGATCCGGGCCGGCGCGAAGCTTCGCGAGATGCGCTACATCGTACTCGCGGGAAAGGAGCGCCGAGACACCCAAGTCCAACACATCGGCACGAAGCTGCGATATGTCCCCGCCAAGCACTTCCTCGACGAGTACGAGCGCACCCCGCTGACGGAGGAGTTGAAGCGCACCGCGGCCGCCTACATGAAGCGCGCGACCAGGATCGCGGGCCCGACGCAGCAGGACGTGTACAACGGCATCAAGAGCTACCTGGTGGCCCAGCGCATCCTCGAGCGCGAGGCGGGCGACGGCATCACGATGGACTGCCTGGGGGCGCTGGGGCGTACCCAGATCAGCCTGCCTTGTATCGCGTGGTCGCGGATGATGGACCAGGGCATACCCGCGGCCTGCGAAGCCGATATCGGCGCGTGCGTTACGCAGGCCCTGGTGCAGTACCTCTTCGACCGGCCGGGCTTCCAGCAGGATCCCGTGCCCGAGACGTCCAGAGGTTGCATCATCGGGTCCCATTGCTCGTGCCCGACGCGGCTTAACGGTTTCTCCGAGCGGCCGGAGCCATTCTACCTCTCGCATCACCACGGCCAGCGCGATGCGGTGCCGCGGACGATGTGGCGCGTCGGGCAGCGGATGACCGCGGCCGACATCCTGGTCAGCAACAAGGATGACGTGCCCACCCAGATGATCATTTCCGCCGGCGAGGTTGTCGAAAACGTGGCTGTCCCCCCCGCGGGCGGATGCGTGGTGGCGGTCATGGTCAAGCTCGACGGGGTCACTGACGTCCTCGCTTACCCGGGCTTCCATCACATATTCTTCTACGGTGACTACAAAGATCACCTGCGGTGGTACTGCCAGCTCTTTGGCATCAAGCCGATGGTGGTGTAGCCATGCAGTTCACCAAGATGCATGGTCTGGGCAACTGTTACGTGTACGTCAACTGCTTCACGGAGCGGGTGGTTGACGCACCGGCCCTGGCCCGGGCGGTTAGCGACCGCAACACGGGGGTGGGCAGCGACGGATTGATCCTGATCCGCCCGTCCCACATCGCCGACGCCCGGATGGAGATGTACAACCGGGATGGCTCGCGGGGTCAGATGTGCGGCAACGGGATCCGATGCCTGGCCAAATTCGTCTACGACCACGGATTAGCGCGGAACAACCCGCTGCACGTCGAAACCGATGCCGGCGTGTTGTCGATCGACCTGACGCTTGAAGACGGCAAGGTCACGAAGGCCCAGGTGGACATGGGTGAGCCGAGGCTCAGCCCGGCGGACGTTCCGGTCAGACTGTCGCCCGAGCAGATGATCGACCACCCGATTGACGTGGCGGGACGCCAGGGCCGGATGACCTGCGTGTCGATGGGCAATCCGCACGCGGTGATCTACGGCATCCCGCTGGAGGTGCTGACAGCAGTTTCCCCCGCCGGGCGCCCCCTTGAACTCGAGGGCCGGCGGATCGAGACGCATCCGATGTTTCCCGAACGGACGAACGTACATTTCGTGGGGGTGGAAAACGGGGCGGAAGTGACGATGCTCACCTGGGAGCGGGGCAGCGGGGCGACGCAGGCCTGCGGCACGGGGGCCTCGGCGGTGTGCGTGGCGGGCGTGCTTACGCGGCGCAGTAAACGGAAGATCACCGCTCATCTGCCCGGCGGCGACCTCTTGCTCGAATGGCGTGAGAGCAACAACCACGTTTACATGACCGGGCCCGCGGTCGAGGTCTTCACGGGCCACTGGCCGGAATCTTGAGGAATCCAAGAAACCTCGCCGGTAGATAAGAGGACGGCGGCGGGATGCTCCTTACCCTTACCCCGGCTCGGGTGGTTTCTTGTTCTTGCGGGTTTTCCGGGGCTTCTTTTCAGTGCCGAGAAGATCGAGGAGGTCCGCGGATTTACTGGCCTGGCTCGCCTGTTCTCTGCGGTGGCGGAGGTGGAGCAGCACCAGCACGTTGAGAACGACGAGCGTTCCCACGATCGCCACCGCGTACTGGCCCAACCCGCAGGCCATTCCCATCACCATGCTGAACAGGAGAATGGTGGTGTCTTTGGGATCGCGGACAACCGTGCGATACCGGATCAGGCCGATCGTGCCGGCCAGGCCGAAGGCCCGCACGAGGTTGTTGCCCACCACCAGCCAGATCAAAGCGCCGCCCAGACAGAGCAGCATGTGGGTGTCAGGCAGGGTGCGGCTGAACTTCTTCCCGGTGAAGGTTCGGCGGTAGACCTGCCCGATGGCCCAGCCAACGATGCAGGCCGCCACCAGGCGCAACAGCACCTCGTGAACGCCGAGAGCCTCGTCCGAGGTTCCACCAATGGCATCGACCACTTCATCAAGGGCCGGATGCTCGTCGAGGAAGTTGTCAAGCACGCTCACGGGGGTCCCTCGGCTTCGCGGAGTCTGTTGAGTTGCCTGATACCCCGGGCAAACTTTGAGAACCGCCTGGCCCGCCTGAGTCCGAGGCTCTCGCGAAGTTCGGGAAACCAGGGCGGTTTGATGCCATTGTGCTTTACTTCGATGACCATACCTTCGAGCGGCCCCTGATGCTGAAGGCAGGCAGAGCAGAACCGGACGTTGCGATCGAGGGTAAGTCGAAGGCTGTTGCTGTCGTCCGGTTGGAACGACAGTCTCTCGTAATCGACCCGCACCACCGGGGCCAGTCGCTGCTCGAGGATCATCGACCGGATAGTATGATACGTCCGGGTGACGTCGGTTTCATTCTCGCGGAGGACCCTGGCCAGGATATCCTCGCCCCGCATGAGGGCCGGCAAGTTCGACGCGAGGCAGCGGAACCGCCGCTTCAGGCTGATGTTCCGGTTCTTCACCTTGAGTTCGACCCAGCAGACCTTGTCGAATTGCCCGCCGACGCCGTACTGCCGGAGACGGATCTTCCGGCGGACCGGCAGGTTCTGCTGGTACTCCTCATAGCACTGCAGGCCGTCCGTGTCGAGATAAGTCGTCCGGATGCTCGACCAATCATGGGAACCGGCATACCGATAGATCGGCAGGACACCGCGCAGCTCAACCACCGCCGCTTCGAGCATCGTGTCGGGGAGTGGGTACTTTCGCTCGACGCGTTGGGAAGTCGTGGACGCAGGCGCGTGGTGGAGCTCAAACATCACAAACCCTACCTTGATCTCTACCCCGGACCGGACGGCTGGGGGTCCGGATGCCAGGGGCCCAGATCCGGGGGAGGCGCGGGGAGCCAGATGATCGATCCGCGCGGATCGGGCTCGTTCCGGTCGTACTTCTCCTTGTCGTAAGACTTCACCTTCAGAACATTCTTCTTGAGGTTCTCCGCGTGCCAGTCGGCGAACAACAGGTTAGCGGCCCGGTTGTGCCGGTAGCTCACGTCGTCGTTTCTTGAGAGCCGCCATCGGCCCTTGAATGAAATCGTGCCGCCCCCGACATCGCCGTCAAAAAGCATCACCGTCTCACCCGGCCTCTTGAGGGTGTCGAGCCTGCGGAACGGGTAGTAATGGGGGCTCTTGATGTTGTCCTCGGCGAGCTTGCTGTTCATCCGGTAGCTTTCCTGGCGGCCGGGGTCAAACCGGTGGACGGTCGGGCAGATCTTCACATCCTCGTCCGCCTGGACAGAGCCGAGATAGCGGTCCAGCGCGTCGAACCAGCAGGCCCAGCCGGTCTTGTCTCCGCGGTCGCCGGCGACGTCGCGGACCGGATCCGGACGATCCTCGAACGGCAAGGTGCCGCGATGTACGTTGGCGTACATAAACATCGCGTTGCCCCACTCCTTGAGGTTGCTCCGGCACACGACCGAGCGTGCGTTCTCCCGGCTCCGGGCGAGCGAGGGGATCATGATGGCAAGCAGCAGCCCGATGATGCTGACCACTACCAGCACCTCGATCAAGGTGAATGCTGACCGTTGGTGGAGCTTGCGACCGGGCATATCCGCTCCGGGTGGGAATCAGACCCATTCCTCGTCCGCCGGTCCCCGTCCGAGCCCGTACCGCCGCCGGCAGATTACACTAACGGCGCAGGGTGCGACGGCACCGGGCCAATCGTTTTCCCCTGGCAGGGTGTGAACCTCCGCTTGTGTAATTATAT
>Ga0307434_1001656_pt1 | contig 11682 bp, 12 predicted proteins | sample SalMarWE160220MG_FD_202156 | JGI IMG/M metagenome (GOLD analysis project Ga0307434, IMG submission 202156) | Salt marsh sediment microbial communities from the Plum Island Ecosystem LTER, Massachusetts, United States - WE1603-220 | ecosystem: Environmental > Aquatic > Marine > Intertidal zone >...
CCGATTTGCCCGTGAACCGGTCTCCGATGATCAGCTCACGCTGGCCGCGGCCGATGGGAATCATGCTGTCTATGGCCTTTATACCCGTCATCAGCGGGGTTTTGACGGGTTCTCTGATCGTGACCCCAGGCGCCACCCGTTCAACGGGTCGCCGTGTCTCGGTCTTTATCGGCCCCCTGCCGTCACGAGGGCGTCCCAGGGAATCGACCACCCTTCCTATCAGCGCGTCGCCCACGGGAACCTCCACCACCCTACCGGTTGTCCTGACCTCATCTCCCTCCTTGATCTGCGTGTAGTCTCCAAGGATCACGGCACCCACGTTGTCCTCCTCGAGATTGAGCGCCATGCCCATGATGTCATGGGGAAATTCAAGCAGTTCGCTGTATTTTGCGTCGCTGAGCCCGTGAATGCGGGCAATTCCGTCCCCGATTTCCACCACGGTCCCTACATTGGCCATGGTTACGGTAGCGCCGAAGCCTTCGATTTCCCTTTTGATTACCGAGACAATATCTCGATCCCGAGCTGCCATCTCTCTCTCCATGCTCTGCGTATAGTTTCTTTCATGAATAACTCCTAATGAGCGGTTCCGGGTTCCGGGTTCAAGGTTCAAAGTTTGCGGGCATTTCAACCCGGAACCGTGAACGGTGAACCTCTCAACCTCTGTCTTACTGAATAACTCTGACCTTCCTCGAAAAGCCGCCCTACCTTCCGCTCAACTCAAACGTTTCCTCAACGATTCCAATGCGTTTCGTATGCTTCCGTCGATGAGCACATCGCCGATCCTCGCCTTGAACCCTCCCAGGATGGAGGGATCAACCCGTGAATCAATAATAACCGTATGCTCAACGAGCTCCGAGAATAGTGTTGAGAACCGTTCCCTCTCCTCGTCATTGAGTGGGACCGCGGTGAGAACCTCTGCTCGTAGGATACCGTGATGTCGATCGACCAGTCGCTCATAGTGCTTGGCAATATCACCGAGGGTTCTCAACCTGCCCCTGGTCATAAGAAGAGAGGTAAGGTTGGCTACCAGCGGCTCCATGGCTCCCAGGAGTTCACTGAGTATGGCCTTTTTGACCTCGAAGGGGAGCCTCGGGTTTTCAAGAATATCCATGAGCCTACCATCGGCGACGGTGTCAGCAGCCTGGTTTAGAGAGTTTCTACAATTTTCCGGCTCTCCCCTCTCTAAAGCTAGCTCAAAGAGCGCTTGGGCGTATCGTTTTCCGGAACTTACAAGGCGCATTGATCACCTTACATTCTCTTGAAGGAAGCACTTTGCTCGAGCGTTTTTTCGATGACACGGTGGTGCGCTTCCTGATCCAGTGTTTCGCTGATAACCTTCTCAGCGGCCAGGATTGCCGTATCGACAAACTCCTGGCGCAGTTCGTCGATCAGCCTATCACGCTCCCGCTCCATCTCCGCACGAGTCCTCTCCACGATGGCCAGGGCCTCGGCTCTTGCCTCCTGTCTTGCCTCTTCCTTGACCCGTTTCCCTGCCTGTTCCGCCTGCCCGACAATCGACTGCCCCTCAGAGCGGGCCTTGCCGATCTGCCTCTTCACCTCAACACGGGCCCGTTCATATTCCTGCTTGGCGGCCTCTGCCTGCTCCATGCTCTGCTTTATCCTGGCGGCACGCTCATCGAGCATCCTGCGAATCGGCTTGTATCCGAAGAATGTGAGCAGCCCCAGCAGGATGAGGAAGTTGATCAACTGCCCTATAAAGCTCGGTACTGTTAACCCCAAAAAGCCTTCCATATGCGTATCCCGCCTTCCTCAGATCCTGAATCGAACTATGCCACGAATATAAGCAATATTGCGATCACGAGTGCGTAAATGGCCACGGCCTCGGCAAAGGCGATACCCAAGATCATGTTGGTCATGATCGGGCCCCTTGCCTCTGGATTGCGGCCCAATGCATTCATGGCGCCCATACCGAGGATTCCAATGCCGACCCCCGGTCCAATAGCTCCTAACCCTATGGCAAGGCCTGCACCTATTAATTTAGCTACAACCGTCCATACTTCCATCAGTCTGACCTCCTTCTCGCCCTAAGGGCGATTTCTCATTGTAATTGTCGATCGCCTCTCGTTTTATACGCCTAAATACCTATTCCTCTTCCATGACCGCGGCGCAGGCGAATCCCAGCGTCAAGCCGGCGAATATCATCGCCTGGATAAAGCCGAAGAACGCCTCCATCCCATAGAACAGGGAGGGAAGTACCCAGGGGACGAGGAAGATCATAATCATCACAAGGATCATGCCAGCCGTCATATTCCCGAAAAGTCGGAAGGTAAAGCTCACCATGCGGATCAGGTGGCTGAGTATCTCGAGAAGGCCTGCGAAAAGCGACACAAAACCATTGAGGAGACCGCCGGCCCCGGCCTTGATGTTCCCGGCACTTATCAATTTCAGGGCACTCCACAGGGGGCCAACCTGGAAGAAGGTCTTGAGATAGGAGACACCCCTCGCCTTGAAGCCCCAGTACTCGACGAAGATGAAGGATACTACTGCGAGCGCTGCTGGAATATTGAGGTCTGTATTGGCACTGCGCAGCAGCGGCTCCCCATTTACGTGAATAGTCTCAAAGCCTGGTATAAGGCTCAGCCACGCATTGGCGACGACGAACAGAAAGATGGTGGTGCACACAGGGAAGAACCATCTCCCGTGTTTCTCACCCGCGGGGTCCTCGATGAAGTTCGCTGCCGCCTCCACGATGAGCTCTAGAAAATTCTGCAGGCCATTGGGGACGAGCTTCATGTTTCGGGTACCAATGAAGAACAGCAGAAAGAGCACCGCCATGCTGATCCATGCGGTGATCAAAGTATTGGTGATGGGAAGGGAGTGGAAGGGCCGTTCAGGGGCCGGGTGGTATTGCGGGGCCTCAACTTTAAGGAATGATGCCGGCTTGAGCCCAAAGATACCGCTCCCCACCTCACTGCCGAGAAAGCTGACCACGATCATGGCAAGGAGGCCGACTGCGAGCACCCCTATTTTCAAGAAGAGGGATCGGCGATTTCTTTTGCTCATGGTTTGCCCTCTGCCTCCTTGTTCTGCTTTTCCTGCTTTGATGTCATGATCCTCACCAGTCGCGGAAGCGCTTCCCTTTGCCTTGTCTTTTCCTTTGCCTCATCAAGAAAGGGCTTCACGATGCGGTACACTCCGTAGACCATGATCACCGTACCGATGCCAAGCCCGATGAGGGCATATAAAGAAAAACCGTGTCCCGCCCTCCTGTCGAGCCAGAACCCTATCCCGGTCGGCATCAAAAGGCTGAGCGGTACGTAAAAGCCGACAATCAGTACCTGCAATGCTGCCGACCACTGTTTCACTCCGCCCCCTCATGTGTAATCCGTGCATTCTTCATCACTCAATCTGTCGTAGGTGATGGATTCCCGAGCTGATTCCCTTCATGCCACTGATCTTTAATCAACCGGTACCTAAGCGGAAAAGCATCAATCCGGTACATGCTCTCTTTTGTCCGTATGCATCATGGAACTTTCATACCGTATATTCAATCAGGTACTTTACTCAAAAAAGAGAAAATCGCCCCTACCAAGGCCATAAACCACCCCTAGTTTGGGGTGGGTGGGATGCGTTTCCGTGCCTATTACCCATGACCTTTAGGGTGAACTACCTAATGATGATCTTTTTCATGGGATTAATTTCCTTGAAGCGGTTCTATTGCATCCCTCCAAAATGGGCGCCGGGATTACAGATGGCGTTCGACACGGCGTTCATCGCATTCCTCAGTAAGGCACATGATCAGCGCAAGGGTGGACTCATCGAGGATCTCCTTATCCCAGCCGAGGACGGCGAGTCTCCGGTTAATCATGCTTACGGAGGTCTCCTCTGCCTCACCGACTGCATTGAGCACATCCCTCACGAGCCATGGCACCTCATCGGGAGACACCCCATTGTTGGAGAGCCTCCTCAAGAGAAGATCTGTGACCTGCTCCGTCTCCATTCTCCTCTCCACATTCATCGCTTTTCTCCACAAAAGGGCATAGGGTAAAAAAGACATCCCCCTGTTTCCTGCAAAAAAAGACCTCTCCATGCTCTGCATTTAGTTTCTTAAGAGGTAATACCTGCTTCTGGGGTGACCCTATGAAACCTTCTTGCCCCGCGTTGCGCGTGTGTCCTTCGACGTTGCTCAGGATCATGAGCTTGTCGAATGGCCCTGATTTACGGGGCACGATGAGAGGACCATCTGATCATCATCTATGACAAGCATCCTCCGAGCCATAGGATTTATTCCTTTCTGATGGCACTCTGCACGGCGTTGAGCAGTTCATCAGGGGTGAAAGGTTTCGGGATAAAGAAAGCGGCTCCTCTCCTGGTAGCCTCCTCAATGGCCTCGGCCGTTTGGTAGCCGCTCATCACCACTATGGGGATCCGCTCTCCTCGACCCCTCAGCACATCCATGAGGTAGAGGCCGTCGCGCTTGGGCATCTTGATATCGATAAGGAGCAAGGAAAACCCATCCTGCTCGAGCAGGGTGAGGGCATCGTCAACGTTGGGCACAAGAGTTACCTCGAAGCCCTCTGAGCTGAGGATCTTCTTGCAGCTATCGAGCACCACTGCTTCGTCGTCTATCACGAGTATCTTCATTATCGTTACCCTGGGCGTTATGTCCCTCGAGGCAAAAACCCAAAACCGAGTTCACTCATCCATTACCCATACTATTACTCTATCGTTCTAAAACCCTAACCATGAGAACATAAGAGGTGAAATATCAGGTTTCACCTTGGCTTTTTGTATCCTCTCTAAGTCCTCTTGGGATATATAATCATACCTCTGATGAGGACAAGGGGGTATCACATGCAAGATATAGAGAAGGCCATCATCTCTTTTGGCAATACCATAGGCAAAGTGAAAGGCATAATCTGCATTTTCAGAGAAATCCGTACAAAAAAGCGCCCTTTTGCATTCTGGATATTCTCTCACTGGATTTCTTCTTTCTTGTCACCTGTTATTTGTTATTGAGTGGTTAGAAAGTGTTCTATAACTTCAGATCATTCTAGGCGCTCAAGCGCACTTTTACCTAATCTCACCATATCTCCGCACTTCTCCTGAGATCAAGCCAGCGCCTCTGGGATCGTGTAAGGGGCCCGATCTCCTCCTCTATCCATTCGATATCACCTGTTAAGAGAGCGAGTTTCTCGGGACCAGTCAGGTCATATTCATCTAAGGCATCTGTAGCATATTCAAGAAGGTTGGTGAAAAATGCACTATCTGATGCAGCCCTCTCCAAGACCTTAATCATCTCCTCTTTGTGAATCAAATCTTGCACCTCAGGTGCCTGGGTAGCAGCTGCATTAAGTGCCGAATCTACTGCTTTAAGCAGCTGATCAGGGGTAAATGGCTTTTCTATATAATCTGCTGCACCAAGTTTCATGGCCTGTACTGCTGATTTCACTGAGGCATAGCCGGTAATGATAACAACAGGAATGGATGGCTTTGCCCTTTTCACATCTCTGAGGACCTTCATGCCGCCAATGTCCGGCATACGGATATCAGTGAGTATAATGTCGTATTCTTCCTGTAAGGCCTGATTCAATCCTTCGCGTCCACTGAGTGAGACATCTACCTCGTAGTTTTCATCTTTCAGTATCTTGCTGACGCTATCTAAGACAATCTGTTCGTCATCAATGACAAGGGCCTTATTTTTTCCCATGGCGTTTTTCCATTTTAGAGTGTGCTTCCCTCATTGCCTGCCCGCCATCGCTCTCGCTCAGTCCCGTCCTCCTGCCAAGCAGATCGAGGCGGGCGGGGGTTTCTTGTGTGTGTTGTGCTCAATCTCACCACACAGGAGTGAGTAATAATTCCTTCATTATTACCCCACGTAGGTAACATTGAACCCAGAGGCCGTGAGCTCTTTAGCGATTGGTTCAGCATTGTCGCTATCTATTCGTAGAACGATCAACCACTCTTCCTCATCAGGCTCTTTGAGGCTCATCAAACTCAAAAGAATTATTTTATTCTTATCAAGGATGCTCATTATCTTCTGCATATTCCCAAATACAGTAGAAGTCTTTATCGTGATTCTCTTGCCCTTTTTTGCCACCCCCAAGACCCGTGTCATAAGCCTGACAATATCTGATTCAGTCACCACACCAACAAGTCTCCCGTTTTCCACTACTGGAAAGCCGCCATACCCCATTTCTTGTCCCAATTGCAGGGCATCTTCTGGGGGCATGTCAGGAGAGATCGCATAAGGTTTCTTGACCATTATCTCTTTGACTGTCATCTTCGCTAAGAGGTAATGCAATTCATGAATGCTCAGGGCTGTAGCTGGGGAAGGCGATGCCTCTAAAAGCATGTGCTTGGTGACAAGCCCGACCAGTTTATCCTTTTTCATCACCGGCAGTCTTCTAATCTTATGGGCCTCCATTATCTTTCTGGCATCGTGGATCGAGGTTTTCTCGTCGACAGCTACCACATTGGTACTCATGACATCTCGTATTCTCATTGTATTTTCCTCTTTACAATAGATGGTGTCGTAAAAAGCACTTTTACTCGCTCATGATGCCCATTTTGGGATTCATAAAATGCTTCGCTACATTCCAAAAACTCTGACTAACAGGCTCAAATTGTTTGGAATTTTACCGCTCAGCATGTTATAAATCTTTTTCCGAAAGCGGCCAAAATCGCTCGCAAAAGGCTTTTTCCGAGTTAGGCTAAATGTGACAAACTCGTAAAAAGCCTGAAATCTGCCTCTTGAGTCATTCTGGCAAACCCCGGATCGGGGTCCGGGGCAGGCACCGGAATCCAGTAAATTCAATAGGTTCTGGATGCCGTATCAAGTCCGGCCTGCCTGTGCGGTGCACGCAGACAGGCATGACGATGATAGGACTTTTTACGAAACCATCACATTTATAAGGATGCTTTATTATCTTTTACTCTATTGATTTACCGTGAGAGATTCAATCCAGCACTTTACTCAAAAACAACAACACCACACCCATTTATGCATGGGTGTGGTGTTGTTTTGTTCCTATTCCCTATCTCTGGTAGGGGAAAATACCTATTTTAGCATATGACTCCGACGCTCCTATGGTTATAGATGTAAGAAACGTTACGGTGAGCTCTACGCCTCATTTCGTTTATGATGGAAGCGGCAAAGATTATTCCCACAAATCTAAATCAATAAGCCCTATACGGGCAGCATATTTTGTAAGACCTACCTGACCCTGAACCCCTGTCTTGCGGACAATATTTGCTCTATGATTTTCTACTGTTTTTCTACTTATATATAAGGTATCGGCCACCTCCTGGTTGGATTGGCCTCCAGCCAAAAGTCTAAGCACCTCCCTTTCCCTCTCTGATAGAGGATCCGACTGTTTTTTGACCTCTCTTTTTGACTTGTCCCTAAAATAATCAGATAAAACTTGATCTGCAATAGGGGAGTCAAGATAATACCCGCCATTGTGGACTGTGTCTATAGCAGACAGCAAATTTTCTTCATCAGAATCCTTGAGAACATATCCTTTGGCGCCTGCCTTTAACACCTGATCAATATATGCCTTTTTGGCATGCATAGAGAGAATAACCACCTCTGTATCTGGAAATCGCTCCCTGATTTGGCGGGTGGCCTCTATCCCGTCCATTTTTGGCATTGCTATATCCATAACGACTATTTCCGGCTTATATTTTCTGGTCGCCTCAAGGGCCTCATCTCCATTGTCAGCCTCTGCCAGAACCTCAATGTTTTTCTTTTCTGAAAAAAGCGCTTTTAAACCTTTCCGAAAAATCCGGTGATCATCAGCTAAAATAATCTTTATTGTGTCGCTCATATCTTCACTCCTTTTCTAAACATGCTATAAGCTTTGTGCCTTTTCCCGGGCTTGACACAATCTTCAGGTCTCCTCCGATAAGAGCTACCCTCTCTCTCATGCTAATGAGGCCAAGAGATTTTGTCTGTAAAGGGGAAAGGAGATCATCCACTAAAAAACCTATGCCATTATCTTCGATAACGGCATTTATCGTGCTCCCTGATGATGTGAGAGTTAAATAGGCCTTTGTTGCCCTGCTATGTTTCAAAATATTATTTAACCCTTCCTGGAAAAGCCTATATATAGTAATTTTAGTTATAGACTGAAGTGGTTTTTCTAGTTGTTCAATATCCCATGTAATGTTTATCTCTGAATATGATTTAAAGTCTTGGCAGAGCTCCTCCAGAGCAGATACAATTCCCAAATCTTCAATTAAAGGTGGATGGAGTGCATGTGAGAGAGCCCTGATCTCCTTTATTGTTTTATTCACAAGATTAAAAATTTCACTCAATTGTTCCTTTATGATAGAGAGTTCATTTGGTATCTTTTTATTCACCCTCGAAAGAGCCATCTTTAAAGCGCTTAATAGTTGACCAACGTTATCATGAATCTCTCTTGATATAGACTCTCTCTCCCTTTCCTGTATGTCGATAATCTGTCTGGATAGATGTTTTATTCGCTCCTCGGCCTTTTTCATCTCAGTGATATCCTGAAGGGTTTCTACGGCAGCAATGGTTCTTCCTTGAGAATCCTTGACCGGGGCTGCGGTAAAATGGAGCCATGTGCCATCCTGGCCAATCTGGGGAAAATAATCTATAGCCTCGTATGCCCCTTTTATCAAAAAAGAGTGCCTGTATTTTCCCGGATACCATTGATCAACATCATCTGTCTTTCCATCTACCAGCAGATCGGCCATGCATGGTCGTTTTTTATCGTAGAAGGCCTTCCAATGATGATCAGTGCGAACTATATCCTTTACCTTGATCCCGGTATATTCTTCCATAGCCCTATTCCAGTAGGTAATCCTGTGGGCAGTATCAATAACAAATGTCGGGATAGGCGAACCATGCAGTATATTCTTCAATTTCTCCTCACTTTTTATAACCGCCTGCTCCGCCCATCTTCGTTCAGCGATCTCCCTATTGAGAGCATCACGAGAAACGGTTGTGGTATGTGAGTCTTGAGCCATTTTATTAAATGCACCAACAAGGTCGCCTATTTCGTCCTTTGCGTTATAGTCGATCACAATAGGTTTGAGGTCTCCCCGTGAGATTCGCAATGCTGCTTCAGATACCTCTGTAATAGGTCTTGAAAACTTTTTAGAAATAACAACAGCAAGCAGAGATACCAAAAGGGCAATACCGAACGCCAAGAGAATCAATGCATAACGTATGGTAAATGCTGCCTTAAAGGCCTCTGAAGTAGGTTGCGTGACGATGATGCCCCAACCCCAGCCATCAAAAACGCCATCGCCCTTCAACGCATACCCGGCGCTTATGACATCCTCACCCCTGTCATTGGTATACTTCGAGATCCCCGTCCTGCCCGCGAGCAGATCCTTGATCACCCGAAAACCATGGAGACGGTGAACCGTAAGAAATTCACGTTCATCCGGTCCTGCGATTATCTCTCCCCGACGGTTGAGCAAATAGGCATGGTTATCGCCTATAGATCGCTCATCAAGCACCCTCACCCTCTCGATGATGTGATCCATGTTTACCCTCGTGGCCAAAACACCGAGGATATCTTTGCTGTGCTTATCGGTGATGGGTGTGTTAAATCCGATCACCATATCCCACCCTGCTGTTTCCGCACGATAGGCATCCATGGCCATCACCTCGCCGTGAGCGCCTTGTTTTGCTCTCTGAAACCACTCGGTTCCTGATCGCGATTCCCCTACGAGTTCTCGCAGCGTGCACGCTATAATGGTTCCGTAGGGATCAAGCACGGCGATCGCTCTGTAAAAGGGGTAGGCTGCATGCACCTCATCGATATAGGCCTGCACTGCCTGCCTGTTGTTGCCCCTCAGCACCTCGGCCTGGGAAAGGATCCTGATATCCTGATAGCGGGAGTTCACATAATCGGATATCTTCTCCCCGCAATCCCTTGCAAGGTCGCTTATATGTGCCCTGGTGTTTTTTTCACATTGATTTTTAGTGATATGGAATGAAATAATTCCACCGATTAGGATAGGCAGTAAAGACAGCGCTAAGAAGTAAGCGAGGAGTTTTTTGCCGATTCTAAATGTTTTACCGCTTTGTTCTTCCATTTCCTTGAGTTTGCCGGGCTTGTTATGAGCTCTTGCAACCAATGTAACCGAATAGACTAAGGCAACCTGTTATATGCCAACACCAGCGACAGAGCTTTTGCACGAGGGGCACCGTCCATCTTCCATTATTTTTTTGATTATGGAATAGCCCCACCGCTCGATCAATAGTGTTCCGCAATTGTGGCAGTACGTGTTCTCGTTTCCCCTTCCGGGAACGTTTCCCTCATAAACGTAGCGGAGCCCGGCCTGAAGACCTATATCCCTGGCCAGGTGTAAGGTCTCCACAGGGGTGCGGGGAAGCTTGGTCAATTGATACGTGGGATAGAATTGTGAGATGTGCCAGGGGATATCGGGATCCACCCCCTTGATGAATTCTGCTATCTGCTTGAGCTCGCTCTCGCTATCGTTAAGGGTTGGGATAACAAGGGTGGTTACCTCAACCCATATGCCGAGCTCTTTGGCAAGCTTGATGCTGCTCAACACCGGCTCGAGACGGGCGCCGCATATCTCCTTGTAGAATTTCTCGGTAAAGGCCTTGAGGTCGATATTGATGCCGTCGAGGTACGTCGAGATCTCCTTGAGCGCCTCAGGGGTCATGTACCCATTGCTCACGAAGACATTCTTGATCCCCTTTGCATGGGCAAGGGCGGCCGTATCAAAGCAAAGCTCGAAGAATACGGTGGGCTCCGTATAGGTGTAGGCGATGGATGTACACCCCGAGCGTTCGGCATCCCTTACGATATCCTCTGGGCTGATCATATCGCCGATGATGTGGCCCTTTTCCTCCCGTGTTAACTGAGATATGTCGGCGTTTTGGCAGTGCTTGCAGGTGAAATTACACCCGACGGTGGCAATGGAGTACGCCTTTGAACCGGGGTAAAATTGAAAGAGGGGCTTCTTCTCAATGGGATCTACATGGGCCGCGACAATCTTGTCGTAGACAAGGCTAAAAAGGGTCCCGCCGATATTCTGCCTCACCCCGCAGATACCGTAGCCCCCCTCCTTTATGATACACCGGTGGTGGCAGAGGTTACAGTGCACCTTACCCTCATCGAGCCTTTCAAACAGCATTGCCTCTTTCATGGTCACTGCCTCTCAAAAAATGGCATGCAGAAAATCCCCTGCATGGGATACCTCCTCACAATGCCATGCTAACTACCATAAATTACTTTCAAAACCGTAAACTGTCAAGGAAATGGTTTTGTTTTTTCCTTACCGGTTCACAGCGGAAGTCAGATGCTGATGAGTTTTCCTTGTTGACCTCGTCATCCCGAGTTGCTACATCATTATCGATTGAGGAAACGGTACACGATGTTAGACTTTTTGCTCTATTTGACATTCCGCTCATTCCTGATGACGGTTCACCGTCTGCCCTTTAGGTTACTCTCTCTACTCGGGAGGCTGGTGGGCAGGTCATACTACTATATGGATAGGAGCCGGCGAAGGATCATCAACGCCAATATCTGTGTGGTGTTCGGAAGGGCTTTGGACGAAGGAGGGAGAAAGGCCCTGGCAAGGGAGAGCTGTGAATACCTTGCCATTCATATTCTCGAGCTTTTAAAGCTCCATACGGTGGCGCATCTCGAGAACTACCGTACGTTTATCGAGATTACGGGGCTGTCCCATCTCATGAATTCCGTGCAA
>Ga0307434_1001657_pt1 | contig 11682 bp, 13 predicted proteins | sample SalMarWE160220MG_FD_202156 | JGI IMG/M metagenome (GOLD analysis project Ga0307434, IMG submission 202156) | Salt marsh sediment microbial communities from the Plum Island Ecosystem LTER, Massachusetts, United States - WE1603-220 | ecosystem: Environmental > Aquatic > Marine > Intertidal zone >...
GAGATATATCTTCGCAAATGGAATTGTAGCCTTCCCTCACCGGGCGACCAGCTTCTCCAAGGCAGGGCAGTTCATTCATGAGTTTTTCGAGAGGTTTTAGCGCATTTTCAACCCGGTCTTCAAATCTTCGGCCATGTTCCGGCCTCAGGTATGAATCCGGATCAGATAGTACAGTCTCGATGAGCTTGGCTTCTCTAGAAGCAATTTCAGCCGCTCTCGAGAGCTCTGTTTGCAGTATTCTGGCCAGCTTTATTTGAACCATTCGTGCATTATCTGCCATCACGTCTCTCCCATAACCGACAATTGCCCTCCTCCGTTGCTCTTCTCAAAACACAAATTTGCTCGTATTCGGCAATAAATTTTGTTGAATAAGGTTAAGCGTTGGGCAAAAAACGTGATGGATATGTCAAAAAGACGCCAGGCGACATATCACCTTTAAAGCATGATTTTTGTAATGTTCACGGCACAATTACCAAACTTGACAACATTTCAACGGATTGAAGGGGCACACTATTAAATCGAATTTGCTCATTTTTTGGGAAGAACCCCGATCAATTCCTGGCACCGGACTATTGCGCGAATGTATCGAAATCACTAAGTCGGCTGTGTGGGGACAAAGGGTAGCTGATATTCCTGTATAAACTTGACTAAGGTGAGCCGATATTTCATTTTCCGATGGGCAACGATGCACAATCACAACCTCACTGTTCGCCTGGAAGCCTTTTTTCGACCGCACTTGGAATAGAATGATCTCTTTGGTCGGCAACACATGTTAATTGCGAAAATGACTTAATTGCGAAAATGACTTAATTGCGAAAATGACAACTCAGGGAATGAATTATGAAGCGCCGATCGTCACAACGGAAACCTGAAACAGGACACACTGGAACATTTGCCTCCCCACCCTGCTCGATGCATGAGCTCGACCCGTCATTCACTGGCATCCCGGCGAATAACCAGCAGCAAACTGATGTGGCGCGATGGCGCAAATCCGAGCGAGCACGGCTGATCAAGGATCGACTCGCCCTGAGCATCGAAGATCGAAAATTGAATGCTGTTAAGATCGCACAACATCTGGATACTATCGTGCCTGCCAATCCCGAAACGGTGGTTAGCGTTTATTGGCCGTTTCGCGGCGAACCGGATTTAAGGCCCTGGATGCATGCTGTCCATGACAGCGGCCGGCAGGTCGTACTACCCGTGGTTATTAAAAAGGAGCATCCCCTGATTTTTCGGAAGTGGCAGCCTGGTGCGCCAATGAAACGGGGAATCTGGAATATCCCTGTTCCAGCGGAGGACGCCGAAATTTTACCGACGGTCACGATCGCGCCTCTTGTAGGTTTCGACAAGGCCTGTTTCAGGCTTGGCAATGGCGGTGGTTATTATGACAGGACTCTGGCGACGCTTAAACCCGGACCACTTGTTATCGGTGTCGGATATGCAATTGGAGAGATCACAACTATTTATCCGCAGCCGTACGACATCCCGATGGACTGGATAGTCACTGAGCAGGATGAACCGAGGGAATGCACAGACGGCGGTTCCTGATTACACCAGCCATATTCAGCATGGGGCTGAACTCCGTTGACTTTATTTTTTTATCTGACTGCATTTTTTTATCTGACTGCAAAAAAGAACCCAGGATACTATTCATTCGCAATTCGCAGTAAGTATTCTCCGTAGTGACTTTTCTGCAGTTGTGATGCCAGGAAAACTAACTGCTCCTTGTCAATATATCCCATGCGAAAGGCAATTTCCTCAATGCAGGCTATTTTCTGTGCCTGACGTTTTTCGATTGTTGCGACAAACTGTCCAGCATCAAGCAGGCTATCAAACGTGCCTGTGTCAAGCCAGGCATATCCCCTCCCAAGACGTTCCACATGGATTTTACCCTGCTCGAGATATGTTGTATTAATATCCGTTATCTCAAGTTCTCCACGGTGAGACGGGCGAATTGATTTCGCTATTTCAACCACCTTGTTGTCATAGAAATAAAGACCCGTGATCGCCCAGCTCGACCGCGGAGAACAGGGTTTTTCTTCTATACTCAATGCTTTTCCCCCTTCGTTAAACTGCACGACGCCATAGCGTTCGGGATCCTGCACCTGATAGGCAAAAAGAGTTGCTCCATGCCGGCGATCAGCAGCTTTCCGGAGAGATTTGGAAAGATTCGATCCATAAAAAATATTATCTCCAAGCACCAGGCAAACACTGTCAGATCCAATAAAGTCTTCCCCTATGATAAACGCCTGGGCGAGACCGTCTGGACGTGCCTGGACCGCATAACTCAATCTGAGCGCCCATTGAGAACCATCGCCCAGAAGTTTGCAAAACTGGTTACTATCATCCGGCGTTGTAATGATCAGAATGTCGCGGATACCCGCCAGCATGAGCACGGATAAGGGATAATAGATCATCGGTTTGTCATAAACCGGGGCTAGCTGTTTGCATACGCCTCGCGTAACAGGATAAAGCCTGGTCCCTGATCCTCCGGCGAGTACAATGCCCTTCATGTTTACTGCCCCTGACTCATGTTTAATTCATTTATGACCTCAACAAGACCTTTGTCCCATGATTCAGGATATATTCCGAACTTCTTACCAATTTTAGAACAGTCGAGTACTGAATAGGCAGGTCGTCGGGCTTTGGCCGGATAGTCCTCAGTCGAAACTGGTTGAATGTTAGGTTTGCGAATTAGAAAAGGTGACGCTTGATTGACGATTCTTTCAGCGAACCCATGCCAGGTGACCTGACCCGAACCGCAAAAGTGATAGGTGCCCCAGGCAACCTCCATGTCTGTGATTGCGAACAACATTTTCTGTATAGCAGCGGCGATTGATGTTGCCGAAGTCGGACAACCGGTCTGATCGGAGACTATCCTCAGCTCACGCCGTTCCGAGCACAGACGTAGAACTGTTTTTAAGAAGTTGCTCCCGTGTACGGAATATATCCAGGACGTACGCAGGATTAAGTGACGGTCACAGGCTTCACGCACATTTCGCTCACCCCGCGCTTTTGATCCACCATAAATACTAAAAGGCGCGGGCTTATCCCCTTCCCTGTAAGGAGCTTTATTGAAGCCATCGAATACGTAATCCGTCGAGATATGTATAAGAGCGGCACCGGTTTCGGCGCAGGCCCGGGCCATAATACCGGGCGCTTCACTGTTTATCTTGAATGCCAGCTCTTTTTCTGACTCCGCCTGATCAACGGCGGTGTAGGCTGCGGCATTGATTACAACATCAGGATTTTTGCTATGGATACACCGGGCCACCGCTAAATGATCTGTCAGATCTATTTCCACTCGATTTACCGCTTCAATTGAATAGTAATGCGGCCAATTGTATCTGTAGAGCTCTGATCCGACTTGTCCCGTTTTTCCGAATATCAGCAATTTCACTGTAAAGCCTTAAATTGGATTGTGTATATTTCGAACACTAAGCCTTTCACCATTGCCAAGACGCTTTCCATCAAATTTGTACTCGATGATATCCTGCCACCAGTGCCTGTGCGCCAGATACCAGTTTAAGGTTTTCTGAATACCACTTTCGAAACTTTCTTTGGGGGACCAGCCGAGAGAGTCCCTTATGAAGGTCGTATCCATGGCATAGCGGGCATCGTGGCCGGGGCGGTCCTCGACAAACATAATCAGAGACTCCCGGGGAACATTGTCTGATAGGGGAACGAGCGAATCCATGAGTCTGCAAATAGTTGTCACGACCTCAATATTGTTTTTTTCACAACTCCCACCGATGCAGTAGGTCTCTCCAACCCTGCCATCCGCCAAAACCCGTTTCAGGGCGTTCACATGATCTTCCACATAGAGCCAGTCGCGAACATTGACGCCTTGTCCATAAACGGGGATGGCCTCACCCCGTATCGCCTTTGAGATTACAGTCGGGATCAGTTTTTCTAAAAACTGATAGGGACCATAATTGTTTGTGCAATTCGTAATCAAAACCGGAAGGTCGAAAGTTTTATGCCAGGCACGAACCAAATGATCAGAGGCCGCTTTACTGGCGCTGTAAGGCGAATTTGGTGCATATGAAGTTGCCTCATTAAACAACCCCTCAGATCCGAGAGATCCGAAAACTTCATCTGTTGAAACATGAAGAAACCTGAATCGCTCTTTATTATCGAGCGATAAGCCCGACCAGTAATTAAGCGAGGCTTCAAGAAGCATGTATGTCCCGACGATGTTGGTGTTTATAAATGCACCGGGACTGTCAATGGACCGGTCAACGTGGGACTCCGCTGCGAGATGCACAACCGCGTCTGGCCTGTAAAACTCCAGAAGGGCATCCATTTTGGATCCATCGCAAATATCATAGGGCTCCAGGACAAAATTTACGGCATTTATTACCGGCTCCAGAGCATAATCACTGGCGGCATAGGTTAATTTGTCAATAACGACAATGCGGGAATTGTGATTTCGAACAAGGTTTCTCACCAAAGCGGAGCCGATAAAACCCGCGCCTCCTGTTATTAATATTGTTTTATCGTCAAAGACCGACATGCAATGGCCCTAAACCCTGTCTTCATTTTTCAAGGAATTGCAAGCAATCCGCCAAAAGAGGAAGACTCCTGTCCTTTTCCGAGACGATCGGCTGTTCCCGGTCGATCATCCAATTTATGGCCAGATCCGGATCAGACCATATTATTCCGCACTCAGAATCTGGCTCATAGGGTCTGGTGACCTTGTAAATAACTTCCGTATTTGGTTCCAATGTCCGATAACCATGGGCAAAGCCCGCCGGTATAAGAAGCTGACGCCAATTCTTTTCGCTCAGTATCACTGAAATCCAATTTTTAAAATTTGGAGAATTCGGACGAATATCGACGGCAATATCCAGAATGCGCCCCCGGGAAACACGCACCAGCTTGTCCTGGGCACGGGGCCCTTTCTGAAAATGAAGTCCACGCAAGGTTCCCTTCGCCCATGAACATACGTGATTGTCCTGAACAAAGTTGAAATTCAGGTCAAAATTCGAGAAGACCTTCCGACTGTAGGTTTCGGAAAAAAAACCGCGTTCATCCGAATATTTTTCCGGTTCAATAATGAGAACGCCGGATAAGGAACTCTGAATAACATTCATGTGGACAAATTTATTAATTTGACAATTGACATTTGAGTACAATTGATAACATGGTCCGTAATATAATCAAAGCTTAATGTCGAATAATTCTTAATTTATATTCAATATATTCAGAAATATAGTAAGTATTAATCTGACATTCATGTATATGAATATTTATTCATAATATAATTTTAAAATAATGAAATATTCCGACGGATTCAACTTCGGCAATTCGTAACAGGTTTATCAGCCCGGACGAACCTTTGGGCATCTAGATGGAGATAGAAAAATGAAAACCACAATCATTCTTACCGCAGCCGCTCTCGTTGCCTTTGCCAGCCCATCATTTGCTGGTCCTGGCAAGAATAAAGTCTACAAACATGGTCATCATGGCTCGCTAACCAAATTCGAGCGTATTTTGATTGCCAAAAGCAGAACCCGTCTGTTCAGAATAAAACAGTGGGCCCGGGCAGATGGTCACGTGAACCGTTTTGAACGCATGCGAATTCGGCGTGCCCAGATTCAGCACAACCGGCTTGTCGCAAGAGCCTGGCGCAGCTGATCAGCCCATTTGATTTTACCGGGTTTAAGCCAAATACATTGGTCGGGCCATTGAAATGGCCCGACCTACATAGTCCGCAGGGGTGACAAAAACTTTACACGGTCTGCCATTGAGCACCCAGAACTCGGCGCACCCGTAAAAACAGTTGCTTTCTCAAGTCATCAAGTCGGCAAATCCCGTTCCTTTGTTGCCGGGGGGTGGCAATCGGATAACAACCGATGATACTTCTCAAGAATTGGACCGGCTGATCATCTGGAAAAGTTGCGTGCAGTTTTTGGGCAATTCCCCGTATGTTTCTTTTAGATTTTGATCTGCGAGCCAACCAAGCCGTTTACTTGTCGCCATTGCAGTAAAGGGCTCAATACCAAGACCCTCCAAAGTATCAGCAACAGAAAGCATTTCTTCAGACTGACGCTTTGCATGCTTTACCAGCCGCGTCATGGATTTCTCTGCGTGCTCTTTCCAGTTCCATTGAGGGTAGGTTACCTGCAATGATTCCAGAACCGCATCCTCAGCACCCAGCTTATTCGCCGCCATCAGGCATTCCAGCAAAATGGCACTGAACCCCTTCATAAATACGCTGCGGACCATTTTTACCGAAGACGCATCTCCAATATTGTTGCTGACGGCTCTCACATTCATTCCGTAGCCCGTCAGTTTTTCAGCCAGTTCGACGGATTTTCGTCCGGCCAGAAGCATAGGTACTTTATGACCGTGGCGGGGGACAACATCCATTACAGCGGACTCGACAAAATCTGCTCCACTGGCCTCAATACATTCAGCAGTTTCCATTTTTGCCCGGGGTGAAGCAGAGTTTATGTCAAGATAAATCTGTCCCGCCTGCAAATGCGGCGCGGCGTTCTCAGCAGCAGCAAGAATTTCTTTTGAGACCACGGCAGAAATAATTATATCGGCGTGCTGGACCGCTTGTCTGGCTGTGGTACAGGCGGTCACCCCCTTACCCATGGCATTTGCCCTGTGCGCCTCAGCAGTTTCTGGATTTTCGATAAGTATATCATAAGTTGCCGTAACGTTTGCACCAGCTTCCCTAAGCCCATCCGCCAAATAACCGGCGGCTTCGCCGAAGCCGATAAATGCGACTTTAACCATCGCTGAACACTCCTACCCGTTTTTACCTAAGTTATCTCAACCGAAAAAAAAAATTCTACGGCCATTTCCTTGAGGCCGATTCAATAAAAATTGCTCCCGCACGCAATTAATGTGTATCGTTTTCAATTACAATTACCGGTACAGGTACTATCGCAAACTCAGATTGAGTTGCCAAATCAGATTTTGTTAGCCTCAAAAAAGCTAACGACCAGGTTTGCATAGGCAGACGCAGGAATGAAAGGTCAATGCACCTGCAAAGCCGTTGCAAGAAGTTAGTTATTCTCGACAATAGAACTTAACAGAACTTCAAACCGGTTTTCTCTTTGTTACAATGGTCCTGAGCTGTTAGAATATTTCTCTGTCAATTGAAGACTGAAGCGGCGTTGAGAAAGCATCGTGTTGTCAAAAATTCCTTCGCGGATACTTTTTATTGTTTGTTTGATTGTATTTGCCCGGCCGGTCTTTGGGCAGCGAGCGCCCTCCCAGACCGACATCAATGGATATGTCGGACTGCACAGAGCGGCGCACAGGGGGGATATCGATGCGATCACAAAGCTAGTCGCGCAAGGCGCCGACCTAGAGAGCAGGGACAGAGCCGGTCGGACACCGCTTCATATTGCGGCATTCACTTCCAACTACGAGGCATTTCGCACGCTTGCCACATCCGGTGCGGATTTGAATGCTCTGGAAAACGATGCTTACGACGTGATTACGATATCGGCTGTAGCCAACGATAAAAAAATGGTCGATCTGGCACTTTCTCTCGGCGCATCCCCCGGCAATGTTACAAGTCCATATCAGGGAACAGCGCTGATTGCCGCATCCCATCTCGGCCATCATGACGTCGTTAAAATCCTTGTAGTCGCAGGAGCACCACTCGATCATGTCAACAACCTGGGTTGGACGGCCCTGATTGAATCCGTAATTCTCGGGAATGGCGGGCCAAATCATATTGAATGCGTGCGTATCCTGATAGAGGGCGGCGCAGATACAGAAATAGCGGACCGTCGGAATATCACCCCACTCGAACATGCAAGGTCTCGCGGATACGCAGAAATGGTTGAACTCCTTAAAATTGCCAATTAGCAATTCAGAGTCCGCGCACCAGCCTGATAAGGCAACTTCTATTAGAAAAAAGTCGGAAAAACAACGAACACCTAGGGAGAAGCAAAATGAAACTAACTCTTTTTACTTTGTTGTTGGCGGTAGTGGCGATACCCATTTCTGCTTATGCCGAAAGTCGGTCATTCAGTATTACCGGCGCAAACGGCACCTCGATCGGCGGTGCCAACCTGGAAAGTGGTCCGCACGGATCTGTCTTAACCATCTCAATTTCCAAGAACGGGTTACGTCCCGGATGGCATGGTATTCATTTTCACCAGGTCGGCGATTGCAGCGATATCGGAGCTTTCACTTTGTCTAAAGGACACATCAATCCATCTTCAACCATGCACGGATTTCTTAATCCAGATGGACCGCATCCTGCCGATCTACCAAACATTTATGCCGCACCCGACGGTTCCGTGAATACTGAGCTTTTTGCACCAGGTGTCTCCCTGGGAGAAGGGGGTGAAAATCTGCTTGATGCTGATGGCTCGGCAATTGTTATTCATGAAAATCCGGACGACCATATGACGCAGCCAATCGGGGGAGCAGGAGCCCGGGTTGCATGCGCTGTTATTAAATAAACAGACGAGGTCGGACATTGAATTGCAATTTCGCCAAAGCGGAATTTTTATACACTTCTGATCAGAAAATAAAATAGTGGAAACGCTATTGCTTCTGTTTAAGAGTTTCAACAAATGCAGAAATGCATTCGATGTCTTCAATTGTAAGAGTTACGGGATAGGCATTGGGTGGGATGTGCTTCGCCGGGCGTTCCACGCCTTCAATCAACATGAATGCCGGGTGAGGACGGCGCGTGTAGAAAGTCGCGAACCGCTCTTTGTAATCCGGCCGACGTTTAACCAGCATCTGAAATGACGGTGTGCTTGCAATCCCGCCTGTTGGGTTGAAATCTCCGACAACATGGCAGCGGGCACAATGTTCCTCAGATAACTTTTTACCTCGATCGATATTATCTGCCCGGAGTGTGGATACGCTCAATCCTGTTATCAGCCCTAGGCAAAGTACGTAACTTAAGCGATACATTTCAATACACCATAATCAGACAACGAAAATTGATACTACATTCATGATTAGTTGAACAACCAATCATTAAGCTATAACGTCATCAAAAAACAATTCCCCGGCAGAACGATTTTGGGATAGGGCGCTTGTGGGATAAGGCGCTTGATTGGCAATGAAATACCGGAAGCCGATTTTGCGATAGGTAACAACCGGATATAAGTGCTAAGTTGGTTTAATGAACCACATTTGGAGGACGAGTTGGACGAACTTTCTAATAAGAATCGGGCCAGTCGCCGCGCAGCACGCAAGGAAGGGCACCTGGACTCCGCTGCTTTCCTGAAATCGGCTGACAAATTTATTGATCTTGCAAACCGCGAGAATAGCCGGATAAATGCCACGGAATTGCATTTGGCCTTTCTTTATGCAGCGGCACGTTATAACGCCTATGTCGCCAAAGCCATTTTGAAAATCGATGAACACGAGAAATTCGTCGAACACATGGTCAAACAATATCAGGAAATGCTGAGGCAGCATCTAGCCGATGATTCAATTGAGAAACCCCTAGAATAAGACTTAAAAAAAATTGGCGAATCTTATGTAGATTTTTTAACGGGAGAGGCGGGCTGGTCCGAAATCATCTGGGCCGGATCCCGAGCCTCTTTATCTGGCTGAATTTCATCAGGATCAACAGTGTCATTCAGTTCAGCCGTCGTTTCCGTATTTTTGATCTCTGCAGCTTCCTGATCTGTTTTATCATCTGAACCGGATATTTCCTCTTCTACCATACCCAGCTCCACTTGCTCTTCCTCGGTAAGATATCCACTTCCGACTTTGTAAGCTGTCTTGATTACATCCACAGCAAGAGCCGCATCAGTGAAGTCGCCATCATAATCGTTAAGTCCGTCAATATTCGCAAGCACCGGATTAGAGGCCCAGAGTTTCCGAAGTGCCTTACGCTGAATGGCTTCGGGGACACCTTCACCCATAAATCGGGTATAATCTGAATCATAACCCAATGCATCAAAGTCGACGTCATCAAAATCAGACTCAACCTGCATTTCCGGAGATTTCTTCTCTTGGGCGCTGTCAGGCGTATCTGACTTCGGATCCGTGCTAGTTTCCTTCGGCTCTGGCAGGTCTGAATTTTCCGGTTCGAATCCCGGGACGCTCAGTTGCTCTTCTGCACTGGACGCATCTTCCTTAGCTGTTGCAAACTTCATTTTCGGAGTTTGCTGATCCGGATTCCTCCTGATATTGCTCCTTGAGTCTGACTTGATTCGAGACCACCGTCTGAGAAAATCTTCAGTCACTGCCATCTCTCCGATCAATTCGTTTACGAGTCTCATAAATTGGTTCCTGACCGAATTTATGCTCCTCCATATTCACCTGCACATTTTTCCGCTTCTTGAATTTCGTTTCCTTGTGGTGCTCGTCGACGAATATCTTGACCCACTCGAAGATTTCATCAGGCATTTCAATTGCATCAACAATATCATCTCCAGAATCCATATAGTCCTGAGCTTCATAAGGAGAAGCCGTTACCAGATGGACCTCTATGGGATTCTCCGAATTCTGCTCTTCCTCCCGGATAACAACATAAATTACCGGCTCTCGATTCCCCAAATTATCGATATATGCCTGAGTATCAGACCGAAACAGCTGAAGGGGAAGTGTTGCCGCATGATATTGTGTCCAGTCATCACTGCTTCTCAGCTCGCGCCATTGAGATATTTCAGGAGCACCGGGAAGAAGACCAACAGCCCGCCATATAAAGTCCTGCCACTGATGATCAATTCGTTCCCTGGCGATTACGACACCCACGGGAATAGAAACCGAATTTGGCATCCGACAAAGCCTCAATCACTCCGAATGACACATATTAGCTGACCAAAATTATCCAAGTCGACTTTGGACGTACAAATAATCAATTTTTATCATAGTTTAAATTCAGCTTTTTTTTATGGTAGCACACAATTCTAACGCTGATAAAATGAATTCAAGGCTTTTTAAAAATTACAATGGGTAGGAAAGCGGTATAGCGAGATGGCTCCAGAAACAAAACAGTGCAAACTCCTGATATGCAACTGTGAAAATACCATGAATTTGGACGCACGAAAGTTGCGAACGGCGCTTGAACTTGAGGAAGCCCCCGTGATTCACACGCATTTGTGCCGATCTCAAATAGAATCCTATAATTCCAGTTTGAAGAATGAGGACGAATTGTTGGTCGCCTGCACGCAAGAAGCCCCGCTGTTTCGCGAGCTTGCGGAAGAAGCCGGCAGGCCCGTGCCGCGTTTTGTCAATATTCGGGAACGTGCAGGCTGGACCAGCCAAAAACAGGATGTTCACCCCAAAATTGCTTCTTTGCTCAAGGAAGCTCAGCTTCCCAATCAGCCCGCCGGTATGCGGTCCGTGGTTTCCGAAGGAATCTGTCTGGTGTATGGCGCCGGACAGAATGCGCTTGATGTTGCCAACGAACTTTCTGAAAGGCTGAGTGTATCCGCTGTATTAACGGATGCAACGGATGCCTTACCGCCAACGGTAGCCAATGTGCCCGTATACAGCGGTAAAATAAGACATGTCAAAGGATCGATTGGTGGGTTTGACCTCGTTGTCGACGGTTATGCTCCTATGATTCCTTCTTCGAAGGACAAAATTGAATTTGTCATGCCACGTGACGGAGCTCAGTCCAGGTGTGATTTAATTTTGGATATTTCGGGCGGAAACCCCCTCTTTCCCGCCCACGACCGAAGAGACGGTTATTTCTTCGTCGACCCCTCACACCCCGCCGCAATCGCCAGA
>Ga0307434_1001659_pt1 | contig 11669 bp, 10 predicted proteins | sample SalMarWE160220MG_FD_202156 | JGI IMG/M metagenome (GOLD analysis project Ga0307434, IMG submission 202156) | Salt marsh sediment microbial communities from the Plum Island Ecosystem LTER, Massachusetts, United States - WE1603-220 | ecosystem: Environmental > Aquatic > Marine > Intertidal zone >...
TCTGAGCCCCTTGTGGCTGTCACCGTGTGACCGGCATCAATTATTCGAAGCTTCGGTCTTTAACTGCTAGAGAGCTGATCAACGCTCTAATCAAGGACGGCTTTTCTCTTGAGCGACAATCAGGTAGTCACCAGCAATACCTTCATCCGGACAAGAGACGAGTAACGATTTCTTTTCATCATCCTGGCGACACTTTTACTCTTAGGACTTTGAAAAGCATGATTGAGAAACAAGCCAAGTGGAATGAAGATGATTTAAAACGTCTCAACCTTACGAAATAACCAGACTCACTTCCAGAGGCCAAGGCAAACACCTCAAATGCCAGAGAAGGGTTCTTTTGGAGAGAGGGGTGTTTGAGAGAAGGGTGAAAGAATTTGTCCCCAAAAGTGACTAACTAAACAGCTTCGCGCCAATAAAAAGCACCCTGAATAACTTCACCATCCGCCTAGAGGCTCTGGGCCTAACGCAGTGGCGACAAAAACACTATGGCTCACTGACCACAATGTTATCAAAGGCAATCTCAGTAAATGTGCCTGCCAGTGCGCTAGCAACTAATACGATATCACCACCAGTAAAGGCGGCATCTGCACCCTCCCATAATAGGTGCCCATTGACCGACAGGCTCAGGCTACTGCCGATACACTCGATATGGATTAGGTTGACGGCATCCACACCCTGGTTGATATAGGATGAGTAGCTCACTGACGCAAGAGTTATCCAATTTCCATTAACGAACTTGGATACAAAATAGTAACCGTCAGCGCTAGTTCCAAACCGGTAGTAGTTACTACTATCTTGATATCGACATTGCACCATATGCCAATTACTGTCAGTACCCGCAACAAGCCTAGTCTCCACTTCCAAAATGAAATCAGTCAAATGCTGATCAGCCCAAGTACCGGTGGCGAATTCAGCGGGATTGTTATTGACCAGATGAAGCCAGCCATCCTTGTAAAAGACTGAACCATATTCAGCAGAGTAAGTATCCCAACCACCAGCTTCATCACTGAAATCATCTGAAAACAATACCTCGGAGGCTGTGGGAGTAGCTTTAAAGTTGGCAATGATGCTCTTATCCGAATCCATGGTAATCATAACGGCGGGTGTGCTGCCTGATGCACTACCGCTCCAGCGATCAAAGGTGTAACCACTGGTTGGGCTGGCTATCAGTACTACTTGCGCGCCGGATTCATATTCGCCACCTGAAGTAGAGACGGAACCTGTTCCCGGGGGGCCGACACTTACGCTGAGTGTGTACCTAAGTGTAGGTTCAGGCTCTGGCGAAGTTCGCGGCTCACCTGACATTGCTATGCCTACTACCCCGATGACAGCTATAATACAACCAATGATGATTCCTTTCAGGTTTCCGCTACTCATTGTATCCTCATCTCACATTGAACTATTTACAGGGTTGTGCTGACAATTACAGCCATAGCAATTAGGAACCAAAGAATAACAACAAGTAATAGCCATAGGTATCGCAAGACGAATTGCTCGAATCTTGATTTCTTGAGACACGCACATGATCTTAGAGCCGACAGAAAGTGTATATTATAGGGATCTCGCTGTAATGCTTTAAGCCACAAAGCTTGAGCTTGATCAATTTTACCTTGCTGTGCATATATTTTGGCCAGTAAATCAATCGCTTCTATTCTTGAACTGTCACTATCAGACAAGGTTCTTAGCAAATCTTCCGCTTGGAGAAGGTCTCCTCTCCGCGCCAAAGCTCCAGCATGGATGAGTATATCGGTCACCATAGCTTGCGAGGCCGATACGCTCTCCTGTGCAGTAGGCTTTGCTGCTTGTTCTAATGGGTATGATTCAGGATCTTTCATGTTTACGCATTCAGTTTTCCTGTAGGAAAGCTAGAATCCCTCCTTGATGACAGTGCTTTTATAGCCGCGTAACTGTTCGGTTATTTCATCGGGCAGTAGTCCCCAAAGCTGGCGAACAGCTATCTTGAGGTTCTCAAAATCTTGATTAGTGATAGCCCGACGTCCCTGTGCAAAAAGACGCTCCGCCTCAGCCTGGTCACGCATATTGTCTTTGTACTCCGTTTCCAAGAGTTCAAGCTGTGCCAACCACCAGCCTGGATGTTTCATCAATACCTGCATTACCAGTTGTGAAAGGTTCCTGGTCTTCTGTTGAACAGAATCAGTGTTCTTTGATGCCATGGCCTTCCTTGTCTCTTCCGTAAGGCGAGAAAAATCAGCAATATCCTGAGAATCACCATACTGTTTCACCATTTCATGCCCTCCGGCAATTTGTGCCTCGACCTCAGCAATTAGGACAGGCCAATTAATCAACTCTTCAATCTCGTCCAGTCTTGCATCAAGTTCGATGCGGCGTCGCTGACATGTATCTAAAGCCTCCTGTTCATCCCGTTGAGTTGACATCAGGGTCATATCAATTTGACGAACCAGTTGCTCATTTTCAATCTTCTGGAGCAAATCATCGGCCCGAGCAGAACCGGCTAGCCCGGCTTGTTCACGAACCTTTTCCAGGCGTGTCTTTGCCTTTTCTGAATGGTCTGCCAGCACTTGCTCGTCGATTTGCGGGTACTCAGGGTCTAATACTATCGGAAACTCTTCATCCAATCTGGGGATGTAGGCGATGACCTGTGTTATGCGTGACTCATCTATAGCAATAGTGACTTCGATAGAGCTTCCGACGGGAACATCGCGATGAATGTTTTGGCCGGATACTTGCAGCCATCCAATCAATATGTTTCTGTCAGCACGCTTGTTGTTGCCCTCCACAACGGGAATGCTGAGAATAGTGCCAGAGTCGCCACTTTTGAGGGCCTCTGTCGTATGAAGGTCAGTACGCCGTTGCTTTGCCGGTAATGACCTACCTTTTTCGAAAAACCACAATGCATCTCCGTTGGCAAGCCCAATACCGATATTTTTGACGAGAGTTTGAGCGGAAATCGTGATTCCTATTGTATAAGAAAACCGGTCCGGCACAGTTTGACAACGGTTTCCACTCGCATCCCTGAATTCAATGAGAAACTCGTTTCTACGGTCTCTGTCCGCGTGGACCGTGGAAACGAATGCGCCACTCGCCCCAACATCAATCTTCCCTGAGCGCCACGCAGTCTTAGATTCCACGAATTCAAGGGTATACCCCTGTAGAGATTGCCCTTGAGGAGCAGTCACTCTTCCCCCAATCGTAGGCTCTGCTTCATCCCCAATAGGTTCATAGTCGAGTTCCAGTTTGAAATGCCCGGCAGGGAGTGGCACTTGTCGTCTGGACGCCTCGGGGATTATCTGCGTACCAGCAAATACTGCAGCACCACATGCCACTACCGTCAGCGAGTTCACCCGGAATTCTAATGCAATACCCAGTTTCTGGGTCAACATATCTCGAAATAGCGGGGCTATAGTAGGACCACCAACCAGAATCAACTTCTCAATATCGGAGGATGATAGTGGTGCCTTTTCCAACACCGACCTGCACAAGTTTATTGACTTTTCGATAAGTGGTTCAGCCAACCGTTCAACATCGCTTCTCTTGAGTTCATACTCAAAGGGGGTGCTTGCCCCGTCTTTAGTCCAAAATAAGCGCTGTATTACAATGTCAGTTTTATCTTCAACGGAAAGGCGAATTTTGGCCTGCTCGGCGTAGTATTTAAGTTTGGAACGAACAGTTTTCCATAGCCTATCATCAAGTGAGAGACCAAACTCTTTGGTGACGACAGGGACCAGTAACTGGTCGACGATCCCCGAATCAATCAGTCCACCACCTAAGTGGTTGTCGCCACCGTGGTTTACGACCTGTATCTGCTCGTCGCGTACCTGCAGGATAGCTGCATCGAATGTACCACCACCAAAATCATAGACCATCCAGAAGACGCGGTCACTGGTGGTTTGAAATCCGTAGGACAAGGCAGCGGCAACAGGCTCCTGAACCAATGGGCTGAATGATAGCCCCGCCAAGATTGCTGCCCTGTTTGTGGCGGCGCACTGAGGGAGCTCAAAGGCTGCGGGGACACTGATGGCAGCGGCAGTGACCTCTTCTCCCTCCCTGCGCTGAACATCCGCTCGAAGCTTCTTCAAGATCTCTGCAGAGAGCTCTTCGGGGGTCATCTGTTTACCATTGATCTTGAAAGCTTCGAGAGGCTCGGGATGCCCCATCTGCAGCTTGAATTTCAGGCGGACATCAGAGGCTTCCATCTCATCGTCGCTAATTTGCTGGTCTTTTGCTGTCTGTCCTACTCTTAGCGCACCCTTCTTATTGAACGAAACCGCAGACGGGGTGTAGTCCGCATTCTCATTCGTCCTGATAATGCGTTGCGTCGTGCCTTCCAACACTGCTATTTCGCTATTGGTGGTACCAAGGTCAATTCCAAAGTCTACCGTTTGTCGTTCCATAGCTTCATCCTCCTTGTTTTTTCCTTTAGGTTGTTTCATCTATTGGCTTTGATGTCTCAGTTTCGTCCGGTACTCCGACGACAACCTCTCCCATTTGTATGATTCTATCCCTATAGTATATCGTGGGTTTCAGCGTTTCTATGATTTGTCGCCGGGCTAAGCCGTCCACTGGCTGGGACGTTATCACCCGCAAGGCCATGCCACCATCGTACTCTGCACCAGTGTGATCCTTGATCTCAATGCCCCCCTGGGTAAGAGCGTCCCACGTCCGTTCCACATCGCGAGACAATCTCTGCAGCGGTTTCGAGAGCTCACCTGTAGCAGCTAGCCTATGCTGGATTCGCCATACCAAAGTCCCCACATCCGCCGCCATATCAAGTAATTCCTCTTCTTTCTTGGATGTCGTTTGGGAGCTAGTTGAAGTGCGTTCTGCCAAGTCAGCCAGTGCTTCCAAGGGTTCTGATAACCCAGGGTATTTCGACGCACTTATCCTGAACTCTTGAGGATAACACAGCCATTGCTTCAGATTATACACAGTTTCGCTCAACATTTTTCTATCAGACACCTGAAGGCCTTCCTCCGATTTTCCAACCTCTGGAAATCATTTCTTTTACGGTTCGGAATTCATTTTTGTATGATTCCTGTTTTACTTCTTTAGGAAACGTCATGGCTGCGAGTCCGTGCGCTGCGGCAATTATAAGGCCCAAAGTAATAACCCCCACCCAAAAACTATTGCTCGCAATTCCAATGAAAATAGCGAGAACAAAGGCCACAATTATGCCCCCTGTTTTCCAGGCCTTGCTTTGATTGTGAGCTGACTTACAATTTGCACACCTTGGCACTGTTACAGGCAAGTACTGCCACCTAACCTGCGTTCCAAGGAATGTTCTATCACGTTCTACATTGCCATGCATCATCACTGTAACGGAGGAATCACCGTCGGTACAATCTCCTCCGCAGAACCAGCAACTCGCATATTCTACATTTAGGCTTATGGTCTCGAGGTCATCCTTAATCTGCTGCCTGAGAAAAGGACTTTCCGCAATGCTGAGAGATTTCTTAGCGGTTTCAGAAACTGCCCGCCAATCTCCAGTCTCATTCCCAAATGCAATTAGGCATGACCTCATCTGCAACCCTACTTCATCATGGACTGATTCGCGTGTTGAATCTTCTTTAGCTAGCAGTGAATCAAGAGTCTTGAGCAACGGAGCCGTGTCATGAACAAGACTAGAAGCCAGCTTATTGCCACGCTCTGGTGCATTACTAATTTCCTCGGCAGAGTGTAAGCACATGGCTTTGATTCTATCTCGTATCGGTATGACCGCTCGGTGTTTGGCCTCTTCAGCAATTGTGTTATCAAAACCAGATTGCCGTATTATTGCAAGGTGAAAATCCATATCTGTTGGGTCATTCATTTCTGAAGCTTCTACCGCAAGCATTGCATTGATTGAAAGCAATGCTTGCGGCAATCCCTCGCGAATCCGGCGTGCCGTATCAGTTGTTAAACGGGGATCATCAAATTCACGAATACGCTCTCGCACTCTTTGCCAGAAACCTTCTTCACTAAGTAACCTTTTCCATCTGGAAAAAGCTTGTTGCCAATAGGACCGTTTCTGTTCAATTTGCTGTTCGGAAATCTCTTTCGCTTCCGTTTCCATATGTTCGATATCCAACGCCATGGCATGGTACAAAACAGCGAGATTGTGCATAGAGACACTAGCCTCACTACCTTGAGCCTCATGGCGCTCCCAGATGGCCAAGGCACGCGAGATATCATTCTGTTTAATTGCCACAAGAGTGTCGTCATTTTCTTCGGTCGAATTAAGTGATAGCGGCCAGAACCAGAAGAATTCGTCTATAAACCTCAGTTCAGGATCAAGCAGTCTTTGTTGCGCTTCACGTCTAGCATCCCTGTCATGTGCAGTGCTTAGTGTGAGAAAGGTGTTGTCATGCTGTCTCATATCCCCATATTTTTCCATTAGCTCAAGCTTTCGGATATGAGAAGATAGTTCTCTTGGAGAAGCAGTCACGGGGAGGCCCCATATGCGGAAAGCATTGATACGATAGATATCAGGCCGCGCCATCTTGAGGAGTGTCTCATTCCATTCCACCGGGTTACGTGTTTCCATTCCTTGTTATTATCCTCGTGGCAGTATGCCGCTCTCTTTACTTAATATATATCATATGACAATTCCGCGTCGCCAAAGCTTGAGTTGGTATTCGTATTTCTTCCGCAGACCAGATTGCCTAATCATCGCCTCTTCAAGAAGGTCAGCTGCTTCCATAAGCTTACCTGGATCTCGAGCGATCTTCATTGCCTCTGTTGCCATCGTTTCTGGATCGCTTACTTCAGGTTTCGCGATAAGACCAAGAGCACTCTTACTATCATCTACACTCTCCTTACTCTTTGCTAGAGGTTTCGATGTCGGCGGTTCCCATAGTCTAAGGTCCTCCAGCATCTCTATTGCGTTAGAATAGCGCTCAGCAGGGTTGAGCTTCAGGCATCGCGAGACAATGGATTCAAGATGGTCATCTACTCGAGGGTTAAATTCCATCGCCGGAATAAGCTTGTGCTTCCAACATTTGCCAGTTGATAAATCCATCCTGCTTTCAACCGGAAAAGGCAGTCGATCCGTCAGTAAAAGATAGAGCGTAACACCAATAGACCATACGTCTCCGGCACAAGAGTCCATGTTTTGCAGGCACTCTGGAGGTTTGAATACGGGAGTCCCTTTGGCACTTGCCAGGAGGGTAAGGGGATTTACGGCTTTGGCAAGTCCAAAATCACTAATCCTGACACGGAATCCTTCAACATCATAACCAACAAGGATGTTTTGTGGTTTGATATCGCGATGGATTATCGGTGACTGCTTGCTGTGAGCAACAGCCATTCCCATGCAAACTTGCCGGATAATATCCACAGTATCTAGAATGGGAACGAAGCTATCTTTATAAGAGTCCCAGAATGATTCCAGAGTACCGCCCGGAACATACTCCATCGTGAAATAGCCACGTTGCCCGGCACTGGTCTCCAAGATGCCAGCATCAAACACTCTAATGATATTGGGATGCCCAATCTTTGACAGCAGTACAGCTTCAGCTAAGTTTCGTTCGATCTCTTCTAATTCAGGACTAGGCGACTTGAAAACCTTCATAGCTTGTCGCCCTAGGAATTTGTGCTTTACGCGGTATACTTCCGCAAAAGCCCCTTCTCCAAGGAAGCGATCTACCTCATAGACGCCACGGATTTCTTCATCTTCGCTGAGAAGCACGCTAGCTTTCCTCCGTGTTTCCTTTTCCTTCTTCTCCAAATTGAGGGTTGATTTTACTGTGGCAGATAGGAAGAGACCAGTTCACACGTTTGTATGTGCCGGACTTAGCACGATGGGAGCTATAACAACCCTCTGGCACACACATGATTCCGAACCTGATATTAGCCTTAAGATGCTATTATATCACTAGTGAAGGAATTATCAATAGGTTGCGGTGTCCAAGACATGTTATAGAGTTAGGGAGTCACAAAACGCTACTTTGTGCAGCCCGATTCCACAAGTCAAAATTTGCTTTCATTAGTCAACATAAGTTATATTATATATTTTATATTGACATGTTATTTTAGGTGCCTCAGAGGTGGACAAGAAGGAGAATATTGAAAGCATAATCGGGTTGATTAATAACCTGATGCTTTCGACTAAAGCACATGAGCCTCATCCCTGGTTGCACCTTGAGCTGACCAGGGAGCAGTTGCGCGTCATGTTTCTGCTCTCTTTCAAAGGCCGGAGCTCGCCTGGTGAGGTGGCCACATCTTTCGGCGTACCCAAGGCCAATGTTACCAGCATCATTGATCGGCTGGTAGACAAGGGGCTAATCAGTCGCCAAGAGAACCCAGATGACCGCCGTAGCTACATCCTTTCTCTTACTGAAGAAGGCAAAAGCCAGGTGGAGCGACTACGGGAGATAGGCGCCGCCAAGATCAAAGGAGTGCTGAAAAGAATGCCGGACAGTGCCCTGATTTCTCTCCAGATGGGACTAGAGGCACTTATAAAGGCTCTCGAAGAAGAAGGAGAAGTTAATGGATGTAATTGAAGCCAGTAATCTAGTCAAGAGGTTCGGTGAGCTGGAAGCGGTCAAGGGAGTATCCTTCAGTGTCAAGGAAGGAGAGATATTCGGTTTTCTGGGCCCTAACGGCGCCGGCAAGACGACCACCATAAATATACTCTGCACCCTTTTAAAGCCTACAGACGGGCAGGCGAAGGTTAACGGTTATGATGTCATTAAAGAGCGCAGCCAGGTGCGTCAGTCAATCGGGTTGGTCTTCCAGGAACCGGCTTTGGATGATTACCTAACGGCAGAACAGAACCTCCGTTTCCACGGCTATGCTTATGGCATCCCCAAAAATGTTCTAGAGCCGCGCTTGAAAGAGCTTTTAGAGATGATGGAGTTGTGGGATAGGCGCAAAGGCAAGATTAACACCTACTCCGGTGGTATGAAGCGCCGTCTGGAAATTGCCCGTGGCCTTTTGCATCACCCAAGAGTGCTTTTTTTGGACGAGCCCACGCTAGGCCTGGACCCGCAGACGCGCCGCCGCATCTGGGACTACATACATGACTTGCGGAAAAGAGAGAATCTGGCCATATTTATGACCACCCACTATATGGACGAGGCGGAGAACTGTGACCGCATCGCCATTATAGACTATGGCCGGACTGTGGCTCTAGACACGCTGGAAAAACTGAAAGATGGGATCGGTGGCGATGTTATCTCTGTTAAGACAGAGGACAACGAGGAGGCGATGCGACTGCTGGAGGGGCAGTATAAGCTCAAGCCTGGCATCGAAAACGGCATCATCAGTTTCACCGTGCCCCACGGCGAGGAATTCTTGCCCAAGTTTGTCTCCGGCTTCCCGCTGCGACTACTCTCCATCGGCTTGAGGCGTCCTACTCTGGAAGACGTATTCTTAAAGCTCACCGGACGCAATATCAGGGAACAGGAGGTTGACTCAATGCAGAAGATGAAAAATATGGCTAGAATGAGGAGGCACTAAAGACAATGGCTATCGTTTTTCGTACTATCTGGGTGATAGCCTACCGCGAGCTCCTGCGTTTTGTCCAGGACAGGCCACGAATGTTCTCCTCCTTTTCTATGCCGATTATATTCCTGATAATTTTTGGTGCCGGCTTCGGTAGGCTTATCGGCCAAATGATGCCCGGCGTAAACTATATACAGTTTATGTATCCCGGTATTCTAGCCATGACAGTATTGATGACCTCTGTCATGTCCGGCGTCTCCATCGTCTGGGATAGAGAATTCGGTTTCCTAAAAGAGGTGCTGGTTTCTCCATTGAGCCGTAGCGGAGTGCTAGCCGGCAAGGCTGTCGGCGCTGCCACCATCGCCATCATCCAGGGGGCCATAATGCTGGTGCTGGCACCCATTGTTAATGTTCCCATCAACTTGGGCACGGTGCTGGCTCTTTTACCGCTCCTCTTAATACTCTCCCTCGCTCTTTCCGGGTTGGGGCTGCTAATCGGTGCCCGCATGCGCTCGCAGCAGGGATTTCAGATAGTGATGCAGTTGGTGATTTTCCCCATGATGTTTCTCTCTGGCATCTTCTTTCCCATCTCCGGCGTAGCCACCTGGCTGGAGGTACTCTCCAAATTGAACCCGGTGACCTATGGAATAGATGCTATACGCCAAGTCTTCTTGGGCCCCCAGGTGGCCGGCGTTACCGTCTTTGGCCACACCATGGGCATCGTGGATTCGGCTATTGTGGTGGCGATGGCAGGGGTAGTGTTACTGACTGCCGCTATCTGGTCCTTCAACAAGCAGGAGTGAGTCGGAGCACCTGGAGCAATTCAGACTACCAAAACTTGGTTCTGAAGGCCGTCATTCTATTTGCTGAGCTATAGGCCACCACAAATTTTCACTAACAGGCGAGTTAAGTGAGTTACACAAAACGAGTTTTTGTGCAATTCGGCAAATCGCACAAAAGTCAGAATTGTTGGGGCACCTTTGGATGAAAAGTTGGCTTTATCAGCTCTGTGTGCTAGTTTATATGCTGTTTCATGGCTCGCTGTATCTTCCATATTGATTTGGATGCCTTCTTCGTTTCTGTGGAGCAGGTGCTTAACCAGCAGCTAAAGGGAAAGCCGGTAATCGTCGGCGGAGACCCTGAGCGCCGCGGCGTAGTTGCCTCTGCTTCTTATGAAGCTCGACTTTTCGGCATCCATGCCGGTATGCCGTCATCCAAGGCACGTCGCCTTTGTCCCCAGGCAATTTTCATACGGTCTCACTTCTCTCTCTATAAAGATGCTTCAGCTAAGTTTATGGAAATTCTGGGCGATTTTTCTCCCTATATTGAACCTTTAGGGCTTGACGAAGCCTATCTTGATGTCACTGGGTGTGAAGAACCTTATGGGTCTCCTCGCCAACTGGCACTGGCTATAAAGGAGAGAATACATAAGGAACTCGAAATCACAGCTTCCGTGGGCATCGCTACCTGCAAGGTTGTGGCTAAGATCGCCTCCGACCTTTGTAAGCCCGATGGGCTGCTGGAGATAGCCCCGGGGGAGGAACAGGCCTTCCTCAATCCACTCCCCGTAGCCAAATTACCCGGAGTTGGCGAAAAAACAGAGCAGCCCTTAAAAGAGATGGGTATAACGACAATAGGAGAATTAGCCAGCCTTCCTTCGGACACGATAAAAAGACAGTTCGGAGCAACTGGAGTAGTGATTCATAGCTATGCCAGGGGAATAGATGACCGGGAAGTAGAAGCGCCAGGCGAAGCTAAATCTATTAGCCAGCAGCTCACTTTTGCCCGCGATACCCTGGACCGCAATTTTCTTGAGGCTAATCTTCATAATTTATGCCAGGAGGTTTGCCAGGAGCTGCGGAGTCAAAATAAAAGGGCAAAATGTGTAGCTATAAGGCTGAGGTATGCTGACTTTAAGACAATCACCCGCCAGGTCATCTTAAGAGAAGCTAGCAATGTTACCCAGGTTGTTTTTGCCACAGCTCAGCAGTTGCTGAGTAAAGCTCTGGCACAACAAGAAAAACCAATACGCCTGATAGGTATTCGAATATCAAGCCTGGTGGGTGAGGAGAAACAACTCCCTATGTTTGATTCCGGGACAGAGAAGCCGGAGCACCTGGATAAAGCTATAGACAAAATCCGAAGTAAATACGGCTCAACGGCGATAAAAACAGGCAACGGCATTTTTTCTGAAGGCAGCTAGGAGAACAGGAAAGCCTAAACCCCAAACAATATTCAATTCAAAAATTAAAGGTCAAAAATAAAAA
>Ga0307434_1001662_pt1 | contig 11653 bp, 25 predicted proteins | sample SalMarWE160220MG_FD_202156 | JGI IMG/M metagenome (GOLD analysis project Ga0307434, IMG submission 202156) | Salt marsh sediment microbial communities from the Plum Island Ecosystem LTER, Massachusetts, United States - WE1603-220 | ecosystem: Environmental > Aquatic > Marine > Intertidal zone >...
GTAAAATCATAATCCCCTGTCGCTGTGTCTCCTGTGTTTAGGAGATAATTAGAACTCCCATTCCAATTTCCAAAGAAATTATTTGCTGTTATGTTTCCACCATTAAATGATAATCCAATTCCACCTTCTATTTCCAAAGTATTGTCATTAAACCCTGCTGTATCCAAGAACTTCGTCGCCATATCCCAGACATTCAGATTTAAATGATAATATTCAGAACCCTCTCCTCCGCCTCCCTGCAAACCAGCCAAAGAATTGTGGTTAATGTCTGAAGGAGTGTCTAAGTTATCCCAATATTCCGAGCGATTAACATTAACTGTTGTGTAATTTACTGTTGATTCTATTGTAGTATATCCAAAATCAGAAACTACTTCTGTGTCATAGCCGAAGCCAGCAGAAGCGAAGCTAAGAAAAAATACACCCAGTGTTAAAACCAAAAAAATTGCTTTTTTTTTAATCATTTTATCTCCAATGTTTTCTTTTTCTTTTGTGGGTTGGTTTCTTTTTTGTTTTTAGGCAAATTTTTCTTCTCTTTCCTTTTGGCATTTTATTTTGATTTCCTCCTTGTTTTTTTCTCTAACTTTTTTAATTTTTTTGTTATAACTGACATTGCTCCTAATGCAGCAACGGGTTTTGTGAAAGTTCCCAATGTGCTTCCCATTTTAGTCAAAGGATTTGTTGTTCCTGCCGGAAGATGCGGTTGTAAAGCACCACCTAAAAGAGATGAACCAATTCCCAAACCACCCATTGCTAATGCTGGTTTGAACTCTTTTAATATCTCATTCTTTTTTTTCTTTTTCATTTTTATAGCCTGAATTTATTCCAGAATGATTCTTTTCTTGGCTTTGGAATTCTTGACATTCCTGAAATATTTTCTATGCTTATCTTTCCGAGCCAGTTCTTTTCATTCTGTCCCAATGCTCTCTTTAATGCGGAATTTATGTTGATAAGAACAATATTGTTTATCAGGTCAAGATCTGTCTTGTTTTGTATTCCATATTGTTTCCAATTAAGGGCTAAATCATCAACTAAGTCTTCCTGAAAGGCATTCATTATGTTTCCTATTTCCCAATCTTCATAATGAGATAAAATAATTCCTTGGTTAATAGCACCCTTGCACCATACCCAAATGTTTCTTAATCCTTCTTCATTCATTTTTGGCACACCGACTTGTTCTATTTCCCCCCTTGAATTTTCTTCCTGACCTCTCAAAACCAGCATTATTTCCTTTACTATCTTATTTGGGTTTGTCTGCTCAATTATTATTGCCTGTGATTGTTGTATCTGCTCTGCTATTTGAGGGGCATAAATTCCCTGCTGTCCTTCTATCTGCTGTTTCTGTAAGGCCTCTTGTGCTTGATATTGTTCATAATTTTCTTGTTGCATTATAATTTCCCGGTCAAAACTACTGGTAGTTTGACATTTTTAAATGGACTTTCAAGAGGAATACCAAACATCTGCTGTCTCTTTGTTCTTGCTTTTGGCTGCTTGAATCCATAACCAAAAGCTAATGAGCTAAAGAGTGTTGGGGTTTCCTTGAAACTTCTACCTTTTGTTACAACTTTTTGTGATTCTCCATACCAAATACGGGGGAGTTTGAACATTGCTGGAGGGCGTTTATAAGATGGAAAACTAAAGTAACTTGAAACTGCTGAACTGCCACTTGATAATATACTTGGTGGCCTTGATATCCCATAACTAGCCCTAGAATATCCTGCTCTAGAAAAAGCAGAAGATAATCCGCTAGATATTGAAGAAGGAGAATAACTTTTTCCTAAAGAACTTTTAAATGAACTTCTTATACTGCTAATAGGATAACTAGGCATTTTATAAGAGGGTTTTGAATACACAGAAGAACCACCCTTGTCAATCTTACTAGAACTTGAAGTTAATCCCAAAGCTAAAAGTTGAGTTGAAGAAAATAATGAAGAAGGACTTGGCAAAGAATACGAACTTGCTCCACCTGCTAATGAAATTCCACCAGTTGTTGTTCCACCACTTATTCCTGTTGCAGCTCCTGTAACTATGCCTGTTCCAGCATAACCAAAAACATCAATAGGAATTCTAACTCCCTCTATTCTTGTAAAGAACTTTCCACTTTCAAATCCATAAAATCCTGTTCCTGGCCTGAAAATTGCTTCAATCTCTGTTTTCATTAAAGGAATATCTGCAAACCCTTTTTTTGCTGGAGTTGTCCATTCATAACCAGTTGAAGTTGTTGTCCATCCAGAAATCCTGAAACCTTCCGGCTTAATATAAGCAATAGCTGGTTTGCCGCCAGCTCCAAGAGAGAATATTTTATATTGTCCAGAGGGAGTTTTCAAACCTGAGAAATAAGGACTGACATAAGAAGAACCATATAAACCAGATAACTCCGAAGTGCCTTCTGAAAAAGTTAAAGGATCTCTACTAGTCCAGAACTTTTCTCCTGTTGTATGAAATGCACCTGGCTTTTCTCCTAAAATACTTCCTGCTTTTCCTCTTTCAAATAATTTTAAATGTTGTCCCTTCTTTGCTGTTGGAAATGTCTTTTTCCCTGAAATAATATCTGATTGTGTTAATTCTTCCAACGGAACAAACTCTCTCCCCCTTGTCCTCCACCAACCAGAAAACTTTTCATAACCCTTTGCTCCACCTCTCGCACCATATCCAATTAAAGCAATGTCTTTTGCTGCAACTCCTAAGATTTCTCCTGCTTCTTGCATAGAACTTGCACCAAGAATATCTTTTCCTTTTCCATAAGCATAATATCCTCCAAATCCAACTCCTACTGCTGCAACTCCAACCTTCCCAAGACTTCCAACTACAGGAGAAATTGCACTAGCTCCACCAAGAACAGCAGAAACACCGAAGCCAACTCCATAACCAACTCCAAACATTCCAACTTGTTTAATTGGTTTTGTTCTAACATCTTCTAAAATTCCATAAGCTGCCCCTCCTAACAAATCCTTTGTGCCAAAAACTAATTCATCCATTCCCGCAGCTCCTTTTCCAACGAAAGAAGGCATATCTGAAACCTTGTGTTTTGATATTGGCTCTCCAAAATACTTTTTAGAAACTTCTGTTATTGGTGCAAGAACAGGCGTCATAATATTTTCGCTTGTCCAACTTTCTGCTTTTCCATAACCAGTTACTACCTTTCCAAAACCGCTTATTGCTTTTTCCTTGACAGAACTTACTGGCAAATTTCCCAAATAAATGTCTTTCGTTTCTTTGAATGGCTCTAACATCTGAGTTACAACTTCTCCGCCTCTTTTCTTAACAGAACTAAATGAAATATCATCAAAATTCCCTAAAATATTTTGTGAGACTTCTCTGATTGGCTCAAACATTGGCTTCAATATCTGATCTTGCTGCCACCAATCTTTTCCTTTCTCTTTAAGAGAACTTAAAAGGTTTTTATCCGGCAAAAAATCTGATTCAGTTAAAGGAGACAAAGTTTCTTCCGTGGCTTTCTTTTGGAATGAAATTAATCCTGATTCCTTGTCAAAACTAATAAGTTCTCCTGCGGCAAATCCTTCTGGCACAAATGATTCGTTTCTCGTTGGATAGAATGCACCTGTTTCTGTAATGAAACCTGGTCTATAACCTGGCTCATCTACATAAACACCAATAAGACTTTCTGCAAAAGCGGCATCAATACCCCCCAGATCCGTAGGAGTTTTTGAGGGAGTTTTTGAGGGAGTTTTTGAGGGAGTTTTTTTCTTTTTTATAGTGGGGGTTGGTGTTATCTCCCTTCTTCCAGTTATCCTTTTTTGTAAAGATTGCGAGACGCTACCAGTTGTTTCCTCAATAACTTGTCTTTTGCTTTCTGGGACTTGTGCAGCTTCTGAAGGGGTTACAAGAACTTTCCCTAATTCAGATTTTGAATCACCTCCACCGCCTGAAGAAGAACCTCTACCACCTGATCTTCCCCCTCCTCCTGAGGTAGTTCCACCATTGCCACTTGATGTTTTTAGAGGGGGTAATGAACTAATTGGTTTTCCTTTTGGAGTATAAAGAGGTTTGTAGGTTTTAGTTTCTGTTTTCTTTTCTTTCTTGAACCAAGTCTTGGGATTATACCATACCATTTTAATTTCTTATAAGAAATAGAATTCTTTAACTCCCATACACCTTTCGGTTTTGTTAACAAAATGTAAATATTTTTAAATTGACTTATTTTTCACACAAAAGAAGAAAAACCCAACAGATTTATAAACCTTAAAAACCTATATAGGTTATGGAAGAATTAATCTTACAAGTGAAAGGAACAAAAGAACAAAAAAGAATAACGATACCAAAGAATTCAAAAATAAAAGTTGGAGATTATGTCTCTGTAAAGAGAATAAAAAAATGACAAATTACCAAAAGACTTTTTTTCAAACATTACAAAAAACATTTGGAAATCCTAAAGCAAAACTCAAGGCATTACCTTTAGAAGAAAGCAAGAAAGAATGTGAGAAAATAAAAGCCACACCTAAAGAGATAAAAAAAGCATTGAAAGATTGTATCCATTTTGTTTGTGAAAATTGTGGCTATCATTCAGGGATTATTAGAAGATGCCCTGCTTGTGGCGGATGGCTTAGATATTGGCAGTTATATGAAAGAATTTTAGAAGAAAGAAAACTTAATGAAGAATCTACCTCGGCTCTTGGATTGGGACTAACAACTTGTGAAGAATAAATCCTACAACAAATAAAACAGCAAGATTCCAAAACCAACTGCATAAAAAAGGAGAAGAAGAACTTAAACAAAAGTGAGCCATTTATCCCCCTATAACCTTATCTTCTATTGAATAATCTGAATGAAAAATTCTTGCTTGTGTGCCTGCATAACACACAACATCTTCCCCACTTTGCCCAGCACAAATCTGACATGGGTTTCTTGTTATCTCGTCTGCCTTCATAAAAATCAAAAGCATAAAGACTAAGAACATTAAAAATAACAAGAGGGAAATCCATTTGAAACGGCTATCAGTGATCCAATATGTTTTAGTCATCTTTTACTCCTATAAAAGAAATCGCCAGGGCAATTATGAAAGAGAAGAGGAATTGATTTGGAGCAATTGTATAAACAAAGAAAGTGAGGACTAAGGAAACCACAAACCAAAGCATGAATTTATACATTGTTTCCATTATAAAAATACCTTGCAAAACCAAATTCCAAGGACAAATCCAATTGTTATCCAAAAAAGATAACCAAATAGCCCTCCTCTTTTATTCATTTTCTTATTGTCTGATAAATTAATAAAACCAATGTGATATTCATTAAGATGAGCCAGTTCATGGGAAAAGGAAAGCCAAAGCTAAATATTAAAAGCCAGAAAAAAGCAAACAGGGAGATTAAATTCTCAACAAGTTTCGTATTCATAGAATTCCCTCCTTCTTTTTAATACCATTATCTCACAGAAAACAAAGTTAAAGAAAGCTGCAATTGCCCAGACCAATGTGAAAAGTGTTCTTGGAAGAGCAAACAGAACAATAGAAAAAAGGAAAAGAATAATTGCTATTATCTGCCATCCCCAAACAGAAATGTAAAGGGACAAAGTCTGGAAATCAAACTCATATGCTGACTTCATATTCTTCCTCCACTCCAGCATCTTTCATCAATTTATTAGTCTTTCCTAAAAGTCCTATTAATGCTTTTTTAATTCTAGGGTCTCCCTTTATTCTATCATTGTAGCATTTGGTGTGATAAAATCCTTCTATAAAGAACTTTCCTGCCTTGTAATCAGTCAGGCGGCAATAGTTATCTTTCTTTAAATCAATTCCCAAAAGGCAAATTTCACATTTCTTGATATTGTTTTTAACCATGTTCCTTTATATCAAACCCATCCACAATCCAGTAGTAACCTTCGCTGCTGTTGTTGATTTTAAAGTGCTGGCCAATTCTGATAGCTGGGACAGAATATCTGGGAGATAATTCATTAATACCCATAGTGTAAATATTGTGAAAACACCAGCAAGAATTTGGGGGATAAATGGAAGAATTTTCATCCATAATTTTTCAGGGTCAAACATTCCCTTATTCAGTGATTTTCTTTTTTGAGACCAGAAATCCATATTTGGATCTACTAATCTTGTTGATTGTTCTGCCACTGGAATTATGCCTCCATCTGATTTAACCAAATATCTCTTATCTATTTTTGAAGGCAACAAGAAATAAAATGTGTCTTCACCTGTTCTATATAATTCCATATAATCTCCCTTGTCTGTTGTCTGAAGAATATTAAAGTTTGGGAGGGGCAATTGCTTTTTTGTTTTCCAGAGGCTAAAATATTTGCTTCCATCCTTTCTGTCTGTAAGTATTGCGGCCGTATCAAAAAGAATATTATGCTTGTCCTTGGCTCTCTTTGACATTATTTTTACTTCTATGTTAAATTTTTTCTTATAAATCAAGAACCACCACATCAGAAATCCTAACACACCTAAAACTAGAAAGCCCAGACCAAACCAAAGTATCCCGGAGAATATTCTCTCTACAAACTGCCCGCCAACTTCACCAAAGACATTTGTAGATGCAGCAGAGACCAAACTAATTAAGTGCATCCCTACCAAAAAAGATAATATTTTATTTTTCATTCCTTATTCCCTCGCAACCTTTAGAATTTCATCCATCTTATTCAAAACCTCAACAAGAGCAGAATACATATCATGAGGCTTTTTAGTTTTTGTATTCACTATAACCCTTTGAGATTCTGTGGCAACATCCTGGACAATCCATGTTTTTAATTTTGGGTTTTTCTTAACTTCTGGTTCAGGATCTCTATACCCTTCATCTTCCTCTTCTTCCTCCTCCTGCAAATCTTCATCATAATCTTCTTCATTAAATTCAGGTTTCTTTACTTTCTTTTTCTTGAACATTTTCCCTCCTTACAAATTCCAAATCTCCTTGTTTAATTGATTCTTTAATATGCTCTGTTATAAAAATAACAAAATTTCTCCAGCTTAATTCTGATTTAGTTTTTAATTCCTCAAACTCATTGAATTCATTATCTTCAAGGGTTACATTCAACTGCTTCATACAATATCCATACTATCATAGTCCATACACCTTTCGGTTTATTGAAGAACCTTCTTAACATATTTTTTTAAGTCTGAGAGTGTGAGGTTATACATTTTATCTCCTTGCTTCCTGTTTGTTATTCCCATTATAGAAAATGATCCATTCATGTTCACCAGAATGCACATGTTCCTTTTATTCTTCCTTGAATTAACCCTGGCTGTCTCCACTCTCTTCTGCAAGATAGGAGATATTTCTTCCCTTAAAATAATCCATCCCTCATTGATTAAATTATTAACTTCTGTCTCATTTAATTTTCTCTTGAAGGGAAACTTTCCTGTAATCACCATGTTTGTAACTTTTAAGTTATACATTTTCTTCTTTGGTTTTGATTAGGATTGCCCTTTTGAAGATTAAAGGGCGAAACTACCTTGCCCCACCCCACCAAACCTTACCTCACCTCACCGCACCGTACCATACCACACCTTACCAAACCTTACCTCACCTTACCACACCCAACCCTACCAGACCCTACCATACCACACCAAACCTCACCACACCGCACCTTAATCAATCCAAAGATTGACTATGATAAATGAAGGTGATTATTTTGCCTCTTTCCAGTTTGTTACTTGAAACTTTCCATAAAAACCTTTTTTTGCAGGTCTCCAATCTCCTATTCCAACAATCCTTCCAGCAATATCAAAAAGTTCTTTCATAATGCTTGGTGCTATTTCAGTATCATCAAAAGTGACATCAAAATTAAGTTCCCATTTTTTCAACATCGGACGACTTAAAGGATTTCTTCCTCTTGTATTTGGATTAACTGCAAGACAAGTAAAGACTTCCCATTTTTGATTCTTATGTTCAATCTCATATTGCTCAAGCTGAACAGCATAACCAACAATTTTGGAGTAGGTTGCTTTCCCTTTCCCAACAACCTTTTTATGTTTTCCAGCTTCAATCAAAGCACCAGTTATATGTGTTGAGGGTTGGTATAATTTCTTTTTGTCATTTAAATAAAGTTTCCCTTCAGCTTGTGCTTTATAATCATCTGAAGACGGCTTCTTGTCTTTTGAAATATCTCCTATTAACATACTTGGTCTATTCATAAGTAAAGGAGTTATTCCCTCTATGGTTACATTATATGTTTTCATTTCCCCTTACCTCCTTTCATCTCTATTAAATTTAATTTTTTCATTACAATCCTCCAAGATATTTTGTGAGGAAATATAAGACTGCTGCCATAAAGATTGCCGTCGTGATTGTAGCTGCCAGAAAGCACCTTTCCTGATAAATAAGCCATTTTTCTTTTTTGTTTTTTCTTTCATTCTTCCAAAGCAAGTGCTTCCTCCTCTGTTTCTGGTATTGGAACTAAAACTCTTGAATAATTATAAACTTCCCAATCTCCATCTTTGTTTAATAAAAAATTTGGTAAATCTTTATATTCGTATTTCATTTTTTAATCTCACTCATTTTAATTATACTTGAACAAACCATACAAATTGCTTCATCATTTCCATTATATTCTAAGTGTTGTCTCCTTCCACGACCAAAACAATTTGGACAAGTTCCTTTAACATCTTCACCAAGTTTATATTTTGTTTCCATTTTCTTTACTTCCTTTTTATTTTTCATTTTTCTTTTTTTGATTGTGAAGCCAGAGGAAAAAATCCTCTGGTCTTTTGTCCGGCTTAATAAAATTTAAAGCAAAGGTAGCCGTTATCGTCAAGTGTTGTTGGGTATTCCTTGTCTTTCATTTCTAAAACTTTCTTAACTCCTGCAAAGGTCATAATTTCTGCCAAAGCCGAACCTTTCTGAATATTCCCGTCTTCGTCAGTTGTAAACCAAATGCCTGTTGTCTTAACCTTGTCCTTCTGTAAAATCTTGGCAGATGAGATGTTAATCAGTTCTTCCTTGTCAGGGTGTTTTACTGAAAAAACAACTTTCTCATTTGTCTTGTTGCCAAACTTTACAGGCGTCAGGCTGACTTGCACAATCTTCACTTTTGCAGGTTTCAGGGTTATGATTTCCTTCGTCCCGATTTCCTTTTCAAGTTTTTCCTGTGTTTCTTCCATTTTGTTTATTTCCTCCTTTATTGTGAGTTTGACATTACAACAATATTTTGTGTTGAATCATAACTTGGCAATTCACAGACAAGTTTTCCTTTCTCTATTGGATGTCCCTCTATTCCATCATTTGAAAAATCCCAATAATCCTTTGCTACTACTGATTCGTTTCCTGTTAATTGATAACAAATATCGTCTGCGGTTTCTTGGGAAATTTTTATGTAATTCCTTTCCATACTTGAATAAATTATCAAAGTAATTGCCATTCCCAAAAGAAATGCTACTGCTGCCGCAAATATTATTGATTCCCAGTCTTCATTATCCATTCTTTTTACCTCCCTTTTGATTTTTTAACAACTCAAACAACCTTCCCTTCTCTTTTGAAGTCAGGTTTTCATAAATATAATAATCTCCAAAACTTCGTTCTTTGTTGTCAAATATTTCAAGCAGTTCTTTGTTTATCTTGTAGGTCATTTTTTATTTGCTCCTCCTATGTTAAGTGTTATCATTTTAAAAGGTATAAACTAAGAAGTAATTGAATTACAATGCCGATTAGCATTCCAATCCAAAACTCCCATTTATCTAAAAGATTATTGTCTTTCATTCTATTACCTCACAATTTATAATTTTCCCAGAAGGAGAAGTTAATTCTCCTTTCTCATTAATAGTATATTCCCCTATCTCATCTAAAGGAGGACATTTATATTTTTGAATAGAAACCTGCTCCCTTAACTGCTCGTTCTCGGCTTGGAGGTTACTTACTTGATTATTAGAATAAAAAATATAAAAAACAAGATAAACTACTGTAATTAAAAACAAAAAGCAAAACATTATTCCTATTATTCTAAAATAGTCTCTATCTCCCTTAAGTTCCTCGTATGTTAGTTTTTTCTTTGTCATTTTAAGCACTCCATCGCAAGTTTAAAGTCAGTATTAATCTTATTATCAAAATACTCTATGCAATTTTCAGTAGAACATAATTGTTTCAAATCTACTGAATTTATCGCATCCTCAATAAAATAATCTGCACAGGAAAGTTTCACTCTTCTCTTAAAATCAGTATTAACACATTTAATAGTAAAACACATAAGAAAAAAAACTAATACTAAAAAAACCACGCAAAAGATTATCGTTAACCTAAAATCCTTCTTTCTCTCTATTGGTTTTTTCTTTGTCATTTTATTTTTTATTTATTTCTTTATCCTTCCTACAATTCTTTTACTATTTTTGAAAAGAGGTTCTATCAAAATCTTATTTAACAATTCTGAAAATCCATACAAAATCCAAGCTATGATTGCTAACAACCCAAATATATTAAATAATTCCTGATTAGTTATCATCCTTCCCTCCTCACGAATTTTTCAAACTGAGTGAAAACATCAAACCATGTTTCAGGCCAGACATAGACACATTTGTTTGGACAATACCAATCCCTTTCATTTGGGTTTGAGGGATTTCTTTTCAGGCGGAGATGTTTCTTCCGGCAGTTTGGACAGAGGATTTCTTTTATGTTTGTTTTCTTGAGCGGGTCGTAGGTCATATTTTCACCCCCTGTTTCATTGCTAAAATATCAAAGAGTCTTGATTTTTCTTCTGTGGACAATGAATGATACTTGTAAAAATCCCTTGTGTTTTTTTCCTTGTTCTTCCAGATTCTTAGGAGCTGTTTGTTTGTTTTCATTGAAACATCCTCATTTCTTCCCCTCCTTTTTTCTTTCTACCCATTATATTGATGAGTTCTCCAATTAAAATCATTACAACCATTCCAATTATTATCCCAAATCCAAACCAAGCAAAAATAATAAAAACCCCTTCGTTAATCATTCTCCCCCTCCTTTATTTCTTTTGGGTTATTTAAGATGAAAAACAATAAATCTGAAATCATTTTATATAATTCTTTCATTGTTTTACCTTGTGTAGCATAATTCTTCCCATCAAAGTGGTCTATTGAAGCAACATAAAGTTTTGTTTCCTTTTCTTTCCAAATCTTTATTATTATCTTCTTATTTCTCATCTCTCCCCTCCCTTTCATCATCATTATTAAATCCGCTTAGTTTGTCAATAATCTCATCAGTTTCTTCAGGACTTAACCATGTTTCATCAATATCTCTACAATTTGAATTATTATCATATCTTTCCCTTAAACTCTTTTTCAATCTTTTTCTGAATTCTTTTAAAATAGGATTTAACTTATATTTAACAAAATCATTAACAAGATAATCAGGACTTTTAGGGTTCATCTTCCTCTCAAAATTATGAGGGCTTAATTGCCATATCCATTTAAAAAACTCTTTTAAGTTCATTTTTTCAACTTCATCTTTCAAACAAAAATCCTCACTCATTCTAATCCTCCTAATTTGTCAATAATTTTATGAACTTCTTTAAATACAAGTTTATCAAAACGCTCACTACTTTTTTGTTTCTCTGATATTTCCATAAAATCTATATTTTTATCATTAACTTCCTCTTTCAATCTTTTCTTCCAATCCTCAAACTTCCTGTCGTCTGCCTGTTTTGTTAGTTGGATTGCTTTTTTGATATATTCTCTTAATTCATAACCTGAAAACTTATTACTATCATAACTATCATAATACCCAAATTTTA
>Ga0307434_1001666_pt1 | contig 11640 bp, 9 predicted proteins | sample SalMarWE160220MG_FD_202156 | JGI IMG/M metagenome (GOLD analysis project Ga0307434, IMG submission 202156) | Salt marsh sediment microbial communities from the Plum Island Ecosystem LTER, Massachusetts, United States - WE1603-220 | ecosystem: Environmental > Aquatic > Marine > Intertidal zone >...
TGTAGCCAACCCCATCCCCGATCCGCCAGCCGGTCAGGTTCACGCTCTGGGAGCCACGGTTAGTTATCTCCAGGTATTCGCCTTCCGAATCGGTGCCCGGCGCGTGGTACATCAATTCACTGACCACCACGTCCAGGTACGCCTCGGCAATCGCCGGCCGGGGGGCGACCACCATGATCACCCCGACCACCATCCAGACGGACCATGACCGAGCCAATCGTGCGAACAGGCACATTACAGAATGCTCCCTTGGGCCACGCTTACATCGCATCGGTGACACCCCGCCGACAGAGGGTTCAGCGGGCCTACTCCGCGACCCCCATTATACATTCTATGCTCCGCGGTTGACATCCGCGTGGCCGTTCCTGCCCCGCCCGGGGTTGCTGAAAGCGGCGAGACCTAAAGCGCCAGTTCGCTGCTGCCCCTCATGCTGAACAAGAGGCGCTGATCTGGCAGGTGGTCGGGACCTGGACATCGCACACGATCGACGGGGATGGTTGACTATCGCAGGCTGACCGCGTCGCCCCGAGTAACGCCGAGGATTTGGGCGGCGTTGCCGCGGTTGACCGCGATCTCCAGCATCCGGGTGCTGCCGATCAGGGCCACGGGCTGACCGTTGGCTACATCGTCGTACGTCGTCCGGATCGGGCCAACGTGATGCGGGCCGACCGAGACCTCGAGATGGTGCCTGGGGGTTCTGGCGGCGGAGACATCCACCATCGAGATATTGGTAATCAGGTTGCCGAAGTGATCGATCAACATGACTTCGCCGTCGAGCGTCCCGTCGTCGTTCAGTCGAGGCCTGGCCAGATCGAGGATCTCGATGTGGTCGGCTACCGGGCCGAGATGGTCCAGCGATACCCCGCGTGAGATGTGGGCGGCGACCGGAGCAAAGATGTCCCGACCGTGAAAGGTGCTCGACAGCGAGCTTGCGAAGAACCGGCGATTCTCGACGATGCGGATTTCCTGCAAGTCGGCGTCGCGGTGCAGCAACGTGAGCAGACCATTGTCCGGGGCGATGACCGTGCGGCTGTTGTAGCGGGCGGCAAGGACGCGGCGGGGCGTGCCGACTGTGGGATCAACAACCCCCACGAAAATAGTCTCAGGCGGGAAACAGGGCACCGCTTGCCGGAGCACGAACGCGCCGTGGAACACGTCCTGGGAAGCAATCTCGTGGGTGATGTCCACGAGGGTGACCTTCGGGTTGATCTGGAGGATGATGCCCTTCATGGCGGCGACGTAGTGGTCGCGGCTCCCGAAGTCGGTCATCAGGGCAATCACAGGCATGATTGCTGCTCACGCTAGCCACGTGAGTCGGTGCGCCGGCGCCCGGCATCCAGGGACCTGCCCTTCCGTCCTTCCCGGCCGGTCTCGCATGAAGGAACACGGGAATCCCAACCGCGGCGCCGCGGCTCAGCTTGTGGAACGATCGGCGAGGCGGACTCTGCTACGAGGCGTTGCAGCCGTAGAACTCGATCACTTCCTGGAGTTCCTCCTCCGAGAACATCTCGCCGAATACCTCCCTGAGCTCGTCGGTGGTGAGAATTCCGTCACCGTCGAAATCATACACCTCGCATACCATCGGTCCCAACTGTTGCAGTTGGGACATCAGCCCTCCCTCGGCGAAACCGCAACCGGAAACGGCAACCGTAGCCAGCAGTAGTCCGATGAACACCATTCGCACTGGATTGACTCCTTTTGCAAGTCTCCCGCTTGGGGAACACAGATCCCGTTCTTCGGCAGGCGGCTCCAACCGCCCCGCCGGGTGAACCAGAGGCCGCCAGCAAGAGCGTATCTTATCGATCCCGCCGCCGCCACGTCAATAGCAGGGCCGCTGATCGGCGATGAGGAATACCCGGACGGCACCCGCCCGACGTGCGGGCAGGGCACCAAGCCAGGGGCGTCAGTTTGCACTATACTACCACGCTCAGAGTGAGCGATTCCATCGCGCAGGTAATCGTAACTCCAAGGGACCGCGGTTGAGGACAATTCCGGAGTCGAATTCATGTCACCTGACACGCGTATCGGTTGGATCGGCACGGGGGTCATGGGCGTTTCCATGTGCGCCCACGTGATGAAGCAGGCGGGGGCAACTACGGTCTTCAACCGCACGAAGGCCAAGGCCCAGCCGCTGCTTGACAAGGGCGCCCGGTGGGCCGACTCGCCCAAGGCGGTGGCGGGGCAGTCGGAGGTCGTGTTTACCATTGTGGGTTTCCCGGGCGACGTGCGGGAAGTCTACCTGGGCGACGGGGGCGTTCTGGCCGGGGCGAGCCCCGGCACTACCGTCGTGGACATGACGACCACGGAGCCGAGCCTGGCCCAGGAGATCTATGCGGCAGCGAGAGCGAAGAAGGTCCATGCCGTGGATGCCCCGGTTTCCGGCGGCGACGTCGGAGCCCGCGAGGCGAGGCTATCCATCATGGTCGGGGGTGACAAGGACGTGGTCGAGTGCGTCATGCCGCTGCTCGAGGCCATGGGCAGCAACATCGTCTATCAGGGCGGCGCCGGCGCGGGACAACACACCAAGATGTGCAACCAGATCGTGATCGCCGGAACGATGATCGGGATGTGCGAGAGTCTGCTGTATGGCTACAAGGCGGGTCTGGAGCTGGAGACGATGTTGAGGTCAATCACCGGGGGGGCAGCCGGCTGCTGGTCGCTCGACAACCTTGCCCCCCGCATCCTCCAGCGCAACTTCGACCCCGGTTTCTTCGTCGAGCACTTCATCAAGGACATGAGCATCGCCCTGGACGAAGCCAAACGGATGAATCTGTCGCTTCCCGGTTTGGCGCTAGTGCATCAACTGTACCTGGCGGTCCAGGCCCAGGGCCACGGCAAGTGCGGCACTCACGCCCTGATGCTCGCGCTGGAACAGATGTCGCAGGTCGAAATCAGGTAACGCTCAACCTTCGCGGGTCGGCCTTCGCTGGCCTCGTCAGGTGCACCACGCGCTCCCCTTCGGGTCGCGGCTAAACAAGCCGCTGCCCGTTGGACCACGGCTAAACGAGCCGCTGCCCCATTGGGTCGTGGCTAAGCATCGAAGCCGGGCACCTTGAGTTGCTCGCCGCCCTTGAGGGCGGACTGGTGGGCGACGATGCCCGGTGCGGTCATGGCTAGGGCCTCGTAGACGTTGAGGGCCGGCTCACGTTCCTCGATGAGGGCGGCAATAAACTCGTGGGTGAGGAAGGTGTGCGAGCCGCCGTGGCCGCTGTCGTGCCGCATCGGCTTGGGCAACAGGTGCCAGTACTTAGGCACCTCCTTCCACTTCGGGGCGCCCTCGCCGAGCATCCGGAATGGCTGGCCCGAGCCGGGCATGTAGTACGTCAAATGGGTGCCGAACCATTGGGCCCGCTCGCCGTGGGCGGTGCCGTCCCAGAAAACGTTGCATCGACACAGGTGGCCGTGGTTCGTCTTCATAAGAGCGGCCTGGATGTTGAACGGGTTGTCGTAGGCGTTGTCCCGCTTCGTGAACACATCGATCCCGGGATTCCCCCAACCCAGGCAGGACACTTCGGTGAGCCGCTCTCTGCTTACCCCCACGAGGAACCCCGTGGAGTGGGTGGGATAGTGCATGGGGGCGAACCCGAACCGCCAGGTCCGCTTGCCGTCGCGATGCCAATAACGCTCGATGAACTCCTTGCCGTGCGGGTGGTAGTACTCGACCTCGCTGTAGAACAGCTCGCCGAACCTGCCCTGGTTGAACAGGTCGCGAGCCGCGATGGTGTGGTACCGGTAGTAGCTCGTCTCGGCCATCATGTGTTTGCGGTCGTTGCGTTTCTTGGCCTCCAGCAGTTGTTCGCACTCCTTGAGGCTCATTGCCGCCGGCACGGCACAGATGACGTGCTTGCCGGCGTTCATGGCGGCCACGCAATGCCGCACGTGATCGGGGGCGGGGGTGAAGATTGCCACTCCCTCGATCTCCTTGTCGAGGATGAGTTTTTCGAGCGACTCGTAGGATTTGTCGCACTTGTAGGTCTTCATGAGGCGGTCCCGCCGGTCGGCCCGCAGATCGCTGACGGCATGGACGATACAGTTGGGGTGCTCGTGCCACTGGAAGGACAAGCCGAACCCTCCGCCGACAATTCCCATTCGGATCTTGCGATCCGACTGGAGCGGGTTGTCCGGCACGTCGGCTTCGGTTTCGGCCCCGCGAGACGCGGCCGGCAGCGCGCCGCCCAGCGAAGCGGCTAATGAAGCGGCGAGGGCCGATCCTCCAGATTTCTCAAGGAAGCGACGGCGTGACAGTCCATCATTGACCCGGTCCATGATCAAGCTCCTGTTACGAGAGACGATTACATTCCAGCCAGATACCGAAAGCGAAGCCCGGAAACACCGCGGCAATGTCCCCCCAACCGCCGCTGATGATGGCAATGTGTCCGTCGAGGCGTGTCGTCATCGCCGATTCTCCGTTAGTGACCTTCTGATTAGGCCGGTGGGAGGACCTGCATCCGAGGCACCTGCTCGCAGAGCACACCGCCGTCGATGATGACGTGCTGACCGGTCACGTACGCCCCCGCCCGCGAGGCCAGGAACACCACCGCCCCCACGCAGTCCTCCACGGTGCCGAGCCGGTGCTCGAGCGGGACGTGCTCACGGTAATAATCAAAGAACTCGGGATCGAGGTCGAACTCCTCGCCAATCTCGGTCTCGATGAGGCCGGGCGCGACGGTGTTGACGGTAATGCCATGGCCCCCCAACTCGATCGCCAGCGACCGGGTGAGCAACTCGATCGCCCCCTTGGATGCGTTGTAATGGGCCAGGCCCGCTTCGGCGACGAAGCCGTTCGTGGACGAGAGGTTGATGATGCGTCCCTTGATCCCGGCGTCAGCCATCTTCCGGGCCACTCGTTGCGTGAGGAAGAAGACGGCGTCGAGGTTGACCGCCATCAGGCGCCGCCAATGCTCGGGCGTGATTGCGTCGAAGCGTTCGAGGTAAGCGACCGCGGCGTTGTTCACCAGGATGTGGAGCGGGCCGCAACCGTCCCAGATGCGATCGGCCAATGCGGCAAGTTGATCGGTCTCGGCCAGGTCCTGCTGATATACCCAGGCCCGCCGGCCGAGCTTGCGGATGGCTTCGGCCGCACCGTCCGCGTCGGCTCGGGCGGACCGGTAGACAATCACCACGTCCGCCCCGTGCTGGGCCAGCCCGATCGCGATGCCGCGACCGATACCCCGGCTGCCGCCGGTCACCAGAGCGATCTTGCCCGTGAGATCGAATCGTTCCTTTGCAGTCATGGCTCAGTCTCATCGAGCCGCGGTCCAGGCGGCGTGGGTACCGTCCGACCCGACGGAGGCCGGGCTTTGCCCGGGTTCAAGCGATTACCGGCGATCGCACGGACAGTGTTCACCTCCGTCGCTTGCGAATCCTGTCGGCCCGCGCGATGCCGGCCTTGTAGATCGAATGGAACTCATCGCCCTTGATCCCGAGGCGGGTCCCGATCCACGCGAGAAGGCTGCGTTCCTTCCTGGTGATTTCGCCGTCGATGCGGGCTTCGGCCACGAGCAGTTCGAGGGCGGTGCGGGCGCTCTGTTCGGACTGCATTACGATGTCGTAGGCGAGGGATTCTCCCCGCTCGGCAGATGCCATCATCGCATCGAGGGACGCCCGGCCCACGCCGACGCGAGCGGCCAGCCCTTCAACAACGCCCTTCTCCGAGCGCATGAGTTTGCCATCTGCCGCCGCTACCGCCAGCGCCGCCTTGAGCAACTCCAGTTTCTCCAGGTCTGTCATGGATCATCCTTTCGCAACTGAGCACAGGCCCAGCGCAACCGATAGACCGCGCTGCCGCCGGCGAGTCGCCCGAGCACGTCTTCTTCAACAGGTCCCCGAGCAGCCCAGGCCAACAGCTTTCGGCCCTGCCTGCGGGCCCCTAGGCCAAGTCGGCCGACAACTCGCGAAGCAACTCGGTGATCGGCACATCCGACGGGCAGACCTGGGCGCAAGTGCCGCAGTTGTCGCAAACCTGGGCCGGATCGTAACCCGCCAGGGCATAGAGCGCGCGAGCTACCTCCTTCTCGTCGTACTGGTGGATGTAGGCGTGGTACCGGATCATGTCCGTGACCGCGATGTGCTCGGGGCAATTCGTTTCGCAATTGCCGCAGAGGTGGCATGAACCGGCCATCTCGAGCTTGACGATCGCCCGCAACTCGCGTTGGGCGGCGGCGGAGAGCTTAACCATGGGCAGGGCGAGGTCCTTCTCCATCTCCTCGTTGCTTTTCATGCCGGCGATGCAGGCGTCGATCAGCCCCTCGGTGAGGTGGAGCATCCAGAGCTTGGCCCGCTCCCACTCGTTGTACTTTCTGCCGCCCATGAGATTCTTGAACCTGACTTCGCGGCCATCGACGGGACGGTTGGCGATGCCCTTGGTCTTCATGGCGATGATGCCGACGTCCTGTTTCTTGAGCGCCTCCAGCTCCGGCCGGAGATGGTCGAACTGCCCCGGGTTCACGCCGGCCATGATCAGGTCGATCCTCCAGGGACCTCGTTTGTTGGCCTCGATCGCTGCTGCGAGCACGTCCTTGTGGTGCTTGTGCATGCTGAAGCCGAAGTGCTTCGCCTTACCCGCCTTGTGCGCCTTCTCGTACGCGTCCCAGACCTCCAGGCAGTCGAACATCCACGGGATCTCGACGCCGTGCATCATGTAACAGTCAGCGTGATCGACCGTCATCTTGCGAAGTGATTCGTCGAGCTTGTCGGCGTACAGTTTGGCGATTCGTTTGCCGACAGGCCGCAGATCGGGTTTCTCGCCTGTCTTCTTCTGTTTTTCGACCGCCTGCTTGTGCAGGCCGAGCAGATCCCCTTCGCCCTTTCCGATGAAGTCCTTCATGGCTGCGAGATACAACTTGCGGACTTCGTCGTCGATCTTGTGGTACCCGGCGACGCCGGACGCCTTGCTGGTGATCCACAGTTCGTCACGGAACGCGTGGAACAGCCGGCTCAGGTCGAGCTCGTGCTTGCCGCCCACGTAGTGGCCGGCGGTGTCGAAGTAGTTCATGCCGCGGTCCATCATGCGGCGCCAGATCTGGTCGTTTCCGCCGATGCCGGCGACGATCCCGCTGACCATGTAGTTGGTCCGGCCGAGCCGGCGATAATCCATCGTCGGTTTCTTGCTCCGCCAGATGAGCTTGGCGGGATCAACCTTGGCCGCGGGGGCGGTGGCCGGCGTATCCTTCGTGGGCGCCGCCTCAAGCATCGCACCACCGCCGACGGCGGCAGCGCCGACCCCGGCCGCGGTGTTCTTTAGAAACCGGCGGCGATTCATCCTGCTGCGATCCTGCATGTCATTGCTCCTTGTCGTCTTCGCGGGCCAGGTCGGGCCTGCCCGGGCGCGGGGCAGCCGCCACCGCGGCGAAGAAAAACTCCTGCCTCTGTCGGTTGTCGATCGTCGCCCGCTGAATCAACCGGGCAATGTACCGATTGCTCATGCGGTTGTACTGTTGGTCCTTGACCCGCGCGATGATCCGGGCCTGGGCCTGTTCAAAGGAAAGGCGACGCCTGGGCGTCCGTCGGCCGCACTTGACGATGAAGACCGACTCGTCGGTCTCGATCACGTCGCTGATCCGGCCCTGGTCGAGGGCGAAAAGGATCTCGGCGGGTTTGGCCCACCGTTTCTGGAGGCTGCCGGGCGTGATCTCTCCCCATGCTCCGCCGTTGGCCTTGCGGAGGCCCCTGGAATAGCGTTTGGCAACCGCGGCGAAGTCAACGCCGCTGTCGAGTTCCTGGCGGGCCCGGTCCATGTGGGCACGTGCCCGCCGGCGGGCGGCGGCGATTTCGTCCGCGCTTGCCTGCGAGAGGTCCTTGTCGAGCTCGGACGTGATCGGCACCTCGATGAGGAAGAGTTCCGCCTTGGGGGCGGTGGTGAACTCGTCGAGGTGGGCCTGATAGTGTTTCATCAGCTCGCGGCGAGGCAGGTCCTGCAGCCCGGGCAGGAGGCGATCCCGCAGGAACTGCGTGACGAGGATCTGCCGCCTTGCCCGCTCCTTCATGTCGGCCACGGAAAGGTCGAGCGCCTTGAGATGCCCCTCGTACCGCGCGTGGACCCCGCCGAACCGGCGATTGATCACGCCCTTGATCGCCTCATCGGCCTTCTCGTCCAGCATTTCATAGACCTTGTCGGGGTAGGACGTTTGCGCTTCCTGGTAGACCACAAGCAGGCTGACCTGGTTCCTGATCTCATCCGCGACCTTGCGGGCGAGGTAGTCGTTGTAGGCGGACTCGGGGAGGAGGCGTGCCTGGCGGGCAAGGTCATCGATGATGGGTTCCAGGATTTCCTGAACGGTGATGGCGTCGCCGTTGACGAACAGGACGGGGCTTCCGATGGGTCCGGGCCCGGGGGCAAAGCCGGCCGGGCGCGTGGCCATCAGGGGTTGCGTGACCTGCGCATCGAACGTCGGTGAACCGATCGCGTCTGATCGTTTGACGTCGGGATGGTATCGCGCAGTGTGGGCGGCCTGGTGATCAGCCCATTTGGGGCCGATCGGCCTTTCCTCACAGCCGGCCGCACACGCCAACCCCAGAATGCAGGCGACCGCGACGGACTGGCTCGCAAATGTGCCACCGGTAATCATCAGGCCTGGATTGTAGTTTTGGCGGGATGGGGCTGCAACATGTGCCGCAAGACCGGCAGCAGCGTCCCGGGCTCGAAATAAGCTTGGTTCAGGCGGAGATGGATGGTGTGAGCGTCGGCCATGCGGGCCGAGCCGGGGCCGCTCTCGAACAGGGGTTCGGCTCGGGCCAGCTCCTCTACCGAGAAGATCAGATCGGGCGGCTGCTGGGTGATGGATTTGATGCCGAACGGCTGGGCCAGGATCCGGATCTCGGCCAGGTCCAGCAGGTTCTGGACGGTGCGGGGGTAGGGCCCGAAGGCATCTTCGATGTCCCGCTGGAGTTGCGTCACCTCCGCCCGGGATCGGCATCGCACGACCCGACGGTAGATCTCCATCCGCTGGCGGTCGGACTCGATGTACTCCCGTGGGATGTGAGCGGGGACGTCCAACTCCAGATGAACGGGCCGGTAGGTATCGGCGGGCTCGTTCTTGAGGCGGCGGACGCTCCGGTCGAGCAACTGGCAGTAGAATTCGTATCCGACGGCGGCGATGTGGCCGCTCTGCTCGGGCCCGAGGATGTTGCCGGCCCCGCGGATTTCGAGGTCGCGCATCGCGATGCGGAACCCGGCACCGAGATCGGAGTACTCCTCGATCGCCTTGAGCCGCCGGGCCGCCGTCGGGGTGATCGGTCCGTCGCCGGACAGAAGCACGTAACAGTACGCCCGGTGCTTGTACCGCCCGACCCGCCCGCGAAGCTGGTGCAACTCCGACAGGCCGAAACGCTCCGCGCGGTCGATCAACATCGTGTTGCAGTTGGGGATGTCCAGCCCGGACTCGATGATCGTCGTGCTGACCAGCACGTCCGCCTCGTGGCGGATGAAGCGGATCATGACCTTCTCCAGCTCGTGCTCGCGCATCTGCCCGTGGCCCACGAGGATGCGGGCTTCCGGTACGATCCGCCGGACGTTGTCGGCGAAGGACTGGATGTCGTGCACGAAGTTGTGGACGAAGTAGATCTGGCCGTCGCGGTTCATTTCGCGAAGGACGGCGTCGCGAATGAGGTGATCGTTCCACTGGCAGACCTGGGTGACGATGGCCCGGCGATCCATGGGCGGGGTCGCCAGTGAACTGATGTCCCGGATGCCGAGGAGCGACATGTGCAGCGTGCGCGGGATGGGCGTGGCGGTCATGGTCAGCACGTCGACGGTTACGCGGAAGCGCTTGAGCCGCTCCTTGTGCTCCACGCCGAAGCGCTGCTCCTCGTCGATAATGAGCAGGCCCAGGTCCTTGAAGCCGACGTCCCGGCTGAGCAGACGGTGGGTGCCGATGAGAATGTCCACCTGTCCTTTCCGGGTTCGCGCGACGAGATCCGCCTGCTGCTTCTTGGTCTTGAAGCGGGAGAGCGATTCCACGATGAACGGGTAGTCGGCCAGTCGCTCGCGGAACGTTCGTTCGTGTTGTTCCGCCAGCACGGTGGTGGGGACGAGCACCGCCACCTGCTTGCCGTACTCGACCGCCTTGAACGCTGCCCGGATCGCCAGCTCGGTCTTGCCGTAGCCCACGTCGCCGCACAACAAACGGTCCATGGGCATGGGCTTGCGCATGTCTTTCTTGACGCCTTCGAGCGAGGTGAGCTGGTCTTCGGTTTCGGTGTAGATGAAGCTGCCTTCGAACTCGCGCTGCCAGACCGTGTCGTCGGGGTAGGCGGTTCCGGGCTGGCTGGTGCGGGCGGCCTGGACGCGGAGCAGCTCCGCCGCCAGGTCGCCGACCGCTTCCTCGACCCGCTCCTTGGTTTTGGCCCAGCGGGTCCCGCCGAGCTTGCTGAGGAGCGGGGACCCGGAGCCCGCACCGATGTACTTCTGGACGAGATCGATCTGGCTGACCGGCACGTGGACCTTGGCGCCCTCGGCGAACTGCAGGGTGAGATACTCCTCCCGCTTGTCCGAATCACCCTTGCGCAGGGTCCGCATGCCCAGGAACCGGGCGATGCCGTGTACGACGTGCACGACGTAATCCCCGGCGTTCAGGTCGAGCCAGGATTCGATCGGCCGGGCGGCGTGGGCCTTGCGGATGCGCCGCCGCTGCTGGTAGCGGTGGAACACCTCGTGGTGTCCGACGACGGCCAGTTCGGCGCCCGGCCAGTCGAAGCCCCGGTGCATCAGCCCGATCGCCAACTCCAGCCGCTCCGGCAACCCGCCGATCGTGCTGGTGAAAAGTCCGACGAAGCGCTGGCGCTCCGGCTCATTGTCGCAGTAGAACAGCACGTCGCGGCGGGCGGCGAGTTGAGCGAGTTCGCTCAGGGCCTCCGATGATCTGGTCTCGAACCGGGTGAGGCTCTGCACGCCGAAGCTGAACCGGTTTGCCGCGTCCGCGGCCGGCAGACTGAACAGATGCAGTTGCACGAACCGGCGAGCCCGCTGGAGAAGCCTGTCCACCGGCATCATGCCGCGGGGCTCGCCCAGTCGATTCCAGAAGGTTCTTGCGAGTTCCTGGATCTCGATCGGCTCGTCGAGCGCAACGATCGTATCGGCGGGCAGGTAGCTCAGGAAGCTGGTGATCCGGGGCGTACCGCGGCTGCCGGAGCCGCCACTCCCGGACGACACCGCTGCAATCTGAACCGTGTCGAAGTCATTGCCTGAGCGCTGCGTAATGACGTCGAACCGGCGGATGGACTCGATCTGATCACCGAAGAAATCGATACGGTATGGATCGGCCTCGGCCGGCGGATAGATGTCGAGGATTTCACCCCGCAGCGCGAAGTCCCCGGGCGACTCGACCTGGTCGAGCCGGGTGTAGCCGCGGGCGGTCAGCCACTCGGCGAGTTGGCGCGGATCACGCTGCCGCTTGACCGAAACGGTGAGCAGGTCGGCTTCCATCGCCTCAGGCGTCGGTACCGCCTGCATTAACCCCTGAACCGGCGCGACAATCAGTAGTGCGGCCGCGTCGTCGCATCGACCGCCGCTTGCGGTCTTCCCAGTCTTCCCGATCCCGCGCGCCCTTGAGCCGCTTGCGGCTTCGTGACTCTCCTTGTCTCGGCGTCTTCCGCTCGCGTCTGGGCGTTCCCCCAAGCCGCTTGCGGCTTCGCGAAGATCCA
>Ga0307434_1001667_pt1 | contig 11639 bp, 9 predicted proteins | sample SalMarWE160220MG_FD_202156 | JGI IMG/M metagenome (GOLD analysis project Ga0307434, IMG submission 202156) | Salt marsh sediment microbial communities from the Plum Island Ecosystem LTER, Massachusetts, United States - WE1603-220 | ecosystem: Environmental > Aquatic > Marine > Intertidal zone >...
GGAGGAACCCTGGTAAAAGGTAAAAACTATTCCATGAGCCGGTACCCTTTTCACGGGCGAGAGCCTCCCCCTTGCAGCACAGTACCCGACGCAGGAAGGCTTGTCTCGGCATGGCTTTATAGTACCTGATAACCAGATGGCAATGAAAGAGCATATTTTTCTTCCCCGGCTCTTTTCAGGGTATTCGCTATAACCTGGTCACTAATCCTGAACTTCTTCTTCCTGAGTTCTTCAATAAGAGATTTGACTTCCTTGAGAAGGTCAAGGTTTCCTCTCTTCGCCGGCCCGGACCATAGATCTCATTAGGCTCTCCGCCCCTTATGGGCAAATTCATGCAGAACCAACGTCACCCATTAAAGACATTTGCTCGAATAACGAGATGCCTTTTTATTGCTGCCCGCTGTCAAACCCTGATTACCTCGGATGGCTTACAATAAAGCAGGTGTCTGTTGCGACAGAACCCAGAGGAATTGGGATCTGACCGGATCCAAGGGTACTACCGGCTGGCTCGACAAGCTCTATTCCCCTGGAGCGCATACTGATGGCCCCGCGGGTATTTGAGGTGACCTCTGCATAATACATGCCTTGGGCCTGCCCTAAGGTTTCCTCCAGGTCTTTAAACTGCCTGCGGGATGCGATCACGGTGACCACGTCTTTCCCGTATGGGGGTTGTATCTCGAGCTCTCCAAGCCTGCCGATCACGGTTGTTTCACCGGCCCTGATCCGATTATCCCTGTCGTGCGTATTGGGAAAGAGAAGGATATTCATGCGCCTTTCATTGCCGGGACCTTCAGCGCTGGAGGAGAGGTAGATCACCTTAATGTAGCAGTCGCTTAATGCACGAACCTGAAAGCGGATCTTCTCCCCTTGGTAGTAATCAGCGCCTTGTCCCTTGTCCGGTTCGATCCTTACCCGGAATTCTGGATGTTCCTGCTGGTACTTCATGTCATCAGCGCTCAGGGAGAGGAAATAGTCCTTGCCTATCTTCTGAGAGATCTTCCCCAGAAGATCATACAGCACCTTATTCTGTTGGGTGAGCTCCTCCATCTTGGCATTCTGGTTGGTTTGAAATACCTGCTCGAGGTGTTTGATCTCCGTCTGGATAGAGGCATACTCCTGTTTGGTTTGAGCGCCCGCATGCTCGATCTTGGAGTCAATGGTTTCAACAAGGCCCGTGAGGTGCGCCACCTGGCCTCCATAGACCTCAAGGCGCTGAGAGAGGAGCTCTTCGATGGTCTTGATGCCCTTAAGCACCTCGTCCTGTTTCCCCTCGAGCCGGTCGATGACCTCGGTGACGAAGTTTTGCTGCGCAACCTCTTTGTCCGCCTTTTCTTTATCAACGGTCACGATTATCCAGTAGAGGTGCCCTTTTTGATCGGTCCAGTCCTCTTGGGGTTCCACCCCGGAGAGTACCAGGCGGGTGGTGACAAAAAGGGAGGATTCAACCTCCTGATCGGAGAAGTTCCCCCTTTGTCCGAGGAGTTCTTTAAAGGTGGATTGAACAGACACCGAGAGGCGATAGCTCAGATCGTTCACGGCCCGGTCCCTGGCCAAATCCTTCTCGTCATAGGATGGGCTCTGTCCCTTCAAGGGAGCAGACGCTATTCCATAGTAGAGGCCTGGAAGCTCAAAGGTTCCAGCCATGTGTTCCTGAAGCCAGCGAGGCTGGGGAGATGCGTGGCATACCGAGGGCGCCAGTATCGCGATAGAGAAGAGGAATATGGCAACAAGATACCAACCACATATATTTCTTTTCATAAATCCTCCATACCCAATAACCGAGCCTTTCCACCCTATTGGATTATTAGTTACATAGGGAATACGATATATCAACCATTTTTAAAAGTAAAAGGCTAAAAGAGGGGAATATAGGATTTCCCCTTCAACAGTTGACCATCGACGAGGGTGGGAGCGCATTAGGATTTTGGCAAGGCTCTGGCCAGGCCTGATTCATTTACGTGCGATTCAGACATTGGATATCATAGACAGATTCCTTCACGCTGGTTCTGTATTTAAAATAGCACCCATTTTGTTGACTATGGTTATATTTTTTACCTGGATCAGCAAAAAACAGACATGCAGGGTAAAACAGACGGAGTCACTGGTGGCACTGCCATGCACAGGTAGGCATGGCTGCTAACCACTCCAATGCATCAAATGTATTCTCCTTTTTTCCACTCCCCGATTGAAGTCAAGGACAGGTTTTGGACTGGTAGAGTACCTTGAATGCCTTTGGAAAATAGCCCTGACCGCATAATCCAAACAGCCGATCTTATCAATCAGCCCCGCTGCCAGTGACTGTTCCGCCCTGAACCTACGAGCATCTGCCAGATGCTCGGCTTGCTCTTGACCCAAAAGGGGGTTTGCGTCTCTTAAATTCCACTAAGTCATGGGAGATTGAATCAGTTGCAGGAATAAAACGAGATTTAGTATACTTACATTTAAATCATATGGTGCTGATTCTCCAGACCGCGCTTCAGAGCGTGAAGGAAGAAACAGAACGATACCCGATAAGGGGGGATGAATGAATACGTGAAAGTAATGAAATGGACATGGCCGTCCGTGTGGCTTATGATAGTTGCTGCTCTTTCAGTTGCCGGATGTGCCCCGGTAATCTCTCAAGGATCGCTCAAAACGGTTGACAAAGAGATACGGTTTGAGCAGGTTTTAGAAAACCCTGACGCCTACCAGGGCACGGTGGTGCTCTTAGGCGGCGAGATTATCAAGACGGAGAACATGCCGAATAAAACAGTTATCATCATACTCCAGCGGCCCCTCGGCTACCGGCAGGAGCCTGCTTCAGAGGGCGAATCGAAGGGAAGATTCATCATTTCGGCGCCCGAATTCCTGGATCCTGCCATTTACCGGCCCCGGAGAAAAATTACGGTAGTGGGCTCAGTCATGGGTAAAGAGGTGCACCCGGTGGGTGAGCTGGAATATGCCTATCCTGTCATCGAAAAAAAGGAGCTCTATATCTGGCCTCTAGAGGGGGCTCCTGCAACAACTCCCCGGTTTCATTTTGGAATCGGTATCAGAAAAACCTTGTGAAGGTCGCGAAGGCATGACAAGGGGATTTTTCATAATCTGTGCAGCTCTCCTCTGCCTGTCGGCCTGTGCCCACGTCATACCGAAAGATACCTTGCAGCAGGCGGACAAGGAACTGACCTTTTCCGCACTACAAAAGGCGCCCGAGGAACATAAGGGTAAGGTAGTTGTTCTCGGCGGGATTATTGTCGGATTGGTACACAAAAAAGAGGGGAGTGTACTTGAGGTTTATCAGACGGCAATGGACAGGCGAGGCAAACCGGTGGGCCTCGATTCATCTGCAGGACGCTTCTTAGCTCTGTATCAGGGCCTTCTGGAAAGCGAGATTTACCGCAAGGGGCGAAGGGTTACTCTTGCCGGCATGGTACAGGGTGGCAAGGTAATGAAAGTAGGGGAAATGGACTATCCCTACCCCTCTATCCTCATCAAGGAGATGTACCTGTGGGAGGAAGAAAAGCCCTTTCGGTATGAACCGTATCCATGGGACTTTTGGGATCCGTGGTGGGACCCGTGGTATCTATGGGCCTATCCCCACTACCCTTACCGGTAGGAGAGCCGGCTCCTTAGCTCTCGTGCCACACTCAAAACCCTTAGCCATCAATGCTTTATTGAAGACTTGGTTTGGTAGCTCTCAGTTTTTCAGCCTTTCGATCTTCCCCAATAACAGCAGCATGTTATACCATCGCTGGCATTCACTTTAGTAAGGCAGGGCCATTTCTGACCGCACCTTAACTCCTTGTAGTAGCTCGCCCTAGACCTTGCCACCCCAATCTTTTATCACGGCCTTGAAGGCCTTGAGGCCCGACTCCAAGCAGGGCTGGTAACCACCGCCATCGCCGCCCCAAGCGGAGGCCAGGTAGAGGCCCTTGAAGGGTGTGGTATTCTTGATCCGGTTCATGAAAGAGTTGTCCAAGGACTGTTCATAACCATAGATCGCACCCTCGGGGTTTTTGGTGTAGCGCAGGTTGGTCAGGGGCGTGGCTGCCTCCCTGACCTCGATCATGGAGCGAAGGCCCGGGATGACCAGCTTCTCGGCATGCTCAATGAGCTCTTCAGTGATACGTTCCTTCTCCATCATGTAGGCCTCTTTGCGACCGGCCAGATAGTCAGCCTCGAAGCGGCGCCAGGGCTCGTAGGCACTGAGCATCATGACGGTTACCGTTGAGGTTCCCGGCTCGGAGTAGCCGGGGTAGGCGTTGTCGTAGATAGTCACGCCCAGGCCAGACCTCTTTGGGTCGCAGGCCAGGCAGCCCTGGTATGCCTCCTCGGGGTCATAGTGCTCCGTGGCAAAGATCTCGTAGCCCTTGACCTTGCCCCGTATCTCTTGGTTGAGTCCCAGCCAGACAATGAAGGTGGAAAGCGACGGCCGGTAGGTATCGAGTTTGTCAAGGTATTTCCGGGCTTTGCTGGATTGATCGCTCGGCACAGCCTCTCGGGGCAGCATCTTGATCGCTGCAGGCACGCTGGCATTGGAGATTACCGCCCTGGCGGGAAGGGTCCGGCCATCCTTGAGGGTTACACCCGAGACAGCTCCATTCTTCATGGTGATTCCCATTGCCTCAGTCTCCAGCAAGACATGGCCGCCGGCTTCCTCTATGGAATCCATCAGGGCATAGCTCAGATCCTGGGAGCGGCGCTTCACGTAGTGTCCACCGAAGCGAATGAAGGAAGCCGTGGCAATGGCGTAGAGAAAGCCGCTCAGCTTGGATGGGGGCAGGCCGTAATAGCCCCAGAAAACGGACAAGATCGAGCGGACCTTAGGCTCCTGGACGTAGTTATCCAGGAGGTCTTCCAGGGTCATGTTGCGGACGGACCACATACGCTTGTGGGTAATGGGAAAGATGATCCTGTCCCACCAGGAATCGGGGTCAAAAGGCTTCATTCCTTCACCCAGGATGCCGAGTATCTCGCCAAAGAAACCCTTAATGCCCTTGGACTGGCCGGGGAATGTTCGGCAGAGCTGATCGATGATAGCCTCTGGGTCACGCTGGGGCCAGATGAGGTCATGGTCCGGAGTGATGATGCGGCATAACTCTGGCAGATCGACCATCTCGATCTTGTGCAGGATGCCAGCCTTCTCAAACACCGACCTCATCGGACCGCCACTCACGTCGCCAGTGGCGTGTAGCGAGACATCAAAGATGAACTTGCCAGCCGCCCGGTCAAAGGAAGTGGCGTAGCCGCCGGGCCTGTCATGCTGTTCAACCAGGGTCACTGGGAAGCCGTTTCGGGCAAATATGGCTGCAGCGCTGAGTCCCCCCAAGCCGCCGCCGATGACCACCACGGGTAGCTCCTTCTTTGGCCCCATCTTGGGTGCCAGAGCCTCGAGCCTCGTACAGTCAACAGTCAGTACAGCCGTGGTCGCCGCGGCTAGTTTCAGGAAGTCGCGGCGGGAGATAGATCGGTAATTCTTCCTGCTCATGGTATCCTCCTTTGATTAAGTAAAGGTTAAATGATTCAAGGAAGAATATGTAAATAATCAAAGGGCAAAAAACTCCACCCGAAGGCTTTTGATTTCGTGCCATTATCTCAATTTTCACAAAATTATAGTTTTCATTAACTAATCAAACCTTCATGCTTTTTTCTAGAGTTCGGGAAGTATGGTGAGCTTGCATATTAGATGGCTTTACTCTGAAAAAAGACCCACCTCTCAATATGAGAAATGGGGTCTTTACATTCGCTCGATAGTTTCCCTCGCTTAGGATTTGCTTCCAGGGAAAAGCTCCAGTTCTTTAGTAGCAGAATGTCAATAAGAAGGCAATCCATTAATTATTTGGATATACTATAATGAATTAGGATTGTTGTATGGATTAACAGTGACACGCCTCAGTAAATCTATTTCATTTCCTTCGTATGGGGCCTCCTTCGTAAGATCTGCCCTTGACTCTGCCCTGGCTTAAGGGGTAAATATAACTCCCGTGAGATCTTCACATGAACCAGAAAAGGACAACCATGGACCTTCCCTTCCAGCCCCCGAGGATCTATACGGTAAGCCGGCTTACCGCTGAGATCAAATCCCTGCTTGAGGGGGAATTTGACCTTATCTGGGTAGAGGGGGAGATCTCGAATTTCTCCTGTCCATCCTCAGGTCACTTCTATATGAGCCTTAAGGACGAGCATGCCCAGATCAGGGCGGTGATGTTCAGGCCACAGGCCCGCTATCTCAAATTCACGCCCGAAGACGGCATGATGGTAATCGCCAGGGGCAGAATAGGGGTATATGAACCCAGGGGTGAATATCAAATCATCCTCGACTACCTGGAGCCTCTCGGGGTGGGGGCACTTGCCGCTGCCTTTGAACAGGTGAAGAGGAAACTCGCCCTCGAGGGGATATTCGATGCGGATCAAAAGAGGCCGATCCCCTTTCTCCCTCAGAGGATCGCTGTGATCACCTCCCCAACCGGGGCTGCGATCAGGGATTTCCTGCGCATCGCCGGCAGAAGGATGCCCAACCTGGACATTACCATAGTCCCGGCGAGGGTCCAGGGGGATGAGGCGGCAGGCGATATCGTGGAGGCTTTAGAGCTGGTCAACCGGGAGCTCAAGGATATCGAGGTGATCGTGCTGACGCGAGGAGGGGGTTCCCTCGAGGACCTCTGGCCCTTTAACCGGGAAGAGGTTGCCTATGCCATCAGGCGCTCGCATATCCCGGTGGTATCCGCGGTGGGCCATGAGGTAGACCTTACCATCTCCGATCTGGCCGCAGACCTCAGGGCGCCCACCCCGTCCGGTGCGGCTGAACTGCTCGTGAGGGAACGGGAGGTCCTTGTCAGAGATCTCACGGCCCTCTCCTCCAGGCTGGTGATGGCCACAGGGGGCATGCTGGCGAGGGCCCGGGATAGGGTTGAAAACCTATCGGCCCGCATGCGAGACCCAAGACGAGGCCTTGCTGATACCTGGCTTAAGCTCGATGATCTTTACGGCCGCGCGCTTTCCATGGCACGGGGATTTATCAGGGAAAAGACGAGAGAGCTCCAATCCATCAATGAGAGACTCATGTTGAATAGCCCTGCCCATGCCATCGCCCTGCGAACTCAGGAGACGGGTTTTCATACCCGATCCCTTGTTCAGGCCATTTCCGGGTGCCTGGAAAAAAGGAAGGGGGATGCCCTCGCCTTCACCGAAAAACTCGGCTCCCTGAGCCCCCTGTCCATACTGAAAAGGGGGTATAGCATCACACAAAAACTGCCTGATATGACCATCCTCAAGGATTCCGCCCAGGTAAGCCCCGGTAACTCTATCAAAATCCTGCTTGCCAGCGGCACAATCAACAGCGTGGTCACCAAAGTAGAGAAGGGGGACTGACGTGGCTTCAAAACGAAAAAAGTACCTGTTGATGCTCGTGCTACCTTTTGTTTTTCTCCTTTCAGATGCCGATGCACAACCTTTAACAGGATTCGATATCGCACTCCATCCACCAGAAATCGGGCAGGGGGACGTGGCGCTTCTCACCATACAAAAAAAAGGCGGGGTTAGACCCGAGGTGATATGGGAAGGAAAGGAAATCACCGTGGTTCCCGATTCATCGGACGGTACGTGGATTGCGTTTCTCGGAGCTGATTTGACTACTGCGCCGGGAGGGTATACACTAACAACCAGGTTAGGCAATGAGGTTCTCGAAAGGCAAATCACCGTGCTTGCAAAGGATCACGGTATCAGGAGATTCACGGTTCCCAAGGAGATGGAGGCCTTTGACCCTTCTACCCTCGAGAGGGTGCGTGAAGAGTCAAAACGGATGAGGGATATTCTTTCTGTTTCCCTCGACCAACCGCTCTGGCGAGGAAGCTGGATACGGCCGGTACCAGGCATGATTGTGAGCCCCTTTGGGCGCAGGACGATCATCAATGATCTGGAACGGTCTCCTCATTCAGGGGTTGACCTTAAGGCCGCTGAGGGAACACCGATCAAGGCAGCCAACAGGGGCCGGGTGGTGCTGGTGGCGGATCATTTCTTCGGCGGCCTGAGTGTGGTCATCGATCATGGGGGAGGCATTCACAGCATGTACTTCCACCTGAGCGAGGTCTCCGCACAGGCCGGGCAGATCGTGGAAAAGGGGGAACTCATAGGGCTCTCCGGCTCATCAGGAAGGGCCACCGGCCCCCATCTGCATTTCGGGGTTCGTTTGCATGGCAACAGGGTGAGTCCCTTGCGCCTCATCGAGATTAGCGCAGGACTGGGACGATAATGGAAGAGAAAAAATTTGAAGATGCCTTGCGGGAACTCGAGGCTATCGTGAAGCGTCTGGAGAGCGGCGAATTGCCCCTGGAGGAATCGCTCAAGATCTTCGAGGCGGGGGTAGGCTTGTCGAGGTATTGTTTTCAGAAACTGGAGGAGGCGGAAAAAAGGGTCTCGATCCTCATGAAGGATGAAAGCGGTCTCAAAAGAGCGCCCTTTGAAACGGGTGAGGATGAACATACCGAAGGGGATTGAACCATATCTCGATGAAAAAAGGGCCATCGTGGATAAGGCGCTGCAAGAGGCCGTGCCGCAACCCTCCGGCCTTGCCGGTGAGATGATTACCTCGATGAATTACAGCCTCTTTGCCGGGGGAAAGAGGCTCAGGCCTATCCTCTGTATAGCCGGGGCTGAGGCGGTCGGAGGATCCGCCGAGACAGTCCTCCCGGTAGCATGCGCGCTCGAATTCATCCATACCTACTCCCTGATCCACGACGATCTCCCTGCAATGGACAACGATGACTTCCGCAGGGGGAAGCCCACCAACCACACGGTATTCGGGGAGGCGGTTGCTCTCCTGGCAGGAGACGGGCTCCTGACGCTCGCCTTCAACATGATGGCGCGGCAGGGCTTCGAGCACGATGTGGACAAAGGACACCTGTTGCGGGTGATCGAGTTGATCTCTCATGCCGCAGGCTACAAGGGGATGGTGGGCGGGCAAACGGTGGATATCTCCTCTGAGGGAAAGGAGCCTGATCCCGCAGTGGTGGAGTTTATCCACCGGCACAAAACCGGCTCTCTGATAGCGGCAGCTGTGACCTCAGGTGCTATCCTTGCCGGTGGTACCGAGGAGCAGGAAAAGGCCATCAACCGATACGGTCAGCAGGTAGGCCTGGCCTTCCAGATTGCGGACGATGTCCTCAATGTAGAGGGCGATAGGGCTCTGATGGGCAAGGGGATAGGCAGCGATACAGCCAGGGGAAAGATGACCTATCCGAGCGTCTTCGGCATTGCCGGATCAAAGAGGACGCAAGAGGAGTTAGTGGATAGCGCGATAGACTGCCTCAAGGGATTCAATGAAAGGGCTGATCCGCTGCGCGGTATCGCCCGCTATAGTATCAGGAGAAAAACATAATAGTATCAAATTCGAAATTCGAATACCGAAACCCGAAACAAATTCAAATTCCAAATTTTCCAATATTATAAACGCATCCGGCAGGGCTGTTCGCTAAATAGGCCAATGAGGGCTAAACTATTTCGTCTTTTATGTTGAATCTTGGTCATTCGATATTGTTTCGAATTTCGTGCTTAGGATTTAGGATTTTTCCCTATGGCTTGTCCAGATAATGCACTTATAATTTTAGGCACTTAAAATATGGAACAGGATCATCAACATACCGAATCAAAGGACAGGCTTATCGATCATATCGACAATCCCGCCGATCTGAAGAAACTGGAGATCGCTGATCTGCAGCCGTTGGCCGCCGAGATCCGGGACCTCATTATAGAGACCGTGTCGCGAAATGGCGGCCACCTGGCACCAAGCCTCGGCGTGGTTGAGCTCACCATCGCTCTCCACTATGTGTTCAACTCCCCCCAGGACAAGATCATCTGGGATGTGGGGCACCAGGCATATGCCCACAAGATCATCACGGGAAGACGCTGCAGGTTCCATACCCTCAGAAAAGACAAGGGGATAAGCGGGTTTCCCAAAAGGGAAGAGAGCCCGTGCGATCCCTTCAACACCGGCCATTCCGGCACCTCCATATCAGCGGGGCTCGGTATAGCAATAGGCAGGTCTATCAAGGGGGATAAGAACAAGGTCATCGCGGTCATCGGCGATGGCGCTATGACCGCAGGTATGGCCTTCGAGGCGCTCAACCAGGCGGGCCATACGGAGAAGGACCTGGTGGTGGTCCTGAACGATAACGAGATGTCGATCGCCAAAAACGTGGGGGCGCTCTCCTCTTTCTTCAGCCGCAAGATCTCGGAACCGCGGTTCGTGAACGTTAAAAAGAGCCTGGAGGCCTTTTTTCGTTCCATTCCAGCCATCGGAGATAATATCTACGCGATCTTGAAGAGGAGCGAGGACTCCTTGATCGGCCTCCTCACCCCTGGTATGCTTTTTGAGGCCCTAGAATTCAGATACATCGGACCCATTAACGGCCACAACATCGGCCTCCTTGTCAGGACCTTTAAGGATGTATCCAAGCTTGATGGCCCAGTCCTCGTGCATGTGCTGACCAAAAAGGGAAAGGGCTATGCCCCTGCCGAGAAAAATCCCACCCTCTATCACGGCATCGGGCCCTTTGACGTGGCTACCGGCCTGTCCCCAAAGGGATCGGATCAGGATCCCCCATCCTACACCGAGGTATTCGGCAAGACCATGGTTGAGCTTGGGGCCAGGGAGAAGAGGCTCTTTGCGATCACTGCTGCCATGCCTGAGGGAACAGGCCTCTCAGAATACGCTAAGGTCTACCCCGATCGCTTCATCGATGTGGGGATCGCAGAGCAGCACGCGGTAACCTTTGCAGCGGGCCTCGCTACCGAGGGCTTTAAGCCGGTCGTTGCTATCTACTCCACCTTCCTTCAGCGGTCATTAGACCAGGTAATCCATGATGTGTGCCTGCCCAACCTTCCTGTTATCTTTTGCCTGGACAGGGGCGGCATCGTGGGCGAGGACGGTCCCACACACCACGGGGCCTTTGACCTGTCCTATCTGAGAATCATTCCGAATATGAAGGTCATGGCCCCAAAGGATGAAAATGAATTGAGGCACATGCTCTTTACCGCCCTCGACTTCCAGGGACCTGTTGCCATTCGCTATCCGAGGGGAAAGGGCATGGGTGTGCCCATGGACAGGGAGCTTAAAAGAATCCCCACCGGCAGGGCGGAGGTGCTCACCCAGGGCAAAGACCTTCTTATCCTGGCCATAGGGAGCAGGGTTTACCCATGCCTTGAGGCAGCGAAAGAGCTTGAGAAGGACGGCTACTCAGTGAGTGTGGTCAATGCTCGATTTGTGAAACCCCTGGAGCCCCGCTTACCCGAGATGGCTTCACGCACCGGCAAGGTCCTGATAGTCGAGGAAAATGCGCTTCAAGGGGGATTTGGGAGCGCCGTTCTCGAGTCCTTTGCTGACCGAGGGGTGCACGATGTCCAGGTAAAAAGACTCGGGATTCCGGATGCGTTTATAGAGCACGGCCCGCAGGAAATCCTGCGGGAGAGGTGTAAGATCCACACGAAACAGATCATCCTGGAGGCAAAAAAGCTCTGCGGCCACCATGACCGGGCCAAGAAAAAGGCTTGATCAACTGCTCGTCGAGAGGAACCTGGCGGAGACTCGTCAGAGAGCGAGGAGCGTTATCATGGCCGGCCTGGTAAGGGTTGGCGGAGTTGTAGTGGATAAGCCGGGCCATATG
>Ga0307434_1001670_pt1 | contig 11634 bp, 14 predicted proteins | sample SalMarWE160220MG_FD_202156 | JGI IMG/M metagenome (GOLD analysis project Ga0307434, IMG submission 202156) | Salt marsh sediment microbial communities from the Plum Island Ecosystem LTER, Massachusetts, United States - WE1603-220 | ecosystem: Environmental > Aquatic > Marine > Intertidal zone >...
CGGCCAACGTGTTGACGTTTCGGCATCACAGCAAGTGATCCCGTTGTTCGTTCGCACCGGCAGCATCATACCATTGGGCCCGGATATGCAGTATGCCGATGAAAAGCCGGCCGATCCAATCGAACTGCGCATCTATCCGGGTGCAAATGGTTCCTTTACCCTCTACGAGGACGAAGGTGACAGTTATCGTTACGAAAAGGGTGTCTATGCGACGATTCCGATCCAATGGAATGAGGCAAGCCAAACCCTTACCATTGGTGAACACAAGGGAGATTTCCCCGGTATGCTCAAGGAACGAACTTTTCATATTGTTTGGGTATCAGAGAATCATGGTGTTGGTATAGCCTTGACCAGGCATCCGGATGCTGTCGTCAGGTACAAAGGTGATATCGTAAATGTATCAAGATCACGTGAATCGCAGCGCTGACAGAGTCATTGCAAGCCAATCTGAAAAAAAACTTTTACTTCAAAAAAAGAAAGTGAGATCGATATGATTTGTAAGATGAACGTTCACAGCCAACAGGCCTCAATTATCTGGATGTGTTGCGCGGTTTTCCTGACCGTAGCCCTGGAGAGAACCGCGTGTGGGGCCGATGCCTCGCCGGTGACCGTTACCAGTCCAAACGGAAAGATAAAGATTGAAATCCAGGCCGATTCCGCGGGTCAATTGACCTGGTCGGTCCAGCGTCAGGGTCAGATCATCCTTGCCGCAGCCCCGCTGGGACTGACGGTGGACGGTCTCAATCTTGGCCAATCCGCCACGCTCGGCGTGCCTCGCAAACGCACTATCAATGAGCGATATCCTACGTGGGGTAATCACGCTGAGGCTGTCAATCATTGTAATGAAGCCGTCATCCCGGTTGAATGTGCCGGTGGCATGAAATACGAACTGGAGGTACGCGCCTTCGACGACGGCGCGGCCGTGCGCACCCGTGTCGCGCTCGATGACACCGCGCACACTATTTCAAGCGAAGCAACCTCATGGGCATTGCCTTCCGATTCGCATATCTGGTGGGCCCGTTATGACGGCGGTTATGAGAAGCCCTGTGAATCCGGCAAATTCGAAAGCATACCGGCTAAAACCCAGATGGCGCCGCCGGTGACATTCAGGCTTGGCGAGAATCTTTACGTCAGTCTCACCGAGGCTAATAATGATTCGTTTCCGGACATGGGTTTAGAGAGAGACGGTAATTTTCTTAAGGCAGTTTTTCCGGCCTCTTCCAGAGGCTGGAGACAACAGGGCTCGATCGTTAGTCCCTGGCGCGTGGCTATCATAGCTGAGGGGCTTAATGCTTTGGTCAACAGTGACATTGTGACAAACCTTTGTCCTCCTCCATCTCCTGAGTTGGCTTCTGCAGACTGGATCAAACCCGGGCGTGCTCTCTGGCATTGGTGGAGTATCGGCGCACCCAGGCTGGACGATCAGAAGGAATGGGTCGATGCTGCGAAAAAACTCGGCTTCGAATATTATCTGATAGACGAGGGCTGGCGCAACTGGCGTGCCCCCGACAAAGACCAGTGGCAGTGTCTCAAGGACGTAATCGACTACGGCAAGACACAGGGTGTGGGCTGCATTGTGTGGGTGAATTCTTCGGAGATGCGCAGAGCCAACTCACGACGCGCCTATCTTGAAAAGGTCGCCGCTCTCGGCGCCGTTGGTATCAAGATCGATTTCGTACCAGCCTGTACCGCCGGGGTCACCCGCTGGTACGAGGGAGCGCTGAAGGACACCGCCGAGCTGCACCTGCTCTGCAACTTTCATGGCGCTGTCAAGCCCACCGGCCGCCGTCGTACCTGGCCGCATGAGCTGACTCGCGAAGCCGTGCGCGGCCACGAATACCACATGACGCGCTACCACCGCATCCAGGCCGCCGACCACGACGAAACAGTCCTCTTCACCCGCTTCCTGGCCGGTCCGGCCGATTATACCCCCACAGCCTTCGATCTCCACGAGATGGTCGGATACACCTGGGCGCACCTGCTGGCCCAAGGGGTCAACATGACCTCGCCGCTGCAGCACTTCGCCGGCAAATACCAGGACTTCATCGGCAATCCCGCCGAGGACCTGCTTCGCCATCTGCCCTCGATCTGGGACGAGACGATCGTACTGCCGGGCAGCGAGATCGGCAAGACGATAGGCTTTGCACGGCGACGCGATCAGGCGTGGTACATCGGCGTGCTCAACGGTGGTGCGGCCGCCACGTTGCCGATCGATCTGTCCTTCCTGGGCCCGGGCGTATGGCAGGCTGAGGTGTTTGGCGACGATCCCGACAATCCCGCCGCCTTCAAACGGGAAAGCAAGGTCGTTAAGGCCAGTGACAAGCTCACGGTTTCCATGAGCCCGCGAGGTGGCGCCGTTGTCTGGATTACGAAGGCCCGGTAGAGCGTTTTTTGGGGGACTGAGCCGATGCCGCAATCACAAGATTAGAAATGTGCTTGGTTATCTGCCGGATGAACAGAAAGACCAGGTCAAATGTGCAATGAAGGCGGCTTTTTCGATGAAAGCGGATAAGGGCAGACAGAAGTTGAATCAACTGGCTAAATGGCTTGAGCGAGAGTATCCATCCGCCTCAGGTAGTCTTCTTGAGGGTATTGATGAGATGTTTACTATCAATAAGCTTGGCCTTCCGAAGGCACTGTGTCGTTGTCTTTGTTCGACTAATGTTATTGAGTCTCCGAACAGCGGAATTCGCAGCCGGACGCATCGTGTTAAGAACTGGCAGACCCATGTGATGGTTGTTCGCTGGGCTGCTGCTTCATTGCTGGATATGGAGAAACGGTTCAAGCGTGTTATGGGTTATCAGCAATTATGGATGCTTGAAGTAAAGCTGAAAGAATCTGAAGAAGAAAGAATTGATGACAAATCAAAGGTGGCGTAAACTATGAGAACTGGAGTAGCCATTCGAACCTCCAACTACGATTGGGACAAAGTCCCTTTTATGGCTGACGTGTAGATTATTTAACAATACCCTTCAAATTTTGCTACAGTGACATCTGCGCATAAAAATGGGACAGACCTAACTATCTGTCCCTACGCAACCTACAAATAGCGGGGGGAGGATTCGAACCTCCGACCTCCGGGTTATGGGCCCGACGAGCTACCAGACTGCTCTACCCCGCGATAAATTTAGTCATCAGTTTTTAGTCGTTAGTATTTAGTCGTTAGTATTTAGTTTCGGTTCCCTTTATCCTGTTAGTAAAATTCGACAATCTAACAGTATTAAAAAATCTAATAAATTGAAACTAAATTATAAGTTTTTACTCACCTTTTCGGCGATTTGCTCGGCTTTTCCTTCCGGGTACTTAAACGAAGGCCAGCGGTTAAAAACACCGTCGCCGGTATTTCTCGGTATTATATGAAAATGCAGATGATTTACAAGCTGGCCGGCAGCCCTGCCGTTATTGCATAAAAGATTGTAGCCGTCCGAATCAACTGCTGCCTTGACCGCCTTTGCAATCTTACCAAGCCGAGAGGCAATCTGATTTATAAGCTCAGAAGGACATTCATCAAGGCTCTGGCAGTGCTGCTTCGGTATAACCAGAGTATGGCCGTCACTTATCGGCAGGATATCCAGAAAAGCCAGGACATCGTCATCCTCGTAAACCTTCACTGCGGGAATCTCGCCTGCCGCAATCTTACAAAAAATGCAATCGTCCGCACTCATTACTTCTGTTTTTCTTTCTTACTTTTTTTCTTATCCTCTTTTTCTTCAGGCTGTTCGGCCTGCTGAACGCTTTCGTCAGAGGCCTCTTTCGATTCGCTGTCAGCAGAGGCTTGCTCAACTTCAGGTTCAGCTTCCTTTTCGGTTTCAGCCGACTGCTCGGCCTCGACAACTTTCTGCGGCTGAGTCTCTTCGGCTTCGGGCTCGGCCTCTTTGCGAGACTTTTTAGCAGCCTTCGATTCTTTTTCCATTTTCTCTTCGCTGCCCACGAGCTGAAGCAGACAAAGCTCGCCGTTGTCACCCAACCTTTTCAGCGACAGACGAATAATCCTTGTATATCCGCCGGCCCTGTCGAGGTAACGCGGCCCGATGTCACTGAAGAGCTTGCGTATCACAGTCGATGTTTTTACCGCTTCGCCCTCCTCGTCTTTTACGATATCCCTGTCTCCGAGTAACGCAATCGCCCTGCGTCTCGCCGCCAGGGTGCCTTTCTTTGCAAGCGTAATCAGCTTCTCGGCAAAAGATTTTACATCCTTTGCCTTTTGAATCGTTGTTGAAATCGTCTCGTGCTCAAAAAGCGATGCAACAATATTTCGGCGCATCGCCAGCCGATGCTCACTGTCACGATTTAAACGCTTTCCCGCTACCCTATGACGCATATTTCAAAAACCTTATACAAAAACTATAAATTACCCAATGATAAACAAAAACAATTAACCCTCGATGTCCGTCATACCGAGCGAAAGACCGATGTCGGCAAGCTTTCTTTTGATTTCTCTCAGGCTGGTCTTGCCAAAGCTTCTTATCTTGAGCAAATCAGCATCGGTCATTTGCGCAAGCTGGCCTACAGTTAGTATCTTCGCAGACTCAAGACAGTTACTTGCTCTTACCGATAACTCCAGCTCAGCAATTTGTGTATTCAGTTTTTCGGCCAGTTCGGCATCAAGTCCCTCCTGCTTTTTCTCCTCTGCTTCAGCGAGGCTTTCTGCGACGGTTTCCTGACCTATTTCGAAGTACTGCACAAACGGATTTATATGTTTTCGCAGAATCTTGGCAGCTTCGACGAGTGCCATTTCCGGAGTAACGGTCCCGTCGGTCCAGATTTCAAGTATCAGTCTGTCGTAATTTGTTTTCTGCCCGACACGCGTGTCCTCGGTTACATATCGCACCCTTACAACCGGCGAAAAGAGGGTATCTATCTGAATCCTTCCGATTTCCTGCTCGAACCTGTCGGCTGTACTAATTCGCTCGGAAGCAGGCACATAACCTCTGCCTTTTTCAACGACCATTTCCATCTCAAAATCGACATTTTCCGTCAAGGTCGCTATCACCGTATTCTTATCGATAATTTCAATAGCAGGGTCCGCGACGATATCAGCCGCCGTCAACGTTCCGGCCTTGCGGGCTGACACCGTCATCGTCTTCGGCTCATCACTGTTAAGTGTAACCACAAGACTTTTGACATTCAGCACTATATCCGTCACATCCTCCATCACGCCCTTTATGGAAGTAAATTCATGGTCAACACCCTTAATTTTGATACTGCTGACGGCACTTCCCTGCAGGGACGAAAGCAGTATACGTCTCAAACTGTTGCCGATGGTTGTGCCGAAGCCCCGCTCGAACGGCTCAATAAAAAATCGGCCGTACTTATTACTCGCAATTCTTGTATCCTGCACAACCTTCGTCGGCAACTCCAAACCTCGCCATGTAACTCGCATAAAAGCCTCCTGAAACATTCAAAAGCTAAAAGCAAAATCCCGAGTAGAAAAAACCTCTGCTTTCCAAACAAACAATCTCTTTTCCTCTTTTTATTATCTCGAACAAAATTCCACAACCAAATGTTCTTCAATTGGAATCTGAACATCATCCCGGCTCGGCAGCGCAACAACGGTAGCCTCCGGCTTCTGGCGGTCCAGTTGCAGCCAGCTTTGTACGTTAAAATTCGGATTGCCCTCGAGCTGCTTTTTTATCTTCTTGGCGCTTTTATCCGATTGCTTCAGAGTAATCTTGTCCCCGATATTCGTAGTAAAGTCGGCTATATTTACCCTGCGACCATTTACATAAATATGACCATGGATAATTAACTGTCTCGCCGATTTTCGCGACGGAGCAAAATTCAGCTTGTAAATAACATTATCCAGCCTTCTTTCAAGCAGCTGCAATAGCATCAGGCCGGTATTTGCCTTTGATTTCTCAGCCAGGTGAAAATACCTCATAAACTGCTTGTCAAGCAGGCCGTAGTATCTTTTAACCTTCTGTTTCTCGCGCAGCCGTACTGCGTATTCGCCTGCTCTCGGCCTGCGCCAGCCGTGCATACCGGGAGAGAGATTGCGCTGCTTTTTCTCGATTGGGCACTTCGCAGTCTCGCACCTGATACCCTTGAGCATCAATTTGACACCCTCTCGACGACAATATTTACAAGATGAACCAAGATAACGTCCCATCTTATTTATCTTCTCCCAAATATTTACACTCTTCTTCTTTTCGGAGGCCGGCAGCCGTTATGCGGAAGCGGAGTAACATCTTCTATGGAAGATATCCGCAAGCCAGCCTGCTGAAGCGCCGAAATGGCAGATTCTCTGCCCGAACCGGGGCCCTTAACCCTGATTTCAACCTCCCGAACACCATACCGCATCGCCGCAGATGCGCAACGCTGTGCAGCCTGCTGAGCCGCAAAAGGGGTACTTTTACGCGAGCCCTTGAATCCGACACAACCTGCCGAACTCGCACATATCGTGTCACCCTCAGGGTCGGTTACCGTAATCAAAGTATTGTTAAAGGTGGCTTTTATATGCACAACAGCCTTTACAACATTTTTCCTTACCTTCTTTTTTGCTGACTTCGCCATACTATCCTCTAATTTTCTCAGGTAACGATTAACACTTTTTTAACGCGCTTCTTTTACACCTTTCTTGCCGGCGACAGTTTTTCTCGGCCCCTTTCGTGTCCTTGCATTGCTCTGGGTCTGCTGTCCCCTTACAGGCAGTCCTTTTCTGTGCCGAATACCCCTGTAACAACTGATTTCCTTCAGCCTGGAGATATTCTGCGAAACCTGCCTGCGAAGCTGACCGCCGATGACACAATTTCGGTCGATAACCTGTGTTATCCGGCTGAGCTCGTCTTCGCTGAGCTTGCCGGCTTTGGTAATAGGCTCAACTTTGGCCTCTTTTAAAACCTGCATCGATGTATGCCGGCCTATACCATGAACATAAGTCAGAGCCATCCATATAGACTTCTTGTCCGGAACATCAACACCAACTATACGCGGCATATCGTCTCCCTTTTAACAAACCATAAAAACACAGCTGCGCACAAAATCTTTCTCATCATTCATCCCTGCCGCTGCTTGTGTCGCGGATTCGTACAAATCACACGTACAACACCTTTGCGGCGAACGATTTTGCAGTTCTCACAAATACGTTTTACTGAGCTTCTTACCTTCATTTTTCTCTCGACACTTGTCTTTAAAAATTTTCTGCCGGCTCAGGCCGGTTAATTCCTCAGCACAATTCTTCCCCTGTTCAAATCATACGGTGACATCTCAATAGTAACGGAATCGCCCGGCAAAATCCTGATAAAATGCATCCTCATCTTACCCGACACATGAGCAAGAATCTGGTGGCCGTTCTCAAGCTCCACCTTAAACATAGCGTTCGGCAAAGCTTCAATCACTCTGGCCTCCAACCGTATTGATTCCTTCTTTGCCATAATACTCTCGGTACTCAATAAATCTAAAATATAAAAAATTCCAAACCTTAAATTACCGTCAGCACAACACAACCCTTCTCAATAATGGCCATCGTATGCTCAAAATGAGCCGAACAGCTTTTATCTTTCGCTATAACCGTCCATCCATCCTTCAATGTTCTGACCTTCTCACTGCCCATATTAATCATCGGCTCCACAGCCAGCACCATACCTTCGGCAAGGACAATGTCGTTTTCAAGCAGCTCATCACTGACGAAATTGGGCAGCTGCGGTCCTTCGTGCATATTTCTGCCGATTCCATGACCGACAAGCTCCCTGACAACACCAAAACCGGCGGCTTCGGCACATCTCTGCATTTTCTCAGCTATCTGGGACCACTTTACCTGCGGAGCTGCGTTCTCAATCGCTATACCAAGCACCTGCCTGGTCACTGCGATAAGTCTGGCCTTTTCCTCTGAGACCTTACCAATAGCAACAGTAACAGCCGCATCACCGCAGTAGCCGTTAAGCCTCGCACCGTAATCGATACTGAGAATATCGCCCTCTTTAAGAAAAACATCCTCAGAAGGAATCCCGTGAACCACCTGCTCATTTATCGATGCACATATCGCTCCGGGAAACGGCACCGCAGTCGAAGGGCCGATTACGCCTCTGAACAAATCCTCAGCACCAGACTCAGCAGAAATCTGCTCAGCAGCGCGGTTCAGCTCAGCTGTATTTACACCAGGCTTTGCCAACTCTTCTAATTTTGAAAGAACCTTCGCTACGACACTGCCAGCTTGACGCATCAATTCAATTTCTCTGCGGCTTTTAAGTGTTATAGCCATTAATCAAACTCAAACCCGCCTCGCGGCGAGGCCGCGGGCACATAAGCTTCATTTTCTTTCTGCGTTCACACATTTACCAGAGAATCCAGCTTCTCAAATATCAGAGCAAGAACCTCGTCGGCAGCAACATTTGCGTCAATATCATAAACACTGTTGTTTTTTCTGTAATAGTCCACAACCGCAGCAGTCTGCTGATAATAGTTTTTAAGCCTGTTCAAGACAACCTCTTCGGTGTCATCCGTCCGCTGAACAAGCTTCTCGCCGCACTTGTCACAAACGCCATCGACTTTCGGCCTGATATTCTCAACGTGGTAAACAGCACCGCACGCCGGACAGCTTCTTCTTCCGGTAATCCTCTTAACAATAACGCCATCATCGACCTGCAGATTCAAAACGGCATCAATCCTGCTGCCGTCAGCCTCAAGTGACTTATCAAGCTCTATTGCCTGATTAACCGTTCTCGGAAAACCATCCAGCACAAACCCAACTTTCGGCGCCTTATTTATTGCGTGCGCCATCATCTCAACAATCATATTATCAGGAACAAGCTCCCCTGAATCCATAAACTGCCGGGCTTTTTTGCCAAGCTCGCTTTCCTCAGCTCTTTCCTGTCTTAAAATGTCACCGCTGGACAAATGTTCCAGGCCGTACCTTTCAGCTATCCCTTTACATTGTGTCCCTTTGCCGGCTCCGGGAGCTCCCAATAACACTATTCTCATCCGTATGCCCCCTTAATTCTTCCGGTAGAGCTGAATCCTTCATAGCTTCGCATAAGCAGGTTCGCCTCTATCTTCTGTACCAAATCAAGCGAAACACTAACGACAATTAATAAACCTGTCCCGCCGAAAAAGTTTGCTATCCGCCAGTCAACACCGAGCAGCACGATAATTATCGAAGGCACGACCGCAATTATTGCCAGAAACGATGCGCCATAATAGGTTACTCTCGCAACCACCGTTTCAAGATACTCCGCAGTTCTCCTGCCGGGCCGTAAACCCGGGATGAAGCTGCCCGAATCGCGCAGATTCTTCGCCATCTCTTTCGGCTGAAACTGAACCGTCACCCAGAAATAAGCAAATAAAAATATCAACAGCATATAAAGAACGTTATATGTGTACGCTCTGGGCAAAAATGCCCTTTCAAGAATGCTGAAAAAGCCAAATTTCCCTTCCCCTTCGAAAGCCTTTCTTAAATAAGATGCCACTATAGGAAGAAACATCATAAAACTCGAAGCAAAGATTATCGGCATTACGCCGCCGTGATTGACACGCAAAGGCAAATAATGCCTCTGACCACCGTACATCTTGTGACCTCTCATCTGCTTTGCCTGCTGAATCGGTATCCTTCTTTGCCCCTGAGTAATCAAAATAACACCGGCTACGACGGACACAAAAGCCCCTGCAAGAACCAACAGCTTCGCCGGGCCTATCTTGCCCGCTGCAGAAGCTGTTACCGACAGGTCCACATCCTCCATAAGCGTATTAAACGCCCAGGGCAGCCGTGCCACAATACCCGCCATAATTATCAAACTTATCCCGTTGCCAATCCCGTATTCATCTATCTGCTCACCAAGCCACATCAAAAAGATAGTCCCTGCCGTCATACCCACAACGCCCATCATCACCGCCTGTCGATACATTCCGGCGTGGGCTAATCCCCGGGCACCAAACATCTTCATATACATCAAAGCTTGAATAACACATATAAAAACCGTCAAATAGCGCGTGTATTCCTGTATCTTCTTATAGCCGGTCTGGCCTTCCTGCCTTAACTTTTTCAAAGCGGGTATAACCTCGCCAAGAAGCATAAGAATAATCGAAGCAGTGATGTACGGCATAATTCCCAGACCGAACAGGCTGCTCTTGTCGAGCCTGCCGCCGGTAAGCATCTGCATATACTCAACAGCCCTGCCGACCGGGGTTTCGGTCTCCGCAGTGCCGGCAATCTGAGTTATCTTCTCATAGGAAAAACCCGGTACAGGGATATGAAAACCAATCCTGTAAATCATCAGCATAGCAATCGTAAAGACGACCTTGCTACGCAAATCAGGTATTCTGAAAATGTTCACAAATGTCTTAAACATCTTTTAATCTCTCGTTTATTTTCACTCTCTGCAACCAATACCTATGCCAGCTCAACGGCACCGCCGGAAGCGACAATCTTCTGCTCTGCCACCCTGCTGAACTTATGAGCCTTCACCTTCAACCTCTTTGTCAGCTCTCCATCTCCGAGAATCTTGACTTTATTTTTCGTATTATCTATCAGCCCTGCCTCGGAAAGCATCTCAAGCCCGACATCCGCGCCGTCCTCGAATCTTTCCAGTTGCGAAACATTTATAATCTTATATCGCGTTGCGAACTTGAAATTGCTAAAGCCGCGTTTGGGCAGTCTCCTGAACAAAGGCATCTGACCACCCTCGAAAAGAATCCTTATCTTCGCACCGGACCTGCTCTTCTGTCCCTTGTGGCCGTGGCCGGCCGTCTTGCCGTGCCCGGAACCGCTGCCCCTGCCGATACGCTTGCGACGTTTGTCTCCGCCTGCAATTGTAGTTATCTTTGTCTTGGACATCTAAAAAATCACCACCTTTTTACCTTTTCCACCTCAACACCGCGAAGAGCCTCAACCTCTTCTTTGTTACGAAGTTTCAACAAGCCAGCCAACGTAGCTTTAACAACATTCTTTGCTGAAGTGCTGCCGTACACCTTGGTAAGAACATCCTGTACTCCCGCATATTCAAGCACAGCTCGGGCACTCGAGCCGGCAATAACACCCGTACCCGGATTAGCAGGCACCATTACTATCTTCGTCGCCCTGCATTTTCCAATCACCTTATGCGGTATTGTCCTGCCGAAAAGCGGTATATCATGCAAAGATTTCCTGGCTTCCTTTATCCCTTTCTCAACAGCAAGAGGCACTTCGTTTGCCTTGCCATAGCCTATGCCCACCGTACCGTTGCGGTCGCCGACCACAACCAGGGCCGCAAAGCTGAACCGCCTGCCGCCTTTGACCACCTTGGCACAGCGGTAAATTTTCACCGCCGTATCCTCAAACGGATACTCCTGCTGTTCAACTACTTTCATTGGTTTTCGAGCCAATTTTTTTCTCCAAACTCTTGTTAAAAGACAAGCCCTGCTTTCCTCGCCCCGTCGGCAAGTGCCTTGACTCTGCCATGATACTTATAACGGTTCCTGTCAAAACAAACACATTTAATACCCACGCCCAACGCCTGCTTGGCGACAGCTTCGCCTATAATTTCCGCAGCCTTCTTATTGCCCGTCTTCTGGAGCTGGCCCCGCAGCGTTTTGCTCATAGTACTGGCCGAAACAAGCGTCAGCCCCGCCGCATCGTCGATTATCTGTGCATAAATATGCCGGTTGGAACGCTTGACCACAAGACGAGGCCTGTCCGGTGTGCCGAATATCTTTTTTCTGACA
>Ga0307434_1001671_pt1 | contig 11632 bp, 6 predicted proteins | sample SalMarWE160220MG_FD_202156 | JGI IMG/M metagenome (GOLD analysis project Ga0307434, IMG submission 202156) | Salt marsh sediment microbial communities from the Plum Island Ecosystem LTER, Massachusetts, United States - WE1603-220 | ecosystem: Environmental > Aquatic > Marine > Intertidal zone >...
TTGCCTTCGCACCAATATTTGGGAGTGGATTTTCGAGGGCGCAAAAGACAATTGACCGTCTCAGCCGCGCGCTTCCTGAGAGTGATTTGTACGCCCGCAACGGCTTTTCTGGTCGCGTTGAGTTGTGCCTTCGGCTATTCACCGAGCTTGAAGCGCTCAAGTGCCTCGTTGAACTGGGCCAGCTTATCCGGTTCACCGGCTAGCGCGCGACGTCCGTCACTGATAGCCGCCATCGCTTTATCCTTTTCGCCGAGAGTCAAATAAGACCGCGTGAGCATCAGCCAGCCTTCGGGGTCGGATCCCGACTTCTTGAGACGCTCGGCGAGACGTCCGACCATGTTTTGGATCGCAGTACCCTGCTGATGATCCGGTGGCGCATCGCCCTCCGCCTTTTTCGCAGGGGCAGAGCTGGCCGCAGGCGCAGCCGGCGCAGTTTTGCCAGCGTCGATTTCTTTGAGCGCAGCTTCGAACTGTTGCAGTTTGCCGGCATCGCCGGCGAGGGCCTTGCGGGCGTCGGCTGCTGCTGCGGCTGCTTTGTCGGGTTCGCCGAGCACCTTGTAGGAGCGCACCAGCCGCGCCCAGCCGTCGGAATCGGAACCGTCGGTCTTGAGCCGCGCCGCCAGCCGATCAACCATGCTGTTAATCATGGTGGCTTGTTGTGCGGGCGCTTGGTTGCCGGCCACGGCCATTTGCGCGGCGTTGGGGCCGCGTGCCGGCGTCGACGCCGCGGTTTTGTCCGCGGCGAGGGCTTTGAGCGCCGCTTCTAGCTGTTGCAGCCTGGCAGGGTCACCGGCCAGCGCCTTGCGGGCGTCGGCTGCGGCTGCGGCCGCTTTGTCGGGTTCGCCAAGCACTTTATAAGAGCGCACCAGCCGCGCCCAAGCGTCGGGATCGGAGCCATCTTTTTTCAGGCGCGCTGCGAGACCGTCGACCATGCCGCGGATCATTCCGGGCTGTTGTTCGGGCGGCTGTTTTGCGGCAGTCGCCATCTGCGCAGGCGACGGGCCGGGCGGCGTTGCCGCAGCCTTGCCTTCCACTCGCGCAAGCGCGGCGCGCACATCGCTCACCCAATGCGCTCCGGCTGGCGCTTCGGCAATAAGATCGCGCCAGATTGTCGCAGCCTTGTCGCGCTGCCCGTCCTGTTCGGCGGCGATGCCGAGATAGTAGCGGGCGCTGACGGTGGTGTTGTCGAGTGTTACCGCGCGCACGAACGCGGCCTTGGCGTCGAAGGTCACGATGCCGTTTGCTTGCGCCATCAGCGCTTCGCCGAGATTGGCTTGGCGATCAGCGTTCTCGCCTAGAAGCTGCAAGACGTTGCGCCAGGCGTTCACCGATTCAGTGTAGCGGCCGAGCCGCATGTAGACTGGTGCCAAAACCTCCCAGCCGCGGCCATCCTTGGGGTTGCTTTGGAGGTGCGCCTCGACCTTGGCCACCATGGCTGCGACCGAAGCCTCCTGACTGGGCGAACCCCTACGGTCGGCCGCAACTGTCGCTGAGGCAAATTCCGGAGCGCCAAGTCGAAGATACAGGCTGGCGGCTCCGGTCGGCAGCAAGATTAGTGCGACAAGAGCAACCGCCCTCCGGCGCCAGGTGGCTGCCGCCGGGTTCGAAGCCGCCGGCGTCGCCTGGGCGGTGGCGTCGGCAGCAAGCAGGCGCCTGGAGATTTCTACGCGCGCTGCTTCAGCCTCGGTGTTGCCAATGAGGCCTGCCGCCAGGTCACGTTCGATCTCGTCAAGCTGATCGCGATAGACCGCAATATCACTGCCCGAACTTGCAGCGGTATCGCGGCGGGCAAGCGGCCAGATAACGACGAAGATCGCCGCCGCGGTCATCAGCCCAATGATCAGCCATAAGGTCATTTGTTACTGGACTTATCGCTCCGCGCCGTGCGCGTCTACCGGCCGCCCGACACCGAGACACCTCTGGTGTCGTCCGCGCTGACAATCCGAACTACGCGGGATCGGCCTCCCGGTCGGGATGTTACGGAATAAACGGGTCTATTTCATGAGCTTGAATCCACCAGCCTTGAACTTCTGACCGACGGATTTGAGCTTACCGTCACCCGCCGGGTTCACGTCGCATTGCCCGCAAGGCAGGCTAGTCTGAGCCGCAAATTCTACCTTCGCTTGCCCCGGAGTTGGGGTGATTAGCCCGACAGTTGCGCTGGCCAATACTGCAGCCGCGGTGCCGACAGTCACTCGAACAACATCGCTGCGGATTTTTTTGGGCGTGCCGCGAATTCCTGTGTGAACCAGGGAGGCTCTCCTTGCCGAACGCGTCGAAAGGCTACCGCTGCGGCATCGCCTCGCAAGTAGTGGTAAGTAAAAGATTGAACTTGCCGATATTAGATTAGTATATGTTCCGCAGTCAAACATGGCAAATTTACCTCGACAAACAAGCGCACTAGCTAAAAGACGAAAAAAAGCGGCCGACCAAAACTATTTTTTGACTGGCTTGATCTACATCAAATGTGACTTTTATAGCTCACTCATCTCAAAATTGCGGAATACGCATTTTTTTCCCTTGCGCCCCAAAATAATCCAACGAAAATAGCGTCGGGTGCTCGAGCGTACGGGGCGGGGGTCTGGATGCATCAGTCGGTAGGTGCGGGGCGTACTTTTTCGTATGCACGTTGGTTGCCCTTCGTAAGCGGACGCAGTCGTTGCGCCGAACGGCGCCGGCAATTGGCGACACTGGTTGCGACCGGCGTTGTCTTTTCCATGGCAATGGCCCTGTTCGCGATGACGGCAAACGCCGTTGAAGCGAACAACGGCAAAGACTCAGTTTCCGCTTTGAGCGAGTACGTTCAGGCGGTTGCCGCGGCGCCTAATCGTACCGACGCCCAAAAATCCGATCACGACCTCAACAAAACCGCTCGGCGCGAGTCCGGCGACGGTGCCTATGCTGCGCTGCGCTCGTTCGTGCGCCGGATTGGCGCCGATCAACCGCCGTCGATTGAAGGCACGCAGAAATTGGCCGCGGCCGATAATCTTGTCGACTTCCTGCGCGGGCTTCAAAACGGCAATCAGCCGAACGCCGCGCCGCCTGCAAGCACGCCGGCGGCGAGGGCTCGTGGACCGGCCGTAGCAGCCCGTTATGTCGGCCAGAAGGTTTGCATGACCTGCCATGCGCCGCTCGTCGCAGAGTTTAAAAAAACTCTGATGGGCAAGATCGGCATGACCGCAAAGGGCCAAGGCAAGTTCGAATGTGAAAACTGCCACGGGCCGGGCTCGGAGCACGTGCGGCTCGGCGGCGGGCGCGGCGTCGGCGGCATAATGGGTTTCGGCAAAGACGATCCGCGATCGGTCGACGAAAGAAACGCCGTCTGCCTCAACTGTCACCAGCGCGGCGAGCGGACGTACTGGGCCGGTAGCACTCACCAATCGCGCGGGCTCGCCTGCACCAATTGCCACACGATCATGAGGGCGGTGTCGCGCAAACATCAACTGAAGAAAAAGATCGAGGCCGAGGTTTGTTATCAGTGCCACAAGCTCAGGCGGGCGCAGATGCAGTACTCGTCCCACATGCCGATTAGGGAAAACAAGATCACTTGCACGAACTGCCATAACCCCCACGGCACCGCGACTGAAAGCCTGCTCCGCCAAGCCTCGGTCAACGAGAATTGCTACACGTGTCACGCCGAGAAGCGCGGACCGTTCCTGTGGGAGCACGCCCCTGTGCGTGAGAGTTGCGTGAATTGCCATAAGCCTCACGGTTCGAATTATGAGTACCTGCTGCAGGTGGCGCGGCCGCGGTTGTGTCACGAATGCCACTCGATGGCTCATAGTACGGGTCTCACCGGCGGATTCGGTGTTCCGAACGTCCCGTATACAACGGGGCGAGCCTGCGGCAACTGTCACAGCAACATCCACGGCTCGAATCATCCGAACGGAATGTTCTTCCTGCGCTAAGGGCGGGTGCTGGGGAGCCGAGATGGCGTACTGAAAGAATAATAGGGTAGGGGCAGACAATGAATGGGCGTGCTGGATTATTCGCAACGTGCGCTGCCTTGGTCATCGGCGCTGGACTTGCGTCACCGGCGTTCGCTGGCGAAAAGCCGTCGCCGATGGCGGCAGCCGAACCAATATGGACGTACGACGGCTTCGCCGAAATCGGCGGTCGCTTTGACCTGAACCACCCGGATAAGACGACGCTCGGAAAGTTCTACGAGTATCGTGATCTGCGGCCCGGCGTGTTCGGCAATTTCTTGTTTGGTGCGCATAGGACCGGTGTCTATCCCTTCGATTTCGTGGCTTGGGGCAAGAATGTCGGCTGGGATGATCAGGCTTTTGGCCTCGATCTTGCGCAACCGGGCGCGTACTACCTGACCTTCGGCTGGGACGAAACCCCGCACGTCTTTGCGAAAAACGCCAAGACGACGTATTCACCGATTGGTGGTGGCAATGTCCTGTCTACGCCGACCTATCCGACCGCGGCCGGGGTCCCAACGGCGGCAACGGCACCCTTCGTTAGCGCCAACAGCACCCTGTTTGACCTTAAGTACCGTCGCGACACGGCGAGCGCGGCGGCGCGCTGGACTCCGAACGATAATTGGGATTTCAACATCGACTACTCGCATATGCACCGCGACGGCACCCAGGGCTTAAGTGCACTGGCGTGGTCTCTCCCTCCCGGTCGGGGCGGAGCAAACACGCGATCCCCTACCGAGCTTCCCAAGCCGGTCGACGACGTGACCCAGAACGGCAATATCAAAGGTGAATATGCCGGCACTACGCCCTGGGGCAAGCCGTTCAACGTCTCGCTCGGTTATGGCTTCTCCGTGTACCAGGACAGCTTCGATTCTCTGACATTCCAGAGCCCGTGGGTTACGGCTAACACCGCAACGCTTCCGCTCTGGAATCGTTATGCGTTGTGGCCGGACAATCAGGCGCAAACCCTGAATCTGTCCGGTGGCGTCGGCCTGCCGTTCAACAGCCGCTATATGGGCACGGTCCAATACTCGATCATGACCCAGGACGATTCGTTCCTACCGTCAACGATTAACCCGGCCGTGCCACTCGCGACGCTCACGCGGGGCAGCCTCGACGGTGACGCGCGCACGACACTGTCCAATAACGTGCTGCATACGGACATCACGCCGACTCTGAAATCGACGCTGCGCTACCGTTACTACGACTACCATAGCAATCAGATGCCCATTACTATTACAGGGCTGTTTGCGAATCCCGATACGAGCGCGAGTGCTGAGGCGCCGCTCACTGCGATACCTCTCAACTTTACCAAGCAGAACGCCGGCGCCGATCTGGCTTGGCAGGCGTTGCCATGGCTGACCGTGGGTTCCGGTTATGCCTGGGAGCGTTGGGATCGCGGCGCCGACTACTCGGATGTCAACGTCACCAACGAGAATACCGTGAAGGCCTTCGCCACTGCCAATTGGGACTGGTCAACTTTGCGGACAAGTTTGCAGTATGGTGAGCGGCGGTATGACGGAACTTACTATTGGAATTCAGTGACCGATTCGAGCCACACGGCGAACAATAACTCCGCGTTCCGGGTGAAGGAATATTCAGACCGGAATCGCTTCAAGGGCATGGCTGCCTGGGCAATCCAAGTGACCAACAATATCGAGGTTACACCAAACGGTGGCATCCGGTACGACGACTACGGGATTATCCCCTTTAGTACGCTGGGTCCCGGTGCTGGCGAAATCGGTCTAAAACAGGACCATTCGTGGAACGCCGGCGCCGACATTGCGTGGAACATGAATCATAGCGTCGCATTCTACGTGTCCTACACCCACGAAGACGGGTATCTGCAAATCTACGAAAACGGCGCCACGCCGACCCTGAACATGGAAACGCACGACAAGACTGACACCGTCATAGTCGGCAGCAAGTTCACGGTGATTCCCGACAAGCTGTTTGTGAACGTAAACTATACCTATTCCAGGTCCACATCGGCGTGGACTTCAAACTGCACAGCCTACGGTTGCTTAAACACCCCGCAACCGGTGTTCCCGGTTAATGCCAGCACCCTGAATCGTCTCGACGCTCAGGCAAAATATCTGTTCGATGGCACGTCTTTCCCCAACACCGGTACGACGTTCCGACCTTTTATAAAAGCCCGCGTGCTGTGGGAGAGGCTCGACTCTTACGACTGGCAGGCCCCGCGAGTGCAGTCCGGGTTACTCCTCGCCGGAGACCCCACGACGCAGCATTGGACCATCTTCGGCATCGGCCCTGCAAACTACGACATCGTCGTGGGCCAGGTGTCCGCCGGCGTAAAATGGTAAGGCGCCGTAACGCCACATCGTCCATGTTCGGCAATAGGTGATCAGGAGCGGCCCTCGGGTCGCTCCTCTGATTTTTGGGTAACACGCGCTTCTCGTTGCGCCTAAAATGTGCCGATGTTCTTGACTATCGGAAAAGGTGCATGAGCCGTATCAAGCTTTCCCAGGATTCGAAGGCGCTGTATTTTGCGGTGATTTTCCTATCGGCCGGCAGCGGCTGCGCGGCTTTAAGTTACGAAATCGTCTGGTTTCAGATGCTCGAGCTGGTGCTCGGTTCGTCCTCCGTGTCGCTAGGCATCTTGTTGGGCACTTTTATGGGCGGCATGTGTCTCGGCAGCCTGCTTTTGCCCTACGTCGTTACGACTCGTTGGCACCCGTTGCGGGTCTATGCGGCTATCGAAATTGCGATTGGCGGCATCGGCATTGCATTGATGCTCGGCATGTCCGAGATCGGCAGCCTCTATGCCGCAAGTGCCGTGCGGGGGCTCACCGGCATCTTGCAGCGCGGCGGCTATTGTGCCGTGTTGCTGCTGCCACCAACGATACTCATGGGCGCCGCGCTGCCCTGCCTTGCGAGGCTGGTCCGCTCTACGCCTGTCGGCATGGCGCGACTGAGCCGCTTGTACGCCAGCAACATCGTCGGAGCGATATTTGGCTGCGTGTTGGCGGGCTTTTATCTGCTGAGACTATACGACATGCCGACGGCAACTTATTTTGCCGCGTCGGTGAACGGTATCGTCGCATTGGTCAGTGCGACGCTGGCTTTCGCAACGCGATACGTCGCCGCCGGCGGCGATCGCACCGAGAACGGCGACCGAATTGTCAAAACACAGAATTCATATCTATGGCCGGTGTACCTGACGATCGCCCTCTCCGGAATGACGGCGCTCGGCGCCGAAGTGGTGTGGACGCGGCTGCTATCCCTGCTGTTCGGTCCGTCGGTCTATACATTTTCAATTATTCTGGCCGTATTTCTTTTAGGGTTGGGCCTCGGCAGCGCCGCCGCCTCCCGGCGCGCGCGGCGCATCAAGGACGCGACCGCGGCGCTCGGCGCCTGTCAGTTCCTCCTTGTTGTTGCGATTGCGTGGTCTGCTTTCATGATCGCGGCGGTGCTTCCACTTTGGCCGATTGATCGCGCCCTAGCGCCAAGTCCATGGGTCAACTACCAACTCGACGTTCTGCGTTGCGCCTGGGCCGTGCTACCGGCCGCTATTCTATGGGGCGCAAGTTTTCCCTTCGCCCTCGCAGCCGCCTCGTCGGGTCAAGAGGACGCCGGCTGGATCGTCGGCGCGGTCTACGCCAGCAATACGGTCGGAGCAATCGTGGGCGCGCTAAGCGTCAGCATGGTCTTGATTGCATGGCTCGGAACGCAGCAAGTCGAGCGCCTGTTGATCGCCCTTTCCTTTTGCGGCGGGCTATTGATGTTTGCGCCCCTCGTTCGCTCACTGCCGCAGGTCTTCCCGGCAGAAACAAATTCGACAACGAGCAAGGTGGTCGTGGCCGCCAGTGCGCTCGTCGTCGCTTCGCTTTTGATCTATGGCGTCCCACGTACGCCGGCGCAATTAATAGCTTATGGGCGCGATTTTTTGAAGTTCGCTAACATTTCGAAAGTCTTTTTTTTGGGCGAGGGCGTCACCAGCTCGATCGCCGTCACTGAAATTGGTACGAAGGCCCGCCAGTTCCATATTGGCGGTAAAGTGGTAGCCTCGACACTTCCAGCCGATTTGCGTGTGGAGCGAATGCTGGGCCACCTTTCGGCATTGCTGCATCCCCATCCGCGCTCCGTGCTGGTCGTTGGGTTCGGCGCCGGCATCACGGCGGGTTCTTTCCTTCTGTACCCGAGCATTCAACGAATCGTCATCTGCGAAATTGAACCGTTGGTGCCGAAAAATGTGGGACCATACTTCAAACGAGCAAATTATGATGTATTGAATGATCCGCGGGTTGAGATCGTTTACGACGATGCCCGCCATTACATACTTACGACCAAGGAAAAATTCGACATCATCACGTCCGACCCAATTCATCCCTGGGTCAAGGGCGCAGGCAACCTTTACACGCGGGAGTATTTCGAGCTGGCCAAAGAACGCCTCAACCCGGGAGGCGTCATCACACAATGGATTCCGTTGTACGAAAGCGCGCGTGCGACCATAAAGTCTGAACTCGCCACCTTCTTTAGAGTCGTTTCTGGAGGAGTCGCGTGGGCCAATAATCGGCGCGGGAGAACCTATGACCTGGTCGTATCCGGCTATCGGGACCCGACAAAAATCGACCTTGACAGGTTAAACGAACGTTTGCGCCGGCCCGAATATGCGCGCGTCCTCGCGTCGTTACGCGAAGTCAGTTTTTCTTCCGCCATCGACCTGTTTGGAACCTATCTGGCGCAATACGCCGATGTAGCGCCCTGGCTGGCTGATGCCCAAATCAACACCGACAAAAACCTAAGGCTCCAATATCTGGCCGGATTTGAGTACGACTTTTATAAATACATCCCGCTTTCTGAGGAAATACGGAATTTCCGCTGGCTTTCTCCAACTTTGTTTACCGGCTCTGACGAGACTCGGCAGGCTCTGTTCAAAGCGATCAGGACCAGTCGGTGAGCGCCGCGCACAAGCGTGCGTGTCACCCAATTAAAATCCCGGCGCGCCAGCTTCGCCCGGGCCGCCCGCGCCCGAAATGTGGGCCGGCCATCAAGCTGTCCCGTGCGGGCGGCACGTCCGCAGACGCCTATCGTCCTACGGCGGGCTTGTTTGATTTGGGTCAAACGCGCTTGATATGCAACCAATTGTGCATCCGCTTATGAGTACGCACGAATATCTTACGCTGGTCCCCCCGGTGGCGGACGCCAAGCGGGGGGCCGGGCCGCTCCCGCCCGGCGCAAAGCGATTAGGTTGTTGATTTCAATCAATACTTCGGACCAGCTAATCATATAGCAGTCTTGCCGGAGCCCACCGGTTTCGCGACAATGCCCAACACTTGCTGACCCGCCTCGATTTCCCGTCGACCGGGATGTGGCATCCCGCTTCCGGGCACGTTCAAGGGACAATGCATTCGGAGACTGCCACGATGCAAATCGCACTAATGGACTGTAATTCGTGGCGGCGGGGCCCCGGAATGTCATTGGTAGAAAAGACGGCGTATGAGGTGAACGAATCCGCCGCAGGGCAGCCATCGCGCCTTCGATCGGCGCGGTCGAAGATTCCGCAACGTCGTAGTTTCGCGGCTTGGGCTTTGGCCGGCTTCTTGGCTCTCGCCGTGACGGGCCTCTATATTTCGGACGCCTGCGCGCAGACCCAGCCCCCCAGCGCACCATCTGCGGCCGCTCCGGCCTCAACTCTGGCAACACCGACCGAGCCAGCCAAAATGCCGGCGTTGACCAACGATACCTGCCTGGGCTGCCACGGCGTGGAAGGCTTGCTGCCGACCGCCCGGGCCCAGCGGGGTGGCGTGCCGGGGCTCATGACGGACCGCTTTGCGGGCAGCGTGCATGGCAATCTGAAATGCGTCGATTGCCACCAGAATATCACGCAGATTCCACACGCCAAGACCACCGTCCAGGTCGGCTGCGTCGAATGCCATCAAAGTCTGTATGAAAGCGCCAAAGACGAAGGCAAGACCAACACCAAGCAATTTGTCGAACTGGAGAAAGTGGTCACCCAGGTCGAGGAGTACCTAAAGTCGATTCATGCGCGGCCCAGCATGAAGGATCAGTCGCGCACCAACGCCACGTGCTACGCTTGCCACGATGCGCATTACGTTTATCCGGAGGGAACCGCCAATTACAACTGGTGGCGGCTCAACCTGCCCTACACATGCGGCAAGTGCCACACCGAGGAGCTCAAGGTCTATCGTAATTCAGTGCACGGCAAGCAAGTACTGCAGATTGGCAATGCAAATGCGGCGGTCTGCTCGGATTGCCATACCGGAATGAACATCCAAGATCCGTTCAAGCCCGCGACCCAGCTCGCCATCACCAAGAACTGCGGCAAATGCCACCAAGAGGAATGGAAATCTTATCTCGACACCTATCACGGCCAGGTCAATAAGCTAGGCTTTACCTTCACCGCCAAGTGCTTCAATTGCCACGGCAGTCACAACGTCAAGGCCGTGAGGAATCCGGAATCGAGCGTTTTCCCAGCCAATCGATTAAAGACCTGCCAAAACTGCCATCTCGACGCGAAGCCCGGCTTCCTGTCGTTCGAGCCGCACGCCAATACCTATGATTTCGCCCGCTATCCGTACACGTGGCTCGCCTCGAAATTTATGCTTCTGCTGCTCGGCGGCGTGTTCTCGTTCTTCTGGACGCATTCAGCGTTGTGGTATTATCGGGAGTTCAGGGATCACCAGCAGAAAAAGCACCGGCCGCACGTCAATATTTCCGAGCTGCCGCCGCCGGAAAAGCAGGTCTATTACAACCGGTGGCCTCTGGTCTGGCGTACTGCTCACCTGCTGTTTGCAATCTCCGTGATTGTGCTGGTGCTGACCGGCATGACGCTGTTCTATTCCAACTCGTCGTGGGCGCCGGTCGTGAGCGGTGCACTGGGCGGGCCGCGGGTAACCGGCATCATCCACCGTACAGCTGCGGTGGCGTTCATTGGCATCTTCGTCTGGCACTTAGGCTATCTTGCGATTCGCCTAGGGCCAAAATGGCGGACTTTCAAGCTGTTTGGGCCGAACTCGCTGGTTCCGAACCTACAAGATATCTATGACATATTCGCCATGTTCAAATGGTTCTTCGGAATTGCGCCGAAGCCGAATTTCGACCGCTGGAGCTATTGGGAGAAATTCGATTACTGGGCGCCGTTCTGGGGCGTCGCCATTATCGGCGGCAGCGGCGCCATGATTTGGTTCAAGGATATCACTGCCACCTACCTGCCAGGTTGGGTATTCAACGTTGCCTTTATCTTCCACGGTGAAGAGGCTGTATTGGCCGCCGGCTTCTTGTTCACCGTCCACTTTTTTAATAATCATTGGCGGCCTGACAAGTTCCCGCTCGACATTTTGATGTTTACCGGCCGCATGCCGCTGGAGGAGTTCAAACGCGAGCACGCGATTGAATATCAGCGTTTGGTCGACACCAATCAGCTGGATAATTATCTGGTCGATGCGCCGACGCATCCGATGACCGTGGGGTCAAAAATCCTTGGATTTACCCTGATGGCCTGTGGCCTGATCTTGTTGTATATGGTGATCTCAGGTTTCATCGGGCGACTGGCGATATGAACTCGTCGAACTGCCAGAGGGCCCGCAATGTATCTCGTTCACCATCGTATTACGAAGATAGAGGTTCTGATCGGCATCTTTCTGGCAGCGATGCTGGTCGGTTGCTCGGACAACAAGTCGGGCGACAAAGACGCCGCCAATAAACCCTTCGCCGTCGATCTT
>Ga0307434_1001672_pt1 | contig 11612 bp, 16 predicted proteins | sample SalMarWE160220MG_FD_202156 | JGI IMG/M metagenome (GOLD analysis project Ga0307434, IMG submission 202156) | Salt marsh sediment microbial communities from the Plum Island Ecosystem LTER, Massachusetts, United States - WE1603-220 | ecosystem: Environmental > Aquatic > Marine > Intertidal zone >...
GCTAAATCCTGATGCTCCTTCTGGTTGGGTCGGGTAAAGACAAAAACCTTACCATCGGGATATTTATATTTGGCAACCTGGATAACAATATGGGCAGAGGCTCCAAAGCCATAAAGCCCAAGTACTCTGCCGTCTTCCATCCCTGAGAGTCTTAAGGCCCGGTAGCCAATTACCCCGGCACATAAAAGCGGGGCGGCCTTCACATCGGTAAAACTTTCGGGAATGGGATAGGCAAAATCTTCTGATACTACGGTATGTTGGGCATAGCCGCCATGGGCATCCTTCCCTGTCCATTTTGCCTTGTCACAGAGGTTTTCCTCGCCTTTGAGACAAAATGAACAACGACCACAAGCCCAATTAATCCAGGCAATTCCCACTCTATCGCCTTTTTTGAATTTTCTTGCCCCCGGCCCCAAGCCTTCCACCCTGCCAACAATTTCATGCCCCAAAATCATGGGAAATCTGGAAGGAGAAACCCTGCCTTCAATTTCGTCAAGCTCGGTGTGGCAGACTCCACAGGCAGAGACCTTGACCAAAATTTGACCTCTCCCGGGAACAGGCTCGGGCAAATCTACCAGCTCCAGAGGTTTTTCTTCGATTGGGGAGATTTTCTTGAGCACCATCGCTTTCATTTTTCCCTTTCCTTCCACTTAGGCAGCCAAACATCAAGCTGCCTTTGTGTTATACCACAGTGCGCACTAAAGCTCCGATACTCCCTTATACCACGAAGATGCTTTCATAAAGATTTTCCGAGATTTCGACAAAGTTATCTCTATAAAGTTTCATCGTTTCGGGGAGATAGTCCAGTATGTCCTGCGCCGTTATCCCGTCCTCACCTTTATCTACAGCAGCCACATCGCCGGAAAATCCATGGATGAACACGCCCATCCTCACCGCGTCCTCAAGAGCTAATCCCAGACCATACATGGCCGCAATAGTTCCCGTCAGGACGTCGCCGCTCCCGGCTGTGGCCATGCCGGAATTGCCGCTTACGTTGATGAAAACAGTCCCATCGGGATAGCCTATGAGGGAATGGGCTCCTTTTAAGATAATTATGGCATTGAGTTCCCTGGCCGTGCGTTGCAAAACATCTACCTTGTTTTTATTTATCTCGCTTATCTCCATTTTGGTAATTCTGGACATCTCGCCCAGATGAGGCGTAAGTATCGTTGGCGCTTTCCTCTTTTTTATTTTTCCTAAGTCTTCAGCAATGGCAGTAATTCCATCGCCATCTATGAGCAGAGTCGTGTTAATGTTGGGGGTTAGCTCCCGCACCAGCTCTTGTGTCTCCCCGGCTAAAGAAAGACCGGGACCCAGGACCACCATATCCACCATTTGGGAAAATTCTAAGAGCCCACCCTTGTCTTCCAGTGCTATACTCCCTGAAGGCGTCTCCTTTTGAGGAAGAAAGACAACCTCACTTCCCTTGCTTGCCAGGAATGGTGAGATGGATTTTGGTGTTGCCAGATAGGAAAGCCCACCCCCAGCTTTAAGGAAAGATAGGGCGGAGAAGTATGGCGCACCAAAATAATTTGAGGAGCCGGCAATAAAGAGAGCCTTTCCATAGCTGCCTTTATGGGTATCTCTGGCTCTTTCCGGAAGCTCTACTGGATTATTGATTGCTACCTTTATGGACTCGGAATTATAGAGAGCAGGTGGGAAAGATATGTGCGAAACATACAACTTTCCGCAGTGCTCATACCCGGGATAAAGCATATTCCCCAGCTTAGGAAGCCCGAATGTCACAGTATAATCTGCCTCTACTGCCACACCCATCACCTCCCCGGTATCGCCATTTATGCCCGAAGGAATATCAACGCTAAACACTGTATTTTGGCTCTCGTTTATCAGTTGAATCACATCTTTGTATATCCCATTGACCTTTCGGACAAGACCTGTGCCAAATATGGCATCCACGATGGCATCACAATCAAGGAGCTCAAGTATTACGGAGTCGATTGAGCTGACCCGAGACATCTCTATGGGCATTCCGGATACTATTTCAAAGTTCTTTTTTGCCGCCCCTCTAAATTTGGTTTCATCATCTAGTAGAAAGACTTTTACCTCCCCACCATTAGAATGAATCTTCCTGGCAACAACAAGCCCGTCCCCACCATTGTTACCACCACCACAAAAGACAACGAATTTGTTGTTCTCTATGCCGAATTCCTGCAACATGACGAAGTATACTGCATGCCCGGCGTTCTCCATCAAAAGGTCTTGCGAGATGCCAAATTCTTCCGTAGCACGCCTGTCCAGATCTTTCATTTCATCCACCTTAGCTACTTTCATTTTCACCCCCTTGTCGGCGATTGCCTGCAAGTTCATATTTAACTATGGCCATAGAGTCCTCAACTAGAATGGTACCTCACTCTTGAGAGAAAGCACAAGGGTGACACACAATCCAGCAGATATATCACTATCTCAAACAAGTGACTTTATTCCTTTGAGCCATCCCGACAGTCTGAGACATATGGTATCCTGACGGCCACTGCAGCAGCTCGGTAGAATTCTACAGGCTGAAAACTGGCAGCTGACAATTACCGATAGTATAATACACCTGTTCATAGGTTGGCTAACATGGGAAAGAAAATTCGGATAAGAGCGGGGACGATTGAAGCAGAGGCCGAGCTAAATGATACCAGGACGGCTCAAGCAATCTGGGAAGCGTTGCCTATTAAGGGCCGCGTCAATCTCTGGGGAGACGAAATATATTTCTCGATTCCCCTTAATCTTAAGCTAGAGGCTGGACAAGAACTGGTAAACATTGGAGAGTTGGGCTATTGGCCTGACGGCAACGCATTTTGCATCTTCTTTGGACCCACTCCTGTAAGCCAGGGAGCTGAAATCCGCCCGGCGAGCCCGGTTACTGTGTTCGGGAAGCTTATCGGCGACACCACTGTATTCAAAAAGGTAGCCGGAGGAACGGAAATCACCATCAGGAGCAGGGAATAGTCTCCTGAATATCCTTTAGGAGGTAAGGACGTTGGAAAACAAAGCAGAGACTAAGCAAGTACTGGTCATTTTAGGTAGTCCGCGGAAAAAGGGAAATAGCTCCACCTTAGCAGCCCGGATTTCGCGAGGGGCAAAATCCGCTGGCGCAGAAGTGGAAACTTTATTTCTTCAAGACCTGAAAATTAGTCCCTGCATGGGTTGTGACACTTGCCAAAAGCATGATAGCAAAGGATGTGCGAACAAAGATGACATGCAAGAAATATACCCGAAGTTAATAAAGGCAGACGCCTGGGTCATTGCCAGCCCGGTTTATTGGTTTACAATGTCCGCTCAGACAAAGATATTTATGGATCGCTGTTACGCACTCCCTGCTTATACAAGGAATCCTTTTGCTGGCAAACGGATCGCCATCGCAATGAGTTACGGGGGTGTTGATCCGGTCAAATCCGGGTGTGTGAATGCATTGCGAACATTTCAAGATGCTTTCCGTTACACAAGATCAAAGATCGTTGGTATGGTGTACGGCAGTGCGATGAAGGCCGGTGAAATTGAAAATAATAAAGCATTGATGCGGGAAGCTGAAGAACTGGGGAAACTGCTGGTGAGCCGTTAATTGGACAACAATGTCTAATTTAGGTATGATGCCCCAGAATTTTTGAGGCCGCTGGCGAAATCTTCTGCTTGTTTTAAGTCCTCGGCATTGGGCCTGCCCTTGTTTACTCCACCAACGAGCTTAGTTGCCCTGTATGTATCAAGTCCCCGACAAGAAAATTCACCGATAATATCGAAATCTTTTCGTTGCAGTTTTTCTTTCAGCGGTTTATCGAAATTATGGATAAACTGTATTTTCCTTAGTCCACTTGTCGAAAAAATGAACGCTTTTTTGTTTCTTAGCATGGGTAGCATATCGACAAAATCTAATAGACTTTTATGATGTTTGCCAAAATAAATCCCTGAGCCAAAACCAATTAAGTCATACTGCTCAGGCATACTTGCATCCACTTGCTTCATCTGCAACAAGTCGGCATCAAGAATATTTGCCATTACCTTAGCAACTCGTTCAGTATTGCCATGGTGCACGGAGATATAGATTATTAGAGCTTTCATTATTTGTTGTCTTCCCTATTTCAAGTTTAAGTTTGACGGCAAAAGTTCTCCCGGACTGGAACCAACTAACTATTGCAGACAACCAGTGATGGCGTATTCCCAGGTTTCCAATATAGGCGCGCAACGCAACAGGCTTGTCACATATAAGAGCATTGCAGCTTCCGGTTGGGTTACCGGCTCAAAAGACTTGACACAGCAAGTACAGATGTAATATCCAGCTTAAATCCCGGCCCCATGCTGGTAGACAGGAACGCGCTTCTGATATATTGCCCTTTAGCCCCACTGGGCTTTGCTTTAACAATAGCTTCGATCGCCGCTGCCAGGTTCTCCAAGAGCTTGTCTTTATCAAAACTGATTTTGCCAATAGGCAAATGGATAATAGCTGTTCTGTCTAAACGAAATTCGGCTCTACCTTTACGAGCTTCATTCACAACGCGAGCTAGATCTTGAGGCGGTACTACGGTGCCAGACTTGGGATTAGGCATCAAACCCCGCCGTCCTAAAATTTTACCAAGCTTGGCTACTTTAGGCATCATATCAGGAGTGGCAACAGATACATCGAATTCAAGCCAGCCACCTTCAATTTGTTTAATAAGCTCGTCTGCTCCAGCATAGTCAGCACCTGCTTCCTCCGCCAACTTTACCCCCTCACCTTGGGTAAAGACGAGCACTCGTGTCTTCTTACCCAGTCCATTAGGCAGTAGAATTACACCACGCACCTGTTGGTCAGCACTGCGGGGATCGACTCCCATCTTCAAATGGAGCTCAACGGTCTCATCAAATTTGGCGTAGGAAACCTTCTTAGCTAATTCGACCGCTTCTTCAGGAGAATAGGTCCTTGATTTATCTACAGGTTTACTAGCTTCCTGGTATTTCTTACCATGTTTTTCCACTTACTTATATCCTCAAAATCCTATGAACTTTTAAGAACCTAAATTTATTCTACCTCAACTCCCATGCTCCGAGCCGTGCCAGCAACAATGCTTGCTGCCTTATCAATATCAGTCGTATTGAGGTCCTTCATTTTATTCCGTGCGATCTCATAAACTGTGTCTTTACTTATCTTGCCTACTTTCTCGCTTCCGGTATTACCGCTACCCTTTTCTATTCCCAAAGCGCGCCGTAATAGATCAGAAACAGGCGGCATCTTAGTCACAAAGATAAAGGAGCGATCCTCATATACAGTTATCTCAGCAGGAATGATGAAACCTTCTTGAGAAGCAGTTCGTTCATTATATTCCTTACAAAAAGCCATGATATTAATACCGTGTTGCCCTAAAGCAGGTCCCACAGGTGGTGCCGGAGTAGCTTTACCTGCAGATATCTGCAACTTAATGACCGTTTTAACTTTCTTCGCCATTACTGATTCTCTCTTTCATTGCGTTCTGGGTTCCTACTCAGGTGTTATATCTTTTCTATCCCCAGGAGGTCTAACTCCACAGGCGTTTCCCGGCCGAAGAGCGATAGTAAAACTATTGCCTTACCTTTGTTCAGATTAACTTGCTCTACCTTGCCGATGAAGTCAATAAAAGGCCCACTCGTTACACGTATACTATCTCTTTCCTTAAAAGTCATTTTAACCTCGGTAGGAGCTTCTTCCATGCGTCGCAGTATGGCATCCGCTTCCTGTTCAGGTAAAGGAACAGGTTTGGTACCAGCACTCACAAAGCCAGCGACCCCAGGGGTGTTGCGTACTATATCCCAGCTATGCTCGTCTAAGCTCATATTTACCATGATATAGCCCGGGAAAGCTTTTTTAGTCATCGTATGCCGCTTTCCAGCTTTGATTTCAATCTCTTTAGTTGTGGGTATCACCACATCAAATATCTTATCGCCCACATCCATATATTTGATACGCTGTTCTAAATTCCTCCTGGCCTGCTCCTCATGACCGGAAGAGACGTATAATAAGTACCATTCTCCATCAAGCATTGATTATTAACCACCTAGAAGCAAAAACAAATTTGTAAAGCCCAAATCTAAAGCGCCTAGAATGCCTCCCACAATAGCACACACAATGAGCACTAAAATACTCAACCTCAAAGCTTCCTGCCTTGTCGGCCAGTGCGCTTTTCGCAGTTCAGCTATTACCTCGGGAAAGAAACTGAACCTCGATTTTTTAGCCGGAGCGGACTTAGCACTCGCTTTCTTAGCGTGAGTTGTCATAAGTTACTTTGTTTCTCGATGAACAGTATAGCCACGACAATGAGGACAATACTTATTCAACTCCAGCCGTTGCGGATCATTCTTCTTGTTCTTTGTCGTAGTATATGTTCTCCGCAAACATTGACTGCAAGCTAGGTGGATAATTACGCGTAAATCGCCCTTCTTTTTAGCCACGTCTATTTCAAAATTTACAAAGTGTGTAGGAGTCGATATTTATGCGATAATCTTGCTAATCACGCCAGCACCTACTGTCCTGCCACCCTCCCTGATAGCAAAGCGTAGTCCCTCCTCCATAGCCACGGGGTAAATAGTTTTAATCTTCATATGAGTCAGGCTGTCACCGGGCATAGCCATCTCCACACCCTCAGGAAGACTTATTTCGCCCGTAACATCCAGAGTTCTGATGAAAAACTGGGGTTTATAACCATTGAAGAAAGGTGTGTGTCTGCCGCCTTCCTCCTTGGTCAAAATATATACTTCAACCTCAGCTTCAGTATGAGGCTTGACCGTATTTGGTTTAGCCAGCACCTGCCCTCGCTCTATTTCATCTCGGTCTATGCCCCGCAATAGCACTCCGACAGCATCGCCTGCCTCCGCTTCCTGCATGGTCTTATGGAACATCTCTAAGCTAACCACCACTATCTTCTTCGTCTCTTTTAACCCCACTATCTCTACTTCGTTACCGGCTTTGATCACCCCACGTTCTATTCGGCCTGTGGGCACAGTCCCCCGTCCTTTGATACTGAACACATCTTCTACTGGCATCAGGAAGGGTTTATCCTTTTCTCTCTGTGGTAGCGGAATATAATTATCTATAGCATCCACCAACTTCCATATTGGTCCACACCATTGGCAATCTCTTTTTCCACAGCCACATTCCAGAGACTTAAGAGCACTTACTCGCACAATAGGGATTTCATCACCAGGAAAGTTGTACTTTTTAAGTAAGTCTCTAACCTCCATCTCCACCAAATCTAACAACTCTTGGTCATCTACCAGATCTACCTTATTGAGAGCCACCATTATACGGGGAACTTCCACCTGCCGAGCTAGAAGGATGTGTTCCCTTGTTTGTGGCATAGGACCATCATCGGCAGCGACCACCAAAATAGCTCCATCCATCTGAGCAGCTCCAGTTATCATGTTCTTGATATAGTCAGCATGCCCGGGACAGTCAACATGACAATAATGGCGCGTCTCAGTCTCATACTCGATATGAGAAATAGCAATCGTCAGTCCACGAGCTTTTTCTTCAGGAGCATTATCTATGGAATCAAAGGTCCGAAATTGTGTAGAGCCTGATTTAGACAATACCTGGGTCATTGCTGCAGTTAGTGTGGTTTTCCCATGGTCAACATGTCCTATAGTGCCCACATTGATATGTTGTTTAACACGCTCATAAACTTTCTTAGCCATTTCAACCTCCTTTTATCTCAAAGCCCACAACCAGATTCGAACTGGTGACCCCGTTCTTACCAAGAACGTGCTCTACCTACTGAGCTATGTGGGCAAGTATGCACGAAATTATATTGTAAGTCAATATGGACAAAGAGTCAACTAAATATGCCTGTTCTACTTGAGAACGTGATGTACATGTTTAGTTGGCAAATTAACGGATGGATTTTAAAGGAATGCTTTGGTGAAAGTCAAGAAGGAGGTCTGAAAGATGGGGAGATTAGCTGAAGTTGGTGATGTTGCTGGCGCTGCTCGATACATGGGAGGGTATCTAAATATGCAGTCGTATCGTCTGCGTAAGCATATTATGAGCGCTAATTGGGTGTTCAAAGGCTGGGTATCTTGGTCACGGTGGTTTAAAGAACATTATGGCGTTTATCCTGACCAGATGTACCCGGGTATATTGGTAAAGCTGGCAAGTATGTCGAAGAGAGAGCGTGATGAGATTATTCTGCCCGAGCTGGTGAATAGATATAATTGAGATGAGGCTCTGAAGTTGAAATATAACATGGAATTGACTTCGCATATGATATAATGCTATTGAGGAGTTGAGGATATGGATTTGAAGCTAAAGTGCCAGGAGGCAGCGCCGGTGATTGAGTGCATAAGGAGATTGAAGTGAAAGATTCACTGCCCAATAATAATGAAGGTGAATCCCTTGAAAAGATGCGTCGTGTCTATGAGATTATACGTGCTGAAAGTGTACGGTCTTTTCGCTCTGCTCTAATTTACGGAGTTCTCTTCATTATACTCTGGACTGTTGTTGGGCAGTTAATTCCACCAGGTAATTGGATGGCTGCCTTTAATATTGTAATGCTCCTAATTAGTATCTGGCTAATCAGCCCCATGACCTTCAACTTCTTTAGAATGAGAATGGATTGGAGGTGGCTTGCTATTATCTTAACTGCAATTGTTTGGTTCGCACTGGTGATAGGCACAAGAACTTTCATACTTAGTGTCTTTTATTAAAGAAAGGAGGGGAGAATACCCTGTGGTTTTAGCAAGCGATGATTGGGTTCAGGTGGTCGGAGGTTCAAATCCTCCCACCCCGACTTTGAGGCTAGAGTGCCAGGAGGAAGCCCTGATGATTGAGTGTTTAAGGAGATTGAAGTGAAAGTCGGTATAATAGCAGGCATCGTTGTGATTGTCGCTGCTCTTGTCATTTGGCTTGCCCCTTTGAAGACAGTGGCTTATACAGTCATAGTTGATTACGAGGATACAGAAACTTACTACGAGGATGAGCCATACCAGGTTACAGAAAACTATACTGAAGATGTGCCATTGAACTTTGAGGCAAACAGCTATGTTGAGACAGATGTGATTTACGAACACCACCAAATAATTATAGGTGGTATCGTATTTCAAGATGAGATAGTGCCAGTGTCAATTCAGATTGCGTGTGTTGATGTGAAAAATATAGATGACGTTGCTGGGGATTTCCAAGTTAGCTTTAGTGTTGCAGAGCCGATGTTTGGAGATATTAGTCTTGTTTCAACACTGAATTTAGCCCCGAATCAGGATGGAACAGCTGAATGCCCCGCTGATGAGCTTGGTGTTTGGGCTTACACAGTTACGCCCAGTACAAAGGAAGTAGAGCAGGAAAGAATAGTAACCAGGTATAGACAGGTGGAGAAACAAAGAACAGTAACGAAGCAGCGTCCTGAAACTCGCTACAAGAAAGTAACCTTGCTCAATTATCTGTTATATTATTAAAGGAATGGAGAGATACCATAGTGCCAGCTTTTAGGAACAAATGATGGTGGTTAGGCCCCGCTCTTACCAAGAATGAAGTAAGGTAGGTAACTAGAATGAGAATAGCAGCTGGTATTTTGATGATAATGTATGGTGTGAAAACGATAGGCTTTCTTGTTGGTTCTCTGAGTAATTGGGGTTTTCTTCTTACCTGTCCCCTTTATCTGGTCCCGATCGTCATTATTTCGGCTGTATTTATTATTAATGGTGGGGTCTTTTGCCTTAAGAGGAAATATTGGAAATTATGCTTGGCTTCAAGCCTTTACCTCTTGCTTTATATGATTTCTGATTTGTACCCTATAGTTCCCGTTCCATTTGAGTTCAAGTTTCCTACTTGGTTATATATGACTCTCACCCTACTTTGGGGGATTCTCCCACAAATATTCGTTCTTCTTAGGAGAAGTGAGTGGCAAGAAATTTCGGCTTGACTGGATTTTCCCTACAACTTACCCAGTTCTTGTTAGAACGAGGTTATTGACAAGTATTTTTGTCAAGACATAATAAAGTAAGAAGATACAGTCTTTAGAGTTTCTAGGGTTTAGTCGGAAAGGGGGGGGATATGTGAAAGTTTACATTGATGGTAAAAGTGGCGGAGAAAGATAGATTAGAATAGTAGAAAGATTAAGGAGGAGTAATTCGTAATGAATGTTTTTGGAATTGTTTTGGGTATAGCTTTTGGTGTGATTATTCTAGTTTTGACGATTTATATGGTTAGGCAGCAGACATTTGCCATTATTGAGCGATGGGGAAAGTTTACCAGGGTCGTTGGTCCTGGTATTCATGTTAAAGTTCCTATAATGGATAGAGTGGCTGGTAGAGTTTCTATTAGAGTACAGGAACTAAATGTGAGTATCAAAACCAAAACCAACGATAATGTTTTTGTAGACTTACTTATTGCGGTTCAGTACTTTGTTGATGGGGAGGATAAGGTTTGGGATGCATTTTACAGACTTACGAATCCACAAGCTCAGATGGAATCCTGGATATTTGATAATGTAAGGGCAAAGGTTCCTGGGATGATTTTAGACTCTGTGTTTGAAAATAAGGAAGAGATTGCTAAAGAAATTGAGGAAAGTCTTAGTGCCAGGCTGAGTGAGTATGGATATAAATTGGTTCGTGCTCTTGTTAATGACATCCAGCCAGATAAGGGTGTTGCAGATGCTATGAATGAGATTAATAGGCAACAGCGTTTGAGAGTTGCTGCTGAGCATGAGGGAGAGGCTAAAAAGATTATCGTTATTAAAGAAGCCGAAGCTGATGCTAGGAGCAAGGAGCTGTCTGGTGAAGGTATTGCGAAACAGAGGATAGCTATTGTTGCAGGTCTCAGGGAGTCAGTTAAGGATGCCAGTGATGCACTTGGGGTTAATGCAGAGGGTGTAATGACATTGGTTCTTATGACGCAGTATTATGACATGCTTACTGATGTTGGGAAGAATTCTCGGACTAACACAATAATGCTTCCTCACTCTCCTGGTGCAGTTGGTGAACTTCAAGAACAGATTATAGCATCTATCGAGACTAGTAAGGCTACTGGTGCAGCTGAAGATGGAAAAGTGTAGGAACCAATTACTAGCTAGGGTGTGGGGATAGAATATGGTGCGTCTGATGGCGGTTAGGCCCCGCTCTTACCAGGAGCGAGCATGAAGAACATAAGTGGTTTGGGTTGTATTTATGGGAGAAGGAAGGTCATATTGGAAAAAATCTTATGTGGGTGTATAATAGAAACAGGAAGTATATTATAAACTGTATAGGAGGTAGAAGCTAATGCCCAAGAACCAATTTGCTGGCCCGAATTATATTGAGGAGCCGATAGCAACAGAAGAAGGTAACAAAATAGGAGTTATCCGAATCAAGCCTTCGACTGTTCTGTGGAAATCAAGTGGTGAGCACAAATTCTATTCCATACCTCTTGACACCTTTGTTGGGTGGATAACGGATCCAAAAACAGGTGCTGATCTGGTACGCTACTGAAATGACTTGGTGGTTAGGGGCCGTTCTTACCAAGAACGTGCTCTACCTGCTGAGCTATATGGGTCTCCTGCGCTTTATGGTGGAGGGGGTAGGATTCGAACCTACGCAGCCCTTACGGGCGGCAGATTTACAGTCTGCTCCGATTAACCACTCCGGCACCCCTCCCCGATATAATCTTATCACGAAGTATCTGAAAAACCTAGCCC
>Ga0307434_1001673_pt1 | contig 11611 bp, 8 predicted proteins | sample SalMarWE160220MG_FD_202156 | JGI IMG/M metagenome (GOLD analysis project Ga0307434, IMG submission 202156) | Salt marsh sediment microbial communities from the Plum Island Ecosystem LTER, Massachusetts, United States - WE1603-220 | ecosystem: Environmental > Aquatic > Marine > Intertidal zone >...
AGCTGGCCAATACCTGGTCGAAGGCCGGCGTGATGATTCGCGATACGCTTGATGCCGGCTCGAAGTTCGCCGGGGTTTACATCACTCCAACCAATGCCGACGGCACCGCTACAAACGGATGCAGATTTCAGGCCCGGTCGGATACGGATATGGGCGCTACGAGCGATACTTCGATTGCGACTGCCGAGCAGATGGCAGTCATTGCTCCCTACTGGGTTAAAATAGAGCGTGACATTGCGGGCAACTTCAGGGCATCCTTTTCGGCTGATGGTTCTACCTGGCGCCAGATGTCATGGAATCCGCAGAGCATTTCCATGGGCTCGAATGTCTATATAGGTTTGGCGCTGACCAGCCATGATGCTGCTCTGACATGCGAGGCCGTATTCTCCAACGTTACGACTTCCGGTAATATCAGCGGGCAGTGGGCGCACCAGGATATCGGTATCGTTAGCAATGCCGCTGAGCCGCTGTACGTGGCTGTCTCCAACAGCGCAGGCGTACCTGCGGTGGTGGTCCACGATGATCCGGCCGCGGCGAACATCGTTAACTGGACAGAGTGGATTATCCCGCTCCAGGCTCTTGCTGATAAGGGCATCAACCTGAGCAATGTTGACAGGATCGCAATTGGTCTCGGTACCCAGGGCAACATGACGGTCCCCGGCGGTTCGGGCAAGATGTATATTGACGACGTACGTCTGTATCAGCCGAGAGAGGCTGCTGAGTAGGGGCAACCCTATGTGGTTGCCCAGAGCCCGCCCTGTCGAAGGGGCAGGCACGCGGGCCTGCCCCTACTGAGCTCTGAACTTTGAAAAATTCGGGGCCTATGCCAATAATTTCGGCATAGGCCCCTTTTTTAATTGGTACGGCAGGAAGACAAAGGATTTGGCATAAGTGTGCTTGATTCGGCGGCGCCGAAGGTGTATAGTACGGCGTATGGAAACGAAGGTTGAGATAGTTTATAAGCCGGACCGGTCAACAAAACGCCGCCAGCCGATTTTTATAGCGACGGTGCCTGCAGGATTCCCTTCCCCGGCCGCCGATTACGAAGAGGGCAAGCTCGATTTAAACAGGCATCTTATAAAGAATCCCGCGGCCACGTTCTTTGTCAGGGTTACGGGTGATTCGATGCTCAAGGCTGGAATTCACGGCGGGGACCTGCTGGTCGTCGATCGGAGCATCGAGCCCAGGGATAAGAGCGTTGTTATAGCCGTCGTCAACGGCGAGCTTACCGTCAAGAGAATCCGCATACGCAGGAATAAAGTGACGCTCGTAGCGGAGAACGACGCCTACCGGAGCCAGGAAATCGACGAGAAGATGGAGTTCGAGGTCTGGGGGGTTGTCACTAACGTTATACACGCATTATGAAAGATATATTCGCACTTGTTGATTGTAATAATTTTTACGTTTCCTGCGAGCGGATTTTCGAGCCGTCCCTGGAAGGCAGGCCGGTCGTGGTGCTTTCCAACAATGACGGATGTGTGGTCTCGAGGTCGAACCAGGCCAAGCGGCTCGGCATCGGGATGGGGGTGGCGTTTTTCAAAGTCAAAGACTTGGCCGACAAGCACGGCCTGGTGGCGCTTTCTTCCAACTATACTCTTTACGCTGATATGTCACGCCGGGTGATGGAGACGCTTTGCAATTTTACGCCCGAGATCGAGGTATATTCGATCGACGAGGCGTTTTTGAATCTTTCGGGTTTTGGCGATAATCTGGCGGATTACGGCCGGAGAATAAGGCAGACCGTAAAGCAATGGACCGGCATGCCCGTTTCGGTCGGCATCGCGGAGACAAAAACGCTGGCGAAGATAGCCAACCGGATTGCCAAGAGGTCGCCCGAAGCGGCTGGCGTCTTCGAGCTTACCGGGCAGGCCTGTATCGACGAGGCTCTGGAGCGGACGGATGTAGAGCACATCTGGGGAGTGGGGATAAAAACCTGCATCAAACTGAAAAGGGCCGGGATTAAAACGGCGCTCGCCCTTCGCGGGGTGGATGCCGAGTGGATGAGGCGGCGTTTCGGCGTTACCGGCGTCAGGACGGTTTATGAATTGCGCGGCATGAGTTGCTATGAATTAGAGGATCAGCCGCCGACGAAAAAGGGCATCACCGTCTCGCGAATGTTCGGCAGAAAAGTCGAGACCGTCGAAGAGCTCAAAGAGGCGATAGCAAGTTATGCTACGAGGGCGGGCGAGAAACTCCGGGACGAGGGCCTGGCCGCCGGGGCGATGACCGTCTTTGTGATGACGAGCCGTTTTGTCGAGCCGCGGAAGAGATATTTTAATTCGCGAGGGGTTCATTTCCCGACCGCCACGAATTATACGCCCGAGCTGATAGACTATGCGACCGGGGCGATAGAGCGGCTGTACAAAAAAGGGTTTTTGTACACCAAGGCGGGCCTTATTCTCGGCGATCTTGTGCCGGAAGGCAAAGTGCAGGGCAACTTATTCGACCGGGCCGACAGGCAGAAATCGAGAAGATTGATGCGGGCGATTGACGCCGTCAATCTGAAGCTGCCGGACAGCAGGTTAATATGGGCGGCCGAGGGCATAGACCAATCCTGGCGAACCAAGTTTGCCAAACGCTCGAAAAGATATACCACCCAGTGGGATGAATTACTCGAAGTGGTGTAGCTGGATTGCAAGTAAGGGCATCAGGTATATCGACTCTGCCCGGTATGAAGGACGGCTTTAAGCGATCTGTTCGCGGTTTTCCATCCATTCAGGCAGGGGAGAACCGGTTGCTATACTGTAGACAGTTTCAGGGGCGATGTCTATTTCGTCGTTCCAGGTAAGAACACCCAGCTCACTATTAATTTGAACACTTTTAAAGAACTCCGGATCACGAAGCTTAGAAAATACGCCGCCCTTATCGATAAATGGTTTACAATCAAGGACACCTGATTTCCCGTTATCAAAGGTGAGCTGCAATTTATAACCATCCAGGATTCGCATCTCGGTAACATCGTGGTACATTGATAAATCCTTAATTGAGTGGTTCAATTTTATTTGGAGTTTGTCTTTCCTTGGCAAGATTCCAATTTTGTAGTAATTCGTCTTGATGCAAACTTGCCCATTCAATAACCAAACCAAGGGCACGAGGAGGCAGTTTTCCTTCAAGAATGCTTAAAGTATGGATGTTTATAGAGACCTTAAAGCCGCCATATCGTGCGTGAAAATGTGGTGGATTGTGCTCGTCATAAAACATGGCTATTATAATGCCATAAAAACGAGATATTTCAGGCATACGAGATTCCTTCTAAAAACACAATGTTTAGAGCATTATACCATAATCGGTAATATTTGCCCGGTGAAATTTTCCGTGCATCCAATGATCCAACTAAGCGGCGGCCTTCAGGCCGTCCCACACCAGAGATATGTTCGTCTCTCTTTAGAATGTCTTTAATCTGTATCAGCTAATTCTTTTGCAATCATATCCAATAGCATTGATTCTGGTATAGAATCTAAGGGCATATCAGGGGAACTGATGTATACACGTCTTCCTTCGTTGTTGGGAGTACATTCGATTGTGATCCCCCCAGCTATTTGTCCTCTTTCATTGCTTAGGTTCCAACTAGGAGGCTGTTGATTTAGTGTCCACTCCACTCCGTCCATGCCAATAATAGTTCTCATTTAGTGACTCCTTATACACATGATTTTGTGATTAAGAAGAATAAGTTATTATATGGTTTTATCGCTAATGTTCACTATGATAAACAGGTATTTGTCTGTTGCCAATAGAAATGTAAGAAGTTATGTTTTGTTAGAGTGCCCAAATGGATCCCCGCCTTCGCGGGAATGACAATGTTCACGGGGATGATATATGCCGGGTAAGGTGTACGTAGGAATAGCAGGCTGGTCGTATCCGGACTGGAAGGGGATTGTTTACGCCGATTCTAAGGTCGACCAACTCGAATACGTAAGCAGGTTTGTTGATTGCATCGAGATTAACAGCACTTTTTACCGGCCGCCGTTTGAAAAGACCACGAAGTCATGGCTTCAGAGGACTTCGGAAAAAAAGGACTTCTTCTTCACGGCAAAACTGCATCGGGATTTTACGCACAAAGGCAACATTGACGCCGAGATGGTCAGGCATTTTCATAAAGGTTTCGAGCCGTTCTTAGAGGCGGGCAAATTAAAGCAACTGCTGGTTCAATTCCGGTACGATTTTGCGGATTGCCCGGACGGTCGGCGACATTTGAGTTCGATAGTGGAGAACTTCCGCGATGCCTTCGAGCTGGCTGTCGAGGTAAGGCATAAATCATGGCAGGAAAAAGGGACACTGGAATTCCTGCAGGAACTTGGCGTCTCGGTCTGCAACCTTGACTATCCGACTTCGTGGAACTCGTTCAATTTGCAGCACTGCACGGTAGGGCGGTTCGGCTATTTTCGCATGCACGGCAGAAATAGAGCCAAATGGTTCAGCAAGGCCGGCAGGGACCAGACCTATGATTATTATTACAACGGCGAAGAGCTTGCAGGGATATACGACAGGATCGAAAAACTGGCCGAGGCCTTTGAATTCTTGACGGTCATCGCCAATAATCATTATCGAGGCGCCGAGCTTGCAAATGCCATAGAATTGAAGGCTCTGGTAAGCGGTGAAAAGCAGCTTGTTCCCGCCGGTCTTTTAAAAACTTATCCGAATCTGGCATCGATAGCCTTAAAAACAACTAAAAAAATCCGCATGAAAACGCCGATAAATAAGCCCTTAAAATGAATTTAACGCTAAAAATAGGGTTTTTCACTTCTTCATAAGCCACACACATAATCACCCGGATTTTATGCTTGACAAGAGGATAGCTAATCTTGTATAAGTAGAACTATAGGCATTAGTGGATTTCCGGCCTCCCGGCAGGTGGATATTCTACTACTTATTTCAGATTTTGATTTTTCAATTAGCAGCTCATATTTGGCTTATTGAAGGAAGGAGGTGGTGTCAAATCGCGGAAAATATCTTGGTCGAATATGGATAGAATGTAGTTGGCTTATCGAAGGGTATAAGTGCTTTGGTGTGTGGCCAAAGCGAGATTATTTTAACTTTATCGAAGGAGGATTATCATGATTAGAAAATTGTTTTATTTGGTTTCTGTCTTTATGGTTGTGGGCTTGATCGGGCCGGCGGCGGCGCAAGATGTCGATATGGAAATCGGCTTTGGCACCCCCGTGATTGATGGCCAGGTCGATGATATTTGGGCTGATGCATCAGTGGCTTCTTTCGTCCCTCTGGATGATCCGGCCAATGGCTCCGGTACCTGGATGGCATTGTATGATTCTGAGAATCTCTATGTTCTCGTGGACATTACCGACGACAGTCTGCAAAATGATTCGGCCGATTCCTGGCTGGACGACAGTGTGGAGTTATATTTCGACGGTGGTAACACCAAGTTAAACACCGCGCTGGCCGGAGACGACCATCAGTTTTCGTTTGGCTGGACAGCGGACGACATACAGGGAACCAACATTGCTGGATATACCGAAGGTATTGAACAGGCTCAGGCTACCACCGACACCGGATGGCGTATCGAGATAAAGATGCCCTGGCTGTCGATTCAGGGAGCAGCGCCCATGGCTGGTGACTTGATCGGTATTGACTGTTACTACAATGACGACGACGACGGTGGTGATTCGCGTGAAAATAAGATGCTCGGATTTTCCGCCGTAGAAGGCTGGAATGATGCTTCTCAGTGGGGTACGGCCATATTGGGAGCCATTCCCATACATAAGCCGGTTGATCCTGGTGCTGATGGTCTCGTAGTTTACTACGCACTTGAGAACGATGTGAATGATAGTTCCGGCAACGGTCTCGATGGTACTATTGTTGGGGATCCGAATTTTGTCGATGGTTTGGAAGGCATGGCATTGGATTTCAACGGCGATGACTATGTGGACTGCGGCACCAATGATGTACTCAATAACCTTAGCGATGCGATGACTGTCTCGGCCTGGGTTAACATCAGGTCGGTCACCACTGGCTGGATGGGTATTGTGATGAAAGGTGAAACCGCATGGAGACTTGGTGTCAACAACGAGTCCACAGGCATCCACTTTGGATTCACAGGTGGTACCCGGGGCTGGCAGGCGGCAAATTCGGTTACTGAGCTGCCCTTCGATGAATGGCATCATATCGCTGGAACGTATGACAGGAGTGTTGGCGGCACCGTCCATGTCGACGGAATTGCAGAGACAGTAAATCCGGATCCCAATGGAGTTGCTACTAATGAAATGCCTCTCTTCTTAGGCGAGAACCCGGAATCGCTCGGTCGTTTATTTGACGGCATGCTTGATGAGGTTAAGATTTACGACAGGGCTTTGTCTGAAGGTGAGATGCTTTACATTTCCGGTAATAGAAACCTGGCGCTAAACCCGAGTTTCGAAGAGGATGAGGATATCTTAGATGATCCGAACTGGTATTCATGGGGTACCTGGAATCCGGATGAAGGTGCCGGTAGTAACGCCTACATCGTCGATACTGATTCCGTTGATGGCGCAAGAAGTCTTAGGATTGAGCCGGTAGGAGCTGAGAACTGGTATTTCATTGTGATTAGTCTACCTATACCGGTCGATATGGACAAAGTCTACACTACCAGCTTCTATGCCAAAGCGGAAGCACCACGTCCCCTGACGGTACAGATGAAAGCAGAGGATAACTCTATTTCTGAATGGAGTTCAACGACCTTTGAGTTGACGACCGAGTGGGCTGAGTATAGCTTTACTTCGGAAGTCTTGATCGATACTATAAAACTTGAGTTGTTGTGTGCCGGCTCTGAAGTTCCATTCTTGTTGGATTCTGTTACTGTCTTTATGTCGGGTAATGCCCCGCCCCCGGATGTCCCGGATGTCCCGGATGTCCCGCTAGTCCCAGGCGAAAATATACTGGTTAACGGCGGCTTTGAAGACGGTGTTATGGAACCGTGGACCACATATGGTAATGTTACCACGGAAGTGGTTACCGAACTGACGGATGCAACTGTTCCCGAAGCTCCGGTTGAGGGAGCCTATTGTCTGCATGTTGTTGTTCCGGAAGCAGGCGCAAATTCATGGGATGCCGGTTTGCAGAGCGCGGGACATGTTTTTGAAGCGGGCAAGCAATACACTATGTCTGCTAATGTCAAGAGCAAGGCTGGTACACTGGATATCCATTTCAAGCCGGAACGTGCAGCAGATCCGTGGGAAGGATATAATGACACGACCTTCACCATGACCGAAGAATGGACGGAATTCAGCGTAGAAACCGGTGTTATTCCTGCAGACGTGGATCCAGCGAGTATAACGTTCCACATAGGTTTTGCAGCAGGTGATTTCTGGGTAGATGACGTAAAATTCTCCGAACTCGTCGAAGAATAGTACTGCCTGAGAAATTGATGCAAGGCTGATTATATTCTCACTTAAGTGGGAATTGAGTTAAGTGTTGTGTTGGTTCGGGGCCTATGCCGGATGATTAAGCATAGGCCCCTTTTAATTGATTACGAAGTGAAATACAGGATTTATCCGCAGGCTAATTGGGGGAAATAAGGGTTTTTACAGTTCTTTTCCACTTTTATGTGGACAGCATACATAATCGCCCGGATTTTCCTCTTGACAATAATCCAACTAATCTGGTATAAGAGAACCGTAAGCATTAGTGGATTTCCGGCCTCCCGGCAGGTGGGAATTCTACGACCTATTTCAGATTTTGATTTTTCAATTAGCAGTTCATATTTGGCTTATTGAAGGAAGGATGTGGTGTCAAATCTCGAAAGTATCTTGGTCAAATATGGATAGACTATATTTGGTTTGTCGAAGCTTAACTGTAAGTGCTTTGGTGTGTGGCCAAAGCGAGATTATTTTAGCTTTTTTAGAAGGAGGACTATTATGTCTAAAAAATTGCTTTATTTGACCATCTTTGCTGTGATGGTCATGGCAGCACCAATACGAGCCGATTTACTCAGCGGCCTGGCGGATGTTGCCGTAGAAGATGGCGCAATCATCAGCCTTAGGTATGCGCTTACCGATTACATTGTTGCTGATGGAGACCTGGTTTTGGGTATAACAACGCGCTGGTATATCCCTGCCGACACGGGTGTTCCAACATTATGGGTTGAAGGAGATCCGGCTCCGGAGGCAACGGTAAGCGGAACATCCAGCCCCAAGGAAGGCGATGTTGGCTCGAACGCCGACAACTTCTTTTTCAGTATCGAGGGGGACGCCGATAACATTTCATCAATCGACGGCATCGACTACCAGGAAACAATCTTTGCGGAACCGAGCAACATTTTCTTCGTGTTCGAGCGGGGCGGCAACGACGCCGGGACGATCCAGGCGATTCTCGAAGACGGCTCGCTGGGAGAGCCAGTTGCGTTTGACAAGGGTACAAACGGTGGACCTTATACCGACACGGGAATCGCCAACGGCAATCAAAACGCCTGGGGTGTGGTCTTTAAAACAGACGTGCCGGCAATTGGTGTGCGGATTGCAGCATCGGGACATGACACACTTAGTATTTCGACCCAGGCCCCACCACCCAAACCGAAAGTTGCCTGGGTTTCCTACCACGCTGCCGACGACGAACCCCATGCTGATGCTGCCGCTGTCGGCTTCACGCAGGCGCCGGATATTGAGTATACCGACCTGCTGACGGCCCAAGGCTACAACGTGGTGCGCGTTCTCACCTCGCAGACTCCCGATGTGGAATACCTCAATACCATGGATCTGGTGATTATTAGTCGTACAGCATCCAGCGGACATTATAGCGGTAGTGGTGCCACCTTGTGGAACATCATCACGGCTCCCATGATAAACCTGAATGGTTATACACTGCGTTCCAGCCGCCTGGGCTTCACTGATGGTACGGATATGCCGGACACCACCGGAGATGTCAGACTGACAGTCACTGACCCGACGCACCCGATCTTTGCGGGAATCGCACTGACCGATGGTACTATGGACAATCTGTATGCCGAAGGCGCGGTCCCGCTTCCTACCGACGGAGTAACTCTGTCGCGGGGCATCTCGATCAATAACAATAACATCGATGATGAAGGGACAGTCCTGGCCACGATTGCAGAAGCGTCAGCGGACACAGGTCCTGTTGGTGGCATGGTTATCGCCGAATTGCCGGCTGGAGCTACAATGGAGAATTCCAGCGGGAGCCCAACGGATGTACTGGGCGGTCCACGTCTGGTCTTCCTGACCGGCAGTCGCGAGCCTGATGGCGTAACGGGTGGACAAGCTGCGGCTTTGTACGACCTGTACCCGGATGGCGAACAGATGTTCCTCAACGCAGTCAAATATATGATACCTGTGGTTCCGGTCGATCCCGGCACCGATGGTCTGGTAGCGTACTACGCGTTAGAGAACGATGCGAATGACAGTTCCGGCAACGGTCTCGATGGAATTATTATTGGCGATCCTAACTTTGTCGAAGGTGCGGTTGGTATGGGCCTGCAACTCGATGGTGTGGATGATTATGTTGACTTAGGCAATGATCCGCTCTTTGATATGACCGAGCAGGTCACGCTTTCACTCTGGGTGAATACGCAGGACATCGGCAACACTGAGAATAACCCCTGGCTGGGCAAAAGCGACACCTCTTATATGATAAAAGGTCATAGAGAGGGTAATCAGATCGAGTTCTTTATCTATGATGGCGGTTGGGTAACGGCTCATGCCGATGTTGGCGCAGAGTTTAATGGTGAATGGCACCATGCAGCAGGAGTCTTTGACGGAGAACAGCTTATAATCTATGTCGATGGTGAAGAAGCTGTTTCTGTGGATTATGAGGGTGTTGGCATCGTGCCCAATACTTACAATGTCGCGATAGGAACAAATACCCAGGCGAACGGTCGTTTCTCTGAAAGTATTTTAGACGAAGCCATGATATACAACAGGGCTTTGTCCGCTGGTGAGATTAGTTACCTTGCCGGCGAACGGGCACCTTATATTTACGACGGCGATGTTCTGGATGATTCGTGGGATCATGACAATAACTCCGATGCATGGGACGGCACGGGTCCGGGAGAAGGCAGTCCCGGCGGTGCTGGATTGCTGGTCGAGGATGACGTAACTTTCCTGCGTGTCCAGGATACGGGCGATCCCAGGGGTGACGGCTTTAGTGATCCGAGTAACCGAAAGGTTTATCTCACCAAACAGATTGATTTTGGTCTGGACGGTTCAAGACTGGAATTCCAGCTCCGCGTGGCTACTACACCTCCGCTGGACAACCAGGCTGGAGGTGAGTCTTGGCCGGAAGGTGGTATTGGCTATTACATTCGAGACGGCGGCAAGGGCATGATCAGCATTGCCGAAGATGGCGTCGGACAGATTTCGTTCTCCCTGGCCAAGGCCGGAGAGATCGAGGGATTGGAGACCGATGCTCTGGTTATGAACGGCCTGCTTGGTGCCGAGATGTCGGACGACGTGGACACTGGTGATGCTGCTACTCCGAACGCGATTCCGATTGCCGATGCGACCGCATGGAACACTGTTACGGTTGATATCGCTGCCGGTGGTGCTGGCACGCATGTCTTGACTGTTTCCGTTAACGGCGGAGAGCCCGTGGCAGTTGAAGTGACCACAGGTGCCAGTCTGGACGGCGACAATGACTACATTGCCATAGGTTCTTCCGGCACTGGTGGTATTACGGCATTCGATATAGACTATGTTACGATAAGTCAAACGCCTGTCGTTGATGATGCTCCCCCGTTAGTCGGCGATGAGAAAGTTGTGGATGACTTCGAGCAGTATACAGAAGTCTATCCGATATGGAACGTGTGGGCAGACGGTTATTTTGACGATAATAACGGTTCCGTGGTGGGTACTGAATTTGCACCGGGTACTGAGCAGGGGGCGATGCCCCTCTCCTATGATAACACCGGCACCGCAGCGTATTCCGAGGTGACACGGACTTATGACCCGCCTCAGAACTGGAGCCAACTCGGTTTTAATAGTGTTGTCATCTCATTTAAGGGCGTACCCGGGAACACGCTGGGTCAGCTATACATAAGGATCAACGACCAGGACGACGTATGGTACGGGGGTCCCGACGCGGACTTGCAGAACGGGTTTTGGCATACATTTAATGTGGGGTTCGATTTGTCCAGTGTGCAAACCTTGACTATCGGCGTTAAGTCCGGCGGCAAGGGCGTGCTCTACATCGATAATATCGAGCTGGGCAACCTATAGTAGATAGTAACATCCGGTGGAGCCCACGATTGACAATATCGCGGCCCACCTGGAAAGTAGCGGCCTTAATCGGCCGAAAAAAGGTTAACAAAGGCTTGGGCCGGCGGAAGGACCGGTCCAAGCCATTTTTCAGTGTGCCGGGTACAGTGTGGACACTGGTGTTTTCAATGCTGACGTTACTCCTGCCAGTATCACCTTCCACATAGCATTCGCAGCGGGTGATTTCTGGGTAGATGACGTAAAATTCAGCGAACTCGTCGAAGAATAGTACCGCCTGGTAAATTGACGCAAGGCTGATTATATTCTTACTTAAATGGGAATTGAGTTAAGTGTTGAGTTAGTTCGGGGCCTATGCTGGATGATTAAGCATAGGCCCCTTTTAATTGATTACGAAGTGAAATACAGGATTTATCCGCAGGCTAATTGGGGGAAATAAGGGTTTTTACAGTTCTTTT
>Ga0307434_1001674_pt1 | contig 11607 bp, 8 predicted proteins | sample SalMarWE160220MG_FD_202156 | JGI IMG/M metagenome (GOLD analysis project Ga0307434, IMG submission 202156) | Salt marsh sediment microbial communities from the Plum Island Ecosystem LTER, Massachusetts, United States - WE1603-220 | ecosystem: Environmental > Aquatic > Marine > Intertidal zone >...
CGGGTGAACCAGTTGAGCAGTCCGGCCATCGAGCGGCGGCTGGGCGGCGGCGTGATCGAGCCGATCAACGCGCTGGCCCGGGCGGGTATGCCGGAGGCGGCCGAGAGGTTGGATGACTTGTCGCAGGGTGAAACACCGGAGCGGATCCAGGCGGCCCGGGACGCCCAGGACGCTCTCCTGGCCAGCATGAGGGCGATTCTGGACAGTATGCGAAAATGGGAAGGGTTCCAGGAAGCGGTCATCTTGCTGCGAGATGTGCTGAAAATGCAGAGGAAGCTGATCCGGGAGACCGAAAGACGGGTAGAATCAGAGATATTCGGCACGGAACCGGCTCGGGAACCGTCTAAAGAGTAGGACCGGGAAGGGCCAAACCGCTGATGCGCGCAGATAAGAAAAGCTGAGAACTCAGGATGTTTAGCCGCGACCCGAAGGGGAACTGGGGATTCAGGATGTTTAGCCGCGACCCGAAGGGGAGCTGGGGATTCAGGATGTTTAGCCGCGACCCGAAGGGGAGCGCGTTCACCAGGCGACGCCCCAAGTGGGAGCGCGAAGCCGCAAGCGGCTCAGCCGGGAACTTGCACGAAGAACAAGGTTTCACGCGCTGGCAATGCGGACGAACGGATACAGGCGGCGGACGGAGAAACGAGGGATGAGGACCGTGGCACGTTCATCGGCGTTTATCGGTGCCCATCGGCGGTTCAATCTTCCTGCTGCCATCCGCGCTGTGATCCTGGCGTCGGCAATGGTGCTTGCCCCGGCGGTGCGGGCGTGGGCGGCTGAGATCGCGGAGTCCGCTCCTGGTGGGTCGGCGGCGAAGGATCCACTGGCGACGAAGCAGGAGATTGTTCGCGACCGGATGACGCAGCTCGAGGACCGCATGTTCAGGCTTACGGAGAACCTGGCCCCTTCGCACCCGGAGCAGGCCGAGCGCCTCGCCGGCGCACTGCGGCGGGCACGAGAACTGCTGATTCGCCGGAACATGGACGAGACGATCGCCCTGCTCGACGAGGGCCACCTGACCGAGGCCGCCGATCGGGAACTGGTGATCGTCAAGGGCCTCGAACACCTGCTGAAGCTTCTGCTGGAAGACCCGGATAACACCAGGCAGCGCAAGAAAGAGATTGATCAGCTCAGGGAATTCCGCAACCAGGTCAGGGAACTGCTCGAAGCGGAGCGGGAACTTAAGGCGAGAGCCGACGCCGCCGGGCGAGGCGAGCGGTTGTCGGCGGCCGTCCAAGCGGCTATCGCCCGGCTCGAAGCCCTGATCGAGCGCGAGCGGGAGGAGATCGACAAGACCTCGGCTGCAACCCAAAGGAATGACAAGGCAGCGGTCCGCAATCTGGGCATCTCGCAGAAGCAGGTCCGCCTGGAGACCGAATCGCTCGCTGGGGAACTGAGCAGAACCGCCAGCCCACCGACGCCGAACCGCGAACCGCCGGACGGCAACGGCCAGGGCGAGCCAGAGCCGACCGAAGCGAAGGTCGAGGACGATATTCGCAAGGCCGGGGATGAGGTCAACGCCTCGGCCGGGCAGATGCGGGCGGCGGAAAACGAACTGGCCCAGGCCGACGCCGCCAACGCCCTGCCCATGCAGAAGAAGGCACGCGAGTCGTTGCAACGGGCCCTGAAGCAGTTGAAGCGGCAGCAAGATGCGCTCGGCAAGCTGCTCGACCACGCCAGCGCGGCCAGACAGCAGCGCGCACTCGAGCAACGCACCGGCCAACTCGCCAACCGGATGCAGGGCAAGTCGTCGGGCGGCGATTCGCCAGGCGGCAAACCGCAGAGCGGCAAGCCAGGCGACACTCAACCAGGTGGCGACAGGCAACCAGGCGGTGAATCGCAGCAACCGCCGGCACCGGGCACGCAGAACGTCCGGCAAGCCGGTGAGCACATGGGCCAGGCCGCCGACGATCTTGACCAGAACAGGCCTGCCGAGGCCAGCAAGGACGAAGAGAAGGCCGTTGACGAACTCGAAAACGCGCTCGACGAGTTGGAACGGACTCTCGACCAGTTACGGCAGGAGCAGCAGGAGGAGATCCTTCGCGGGCTGGAGGCGAGATTCCGCTCGATGCTGGCCCGGCAACTGGCCGTCAACGAGGGCACGGAAGAACTCGACCGGAAGGGCAAGGCATCCTGGACGCACAGCGACGAATTGACACTGGCCGGCTTAGCCCAGGACGAGCAGAGTCTGGCGGGCGAGGCCGGCCAAGCCCTGCACATCCTCAAGGAGGAGGGCACCACTATCGTGTTCCCGCGGATCGTCGAGCAGCTCCGGGGCGACATGGTTGAGGTGGTCGGCCGCCTGGGTGACGGACAGACCGGAGCCGAGACCCAACGCATCGAAGCGATTATCGTCGAGACGCTCGAGGAACTCATCGAAGCGGTCAAGCAACTCCGCGAGGAGCTCGAAGGGGGCGGCGGTGCCGGCGGCGGGGGCTCGAATCCGCCCCTGCTGCCCACCTCGGCGGAGCTGAAGCTGCTGCGCTCCTGCCAGGAGCGGGTGAATCGCCAAACGGTCGAGTCTTATGAGTCCCATCTCAAGACCGGCGAGTGGACGCCGGAGCTGCAGGGCCAACTGCAGCGGACCGCCGAGCGGCAACGGGAACTGGCAGAGATGGCACGGAAAATGAACGAGCGGGTCACCGGGCAGTAAGAGAACGATGAATGATGAATGGTGAACGATGAACGATGAATGATGAATGATGAATGATGAACGATGACAGCGCGAGAGGGCCGGCGCTAGACCGTTTAGCCGCGACCCGAAGGGAAGCGCGTTTTGGGAGATCGTGTCATGACGAGATACGCGCTGACATTCCTAACCATGATGTGCCTGGCGGGTTGGGCAGTTGCGAAACCGCCGCCCGCGGCGCCGGCGACGCAACCGGCGGTCGGCGAGCTTTGCCCGATCCTCTCGCTGCGGGCCAGACGTGAGGCGGCCCGGGCGCTCATCGACCGGTTCGTCGCGCATACCAGCGCGTCCGGCACGGTTGACGCGACGGCCAAGCGGGCCGTCGCCGACGCCTGGAAGAAACATCGCAACGATGCCGAACCTGAAGGGTTCCTGATCGCGGGCGTGGCCATTATCTGCGAACCGTTCAAAGTCGCCTTTGCCGCACTGGATGAGGAAGACTATGCCAGCACCGACAAGTCGCTGCGCTCACTGGTCGATGGGAAGGACCCGTATGTGTCGCTTCATGCGGCCGCTTTGCTGGCCAGGTCGCTGGTCGAACAGGATCAGCTCGAGGCGGCAGAAGAAGTGCTGACCCCGCTGGCGGGGAAGGAAAAGGAGCTCACGGACAAGAGTTTCCTGGAAACGGAGGTGGACTTCCTGCTCGGCTACTGCCAGTTGTCGAACCTTCATTACGACAAGGCCCTGGCCACGCTGGAGGCGTTCGAGCGGCAGCACCCGGGCGCCCCGGATCGGTTTCGGCTGCCCGCTCGCCAGATGCTGCAGGAGCTCCTTGTCCGTCAGCCCGAGCGCTTGGGCGCGGTGTCGGACCTGATGGCCTATGCGGGCCGGCGGTTGGGACACGGGTGTCCAGCCAGGCCGGTGCAACTCAAGCAGGAGCGGGCGGTCGAGCTGCTGGGCAAACTCATCAAGGAGGCCGAGGAGCAGGAGAAGCAGAGCAGGGGCTGCAAGCATTGCGGCGGCAAGGGTTGCAGGAAGTGTCAGGGTGGTCGTAGCGGGATTCCACGCGGGAACTGGGTGCCGGGCTCACCGGCGGACCGCTCAGTACTTCCTGGCGGCCCCGGTCGGATCGGGGACCTTCATCGCCCGCCGACCGCCCGGCCCGGGGAGGTGTGGGGCCAGATGCGGCCCGAAGAGCGGCAGCGAATCCTCCAGTCATTACGTAAGAATTTCCCCACCCGTTATCGGCAACTCATCGAACAGTACTACAAGCAACTGGCCAAGGAGCGGTGATCGGACCGTGCTCGGTTCCTGCGCGATACCCGTGCTGATCATGGCGTCGATGCCGATGGCGCCAGCGTCGGCGCCCGCGGCGCCTGCGTCGATGCCCGCGGCGCCGGGGCCGGTGCGCGTCCTCACGATCGAAGGCGAGTCGATCGACGCAGCATGGTCGGGTGTGGATGCCGCCGGCGCGATCCTGTTCGAGCGGAACGGCAGGACGATGCGACTGCCTCCCTCGAGACTGATGACGGTATCGTGGGTGGATGCCAGGCCGGTGGACGCGCCGACCACGCTGCCGGCTACAGTCTATCTCGCGGACGGCAGCCGGCTGCACGCCCGCGTTACCGGTGGTGACGCCAGGCACATCGAAATCAAGACCGCCCCGGTCGCCAGGCTGCAGATTCCGCTGGACCGCCTGGCGGCGATTCGATTCTCCCACCGCAGGCACGCCGCTGCCCGGGAGGCGTTCGACAGGGCCCTGGTCAGGCGGGATCCTTCGCAGGATGTACTGCTCGTGGTTCGCGAGGATCGCGTGGGCGTTCTGCGCGGTGTCACCGAATCCCTCTGTCCCGACGGCGGCGCGTTCAAGTGGCGCGGCCGGGGTGTGCCGATCGACCCGGAAAAGACTTACGGCTTGGTACTGGCGGCGGGTGTGCATCGCGAGCCGGTCCCGCGGGCTGTGTGCGAGCTACGCGACGGCTCGGCCTGGGGCGGTCGTATCACCGGGGGCAATGCGGGCGAAATCGAGTTGGAGCTGACCGTTGGCCGAACGATCAAGGTGCGGGTCGCCGAGTTGAGCGAAATCCGATTCCACAGTGACCGGGTCGTCTTTCTGAGCGACCTTCAGCCCGCCGCCTACGAGTTCGAGCCGTTCGCGACGACGCGCTGGCCTTACCGGCGGAACCGCTCGACAGCCAACCGCCCGATGCGCATCGGCAATCAGGTCTTCGATCGCGGCATCGGCATGCACTCGAAGGCGACGCTCACCTACGAGTTGCCGGATCGTTTCACCCATCTGGCGGCGGTGATCGGGATCGACGAGGCAGTTGGTCCGCTGGGCAATGCGGTGTTCCAGGTGATCGCGGACGGGGAGGAGGTCTTCGATAGCGGGCCGGTCACCGGTCGCGACGATGCCAGGGCGATTCTCGTGCCGATCGGCGGGGCCGAGAAGTTGCAGCTTGTCGTGGACTTCGGCGAGGACCTGGACATCGGCGACCAGGCTGACTGGGGCAACGCACGATTGATCAAGCCGCCGCCAGGAAAAGAGAATCTCAAACCACGGATGGACGCCGCTCGTGTCCCATGACCAACCGCACGCTTTCAAACCGCAAAGCTCCGTTTCACCTGGTCGCACTTGCCGTTCTGATTGCAGCCAGCGGCTCCTCAGCGGGCGAAGTCGGCGGCACCGACAGTGCGTTCGAGCGCGTCCGAGCCGACGAGCAGAAGCGGATCGACGTGATGGCCCGGGCGGCACGCTCGGTCGTGTGTATCTTCGACGAGTCTCGCGGCGGTGGCGGCGCGGGGGTGGTGATCACGCCGGACGGACTCGGGCTGACCAACTTCCACGTCCTGGCAGCCATGCTGAAGACGCGGCGTGGGCTCGGTGGGATGTCGGACGGCAAAGCCTACCCGCTCGAAGTGCTGGGCGTCGATCCGACCGGCGACGTGGCGATGTTCCGGCTCACGGGCCAGGACCGTTTCGAGGCGGCCCCGCTCGGCGACTCCGACCAGGTCCGCGCGGGCGACCGCGTGTTCGCGATGGGCAATCCCTTTGCGCTCGCTGAGGACTACACGCCCAGCGCCACGCAGGGAATTGCGAGCGGCGTCCACCGCTACCAGTTCGGCGCCGACCGGCGCAAGTTAGTCTACACCGACTGCATCCAGATCGACGCCTCGATCAACCCCGGCAACTCCGGCGGGCCGCTGTTCGACATGCGGGGGCGCGTGATCGGCATCAATGGCCGGGCTTCGTTCAAGGGCCGCGGCCGGGTCAACGTTGGGCTCGCCTACGCGATCTCGATCAACCAGATCAAACGGTTCATCCCCGGCATGCGGGCCGGCTTGCTGGTCGAGCATGGCTCACTCGGGGCCACGGCGATCGATGTGGGCTACGGCCGGGTCGTGTTCGATGAGATGCTCGAACCGTCGCCCGCCTCAGAGGCGGGCATCGAGGTCGGCGACCGGCTGGTCAGATTCGCGGGCCGACAGATCCACAGCTCCAACCAGTTCGCCAACATCCTCGGCGCCCTGCCCGCGGCCTGGCCGGTGGAGGTCGCGTTCGAGCGCGAGGGTCAGCTCATCTCCCGCACCGTTGAGCTGGAACGGTTACCGGTGAAACTGGACGCGCCCTTTAGTCGCGACGAATCAGTCACCAGTGCCGAGGGACAGCGGGCGGCGGCGGCACAACCGACAACCCGACCCCTTCCCGGGCCCAACGCCCTTGGCCCCGCTATCGCACAAGCGATCCGGCGGACGGTAAAAATCTACGGCGCGGGCATCGGAGGCGAGCGCGGCTACGGCACCGGCGTCATCGCCTCGCCCGACGGGCAGGTTGTCACCGTGCTGTCGCTCCTGCTGGAGGCGGCCAGCCTTCGGGTCGTCACGCACGACGGGCATGTCTACCGGGGCCGGGTCACCTGTCGCGACGAATACCGACAACTGGCGCTGGTCAAGATGGCGCGATTCCCGGAGAACGTCGATACGACCGCTACGGTTCACCAGCAGATGACGCCGATTGAGCTGGAGCCTTACCCGATGGGCGGTTCGGGGACCCTCCGCAGCGGCGACTGGATCCTGGCCGTGGGAAATCCCTTCAAGGTGGCAAACGGTGAGGAACCGCTCTCGGTGATGCAGGGCATTGTCTGCGGCCGAGGCCCCCTCGATGCCGTCCGTGAAACGCAACCGTTCCCCTACCGCGGTGAGGTGATCCTGCTCGATGCGATCACCAGCAACGTCGGCGCGCCGGGCGGGGCGGTGGTGGATCTCGACGGCCGATGGGTCGGGCTCATCGGCAAGGTCGTCAAGTCGCGCCTGACCAACACCTACCTGAACTACGCGTACCCGATCGAGGAGGTCAAGGCGTTCGTGCAGGACGCCCAATCCGGCCCGGGCACCACCACCAGCCGTGCGCCGGTCGCTGATGCCGCACCGGGCTATCATGGCATTCGGCTCTCGAAGATCGGCTACCGCAAGCTACTGCCCTTCGTCACGAGCGTGGCCAGGGGCTCACCCGCCAAAGCCGCCGGAGTGAGGCCGGACGATTTGATCGTCAGCGCCGACGGCGTAGCGATCCCGCGGGCCCGGGCCTTCACCGAGCTGTGCGAACGCCTGCGGGCCGGCGACACGTTGTCGCTGATCGTCAAGCGCGGCGAGCAGTTGGTCCCGATCCGCATAACGCTGACGGAAGTGCCGAAGTGATCTCTGGACTCGTCTGTGTCTGCGCAGCCGCCGGGCTTGCTCAAGTGGTTGGGGCATCCCGGCCCGCGGGCGATGCCGCCGCCCTCTACCGCGGGCAACAAGAGGTGTTCCGCCAGGCGATGGCCAGGGTCGCACCGACGGTCGTGACGATCGAAACCGTTGGGGGTACCCAGCCGCCGGCCGCCGCAATGCCCACCTCGAGACCGGCCGCCCGACCAGCACCCGGTCCCCGATCGATGAGCCCGACCGGTTCGCCATTCATCATCGCTGACGGTCCAACCACGGGACTCGTCTATTCGTCCGATGGGCTGATCCTCACCAGTGCGTTCAACTTCGTGCGCGACCCGCCGGTGATCACGGTGATTCTGTCGGACGGCCGGCGTTTCGTCGGCGAGCTGCTCGCCCGCGACGAGGTCCGCAAGCTGGCGATGCTGAAGATCAACGCCACGGGTCTGCCCACGCCCAGGTGGGTGACCGACCAGGCCGGGCTGCGGGTCGGGCAGTGGGCGCTGGCATTAGGCCGGGGTTTCGGGGCGGTTGTGGCCGACCCCAAGTCCGAGCGACCGGGCCGCGATCCTTCGATCAGCGTCGGGATTATCAGCGGGCTCAACCGCGCGAGCGGCCTGGCGATCCAGACCGACGCCCGGCTCTCGCCCGCGAACTTCGGCGGCCCGCTGATCGACACCCGGGGCCGAGTGCTGGGCCTCTGTGTACCCATGGGCATCGGAACCGGACAGATGGCCGGCGTCGAATGGTACGACTCAGGGGTGGGATTCGCGATTCCTCACCCCCAGATCCGCGAGTCCGCCGATGCCCTGGCCGTCGGGCACAGCGTGCGCCGCGGGCTCCTCGGCATTCGCGTGGACCTCAAAGTGAAAGACGAGGTCCGCGTCTCGGGCATCGCCGATCCCTCACCCGCCCGCCGGGCCGGCATGCGGGTCGGTGACGTTATCATCGCCATCGACGATCAGCCCGTACAAGCCTACCCCGACCTGAAGCGCGTCATGCGGGCCCGGCTCGCCGGCGAGTGGGTCAAGGTGCGCGTCAGGCGGGGCGACGATCAGGTCGAACTGCAACTCGTCCTCGCCGTCCCCGAAGATCTGGGCAGAGCGTCCGGCCAGCAAACCGCTCCCGACAACGAGAAACCCGGCGATACCGATCCCGCCCCCAAGACCCCGGCCGAGAAAACCAGACCTCGCCACAACTGACGACGCGATTCACCACGCAGGCACGGACAAGAAAAACGAACCCATAGAGGAAGGGGGACACGTCGCTCATCCCCGGTTGAGCAGAATGGAGATCGTGAACGTCCCCCCCATGGTGGACGCCGCCGAAATCGAGCCCCCAAGCAGCGCCACCAGCTTCCGGCAAAGCGACAAACCCAGACCGCAATGTTGACCGATCGCACCGCGGGCCACGTCGCCTCGCCAGAACCGATCGAATACTGAACCGGTCTGCTCTTGGGTTATAGCGCTGCCCGTATTGCTGACCCGCAACTGGATCCGACCGTCGTCCGAGAACAACGCGATACTGATCCGCCCCCCGGCGTCGGTGTACGTGACGGCGTTGTCGAGGATGTTGTGGAGCACGACCTCCAGCTTGCTGCGATCGGTGGTGAGACTGCACGCGCGAGCCAACTCCCAATCGATCTGTAGCCGGCGCTCGCGGGCCCGTCGGGCCAACGGCTCCCAGCATGCCTCGAGGAGTTCGCCCAGATCGACCTCCTCTCTTGCCACCTCCAACTGCTGAGCGTCCGCCCGGGCCAGTCCCAACAGGTTGTCCACCATCTGCTGCATCTGCTCGCAGATCGACAGGCATTCGGTCATGCCCTGGCGATAGGCGTCCGGTTCGCGCGGTTTCGCCAAGGCGACCTCCAGTTGGGACCGCAAGCCCGCCAGGGGCGTTCGCATTTCGTGGGCTACGTCCGCCGTGAACGTTTTCTCACGCCTGAAGGCGGCTTCCAGGCGGGCGAGCAGATCGTTGAGGCCCACGACGATCGGCATCAGCTCGCCGAGGGCTCCCGCGGGCTCGATCCGGGCCGCCAGATCGGACTCACCCACGTCGGCAATCTGAGCGGCCAGATGCGCCACCGGCCGCAGACCACGCCCCACCGACCACACCAGGACGGCCACAGAGGCGAGGATGGCCGTTGCACATACGCTGACGAGGAGCAGCCTCAACCGGGAGAGCGTTCTCTCGATCCCGGCGGTCTCGCGCCCGACCACGAGAGTGACTTCTTGCCCCCCCCGGCGGTGGCGAGTACCCCGATCCTCCTGTCGCGGCACGAATGTGATACCGGCGATGCGGCCCGGCCGACCGTCTGGCAGGTTGACCGATTGATACACCGGCGCGTCGATGGGCCCGCTGACGCGATCGAGGTCGCGCCCCCTGAGCGAGGCGGACCGGGCGAAGACCTGATCGTCAGCCAGCCAGAACTCATAGTACTCCGCATGATCCGAGGGCCGGAACTCGGGCAGGCTGTCCTCGTCGATCTCGAGTTCCAATTCGCTGTGCTCCTGCTCCATCAGGGCAGCCAGCGAGCGGGCTTTCGCACCGAGTGAGTCGTCAAACTCAGCCCAGAGCGACGCGTGCACCACTGCGTACAGGACCAGGCTGGAGGCTGACCAGACCAGCGCCGTTCCGATCGTCGTGCCTGACAGTAGCCGGGCCCGAAGCGTGCGCATCAGACGGATTCCCCCAACACGTAGCCCTGACCCCGGCGCGTGTGGATCAGGCGGGGCAGACCGGAGCCTTCGATCTTCTTGCGCAGATACCCGATGTACACGTCAACGACGTTGCTCTCCGCTGACGAGTGAAAGTCGTACAGGTGCTCCCAGACGTCGCTGCGGGAAACGACCTTCCCGGCGCGGAGGGCCAGGAACTCCAGCAGTGCGTACTCGCGTGCGGTCAGGTCGATTTGCTTCCCCGCCCGCCGCACAAGCCGGGCCGCGGTATCGACTTCCAGGTCGCCGACCCGAACCAGCGGGTCCTTGACATCGTACTTCCGGCGCACCAGAGCCCGGACCCGGGCTAGAAGCTCCTCGAAGGCGAAAGGCTTGACCAGATAGTCGTCCGCGCCAAGATTCAGACCCTCAACGCGATCGGCAACCGTATCCCTGGCGGTCAGAATCAGGATTGGGACGGGGTTGCCTGCCTGGCGCAAGCGGCTCAGGATCGTAAGCCCGTCGATCTGAGGCAGCATCAGGTCCAGGATGATGGCGTCGTACTCGTTCGACCGGGCGTACCAGAGCCCTTCGTCGCCGTCGGCGGAAGCGTCCACCGCGAAGCCGGCCTCCCGCAGGCCCTGCGAGACCGCCTTGCGCAAGGGTGCATAGTCCTCAATGATCAACACGCGCATCGCGGCAGTGCCCAAAAGAGCGGCAACCAGAGCCGCCTGCTCATCGGCCCCGGTTGCCGTCATTATAGCACACGCTGAAAACTGGCTATCCTGGTCAATCGTGGTCCTCGTCCTCGTCGTGGTCCTCGTCGTGGTCCTCGTCGTCGTCCTCGTCGTCGTCCCCGTCGTCGTTATCGTGGTGGGAGTGCTTTTTCCCCAAGACCTTTCCCGTCGGCGAGATAAGGACCTCGCGCTCCTTGCCGTCGATCTTGGCTTCGATCTCGTACAGGACGATCATCTTCTTCTCATATTCCAGTTTGGCGCCCGCGGGGAACTTCTCGGCCGCGGTGGCCTTCACCGCGGCAGGGACTTGGTTGGGGTCAACCTCTTCCTCCAACTCAACCAGTTCACCGCTGGCGGTGACCTTCGCCTCGTGCTCTCGCCCGTCGGCCTTCCACTGGGCCTCGTACAACACCACCCCGCGTTCCTTCTCTCGTTCCACCTCGGTAATGGTGGCGCCTCGGGCATGCTTCAACAGGGCCTCCCGGGCCTTGACCGGTACCTGATCCAATGGAATCTTCTCTTCATCGCCATCGTCGTCGTCCTCCTCCTCCACCTCCCTCTTGAGCAGGGCGCCGTCGGGAGCCACTTTGATCTCGATCTCTTTGCCGTCCGCGACCCATTCCGCCTCGTAGGCGGTCTTGCCGTTCTTGGTCTCCCGTTCGATCTCCTTAATGGTTGCGCCACCGGCCTCTTTGAGAATGGTCGCTTTGACGGCGGCCGGTACCTGGTCTATCGAGACCTTCTCCTCATCCTCGTCGCCGTTGGCCAAACCCGTGACTGCGACCCCGACCACCAGGGCCAAGCCCACCAGCGCCAACTGTACCCGTCGCTTCAACATGGCAGAGTTCCTTTCCGGGACATTCCTGATCCGGTCTTCAAG
>Ga0307434_1001675_pt1 | contig 11599 bp, 6 predicted proteins | sample SalMarWE160220MG_FD_202156 | JGI IMG/M metagenome (GOLD analysis project Ga0307434, IMG submission 202156) | Salt marsh sediment microbial communities from the Plum Island Ecosystem LTER, Massachusetts, United States - WE1603-220 | ecosystem: Environmental > Aquatic > Marine > Intertidal zone >...
AACTGATAGGTCGGATCGTCAAGCGGCCGCTCGAACGTGAACAGGAACTCGCGGATACCCCTTTCGCTGCCTCGGATCACCTGGACCTTGAACTCCACGGTCGAGAAGGTCTCTCCGGGCTCAAAGGGCCGGTCGCGCCCCACCGCCTCCAGCATCGACTTGCCGGTCAAACCGGAGAAGTAGCCGTCATCATCGAGCCACACGCGGAGCTGGTTTGCACCGACCCGCTCCACGTGCCCCGGGCGATCCATCGTTAATAGCCCTGGCGAGAACGTCAGGACGTACCCCGTCAGCGGCGATACGCCCGCTGCCTCTTCGATGCCCGGGATGCAATTGAAACCGAGCATCGGCAGATTGACGAAGAACAGCCTGTCCCCGGGTCTCATCGGTCTTCCCAGCTCAACGACCTCTATGACCGGCAACTGGCTGGCGGCACTGAACGCGGCCATGCCCGTGCCATAAGCGGCGCTGGCAGCAGAGAACGCGATGAGATGCAATACCGCCAACACGACGACGCCGGTGCGAACCCGCCTGGCGATCTTTGCCCCCCGGGCGGCCGCCCACTCCACCATCCATCGGGCCACCGCGACCATTACCAGCACCATGCCTGCCGAAGCCAGGTACAGGTGATGCGACGAGGCGAACACCGGCAGCACCGGGCCCAGCGGGACAATCGCCAATAGAAGCCAGAGCCAAAGGACGCGTCGCCGCCGGAACCGCCAGACCAGCGCACCGCCGAGAAGAGTAGTCACCGCGAACGTGCCGTAGAACAGCAGCGGGTGCCCGCGCAGGCCGCGCAAGCCTTCAAAACCCACGATCGGGAAATAGGCGAACAGGCCCAACACGTAATAAACGAACTTATCGACGACGAACCGCGTGAAGCCGGGCGCCCCCGGCGGGTACGCATAAGGGCGTCCCGGCATCGGAAAGCCGCCCAGCGTCACGTGCCGGATCACCACGTAAGCCCCCAGCAGACCGGCGAGCAGGGCGTAAACGCCCCAGCGGCCCTTCGTGCCCTCGGGCCGGACCACCCAATCACCAACCACCAGCAACGGAGCAAGGACAATGCCATTCTCTCGACACCCCAGGGCGGCCACGAAGCACCCCAGGGTACCCAACAGATACCCGGGCCCGCCTTGAGGACCGACCTGGCGATCATCGCGCCATCGCCAGCCCGAATACCTCCCGTAGAGCAGCAACCCGCCCAGAATGAAAGCCGTGGCCATCTGCTCGTTCTGGCAGGCCACCCATCGCCCGGTGAGATAACTGGCCGGATGAACCGCGAACAGCGCCCCCGCCAGACAGGCCCAGCGGACGCCTCCGAGGGCGGCCCGGGCCAGCATCATCACCAGGATCGCCCCCGCCACGGTCCAGCCGAGCGAGAACCCGTGCATCACCGCCGGCCGCCAGCCCCCGATCACGTACTCGAGCCGCATCAGGAAGAACGCCACTGGCCGGAAGAAGTACTGGTCCGCCTCGTCCTGCCACCACATCCGCACCCGCCGGCGATGGCCCCCCAGGTGCGACGCCGCCGCCAGCGACGAAAACGACCAGTCGCCCTCCCGCAGCTCGGCCCGATGGTTGTAGTCGTCCAGCAGAAGACCGCAGGTCACGGACCGACCGTGCACCAACGCTACGACCAGAACGATTAAGCCGGTCGCAATGACGTATTGCTTCATGGCTGACATTGGATCGTGCCCGCGTTCGCGCCGACCGGGGAACGGGCTACCCTACCGGCGTCCGTGCAGCGGGACAAGAAGGCATGATGGCAATGCGACGCACGGCGCCTTACTGATGCGAAGCCGCAAGCAGCCGGGCATATAGATCCCCGGAGCTCCGCCGTGGGCACCCGCGTGCGATTAGCCTATAATCACCGCCCATGGACGAGACCATCGCCATTCTGGATTTCGGCAGTCAATACTCGCAACTCATCGCCCGGCGGGTTCGTGAGAACCGGGTGTTCAGCGTGGTCTGCCCGCCGACGATTTCGCCGGCGGCGCTCCGGAAGATGAACGTGGTCGGCCTGATCTTTTCCGGTGGGCCGGCCAGCGTCTACGAGGCGGATGCACCGACGTGTGATCCGGGCCTTTTCGAGCTCGGCGTACCCGTCCTCGGGATCTGCTACGGAATGCAGATCAGTTGCCGCCTCCTGGGGGCTCAGGTCCAGGCGGCCCCGGCCCGGGAATACGGGCGGACGGCGCTCGAAGTGCTTGACCCGAGCGATTTGTTCGCTCACATCCCGTCCCCCACGAGCGTCTGGATGAGTCACGGTGACAGCGTGCAGACCCTGCCGCCGGATTTCGTGCCCCTGGCCCGAACGCCCAATTGTCCGATTGCCGCGGTGCGGCACCGGGTGCGGCCGGTGTTCGGCCTGCAGTTCCATCCGGAGGTGACCCACACCCCCTGGGGCGGACAGGCATTGCGCAATTTCATCTACGACATCTGCGGGGCCCGCGGCAAGTGGGAAATGGGCAACTTCATTACCGATACGATCCGCTCGATTCGGGAGCGGGTCGGGCCGGGAGATCGTGTCATCTGCGGCCTGTCGGGCGGCGTGGACAGCAGCGTGACGGCGGCCCTGCTCCACGAGGCGATCGGAGATCAACTCGTCTGCATCTTCGTGGACAACGGCCTGCTGCGCAAGAACGAAGCGTCGAGGGTAGAATCGACGTTTCGCGGGCACTTCAAGATCGACCTGCACGTGGCCCGGGCCGCGGATCGCTTCTTAAGCCGGCTCGCCGGCGTAACCGACCCGCAGGAGAAACGCAGGCGGATCGGACACGAGTTCATCGAGGTGTTCAAGGCCGAGGCGAGCACCATCCCCAACGCGCGGTTCCTGGCCCAGGGCACCCTTTACCCGGACGTGGTTGAGTCGGGCCACGGACTGGCGGGCGAGGCCGCCAACATCAAGATGCACCACAACGTCGGCGGGTTGCCGGAGGAACTGGGTTTCGCGTTGGTCGAGCCGCTCCGCGATCTGTTTAAGGACGAGGTCCGCCTGGCGGGCGAGCATCTCGGATTGCCGGAGGAGATCATCTGGCGGCACCCGTTCCCCGGGCCGGGCCTGGCCGTACGCATCCTCGGCGAGGTCACGCCCCGGCGCGTCGCGTTGCTCCAGGACGCCGACGAGATCGTCATCGACGAGATCCGGGCCGCGGGCTGGTACCGAAAGATCGGCCAGGCCTTTGCCGTGCTCCTGCCTATCAGTGCGGTGGGGGTCATGGGCGACGGACGAAGCTACGAGGGCCAGCAGGTCCTCGCCCTGCGATTCGTCGACACGACCGACTTCATGACCGCCGACTGGGTGCACATCGACTACGACGTGCTGGGACGAATCTCCTCGCGGATCATCAACGAGGTAGCCGGCATCAACCGCGTAGTCTACGATGTATCGAGCAAGCCGCCGGGCACGATCGAGTGGGAGTAGCTCGGGCAAGCACGGGCCAGGAACCACGAGCCATGGTCCAGACGGGCGACGCAACGACCGCAACCCCTCAGCAATCACGAGCCGGCCGCCGGGCGATTCTGACCGCCTGCGTCATCGCATCCCTGGCCCCGCTCGTAACTGCCGGTTCCTACCACTACGCCATGCGGGTCGCCGGCGTGGATACCGGGTTCCCGCTCGACGACAGTTGGATTCACACGCAGTACGCTCGCACGCTCGTCGAAGGACGACCTTTCGAGTACGTCCCCGGCGAGCGAAGCATCGGAACAACCTCGGTGCTGTTCGACGTCGTCTGGGCCGCCGCCACGCTCGTCACGGGAGAATACGTTCACACGATCCATATCCTCAACGTCCTGCTGACCGCCGGGGTCGGGGTACTGCTGGTCATGCTGCTGTTGCGCTACCGCGTTCCTCCGCTCACGGCAGGTGTCGGGGCGGGGTTGATCGTGGCCAGCTACCCGTTTCCATGGTCGAGCCTGAGCGGGATGGAAACCGCGCTGGCGACCTGGCTGACCGTCGCGGCGGTGTTGGCTCACGTCTCGTGGGCCTGGGCAAAGGGCTGGCGGCCGCTGGTGGGCCCGGTGCTGATGGCATTGGCGGCCATGACCCGACCCGAGAACCTCATCCTCTTTCCGCTGAGCGAGCTGGACCACCTGCTGATGCGGTGGCTGCATCCCGAGACCGTCCGTCGCGAGAAGGCGGCTTGGCGTCTTGCCCTTCGGGTGGCGGCGTTCGGGCTGACGATGCTGCCCTATTTCGCGCTCAACTACTCCGTGCACGGCACGCTGGTACCGAACACCTACGAGGCGAAGGTGGGTCGCCTGCGTCTGGGAGCCGACATTCAGTCCGAAGGGCTGCAGGCCCTCGGCTTGCGATTCAAGAAGATGCTGGAAGTGCCGGTGGATGCCATCCAATTCATAGCCGACGACGACAACAAGATCCTGATGGTTCTGGCCGGCGTGGGCGTGCTCGCCTGCTTCGTCCCTCGGCTGCGGCGTGGCCCGGGGCTGAAATCGCTGTTTCCGCTGCTGGTTTTCTTCGGCGGGACCGCCGCCGCCGGGGTGGTCACGCTGGGCGTTTTCTTCCCGGGACAGTCTCAACGCTACCTGATCCAGTGGATCCCGCTGGCCCTGGTTTTCGGGGTGGTGGGGATGGACCTGGTGGCCCGGGCGGCCGGCGCGATTGTCCCGAGAGCCGCCCGCCCGGCGTACGCCGCCGCCGTAGCGTTGCTGGCTCTGGCCGACGTCGCCGGGCTCGCGCAGCTCTATCCCGGGCAAGTTGACAACTACATCACGAGTGTCAAGAACATCAACGAGATGCAGGTCGCGATCGGTGAATGGGTCAACGCAAACACGCCCCCTGGTGCCGTCGTCGCCACCAACGATATCGGGGCGATCGCTTTCTTCGGCGACCGTCCCGTCCTCGATACAATCGGCCTGATCGATCCCGAGGTAGTGCGCCGGAAACGCCTGCCCGACCATACCCGGGCGATGCTCGAGTACCTCCGGCAAAAACGCGTCACCCACGCGCTGCTCTTTCCAAGCTGGCACCCGGACCTCATTCTCGATTCCCGCTTCAAACCGGTTCATCGGGTCGTCCTGGACGACAACGTGATCTGCGGTGACGCCAGGATGGTCGTGATGCAAGTGGACTGGCACGGTCAGAGACAGGATCACGAGGCGCCCGCCTGGTGGGAAGAGGAACAAACCAACTGCAGGAGATGGCTCAGGCTCTTGAACTTCTGAGCCACCGTACGCAACTGCGCGTCAGCTACGAGCCGCGGGCTTGTCGTTATCAAGATCGGTCGGCTTGAGTCAGGAACAGGTGTGCCGTTTGGCCGCGCCGCAAATGAGCTGGCAACCGCCTGCAACCATCCCCAGGAACTCCGGAAGATAACGCCGGGGGCTAACCAGCGAGAAGGGCAGCAGCGACAGCGCAACGACCGTGATGCTGTAGGCGATCACGAGCCGGTCGCCCACGCCCGTCAGGCCGTTTCGCATCATGATGCGAACGTAATTACGGACGACCATTCGACCAAAGGTGAACGGATGCGGCCGGCCGGCGGGCTCGTGGTGATGGATGGCCCGGGCGGTGTGCGATCTGGCAATCCATCCGTGCCGGCTGATGCGATAAGCCATGTCGCGGTCCTCTCCCAGCGCGTAACCGGAGAGCACCTCGTCAAAAGGCCTGGTTAGCAGCGCCGATCGTCGAAATGCCATCGTCGCCCCGACGATGTTCCAGGCCGGCGTTGCCCGCCGGGGATTCCGTAGCGGCGGGGGGGATGGCGGCCGGTCGCAGGTTCGCGGCCGCAGGGCCCACCAGCCCGCCAGTTGATACACCCAATCGAAGATCCGGGCTCGAAACGAATGCGGTCCCGGTTCGATCAGCGCACCCTCAGTACCGAGCAAAGTGCCATCCGCATCGGCCGCGTATAGATCGAGAATCTCGCGGCAGAACTCCGGTTCGAGCGTCACGTCGTCGTCGAGGAATTGGACGATCTCACCGCGGGTGTGACGCACCGCCAGGTTCCGCGACTTCGGCAAGCTGGGCTCGGCTTTGCGGAGGTAGACCAGCGGGATGCCGGCCGGTTCGCAGATCGACCTCAGCGTTCCGAGATCCTGTTCGCTCAACTCGCCGTCATCGACGACGATCAGCTCGGCGGGGCGCAAGGTTTGTCCGGCCACGGACCGGACGCAGGCGGCGAGCGCCTGCGGGCGGTCGCGCGTGCACACCACGACGGACAGGCTCGGGCATCGTCCGCCCGGCGACGCGCGGGAATCCGAGTCACCCTGCACGCGGTCCGGCGATGGCGGGGTCGCGCTGTTCATACGTTCCATGGCGATTCACGCGGACCTCGATGATAGCAGGCGACGGATTCCCGCTCGTCCCGCTGCCACCTGCTCGGCAAGCCTCTGCTTCTCTGCGGTGGTGAGGATCACGTTGGTACCCGCCACCAGGAGCAGGGCCGCTCCGACAACGGGGACCATCAGGTATATCGGCAGCGCCAGGGCATACGTCGCACCGAGCAGGATCCAGGAGCCAGCATCAAGCGGGCGTCGCGCCGCGCGGATCAACAACACGCTCACAACCAGGGCCGCGCTGATGCCGAGGACCCCGGCCCAGGCCGCCGCCTGCAAAGCCGCCGCCTGCCCGAGATCGGACTGAACCGTCCAGTGGCCCAAGATCACGTTGCACACCACCCCGGTCAGCCACGGCCAGAACAAATAGCGCGTCTTCTCGATCAGCGTGAAGTGAACCGACAGGAACGAGAGATGCCCGCCCACGAGAAAGAAGATCAGCAAGAGCGGGATGATGCCGGCCCCATCGACGTAGCCGACGGGAAAGACCCGGATCAGCAGGGGACCGGCAACCGCAATACCTGTGCAGGCCACGAGCAGCACCAGCGCGGTCGATTTGAACGCGAGCTGGAGTTGTCGATCCGCCTGGGCCGGCCCGCGCGATTCCCAGGTCTTCGTCACCGATGTCTGCACCACGGTCACAACCGCAACCGCGGCGATCAATACCGCCTGCATGAGCAGCCGGACCCCGCCGAACACCGCCGTCACCTCCCCCTGCTGCCCGCACGTCTTGTGCAGGCACCAGATCGGGTAATACTGCAGCGTTTGCCACAACACCGCCGCCATCGCCGCCCAGACGCTGAACCGCAGCATCTGCCCGGCGAGCGAGGAGTAACCGGGACTCGTCACGCCAGCCACCAGAACCCCGCCCTGATCGCGGGCTCGGCGCACGACGCCCAGCAGCGGCAGCGAAAAGAGCAGAACCGCACCCGCCAGCGCCGCACCGTAACAAACGAGCACCTCACCAGCCGTTCCCCGCCCCCAGCCCGCCACCAGAACCGCCGCAAGGATGAACGCAACGTTGTAGAACAGCTCCATCAGGCTCACCACGCGGAACATCCTCAGGCCCTTGAGGACCGACAACAGCAGGAAGTAAGCGATCAGGGTGAAAGTCGTGCCGGCCGCCAGACGGGTCAGGCTCGCCCACGCGTCGCGGGGCGCCGCCGTGTCCCCGCCTTGTTGGAGGGTGGCGAATAGGAAGGGACCCACGGCCCCGGCCAACAGGCAGACGACCACCGACAGAACCGCTCCCACCGCCAGCACCATGGGCACCACCCGCGCCAGGAATGGCCGCAGCGCGCATCTCGTCTCATATTGAGGAACATAGCGAGCGACCGCCTCGTTGAGACCGGCACTGCAAAACGGCTGGAGGAGACTGACCACCAGCAGGGCGATCTGGAGCAGGCCGAACTCGCTTCTGCTGAGCAGCCACGCCAGGAGCACACCACGCAACAGACCCAGAAGGCGGGCGGCTGCGGTGGTGGGCAGATAGATGCCAAGCGACTCACCGAGGGACTCGGCGCGAAACAGGCGGGGCCGGCGCATGCTGGGGGTCGGGGGTGCCGGCGTCAACTCCCCGGCTCCGGGTGGGCTTCTTCCAGTCGCTCCGGGAGTCCGATCGGCGGCCAGGGGCCCGAGACAGCCCGGGGGCGAACCGGTTGCGGGCGAAGCAGCCAGTCCAGGGCAATCACCAGCCCGCTGACCCCGAAGAACAGGCTGTTGGTGAACGGATGCACACTCGTCTCCCGGAACATCCCATCCACGATGTACACGACAAACAGCACCCAGTAAAGGACCGGCACGTCGCGGGCCACCGGCCCGGGAGCACTTACGGGCAGCCGGCGATAGAGACGGATGCTGATCCGCAGTAACACCACCAGCAGAACGAGATAGAGGGCCAGCCCGACCACGCCTGTCTCCGCCAGCAGACTCAGGAAGTTATTGTGCTCCATCGCCGATGAAGCGAACTGGTAGTACGGGCTGTCCACCTGACGGGCGTATCTCGGGGCCTCGTCCCGGAAGTGGCCGAACCCCACCCCCACCAGCGGGTGCTCCAGGAACATGTCCCAGGTGACCAGCGCCAGCCCGATCCGCACGTAGATCGGTTTCGGGTCGGTCACCCCGCCGCGGGTCCGGTCCTGCGAGGACACGTTCTCCATGTTGACGGTCAGGATCGCAATGGCCGCGGCGGTGAGGGCGCAGATGGCGGCGAGGCGACTCCACCGCCGTCTCGTATACACCAGCCAGACCATCGTGGCCAGAATCAGGGCCAACCACGCGCTGCGAGTCTGCGTCCAGAACACCGCCGGCAAGATGCCCCCGCACAGCAGGTAGATCGGCAGCTTGCTGAGCCCCCGGACCTGCCGGGCCAGCACGAGATTGTTGAAGTAGCAGAACACCAGGGCTACCCCCATGGTCGGACTGACCAGGAAGGGCCCGCGAACCCTGCCCCAATGGATGCCCTTGGTCGCGTCGGTAATGTACTTCGGGAAGACCAGCGACCACAGCTCGAGGTGCTCACACCACGCGGTGAACGTCAGATAGACGCTGATCGCGAAGAAGAACTTCAACAGCCGTAAGACCTGCTGCTCCGTTTGCACCCCGTGCAGGACGAAGAAGAAGATCGCAAAGGCAAACCAGTACCCGCCGATGAGCCGATAGTGCACGGTCGCCACCGCTATCGTCTCGAACCCGGTGATCGCCGCCGACAGGGTGAAGAATCCGAGAAGGGCCGCCATCAGCGGCAGAACCGCGCCCGGGGAGCGCACGTGCGTGCGTCCGATCACCAGTATCATCACCCACAGGACCGCCAACACGACGACCAGGACCCGTGAGATCGTGATGTTGAAGAAGAAGGGTACCGCGACCCGCCAGAACTCCTCGTCAAAGCAGATGACCGCCACAAACCAGATGAGCGTTGCGGTGAGCAGATCGCCCAGGACGGCCCACGCGGCGAGCGCACCGACACCCGCCGCCGCCAGCAGCAGGATCGGCACGTGCTCCACGGGCATGATCACGATCGCCGCCGCCAGCAGGCCGGCGGCCGCCAACACGACCAGGTTCAGCCGTCGCTCCGCGATGATTTCCATCTCTACAACCGGCGGTAGAGAAAGCCGGGGATCGGGAATTCACGCTGATTGAGGACCACGCCGATCACTTTGCCCTGGGCGTGCTCGATCCGTTTCTTCGTTTCCGCGACCGACTCGCGGCGTGTCACGCCGGCTTTGACCACCAGGAGGACTCCGTCCGTAAACCCTACCAGGGCCTGGGCGGTCGCATGACGATTGACCGCGGGGGTGTCGATGATCACGTGATCGTGGTTCTCGGTCAGCGTACGGATCACTTCGCCCACCCGCTCGCTTCTCAGCAGCGGCAGCGAGTTGTGGTCCGCCTGCCCGGCGGGGAGGATGTCCAGCCCCGGGGCGGTGGCCTGGACGATGGCCGATTCCAGGGTCGCCTGTCCGGCGATCACCTCGGCAACCCCGGGCGACGGGGCGAGACCGAGAAGCCCCGCCACCGCCGGCCGCCCGACGTTGAAATCCACCAGGGCGATCCGCAAGCCGTGTTCGGACAGGCTCCCGGTCAGGGCCAGCGCGGCGGCAATCTGGGTCGTCCCTTCGCCCGGTTCAGCCGACGCCACGACGATGGATTTCGGGGCTGTGCGCTCCGGGGACAGAAACAGGCTTCCCCACAACTGGGCGAGCGATTCTGCGGCCCTGGGCTCGATCGAGACGGACGCAGGCTGGTCAACCTCTGCCTGTTTCTCGCGGGCCGAGGCCACCCCGAGGGCAATGTCTTCCCCTTTCTCGTGGATCATGCCAACCTCACGTCAGGAGTCCCTGGCCATGTTTTCCAACCGACCCCACCGCCGGCACCCCGAGGTAACGTTCCGTCTCTTCGATCGAACGCAGCGTGTGATCGAAGTAATCGGCCGCGAACGCGTAGGCCGTTGCCAGCAGCAGCCCCACCAGGGCCGCCAGCAGTGTATACAGCCCCGTGTTCGGGTACGCCGGCCGTCTCACGTCCGGAAGCCTGGCCTGATCGACAATGCTGATGGTGATGGCGCCGGCCTCCTGCTCCTGGAGGTTAAGCGCCGTGGTGAGGTCGCCTGACAGCTTGCCGTATTGTTCCCGGGCCAGGTTCACCTCGTGCTGCAGCTCCTGATAGCGGACGAGCTTGGGCGTGATACTGTCCAGGCGCCTCTGCTCCTCTTCGAGCCGGCGCCCGATTTCCCGCTGCCGGGCCGACAGCGTCGCGTTCTTGATGTCCAGCGCCGTCGCTTCGCCGATCAGTTCCCTGAGAATCTGCCGCCGGGTCCGCGCGATCTCCGTCAACTTGTCACGCACGCTGGGATAATCGGGTTTGTATTCTACCTTCAAGCGGTTCAGGTCGATGAGCAGGGCCACTTCCTTCGACTTGAGCGTGTTGACCACCACGTTGTACTTGAGCGTCTCTTCGGGAATGATCGTGACGATATCAGTGAGAATCGGGTCGTCGTCGGGCAGCCGCGCCTCGTCCAGCCGGGCGAGGTCCGGGACGGTCAGGTTGCCGTCCTCGTCACGCTCCTGCTGGCCGTCCCACAGCCCGCGGGGCAACTGTTCAAGCAGTTGTTGCCGGAGTTGCCGAGCTTCAGCCAGCCCCGCGTCCAGCGAGATCATGTCCTCCTGGAATCGGCGGACGATGATCTGGCGGCCAGCCTCCGTGCCCGAGCGGGTGAGCTGTTCAAGGATTACCAGGTCGGCCGGGGACTCCAACTCGTGTTCGACGAACTCGCGCAGCCGGTCCTCGGCCGGTCCCAGTTGATCCCTCCTGAGGGCCTGGAGTCGGGCCCGCATGAATTCAGCGGCCTCCCGGCTCGATCGGACCTGCACCTCGCGATAACGATCCTTGTAGTTCTCTGCCAGCAGCGCCGCTGCTCGCTTGGCGTTCTTCGGGGGGGCCGGTTGCGTCACCGTCACCGTGAAGATCTCGGTAAGGGCCACCGCCTCGCCGCCGGGCGTCTCCGTTTTCACCCGCCTGGCGAACCGCCGGATCGCATCACGAAACTCGCCCCCCGTCTCCGGGTAGTTCTTACGCTGTTCGATCTCGGCGTCGAGGTCCTCCAGGGAGGCCAGCAGCTTGTCCCAGTTCTCCTGGGAATCGTCGCGTTGCCAGGCCTGGCGGGCGGATCGCCAGTTCCGGGCGGCCGGCGACTCCGGCGAATCCAACACCGCCAGCGTCCGGGCCAGGACCGTCTCCGACTTGATCAGCTCATGCTGGGTCTTGATAAAAACCTCGAGCGAACGATCCGTGGAAA
>Ga0307434_1001677_pt1 | contig 11593 bp, 17 predicted proteins | sample SalMarWE160220MG_FD_202156 | JGI IMG/M metagenome (GOLD analysis project Ga0307434, IMG submission 202156) | Salt marsh sediment microbial communities from the Plum Island Ecosystem LTER, Massachusetts, United States - WE1603-220 | ecosystem: Environmental > Aquatic > Marine > Intertidal zone >...
TTCAGAACTTGGAGCGGGCAAGGATCACTTGTGGCGTTCGTGGTGAGTATGAACCTGCACCGGCGACACTTGACCTACGATCAACGTGTGGGGATTGCATTGAAGCTGGAGCCTGCTTTTGCTGAGGAAGCAAAAAAGAGACAGGCAACAAGTGGGCCAGGCATACATGGAGGAAAACCGCTTTTGCCGAAATCGGCAAAAGCGGTTTTACCGAAATCGGCAAAAGCGAAAGATGCAGCGAAAGAGGCGGCGAAGCAAGCCAGTGTAGGTAGGACTGCTGTCGTTGATATGAAAGCTATTGAAAAGGAACAGCTCAACCTTGCAGATCAGCTTATAGCCGGCAAGACGACAGTTAAAAAAGAACGCAAGAAACACAATCGCAAGAAACGTGTGGAGCGGGTGCTAGAGATAACAGAAGAAAATACCGAGCTTGATACAAGTAAGAGATACTCTGTCATTTATGCCGATCCGCCGTGGCGATATGAGCACTCTAAGACAGACAATCGAAAGGTTGAGAATCATTACCCGACGATGGCGCTTGCCGATATTCAGAGTTTGCCGGTTTCAGAGTTAGCAACACCAGACGCGGTTTTATTCCTGTGGGCAACAAGCCCGAAACTCGCCGAGGCAATGACCGTGATTGAGAAATGGGGATTTACATATCGTACCTGTATGGTGTGGGTCAAAGACAGGATCGGAATGGGATATTATGCAAGGCAGCGACACGAACTCTTGTTGATCGCCGTTAGGGGCAGTCTACCAGTGCCAGAATCAGCGAACCGGCACGATTCTGTAGTGGAATCGCCAAGGCTTAAACATAGCAAAAAGCCGGATGTGTTTTACGAGATTATTGAAGCGATGTACCCAGAGTATGGCAAGATAGAATTATTCAGCAGGAATCGCCGCGAGGGATGGGCAAGGTGGGGCAACCAAACGCTGTGATCCGAGATTTCCAGACTGATCTTGAGCAATCTTGGGTGGATTCAGAGGAACTTGATCTTGACGCGATCTATATTTCGTGCTTACCGAATGTTGTTTCTGTTGAATCGGTAAGAGATGTGGCGTTGCAAAGGCAAGGTGTTGATAAAATCGTTACACTTGGCAATGGTAAGAAATTGTACTTTGATGAAAAAATCCGCCAAGAGGACTATGGTGACATCTGCTTGGAGGAGTACAGCGATTATGATCGCCGCGTGGTGGGCTGGCTTAGCCAGAGCAAGATCACTGATTACATTGTATATGTGATCAAGCCAACCAGAAAAGTGTATTTTTTGCCGTTCTATTTACTACAAAGAGCATGGTTGAAAAACTATCACCAGTGGCTATGGACATACAAGCGTCGGTTTTCGCCGAACAAGAGATATAGGACCTCGTTTATTGCTGTCCCTATTGACGTGCTCTTCAACGCGATATTGGCAATTGAGATGATATGACTGCTGAGACTTGTTCTACTTCCTTTCTTGTCCAATGATGCAAACATTGAGATATGACATCCCTGCGGACTTGGACAAATTTCGAGAGATCATTGGTTGACTTTTCCCCTCTGCCATGATACAATATCACTATGAGCAAGAAGGGTATGATCGAACAAGCGCTAATGGCACACCGAGCAGCCTTGTATACCATGTTCTACAACATGGCCAACGAGGGCCTAACGCTGAGGGAGGCAAGAGCACAGGTCAACATCCCCGTCGAGACACTGCGGACTTTGCGTTCTCGCTTTCCGCAGGAATTGGAACAGATAGCGCAAGAGGCCGCCCACGATGCCATTGAGGTCAGGAGAGAAGAACTGCGCGCCCTCTCCCAGGCCAAGATACAAGCCCAAATAGCCACTGAGCAGCAAATCCTCTCCAGGCGAGAGGAGGTCGTTGCAGCCATTCTGGGCCAGGCCGAGAAAGGAAGCGCCAAGGCCGCTATGCTGGTAACCAGGTGGATACAAAGCGGCTTCACCGCCATTCCCCACGTGGAGGGGATAGCAGAAGAAGAACCAACTCGCCTTACCTTCGATCCGCGCCAAGCCATCCCCGGAACACTCCGCCCAGTCCGCCAGGTCACTGAGTTTGCAGGCGGCACTACAGTCACCATTGAAACGCAAGACGACCTGATAGTTGACGAAGTTCCCTGTGGAACCCCCCTGCCTATATCTTAACCCAAGGTTATCCACAGCTTATCCCAACCCTAGTGTACCACCTAGTGTACTAGGCAGTTTACTAGCAGGTGTACTAGGAAAAAGGGCCATAGAGACACAGGAGAGGGAAGAAAAAGGGCGGGGAAAGGGGGAAAGGGACACGGGAACACAGGAAAAGGAGAAGAAAGGTCGCGGGGAAAGGGAAAAAAGGGAGACTTGGCCTGTGCCCCGCGTCTTTCACTCTCAAATTCCTCCCATTTCCTCTTTTTGACGCCTGTTTCCTCTATTTTGACGCCTGTTTTCACTTCCAAACGTCCCTGTGGTGGTGAAAAAGACCTTATCTAGTAGACTAGACAGTCTTTTTCGCAACGTTGCATCCCATGGGTGCCGGATCGTGCCTAAGCGATCCTGCAAAGTGGACGTTACATATCCAGGGTTGTGTTGCAATTGGCTGAATATGCGCCCACGGGAGAAGGCACGATCCGGCACCGTATGGTACTAGCGCATTCGACTTGCCCAAAGTGAGTCCCGTATGATGCGGAGGGACCTGTTGTCGAGGCCGGCTAGGAACCACGGATCAAGCGGGGGAGGGAAAACGGCCCTGATCTCCCTCAAGAGGGTTTTTCTCTCTACCGTGGCGTCCCACGCCTCTTTTAGCTCTTTTGCTGAAATCATCTTATCTTGTTCCTTTCTAGCTCCACATCTCTTTATTGTGGGCGCGGATTGAGTGGTACCGACTGTCCCCTATGATTATGTGGTCAAGGACGTCGATCCCCATAAGTTGTCCTATCATGACTATCCCTCCGGTCAATTCCAGGTCCTCTTTTGAGGGGTGCGGGTTGCCGCTGGGGTGGTTGTGGTAGATAATCAACGCCGCTGCCTGCATCTTGATGGCGGCGCGAAAGACCTCCCCTGGTCTGATGGTGGACATGTTCAGGCTGCCCTTGTACAGCATGTGGAATCCCATTATTCCACCCCTCGTATCTAGCTCTGCAACCCAAAACTCTTCGTGATCAAGGCACGAAAGGGTGCTCATGGCGATGTCTGCTGCATCGCCTGTCCCACCGATACTGGGGCGTTTTTCCTGCTCCTTTGCCCGCGTGTTCAGGGCCAGGGCCGCTAGGATACGCCTTGCAGCTACGGGACCGATGCCCCTTACTCGCCGTAATTCCTTCTCGGTAGCTTGGGAGATTTTGTTGAGGCTGTCGTAGCTTCCCAGAAGCGCAACGGCAGAGTTCAACGCATCCTTGCCCCCAATGAGAACCGACAGCAATTCCCTTTCAGAGAGGGATGCCGCGCCTACCAGTGCCAATCGGCTGGCGGGCCTCTCCCTCACTGGGAGGGATGTCAACCTTATGTCATACATCCTCGTTTCCTTTCTGTGGAAAAAGTTCTTTCCACACTACGAGTTTGGCCCGGTAACGTACTTTGGCCCGACGTCGCACTCCACGCCCGCAGCGCACTCCGGGGCAGCAACGTACTCCGGGTCAGGACGGTCTTGCCTACGAGAAGCACGGCCTGGCATTCTTGGAACCTCCAAGAAACAGCCATAGCACCCTCCTCTGAGATTCCCCTTAGCCCTTCCCATACGTAGGAAGGTTTATGCTACCACCACGCAAAGGTGGGGAATACGGTAGCGTTGGGGAGCCTACAATGGCGTAGGCTCCCTATTCAATTTACGCCGTAACGAGGCAAACCGTCCAGTTGTGCGAAGACCATCCGCCCGTGGCCTTGATCGTTCGCATCAAGAAAGGCTCCGCGCTGCTCATCGTCGCTGGCGGAATCATTTGGAAGGCTTTGCCATCGGGGGCATGCCACTCGCCGGTTACCGCCTTGGCGCACCATTTGGACAAGAAGGCCCTGATGGGGCCTGCCTGACGCGGGTCGTCTGGCAAGACGGCGCGATCCAGGTGCTCCTTGACGTTTGTCTCACGCATGGGCGTGTCAACGAAGATGACCACAGGCTGCGGGGGCAGCTCGATGATCTTTGTTGAGCTGTGGGAGCGGCAGTTGTGTGCCGACAGCATTACGTCAACCGAGGAACTCTTTCCGCCGCAATTCCACATCTCCCCGTCGGGGAGAGCGTTTACCAGCACGGGGAGGCGGGGATCAGGCCCCATGAAAAGGGGGGCCTCGCTCAACATCTCGTCGGCCTCTAGCGGGCCGGCGGGATCGTACCCTGCGGCGTCCTCGTCGGCTGTGGAAACGGCGACTTCCTCGTCCACGTACCCGATCATCGGGTACAAGTCGGGGGTACCTAACTCATGAACGGCTTTCACCAAGCCCAAAACGTTCTTGGCCTCAATGAGTTGCTCCGAGGCCCCTGGGGCCGTGACGAGCAGTTCAAACTCATTGCCGACGTGATCGATGGCATCGATCCGCCATCCGTTGCTCTGAAGCAGTTCCAGAGCGAAAGTCTGGCCTTTGTAAACCGTATTCTGTGAAGACATGTTACAAACCTCCTTAAGGTTTGGGAAACCCCTTTAGCCTCACCACACGGTGAGTTTATGCTGCCAGCCACGTAAAGGCAGGGGATGAATAGGCAGCGTGTGGGCCAGCACTTTTGCGGGAGCAAGCGTACTCGCGCAGCGGTGCCGGCCGGAAAACCCGTTTCGGCCTTAGTGGCCTCGTCGGTGCGGCAAACGCAGCCGCAGACGGGAACCCCCTCCTGGTGAGCTCAAGGCTCTCCTTTCGGGAGGGGGTGATCTATTCAATTATAGGATGGCACTATTTATTGAGTGACCTCAAAGTCACTCATGTTGTACCAGCGACCAGTGAAGGTCGCAAACTGGGAAAGGCCCTGGGTGCTCCAGTAGCGTCTACCGTACCAAGTGGTTACGATAGATGTGCGGAAACTGCCTATTCGCATGACAGTTCCGTTAAAGACGTACCCGCTGTACGCCCCATCTGTGTCGTACCCCTTGCAAATCCAGGATTTGCAGGTGTACTTGCCAGCGCTGTAGCCAGCCGCCGACGCGGCTTGGCTCACGAGCACGGCGAACAGAACAATGAGCAGAGCGATGGTTGAGAATTTCTTGAAAGACATTGCATAACCCTCCTAGGGTTGAGAGGCATCCTCCATTACCCCATGCTCTTTTCAGGGGCACCTCAAGCGAGGCTGTGAGGCCAACCTGCCCGAAGGCAGGGTTTTGTGGGGTATACGCCATTGTATACCCCTATTCAGTTGTGGGCTACGAGTCAGCACCTCGCCGCCTCAGCCAGCTCCAACTTGAGAAGTGTCTCTTCCATCTTCTCAAGCAATGCCGACCAAAGATTGAAGTGCTGCTCGTCGTTTGCATCGGCAGCCTTGAGGATTTTCTCCTCTAGTCTGCGGATGTTCAATCGCTGCAACGAAACCTCAGTGTACTGCACCATAACAAACCTCCTACCACGCTAACCCTAGCAGAAAGCCAATAAGACAATGAGGGCCAGCAAGGCCCCCATGACGATGACAACGGCCATGCATCCCAGTGCACGGCCACCAGCGCTAGTGCGTGCGCACTCTCTCATAGTATCCTCCTCTGTGGAAACGACCCTTTCCATACCGGGACTTGGGACCCGGCTGCTCCTGTGCACCAGGAGCAGGGCCTTACAGCCGCTATGTGCGGCTGCCCTCGGCAGTATAGCTAGGGCGTGTTGCCTCGCCCAGGCCTTGGGATTGTCCAGTGTTGCGGCGCTGAAGGTAGCACCGCAGCTCTGGCACTGAACAATGGTGGGAACCTTCAGCCCTTGGGGGATGACCCCCTTGAGTACGGGCCGAGGCTCCGAGAACGAATGGCCTCCGCAGTATGGGCATGTTCTCATGACATACCTGGCCTGAGAACCGTAACCAACCGGTTCTTCTTGACTACGAAGGTGACCTCCCCCGTCCCCTCAACGGGGAAGCGATGCTTCCCATCAGGGAGAGAGAGGGACCGCAGGGGCCTACGCAAGGACTGCGGTCGCAAGCCGCAGTCGCGCAGCCTCTGCTCGGCGTGCTTGGTGATAACCACGATAGCCCTCCTTGCGAGTGGATGCGGATAAGACGATGCGGGCGGTGCTGGACTCGAACCAGCCATGGCCATCTCCCTAGGCTACTAGGATACTAACCGCCCATGTCAAGGCATCTTCCATACGGCCGTGCACAGAACCGCAGCGTGCGCTCTCCTGACAGGGGGCAAGAGGGAAGGTTATCTGCCTTCGCTCTTGCAGTATGTCCTGTCTCCGAAACGCAAGCACAAGAGGAGGACAAGTCCTCTTGTGGAGCAATCAATGCCTAAACCAACGCAGCCGAAGCTGCCGCTCAGGGCCTAATGGCTGTTTATACTCGCCCTGACGAGTTGTTGCTAAATCCTTGACATCTAGCACTACTTGTGCTATACTAGATGTAAGGGTTCGAGGGGAGAGCAAGAGACCAACTTCAGGTCGGAGCAGTACAGTTTATCGCCCAAAGGCAACTGCCCAAGAGGAGGTCTCGGCTCTCCCTCTCTGTTGTGGGTATGAGACTGACCCACGGCATCCCCCGAATGGCTGGTAAGCTCAAGGCTTTCCGCTCGGCCTAACGCGCAACAGGGAAACACAAACCCGTTTCGACCCTTTTGGGTCATCATCAGCAAGGATACGCATCCTTGGACAGGTCAGGTCTCCTGGTAAGCTCAAGGCTTTCCAGTCGGGAGACCTGAATTAGATTGTAGAGATGTGGCTACTTGTAGTACTGTGGCCACATCTCTCTTTTGGTAACCTCTAGACGGTAATCAACCGTCAAGAGGGCAAACCAATCCGCTCGGCAATTGTGTCGGGCGGCTCTTGCCTCTTTGACGATCTCAACGACCGTCTTGAGGGCCTCGTTCGTGAGCCGGCTTGCCCTCTTGTACTTCAACATTTTATCCCTCCTTGGGATTGGCGGCTTGGGAGATGGGGAACACCCCCACCCCCTCCCCTGCCTGCATAAAGACAAAAGTGAACCCCTGTTCACTATTTATTGTCTTTACTACTATTATTAAGGCTCCCTCAAGGATTCGTCTTTTTTTCCTCTTGGTGCTTGACAGGCGTTTAACGATATGGTATAATGGGTTTATGACAGACCTGACATGGCGAAAGGCGAAAGTGAAAGGTTCTTCCCCAACGGTTGCTCTTCTCTGTATTAGTGTTGTGTTACTGTTCTTTCTGGTGTACGGTGTGCTGTGGAGATACTGCATACCGGTAGATTTTGTGAACTGCTATTATCCAGCGACGAGAGAGATTTTGGTAGGTGGCAATCCTTATGATGTCCAAGGGGTATTCAATCCTCCTTGGGCGTTTTGGGTTATGGTTCCTCTGGGGTTACTGCCCTTGAGGATAGCACAGACGTTGCATGTTTTACTGGCTTTTGGGGTAGTTGCGTATGTGTGCCATAAGCTAGGGTTGGGTTTAGCAAGTACGGTAGTAGTAATAACCAGTGTATCTATGTTAAACACGTTAGCGAACGGGCAAATAGACTGGCTAGTACTGCTTGGGGCGGTTGTTCCCCCGATGTGGGGAATTCCATTGTTACTCATTAAGCCACAGCTCGGTATAGGGGTTGTGGTTTTTTACGTCATCAGGGCCTACAAAGAAAAGGCATTGGTCAAGACCCTGTGGCCTACGGCGGTGCTTAGCCTTGCAGGGTTGGTGTATGGGCTATGGCCTCTGAGAATGATGAGTGCGGCGGGGGTAACAGATGTTCCCAGTGCATTTCCCTGGATGATAGCGACGGGGATATTTCTTTTATGGGCCATGAAAAAGAAAGAAGATGGGTTACTGGTGGGGCCATTGGTGGGGCCTCACATCAATCCCTCCTCATACATTGGGGGGTGGATCGTACTGGCTAAGGCCAATGTGCTACTGGCGGTGGCGGCATCGGTTGCTACCTGGGTAGCAGTAATTGTGATGGCAGGAGGGTAGTATGCAAGTTGTGGTAGTGCCAAAGAACGCGGGTGCGCCTATGGAGCAGGTGCAGGAATGGATAGCGTTGGGTTGGATATGCTTGCCTGGGGTGACGGTTCAGGGAAAGGCAGCGGGCATTGTTGTACCGGGTGGAAGGCCCTCCGTCCCTGGGTTTGGCGACTATGATGTGTGGGTGAGTCCGCCAGAGCCACTGATCCCGGTAGCGGCGGTGGTAAAGGCCGTCCTTGATCTTGATGCTAACGGCGGCGACCTGATCACTCTGAACAACTTCTGCAAGCAGTTGCTAGGTGCTCCGCTACAGGAGGTAAGGAACGTTGTACGTTCTGCTGACAAAAAGGACTGAGAAAGATGATCCGAAGCTATGGGGGCCTTGGTCAGGAGATGACAGCTTTGCTCAGGGTTTCTACAAAGGGCTCCTGATGAAGAACGGTGGTATGGAATATCATACCGCCCTCATTTACAAGACTGGCCCTTCCTGTGCCGATATGCAAATGCGAGTACACGCCAGGCGGGTAGACGCGAGGAGTTGGCACCGATGAAAATAGCCATCGTGGGGGAAGCGGAGGAGGCACTAAAAGCATTGTCGCCTTTCCACCGGATCAGGCTTGTGCAAGGGGATGTGGTGGATGCGGTGCAAGAGACAGATGTTGTCTTACTCTTTGAGCCTGACCATGCCCAGTTGCTTGCGACGATTGGGCAGATCAAAGAGGGAATAGAGTTAAGAGACAAAGAGCACACCTTGGCCTACCAGATCATCGTATGCTCTGTCGTCCGGTCGGGGACAATGGAGGAACTCAACTCGCTCTTGGAGAGCAAGAATGAATTCAGGCTCTTCTACAACCCTATCGTAGGCGGGCTTCAGTGTTCTCCACCATGCCTGTTGATTGGGACCGATGGCGATGACAACTTCTCTATCATTTGGTCAATATGGAGGGGTGTTTTCGAGGCTTCCCCTCCATTGGTCGTCATGACCTGGGAAGAGGCAGAGGCGACCATTATTCTGCACCAGCTCTTGACGAAGACTACCTCCTCATTCGTGAGAGAGATGTGTGAGAGGACTGGGGTAGACCTTGCTAGGGTTATCCCTATCTTGAATGTACTAGGAGTAAAGTTATGAAAATGCCGGTGTGTCCCTACTGCGGGGAAGAGATGGCCCGTGTCCATTGGCAGTTGCGGGGCGATGGCGGGATCGTCGTCTGGCTATGCGGTTGCAAGTTTGTGCCTGAGATGATTGTCGGTCCTGAGCCGGAGACGGTGCCTGACAACGTAGAAAGTCCGGGGCCGATGCCCTACGATTACAAGGGAAGGCGGTGGTAAGATGAAGTTTGGAAGAAAAGGGAAGCAGGTCCTTGTTGTAGCGTTGGTGGTGGTGGGTGTCTTTTTGACACTTTTGCTGTTGGGGAAGGTTTCGGATCCGCCCATTACGACTATGGTGGAAGAGGTTCCAGAGGCCCTGGGGTATATGCGTTTCATGCTCGGTGGTCGGGTAGAGGGAACCGTATTCATCACACAAGAGTTGCGAGTGGATGAGCGGGTTATAGATAGCCTTGTCTACACGACCCCCATCAGCATTGCTAATGTCAACACCGACACGGTAGGAATGAAAATCTTCATGCCCATGGAGAGCGCGGTAACAGAGCCCACGGAGGTGTGGTTAAAAGCGGAGATTGTGGGCACAAGGATCCTCCATACGCCATACTTCACAGCGGACGGCATTTGGTACACCGACCTTGAAACCCCCTCTACAATCGTTGACGAGGAGGGGTTTTACTTGGTGAAAACGATTGAGGTGTACAAGTACTACTTCCCGTTTGTAGCAAAGCAATGACCTACGGTCGCTGGATTCAACTGCTGGATGTTGATGGCAATCCGCTTGTTTGTCCATACGAGGATTGCCAGCACACCTGGTTTTTGAAAGAGGCTGCTGGTAGATTGCCAGACGGTCAGTTTGTAACTTTTGTTGGGTGTCCTGCGGGGCACGCGAGTTACTATTACAGAAAGGAACCTGAAATGAAAATAGAGTATTTGCAGAACCCCGTTTTTGATGGGGGGTGGCATAACCAAGACGCCATTGGGGAATTATTGATTCCGGACAACTGGACATTTGCCTGGTGGAAGAAAGAGATGGGCCAACCGCCAGACCATGTGGCCCCATTTGAAGACGGTCAACTTCCCCACATCGCCCGCCCGGAGGTCACAAGGCTTTCAGGCAATAGACCAAATGAGGCAAGATTGGTTTACCACAACTTTGCCGTGAAGGGCTTTCGTCGTTGGAATAGCCACGTTGGTGTCCTTTGGCAAAGGGCACTGACTATGCAGGGAGCCCAAGTTGAAGCCTCTATGCTCTGGCAGGCATGGTGTAGCAAGGGCGAGGACAGAAACGTCAGCGAGGGCGAGCTTAATGCCTCTATTGGCATTGGTACTGAGGGCGGAACCAATCCCTGGTCAAATCGCATCATCTGGTCAGACTGGCAGTGGGGCCAGCCCGAATGGAAGGAACTGAGGGTCCAGGCTGTGGCGCAGGAAGCCTATGTCACTGTCTTCCTCAAGTTCTTTGGCAAGTGGGCCTCGGATTCCCACTCGGACTGGTACTTGGGGGAGACGTCTTTGCACCTTGTTGGCGAAGAGCCTGGGCCGGAGCCGGAACCGCCTATCCCATCGCCGGTTGATTGCCTTGCTTGGAAAGCAGCCAAGATGCTGCTTGATGCGCACATCACAGGGCTGGATGCGCAGCTCAACGCGCTCAGGGTGTATCAAGAGCAAATGGACAGTGTGGAATAGCTATGTTTCCACAGAGGAGTTAAGTATGGCATTGATTGCTATGGCGGTATACGACACAACCGAGAACAATCGCTCCTGGATGACTGAGAAAACGTTGACCTCTCTGTCCCAAACCGTGAATTGGAAGCGTCACCGCTTGTTTGTCTCCGACAATGGATCATGTCCAGAGACGCATGCGATCTACCAGAGAATGCAAAAGGTTCTTCCGTTCAGGGTAGTCTACAACGGGAAGAACCTGGGGACTGCCGTAGCCATCAATAAGGCATGGCGGCTACGCAATCCTGAGGAGCATGCAGTCAAGATGGACAACGATGTGGTTTGTCACCAGGCCGACTGGGCCGATTGGATGGAGGATGTTTTTGCCCGAGCTCCTCACATTGGCATCGTTGGCCTGAAGCGCAAAGACCTGGCTGAGTGTCCTTGGGCTACCAGTTCTTGGTACAGGTCAAAGGTCAGGATGTTGCCCCATCAAGCAGGCCAGAGGTGGCTGGTTGTGGAGGAGGTCTTGCATGTGATGGGAACGTGCCAAGCATATTCCAGCAAGTTGCTGGATCAGATCGGGTTCCTTTATCAAATGCAAGACGAAAAGAATCTGTACGGGTTTGATGACAGCTTGGCGTCGCTGCGTTCTCGCTTGGCGGGTTTCAAGAATGTTTTCCTACACGGGTTTGAGATAGACCACATCGACCCCGGTAACAATCCATTCATTACCTGGAAACAGAAGAGTGCTGGCAAGTGGATGCGGAGATACAACGAGGTTGATGTGGTCTATCTCAAACC
>Ga0307434_1001685_pt1 | contig 11545 bp, 11 predicted proteins | sample SalMarWE160220MG_FD_202156 | JGI IMG/M metagenome (GOLD analysis project Ga0307434, IMG submission 202156) | Salt marsh sediment microbial communities from the Plum Island Ecosystem LTER, Massachusetts, United States - WE1603-220 | ecosystem: Environmental > Aquatic > Marine > Intertidal zone >...
ACAAAACCCATCATTGGGCTGGAGGAAAGGTGCATTCAAATTAAGTTATATTTTGTATCTTGTTGATATTACTAGAGTTATTAATTATTCACTTTTTCTCTTGACAGGGGGAATATAGGATGTCCCCTATGATAAAGGTGAGTTGTTCACGTTCCTGGAATATGAAAACGTCAGCCCCTATAACAATCATGCAGAACAACAGATGCGAAAACCGGTACAGACCAGAAAGGTCTGTCAACAGAATCGCTCTGAGCAAGGGGCCAAAACGCACGCTGCCTTAATGAGTCTGTTTCGCTCTGCGGAACTACAAGGAAAAAATCCGGTAGAGAGCGTTCTCTCCTTTGCCAGAGCATCTATCGGAAAAGAGATGGCGCCAGAGCATGAACTGAAACTGGCAGCATAATTTTTCAAAGAGCTAAAGTCTTACAAAATTTTTAAAAATATTTCTTGACTTTTTCGGGATAACTGATAATAATGTTCTTAGTTCATTTGCCATGTGTAAAAGGAGCTCTTTCACCGTCCTTCGGGGCGGTGATTGCATTTATGCCTCTTTTTTCAAATATTTCCTTTCAAGATTTATCCTTCGTGATTTCCCGTCAACATGGAATGCTGTTAATGAACTACCCCGCAGCAGAGCTGCGAGGTATCAAAAGGAATTTTTATTAACCCCGATGCAGAGCATCGAGGAATTCTTTTGATTAAACAATCTCGCCAATAGAGGTTCAAATACCCGTCAAACAGGTCCAAGAAATCTCGGTCAGGTAGTAAAATTTGTAGTCCCCTGACACCTTTCTGTTTTATTCCTGGATGCGTTGCATTTGCGTTGAGTTGTTTACTATTGTAAGATGTTTCCCGGTATCACGAGTTATGAAATTTTTTCGCGTCGTCTTGGCTGCCAGAAATTTACCTCAACAATCCCTGCCTGCTTGGAGAGAAATGCAAACCAATAATTATACGTGATGCCTATAAAGCAATTCATTTGCTGCCTCAAGGAACGTTAAGCAATTTCTGCACGAACGGAATTCATGTGCGGGATTTTCACCCGTTGCTTCATGCCGGTTTTAACCGGCGCTTTCTGGACGGCCCTCAATTCCTGAAATGGAGGACCCCTTCTTTACATCTCCCGATTTTAATGTAAAAAAAGGACGTTAACTTTACATGAATTGCCTAAGATGTAAAATAAGACTCTTCTTTTTACATGGGCCGCTCCAAGAACAGAGCGAGGTAGCGGCCAAAAACATATAACTGGCTGCGTCCCATTTTCTCCCATTTTTTCAGGATGTTGAGTTTTTCGAAATCGCGGATCAATGAGCTGGCGGTTTGGTGGGTTACATTAAGCCTTTGAGCGACCTCTCCGGGGGTTACAATCGGCTTTCGATAAAGATGATTCAGGAGTAGGCGCGCATTTTTAGCCCTTTTACCCAAAGATAATGTCTCAATTTCGACCTCCTTTCGAAGGTCTAGAATAGCCTGAAAGGTTTGAGTTCCTTTGTGCCCCGTGTCCCGAACAGCCGTCAGCAGAAAACGCACCCACTGCCCAAGGTCATTTGATTCCCGAACGCGACTCAAGGCCTCATAGTAGGCGCTTTTGTGCTTCTCTATATGGGTCGACAAATAGAGGGTGGGTTTCTTGAGCAGCCCTTTGCTGACCAGGTACAGCGTGATCAACAAACGGCCTATGCGCCCGTTACCGTCAAGAAAGGGATGTATGGTCTCAAACTGGTAATGGGCAATGGCTATACGAATCAGATGGGGCACCTGGATATGATCGTTGTGCAGAAATTTTTCCAAATCGCTCATCAGCTCCGGCACTTCGGTATGATGAGGCGGAACAAATACGGCGTCCGACGGCCCGCTGCCGCCGATCCAGTTTTGGCTTTTCCGGAATTCCCCGGGCAGCTTACCTTCACCCCTTACGCCCTCAAGGAGAATCTTGTGGGTATCTCTCAGCAGGCGGTTTGAAAGTGGCAACTTATCCAAATCTTCGATGGCCTGACTCATAGCCTTGATGTAGTTCTGGACCTCCTGCCAGTCATCCCTTCGTTCAGGAGCCACCATTTCTTTCGGGCTCAGGGCTTCTTCGATTTCAGTCTGCGTGCCTTCGATGCGGCTGGACGTGTTTGCTTCCTTAACGACGTGCATCTGAATAAAAAGATCCACATCGGGAACAATCAGCGAAAAGGCATTCAGTTCCCCGATCGCTCGGGTCGCTTCCTCAAGCAGGGTGTTAATGCGAGGGTCTTCCCATGTCCATTCATGGTTCACGGGTGCAGGCGAAAAACTCCTATACTCATATTGCTGCATCCAGCGACCAGCCTTGAATTCCTTGAAGTTCATGTTGGTTCATTCTCCGTCGGCATATCCACTTTCGCGCTTACCTTGTCAGTTAAGATGTGATGCACGAGATCTTAGATAGGGGCACTCTGCTTCGAGGCCATCATTGCCGAACTTTTCGCGAAGATTAGCGTAAAATTCTGCTTGATACGCCGCTTCCAGAACGTCTATCACTGCTTCACCGTTGAATCAATTAATACACGAAACTAGCGCATCAAACGCTGACGAAAAAATCATCGCCGCTTGTTTAAGCAGAATGGAATCCTGCCACAAATTCTTCTCAATCATTTTTCCGTTCCACCTATAGGGTTCCTTTCAATCTAATTATGACTTACAGCAGGCTGCCAAAAATTCAACTCATCAATCCCTGGCTGCTGGGAGAGGGATGCAAACCAATCATTATCCGTGACGCCGACAAAGCCGTTCATATAGTATTTCCTGGAACGCTTGCCCGCCTCAGGCGTGGCTTGCTGACTCACCAAAAGCCAAACACAGCCTCGACGCGTTCTGCAATTTTATTTATTTGCAAATGGACGTCCCCCATTCACACATAAGTGACAATTCACGATTCAAGACCCAACTCATTTATTTCTTATGCCGTCACTGCCCTTGGTAGTAGAGACTGAAGATCTATAACCGGTTCCTCAGGCTTTTCAAACAACCGGCTCGCTGATAGAACTTCAATCCCAACGAGCTTCTCCCCTGCTGCAAAATCTAAGGCGATGTCATCGGTCAATCGCACAACCCGGCACTCATACTCTCCTTCTAACAGCCGTATATAAAGAGCATCTGCCTCTTTGTCATACGTGATTTTCATCTCTTGTCTCCTTCTTTAAAATAGAATGTATAAACCGTGATTACCACCAATCGATCTTTTTCCTCAACGACAACAGGGGCAACCTGTTGCATACCGAAATACCGGCCGTCCCAGTGCTGTTTGAATTCAAAATTAACTCGGTAAAGGACTCGCCCCTCCTTACCGGGCTCTCGCTCTCCAATACGAATAGCCTCTCGTACTGCCTCCTCGCTTGCCCCGCGCTCCTTCATCCGTTGACGGGCATGAGGAGTGAAAACAATAGGCTTCTGCTTTTTTGCTTCTGAGCTCATCGTTGCATCATCTACCGATTTATTGGGGGATGGGCGACGCCATGGTCGTCCCCCATGCTTCTGCTTGTCCCCTATGTGGCGCACAAATTTTGCTAGATCTCCAAGAGCTTTTCTCCTCATTTCCTCCCATGAAAATATGGGAATGAGTTCTGGATAACTTCTTAAAATCACGATAACATTTTGCCTTTGATTTTTCAAATAACCTTTCACAGTACTTGCGAGAGAGCTACTATGCCGAAGAATCTCTGCGTGGTACCAATTTCCTTGGCGCTTAGTAATTCAAAAAAAGTGGTTTATTAGAATCAGTTTTCAGGGAGGCTGGCCATAGATTGTGGTTCAATTACACTCATTTTTTCTAAAGGGAGTGTTTATCGAATGGGAATGTAAACAGCACACAAGGAAGGAAAATGCGCAATACAACTTTGCCAATTAGATTTGATCGCCTTGAGCCTTAAGCCCTGCGCCTTAGGCCATTCCTGATTCATTATCCGTGACGCCGACAAAGCCGTTCATTGAATATTGCCCGAAACGCTTGCTGACTCACCAAGAGCCAAACACAGCCTTACCTATTCATAAGTTGTTTTGGAACCAACGTATCATAGATCATTAGTGTTTGAAAGTCAGTTGAAGGATTTAGATCATCCCTCCATTTAACAGGGCTGTTTAGGTAGGGAGGTGTGCCTTAATCCGGGAAATTATCTCCTTTCGGGGCAATAAATCCCCAAAAAACTGTCTTTTAGCTGGTCGCTTCGAGACAGTACCGTCCAACGAACTTCACGAAAGGCCTTAAGCCACAAGATCATGGGTGCGTTTTACCCTTGAAACACAAAAGGTATTTCCCTATACTCTTCTTTAGAAGAAGCGAGTTATTATCATCAAAGACGGGCGTCTAAGGCCTTGCGAAATGGGCGTGAGGCCCGTAACAGGATGAAACGATTACTAGCCCAGGAAAATGAAAAAGGACAAGGGTGAGCAGGGGGGAAAGGCAGGTCATGCAGTAAGTTGCCCGGCTATATTGAATTCGATTAGTTCGTAAATGAAGATATAGGCTAAATCGTTCCGTGAACATTAAAAAACGTAGGGAAGTATGTAAAATGAAAGGAGGAAGGAGATCATGGAAACCGTAGCACTTATTATTTCAATTATTGCCTTGATTATTGCCATTGTGGCCTATTCCAGGGCAGGAGGGGTTGCTGATTTGAGGAAGCGGGTCGAGGCCCTCACCGATGCTGGTGAGAGCATTGTTTCTAAGGCCAGCGATTCCTTGCGGGACAAGACGGCCGATGTGCTGGGCAAGGTGGAGGACGCGGTGAGAGGAGAGGAGGAGGCGAAAGAAGAGCCGAAGACCTCACAGAAAAAGTAGGAAGGGAACATCCAGACGGTGCAGGGTAACGCACATTCAGCATGAAGAGGGGCCGGCGAATAGATGGAACAGCATTCCTGCACCAACACCATTCCCAGGCGGGGAGTGGACTGCAGTTTCATGCCCGCGATGATGAGAGTGCATTTATTGTGGCAGTAAGAACGATGCGGCCTTTTGTTATTGCTGAAATCTCTGGGATGACTCCTAAATATATGGCGGGAATTACGAAGGGCTTGGGTTAGCATTGCGGTCAGGCAAGGCCATGAAGAAAGTCATATTCTTATCATCATTCATACTTGTTTCTGCCTTATTCTGGCTTGCTTATCTGAGATACCCCTATCCCTATTTACAGAAGGGCTTTTCTACCTTTCTTGCGCTTACAATTCTCTATCTCGTATTCCCGATAGCCTTTGAGGAGATAGTTGCCAAGAGGATAAGGGAGCCTAAAACCAGGTATTCTTTCAGGAAGACCGTCTCAATCCTATACCTTGTTGTGTTTGTAGCAATCATAATCAGGATTTGGGTGGCAAACACCCAAACCCTCCTGGTCTCCTATGGCCTGGTCGGGGCGGGTATAGCAGTCGCCTTACAGGACTTTTTCAAGAACTTCGTAGGGGGTATTGTAATATTTGTGACCGGTATCTACCGCGTTGGAGACAGAATTGAGATTAACTCAAAATACGGCGACGTGATTGACATACACATCTTATACACCACACTCATGGAAATGAAGGAGTGGGTAGCGGGAGACCAGGCAACAGGCAGGCTGTCGATAGTCCCAAATGGAACGGTTTTATCCACCACCATAAACAACTATACCAAGGACAACAATTTCATATGGGATGAAATAGCGATTCCCATAACCTACGACAGCGACTGGAAAGAGGCGGTCACCAAGATTCTGGGTATCGTCAAGGAGGGAACAGCTGAAATAGCCGGTCAAGCACAAAAGGCAATATCAGGGCTTGGCCAAAAATATTATCTATTCGAAAGGACAGTCCAGCCTGAAATCTTTTTCACGCTTACGGATAATTGGATTACGTTCAATGTCAGATACATATCGGACGTGCGGGACAGAAGAACGCTCCGGCACAATTTGACTGAAACGATCCTTTCAGAAATTCAGAACTCCAAAAACATCAAGATTGCTTCTACAACCCTTGACATCACAGGCTTCCCGGAATTGACGGTTACGCAAGGCAAATAGAATCCGAACAAAGAACTCCTCACCCATGAGGGCAATAATAGTCTCTTTATGGGTTTCGAATAGCCGTGTAAAAAGCTTGTACGCCATAGTTCAAGATTATTCCTGCTTGTCAGGAAGCCGGGGGATAATTCACGATTCGAGAGTTTACCCGCAGTGCGTGTGGCGGGTTTGCCCAATCAGATCTTGTCACCTTGCGCTATTAGCTTCTATTCCTTCTTGCTTTGACCTCTTTATTATCTCTCCCCTTCTCCGTTTCTCCGATTCTCCGCTTCCTTTCACTTTGGCTATCAGCTTTGCTTGCCCCGTGGAATTTCCGCCAGAAGGCGGAAGCCCCTTCTGATATTAAACAGAGGTGCATATTCCACTGGGGAGCTTCCTTACGCCCTGCGCCTAGAACCATTCCTGTTTCATTATCCGTGATTCCGACAAAGCCCTTCATTTACTGCCTCAAGGAACGTTAAGCAATTTCTGTATCAGCGCCCCTTTCATCGAGTTACTTATATAATTATGCCCGTTATCATTTATTCTTCCCTGAAACGCTTAATGATCTAATAAAAGTCAAAAGGAGTCCCCTTCTCTTCAAGGATGTCTCCTCTCACTATTTATTACGGTAATCTGATCGTTCAGTGTCCAGAAGTCATACAGATACCCTAGGCCCACAATCCCGCCCGTTAGCACGTAAATAATCCCTGTAAACCACTTACCCATATACATTCGGTGAACGCCAAGCAATCCCAGGAACGTAAGCAAAATCCATGCGACTGTGTAATTGATGGGACCTGTACGGAACCTGAGATCCGCCTGCCGATCGAGTGAAGGAATGAGAAACAGGTCAATGAGCCACCCAATCCCGAGAAGTCCGAGAGTAAAAAAATAGATGGTCCCTGAGATCGGCTTGCCAAAATAGAAACGATGAGAGCCTGTAAAACCAAAGAGCCATAGAATGTAGCCCATAGACTTGAGGTGCGTATCGTTAGGGTACGCCATAAGGTGCCTCACTATTGAAGGGAACTATGTATGAAGATGACGAGGTCATAACCTTCAATAAGCTATCATTTATTACTACACGTCCTTTCATCTGTCGAGAGTTGATCCCATCCCCTCTTGCTCTTTCATTACCTTGATGATTTGAGTTATTCAACATAGCCTGCCCAGTTTACCCCGTAGGTATGGAATATCGTACTGGGGTTACATTGTCATTGATTTTATTTAACCGGGGTCAACAACGTCCCGAACTTCATCGATTTATGATAGATTGGCTTAAAGGCATTTCTTTCAGGAATGGCCATGCGATTTATTTCCACGATAGGAAAGGAATCCTCAATGGCATATCTGATAGTCTTTCCCATAAGCCCTAGCTTGGTCCTGATAAATGAAACATTTTAAATCCAAAATGAAGCAGTCTCAAAGTCTAAAAATAGCATTCCAGATTGCTTCATTTCTTCAGAATGACTGGGGCTTTTTGATATACCTCGCGCCTCTCCCTTTACCCACAAGTTCTAGTATTCCCAGCTGGACTAATCTTTGCGCGAGCCTTGTTGCCCTGAATCTTGGAATTCCCAGTACTTCTTGAATCTCCTGGTTTTTTATATAGCCTTGCTTACTTAAGATTATTTCAAGCGCCTCATATTCTTGGGGGATTTCCTTCTTATCCATCCTTACCCTCTGAGATGGTATGATGATACGGTACACTCTACCTCCTTTTCGTGGATGAATCAGACATCCTTTCTTGATCATCAGCTTAATCTCGCTTGCAGCTGTATAAATATCTACCCCACACACATTCTGATAATCTCTACTAGTGAACGAATTGCTGTGAGCTTTTCCAAAAATAAGCATTCGCCTTTGGTTTGGGTTGAGATGTAGCGATGAGAACTGTTTCAACCATTCCATATCATCCAGTGAGTACATGGGTTGGTTCTTTAGGGTTAAAGAAAATATAGAATCGGCCACTATTTGAAAATCTGGAGGGTATAATCCATTTTTCTCCATTTCTTCAAACATCCTTGGGATGCCTTCTCCTGTTTCCCGCATATGGCCCAATTCAGTCAGTACTCGAACGATGAGCGGATTTCTGCTTGCATGAATTCGCTCCCTTTTTAAAATCCTTTCTATTGTAACAGGCTCTGGCGGCAGGCCCGGACTTCGAACCTCAATCCTATCATCAAACATCCAAACCTCTATTGAAAGACCTTGGACACTGTAATCTCTATGGGCGATAGCATTTACAATGGCTTCCTGCCAGGCAAAGGATGGGTATTCAAATTGTTCGACGAAAAATAGGTCATGGCGGTACTGCCTCTCTTTTATGTGCGGAGAAATGGTCTTATAGGCCTCATCAATCAGTCGCATAAGGGGTAATTCAATTCTTACCCTCTTGATTATGTTCAGTTCCTTGCCCACCTTTCTTTCTATTCCTTCATATTTTACGAAATCGATTCCACAACGAGGATGCCATCTAAGAGGGTCTTTTCCGAAAAGAAGCAGTGCAGCTAATTTCAATTTTGGCCTCCCATCTTCGTAATCTAGCAAACGGTATCTATAGAGCAGATCTTCAGGTTTTTCGGAAAGGCCAATCCGATGTCCAAATTCGGAGATCAGTTCGATATCAATATCATTAAAGTTTGCAGTGGGCTCAAAATGGCTCTCGAAGAGGGCCTTTCTTTTGCCTTTCTTTAACATTTCAATCTGTTCCGCAGGAAATGGCATATTGGCATCACCGATGCGTAAGAGATAGCGGCCATCGGCCAATTGATATACTTCTGGGAGCCACTTCACTGTAAAGATCAAAAGGCTCTGTCCCGCATATGATACCTCTTGGATTTCTGGTTTCATGAATGGCCTGATCAGAATTCTTGGGGCTTCTTGTATTACTCTAATCTTATCATCGGGATAATCCATCCCTGAGATGCTTCCATCATCGTTGACTCCAAGCAGGAGAGTTCCGCCATCAGCATTGCCAAACGCACATAGTGTTTCTGCCACATCTTTGGCTACTTCCCTTGCCTTCCTCAATTTTCTCTTTCCCGTACGGATTTCATAGCAATTCTTTCGTTCGAGGAATTGGCCTTCAGATTGTCGAAGCAGCCGCTTGATATCCGAATGTCTCAGCATTTTCGTTAATCCCCGATCAATAATATCCAAGGAGTAAGAGTCTCCATTATTGAAAGGCCCCCGTGCTTATGGAGCTTAAAGAGAAAAGGCTCGCCAGAATGCAATGATTTGAACTGGCTCCTCCCGCCCGGTTCCCAGAAATTCACCTCATCGATCACTGGCTGCTGGGAGAGGAAGGCAAAGCAATCATTATCCATGATGCTGACAAAGCCTTTCATCTGCTGCCTTAAGGAACGTTAAATAATTTCTGTACGAATGTTCAGCTTCATATCGAAATTTACTTTTTTAGCAGCGTCCCACTTCACAATGCGTGGCATAGTTTACTCCCAGATCATTCACATGCGCGAATATTTGCGATTAAGGAGCTCACTCCCTCCCCTCTTGTTCTTCCATAGCCTTGAGGCATTGAGTTATTCAACATAGTCAACAACGTCCTCTAATTCATATGTGAATCGGAAAAAATCGTAATTTTCTATGCGCTTGCCCCTCCGTGAGCACTCTGTCGGGGATGGATCTGGACTTGAACCATTTTTTCCAGTTCATCATCAATTATCAGCGTCTGGCCTGGGCCGGAAAGCAGTTTGATATAGGATTGCAGATCATCAGGAAGGAAATCCTGGCTGAGGGCATTGATCGCTCGGTAATCTGCTCTAGAGGTTATGCGATGCACAATCCTTATACCGCATTGTGTCAAAACCTCCGCGCTGAGAGCTGATGGCTGCTGGCTTGCAACAACCAATGACAATCCCGGCTGCCGGCCTTCCTTGGCCCAACGGATAAGAATCTCTTTGGACAGAGTGCTGCTGCCGCTTGGACAGAAGTTGTGAGCTTCGTCAATGAATATCCATACTTTCTTAACATCTGTCGGAAGCCCCAACTCTTCCCGTCTGCGGGCAATCGTTCGCATCCGAAAGATGAAGTTGGCAAGCACAGCGACCACCAAATTCCGAAGCCCATAACGCCCTTGTGCAATAACGCTCAAATCCAGGACATTGACTGCATTTGGCAGCAAAATCTCCCATATTTCACGATACCGCGATTCCTCAAAAAGCTGCCAATCGTGAGCCATTTCTATTTTTCTCAAGATAGCTTCTTTTGTCTTGTCAAGACCACGCATCTTTTCAACTGTTGCTGAGATATCATCGAGAAGGAAGTCATGGCCCAATTTCTTGTAGCAAGTCCTTACCGCCTTGAACAGCATGCTCCCCTGTAATTCATTGATATCCAGATTGAACAGCTCGCACCACATCTCCGGTGAAAGGTCAGATGGATTCAGTCGTAATCCCTGGATTTTTGGCCCTCGCCTTTCCATTTCTTCAACTACATCCTCGCCACCGTAACGCTCTACAGGGTCTCCCGGCACCATCAGGTTCAAGCTGAATCCTTTGGCTTCCCTGTCAAATTCCCAGAGGCTATCTATTTCCTTGGCAACTTCATTAGGCTGGGTCATAGTCCAAAATATCCCTTGAGGGTCAATTACAAGGATTATATCCTCGCCTATATTTGCAAGCTCTTCGATTAGCACGCCCATGGTATAGGATTTTCCTGTCCCTGTCTTTCCGCACACCAATACTCGCTGGGATTTATCACAGGGAATCCTGAACATATCCCCATCATCAACGTCTTTTCCGATTAAAAGGTGCATAAGCTTCTACCTTTCACGTATCAATGTTTTCTTATAATGACAGGCACAATCGACTCCCAGGCAGAGATTCCGCCATGAACACCCCACTCTGCATGCTTCCACTTGCGGGTCAGAAATGGCGCTCTGAGCAATGTGAATGAATTGTTTCCGCATCTTACAGCTTTTGCATAGCTGCGGTTCAGGCTTCCTTTCACGTATCTAGGGTGTTTGGTGTCTTCTGAAAAGAGGTCATCTGCAATTTCTGTTCTTTCTTCAACCTGTTCACGCCACAAGATCCCGTGATCAGATGCGAGGCAGGCCAAAACCTTTCTGCCCTTTGTCGATAAACAATCGATCACTTTTTCCAGTCTTTCAATTATCCTGCTGATATTTTCTTTGATAAGCGGCCTGTCCGCATGATAATGAGCGAGCTTGTCAAGTCCCGGCGCAACAATCTGAACATACCCCCGCCAGATTTTAGCGCTCTTTATGATATCGATCCCTTCTTCAATCGAATTGATGCGATTGAGCTGTGAAGCGCCGAAAGTCGAGTGAAGATCAGCTGACAGCGGACTGCTGTCTTTATCAAAGAACGTAAGAGCGATCTGATCCCGGTAGCCTTCAGAGAAGAGGCGCTGTGATACAGATGGTTTTCCTATGACATCCCTAAAGCCGAAATCTGTGATCGAAACCCCCCTCACCAAGCAGGGCATTGCCTCAATATCTTCAGGCAGGTCGTAATAGGACAGGCCGTCAACAATGATTAGCGCAATGACATCCGAATCATCCTTCAATG
>Ga0307434_1001686_pt1 | contig 11543 bp, 15 predicted proteins | sample SalMarWE160220MG_FD_202156 | JGI IMG/M metagenome (GOLD analysis project Ga0307434, IMG submission 202156) | Salt marsh sediment microbial communities from the Plum Island Ecosystem LTER, Massachusetts, United States - WE1603-220 | ecosystem: Environmental > Aquatic > Marine > Intertidal zone >...
GGGGGCAATCAATGTAAATGAAATCCGCGCTTTTGAGGATATGAACCCTATCGGTCTCAAGGGTGATAAATATGTAATGCAGGGCCAATATACAACGCTGGAGAAAATCGGTGCAGAGCCGGAGGCCCCGCCCCCATTATTGGAAGCCCCAGCAGGACCCGAAGAAGAAGAACCTCCGGAGGAAACAAAGGCAGCATGGCGATTGGTCTTTTACAATGCCCTGGAACGGGTTGAAGATCGAAAGAAAAAACGGTTAGAAGATGCCCGAAAAAAGATAGCAAAAGAAAAATGGAATGCCTGGCTGGATAAATTCAAACAAGATCACAGTCAATATCTTATCAAGACATTACGCCCTGTATTTTTGGGATATGCAAAAGCAATAAATATGACTGATACGGGAGTACTGGAAGTTTACTTACAAGGACTCCCTGAAATAGATGAGGGAATTGAAACCGATTATTCCAAAGAGCAGCTTTGGGATATGGCTGACAACATACAGGATAAAATACACGAATTGAAGGAGATTGATTATGCCACTTCCTAAACCAAAAAAAAACGAAGAAAAAAATGAGACTTTTAACTGTGAATGTATTGAATGTGGTTATGAGATGGAATCCGAAGAACATTGTAAGGACTTAAAATGTCCGGAATGTGGGGGCACCATGCGCCGGGCTGATAGACCTGGCCCCGGAGAGGAAAGTAAAGACACGATTACCGGGCTGAAAGTCGTGAAAAATGCCAAAGAAAAGACTGCTGATATTTGGATTTATGAAGATATTGGTGCTGGTTGGTTTGGTGGTTTCAGCGCCAAGCAGTTTGCTGATGAAGTAAAGAAACTGGGCAAGGTTGATACAATGAATGTGTATATCAATTCGCCCGGTGGCGATGTCTTTGACGGAGTGGCTATTTACAATATTCTAAAACGCAACAGGGCAAAAGTCATTGTTGAAATAGATGCTCTTGCCGCCTCTATCGCTTCCGTTATTGCCATGGCAGGCGATGAAATCCGCATGGCCGAAAATGCTCTTATGATGATTCACAACCCTTGGGGCATGGTGATAGGTGATGTAAATGATTTTAAGAAGGCAATAGATGATCTCGACAAGGTAAAGGAAAGCTCTTTGGTGCCCGCCTATGTCTCACAGAGTGGCATGGATGAAAAGGAAATCGGCAAGCTCATGGATGATGAAACCTGGATGAATGCGGCAGAGGCGAAGGAAAAGGGTTTTATTGATGAGATTTCGAATGAAAAACAGATAGCCGCGCATATTGACCGCGAAAAATACAAGAATGCATTCAAGAAAATACCGGAGAATATAAAGACAGAGATTACACCGAAACCAGCAACGAATACACCGGACAATCCGGATGATTCGGGAAAACCCGATGCAAAGAAAACAGTGCCAAGGAAAACAGATTTAAATCATTGGCAAGAACGAATAAAGGAAAGATCAGCAATGCTAAGAGCTTAAATATAATTAGTACAGGGTTCAGCTAAGATTCGACGGGATCAAAGCTGAGGCGAGAACGAGAAAGGAAGTCGGTAAGGGCTTACCACCTTATTTGACTTCCTTTTTTGTTGCCCTAACTGTAATCGTACCCAGGGCCAGCCTTGGGATTGCGATACGGGGCCAGCCCCGTCAACCGTGAACCATCAATGTGTCTAGGAGGAAGTATTATGGCAGTTGATATAGATGCCTTAAAACAAAGGCTCATGGATATCGATGAGCAATCCCAGAATATCATCAAGGCTGCGCAAGCCGATGAGCGGGAAGAGCTCACCGATGAGGAAAACGACAAACTAGAGGCGCTTGATGTTGAATACAAAAACACCAAGAGACAGATCAAAAATATAGAGCGTGTGGAAGATCGTTTTGTGGAACTAAGCCAGGGTACCGGAAGGCAAACCGATCCTGATGCTGCCCTAAGAGATGGCGCAGATGCGCAGCTTGCACCGACCAGTGCATTACAAGCAGCACGAGTAAGCATTCTTGAGCCGCCCGAGATAAAGCGCAATTATGGCTTTAGATCTCTGGGTGACTTTGCCCGGTCCGTTAAGCTGGCTACTAGGGGTCAGATTGACCCGCGACTATTGCGAAGTGCAGTACCTGGCGCAACCACAACGTCAACCGAGGGCGTGGGCGCGGATGGTGGGTATCTAGTACCGCCTGATTACAGAACCAATATTCTTAAAGCCCTTGAGGGTGAGGATTCTCTATTGTCTCGCACGGATCAGTGGAAAACGTCAAGCAATACACTGATTATCCCGGCAGATGAAACTACGCCCTGGCAAACAACTGGCGGTATCCTGGCTTACTGGGAATCGGAAGCCGGCGTAAAATCGCAGTCTAAGATCGCTCTCAAGGAAAAGACGGTCAAACTCAATAAGTTGACTGCCCTTATTCCTGTTTCAGAGGAATTGCTTGAGGATGCGTCAAGCCTGGATTCTTATCTCGGCAAGAAGATTCCTGAAAAATTCGGGTTTGCCGTGAACCTGGCACTCGTCCAGGGTACGGGCGTGGGCGAACCGCAGGGAATTCTTAATTGCCCTTCGGTGGTAACCGTGAGCAAGGAATCAGGTCAATCGGCTGATACCATCGTATTTGAGAATATTGTAAATATGTGGAGCCGGATGTATGGCCCGTTGCGGAAAGATTCCGTATGGCTCATTAATCAGGACATAGAACCTCAACTATTTACAATGAGCTTTGAGGGGACGAGTTCATCTGTTCCGGCTTACATGCCTGCTAATGGCTTGAGTGGCAGTCCCTACGGTACCCTAATGGGCCGCCCGGTTATTCCTACACAGGCGTGCGAGACCCTTGGCGACGCAGGTGATATTATATTCTGTGCTTGGAATCAGTATCTAAGCGCCATGAGAACCACGGGAGTCAGAAGTGATGTGAGCATCCATCTGTGGTTCGACTATGACGTGGTTGCATATCGGTTTGTTATGCGGCTCGGCGGCCAATGCTGGTGGTCAAGCACCATAGATCCACGCGATGGAAGCAATACGCTCGGGGCTTTTATAACAATGGAAGCGCGGACGTAATAATACTTAACAATAATTGAGATCAGGGGTGGGGGCTAACTCCCCACCCCATTGAGGAGGACAAAACAATGAGTCAAAAAGGCTATGAAATAGGAACTCTTATTGGGACCATCGATCCTCAGAGCATTACCACAACTGAGGTGTTTACGGATGTCATCGATATGACGGATTTCGATCAGGTTACGTTTTACTTTCTGATCGGCGATTCCGGTGATGATGATATCGTAGCTCGCGTCGTGACCTGTGCTGTTGGCGGTGGTGACGTGGTTGCCTTTAAAACCGCTGATACACTCGCTGCTTCGCCAACGGCCAATGATAACGTGCAGATAATTATCAATGTAGCGGCTGAAGATCTGGCTGGTGGTACAGCAGGAACGGCAGACCGCTATGTCAAGGGCGGTATCGTATCGGCCTCGAATGCCACATTGGTGGCTGTTGCCGTAATCGGTTACATGGCGAAGCATGCTCCGGGTCATGCCGATGTGCCCGATCTGACCACGGTTCAAGAGATCGAGGATGATGCTGATTAACATCAATTGACAGTGGAGGTAATTTCGATGGCTAGAAGTAAGCGACAAGAAAAAATAAAACGGCCTATTGCCCCTCTCAGGGTCAGCGTAAAGTTTTTAGAGGATTCTGATCCTGGTCGCGGAAAGTCTATTTTCAAGAAAGGTTCCGTGAAAGAGCTTGTCATATCCAGCGCAAATCACTGGATCAGGCGTGGGAAGGCTGAACGGTACGTGGAAAAGCCTATGCGGGCTAAATCGGTTAGGCCGAAACCGGCTAAATCGGTTAGAAGCTGGAAGAAGGTTGCTGTGAAAGCCAAGTCCGTTGTGGAGGAAACTGTCGGCGAGGAAACCACCGATTACGAGACCGCGAAAGCTGAGCCTCTTGTTGAGGAGACTGTCAGCGAGGAAAGAACCGATGAGGATTCCGTCATTGAAGAAAAAAAAACGGAAGATGGCGAATCACTAGGGGAGATCCCCGACCTGATGGCTTAGTTTCCTATGTGGTGCCTTCACTGTGGAAAGATGGGGTCGCCGTTATCATAGGCGGCGGCCCTTCCGTAGCGCAAGATCAGCTTGATTTAGTCCGTGAGGCACAGAGGAAAGGCAGTATTCATATTATCGCTATCAATAACGCCTATCAAATCGCACCCTGGGCAGAGGTGCTTTATGCCTGCGATGGGATTTGGTGGGAATGGCATTACGAGGATACGGCTGATTTTCGGGGGCTTAGGATTACGCGCTCTCTCAGCGCAAAGAGGAATTTCCCTGATCTGATTTGGATTGAAGGCGAAGCCCATGATCAGGGATTATCCAACCGCCAGGATTCAATTGCCAATGGCAGAATCGGAGGCTATCAGGCAATAAATCTGGCGGTGAATTTTGGAGCCAGGCGAATTCTTTTAATTGGCTATGACATGCGGAATATCGGTGGTTTAAGTCATTGGCATGGAGAGCATCCAAACAAGCAGCGGCCTATTTGGAAAGACCGGATTGCACATTTTAAGAATATGCTGTCAGACCTGAAAGAACGAGGAATTGAGGTAATTAATTGTACACCAGGAAGCGCACTAGATGCGTTTCCCATAGGTAATTTGGAAAATGAGCTTGGATATTAAAATTTATCAGCGCGCATTTCAACGCCACGCTACTACATATATCAAGGCATTTATACAAGGCTTGCAGCGACATGGAATTGATGCTGCATGGAAGAATGACCAAGATTATTCGCCTTGTGATTTGGCTGTTATCTGGGGTCATCGACACCCCCATATAATCGCCGGGCAAAAAGAAAGCGGTAAGGATTACCTAGTTATGGAGCGGGGCTATTTTGGTGACCGCATGAAATATTGTTCGCTTGGCTATAACGGCTTGAATGGCAGGGCCGAATTTCACGCAGAAAACAGTTCCCCGGATAGATGGGAAAAACATGCGGTAGATATTGAACCCTGGAAAATCGATGGCAAATACATTCTACTTATGGGCCAGGTATCGGGTGACCAGAGTTTGCAGGGAATCAATATTCGCAACTGGTACCGGGAAGTAATTGAGAAGATCAGAAATTTAACGAATATGCCTGTTTTTTTTCGTCCACACCCGGTCGCAAGACGGCAAGAGATAAATTTAGATTGTGATCGTTATGAACGGGGGACCTTGGCAGAATCATTTCAAGATGCCTATCTCGCGATCACATTTAGTAGTAATTCAGGCGTAGATGCTGTGATAAATGGCATCCCTACTATTGCGATGGATCGTGGATCAATGACTTGGGATTATGGTATGGCCCGTCATGAAATTAGTTTAGAACGATATACGCCCAATAGAACGCAATGGCTATATGACCTTGCTTACAAACAATGGACCATCGATGAGATGGCTCGGGGTGAAGCCTGGGAACATTTAAGGCAGCGATATGAATAGTCCTCTTAATGGATTCAAACCTATCATTATTATTGCAGGTGGTCCTTCGCTTATTAGAGAGGACATTGAATATGCCGAAAAGCAGAATGTGGATATTCTGGGAATTAATGATGCCTATAGAATCTGCAACCGCCTGAATTATCTCTATGCCTGTGATCGGCGTTGGTGGAATTGGCACTGGACAAGAGTGAATGAAATAAAATGCAGAAAATTTGCCTTGGAAGATATGGAAGGCCGAGTCGGTATAGAACAGATGCAAAATGGGGGCATTTCAGGCTTGTCATTTGAGTGGCCGACATTAAGAACGGGTAAAAATAGTGGATATCAGGCAATCAATCTGGCGATTCTTTTGGGCTACAAGAAATTGATTTTACTTGGTTATGATATGCAGCAGGATAACGGAAAAGTGCATTGGTTCGGTGATCATGAAGGACCCCTTATCAATGCGGGCTGGCGCAAATATAGGGAATGGATTGAATTCTATAAGGGAATGATCAAAGAATTACCGGCAGATATTGAAATAATCAATGCCACACGCAAAACGGCATTGACTTGTTTTCCAAGAATGAAATTAAGAGAACTATTTTAAGGTGAAACAATTCCTGATCCAAATAACATCATAATCCCTGAGCATAAATTGGCTTTCATGTGCATCCCTAAGAATGCAAACACAAGCATTAAACGAGCACTGCTTAAAGCAATATATAATATTGATGAAATAGCAAACCCCCATGATCCAAAATATTTTATATACACAAATAAAGAATGGATTCATGCACAAAAAGCCTGGCTGATTATTGCGGTTAAAAGAGACCCCCTAGATAGATTAATAAGTTGTTGGCGTGAAAAGGTTATGAATACTCAAAAATTACATTCTGGGTTTAGGAAACACAAAGATATTCGTTGGAAGCAATCATGGAGTAAATTTGTTGAGGTAATAAAAAATATCCCCGATTATTTTTCAGACCAGCATTTCCGCTCACAATCATGGGATTTATATGTTCGTCATGAAGTTGTGCCAAATATGATGATTGCATTCGAAAATTTAGCAGATGGTTGGCATTTAGTGCAGAAAAGGGTGTTAGAACACTGCGAATTGAAATTGCCATTGCTCGATAAAGTAAACGAAACGCCAACAAATATAGCTTGGCCGGAAATAAATGAATATGACCGAAACCTAGTACATTCTCGCTATAGGTTGGATTATAGATTGCTTGGTTACTGAGAAATAAAAGAAGGTACTTATGGCATTGACTGGGGATCAAGTATTTAAAGAATTTTTAAACTATCGACCTAAAAAGGTTTTAGAAATTGGTGGTAAGTCGGATGGGCAGCACTTCCAAATCATGAAACGACAAGGGATTCATGTTCAAACAATAGACAGAATTCCACCTGCTGATATCGTTGCTGATTATATGGATATTGAGTTTGAACCGCAGGAAGCGATTTGGTGCAGCCATGTTCTTGAACATCAACGAAATCCGGGGTTATTTCTTGATAAGATTGTCAGGGAATTATCGGATGATGGCCTTTTAGCGATTACTGTTCCACCCGCCAGTCCGCAACTTAAGGGCGGTCATGTAACTATCTGGACTGAGGCTATTTTGATTTATCAACTTGTTCTTTCAGGTCTGGATTGTGTTAAGGCCAAGATATGGCGATATGGCTATAATATTAGTTGTCTCTTAAAGAAAAGGCCGATTCAGCTTGGGCCGCTTACATATAGCAAGGCGGATCTTGAAACAATCCGAAGATATATACCGGAAAAAATATAATGCTTTATACAGATAATCACGAAGGATACACGGATTATAATATCGATCAAACTGCTTGGCGGGATCCGAAACCGGGTCTATCCGCAATGTTACGACTCGCCAATGAAGAGGAATGGATCAAGCCCGCCGTTGAATCGATTATAGATTGGCATGATGAAATAATATGTACGTTGCAATGCTCTAAAGATAACACTGAAAGCATTTTAAGATCATTCAATAGCCCAAAGATAAAGATATATCATTATCCTTTTAAATCATGGCCCAATGGCCCCGGACACGACAAGCAGATTAAAAATTCTGTTCATAATAATGCCTATTTTTACAATTGGAGCCTATCGCTTACGACGCGACAATGGGTTTCAAAATGGGATGGTGATATGGTGGCCCATGATTGGCTTGGCAGCAGGATTCACGCAATAATTAATGAGGATAAATATTACTTGATTTATCTCTGCGGTATTAACATTGTGCATGATCTCATCCATAAAAGTGCAACGCAGCCGATTATTGCAGAAGTGGAACCACGCTTTTTTCTGATAAAGCCCACGATTTATTATACCACTGGAGACGCTAGTGAGGAATTGCGTTATCCGCCGGAGATGCGAACAAAAGCAAATATTTATTACGTCACGGGAAACAATACTCAAAAATTGCATCGTAATCCAAAGGGACGCTCACAATGGATTGAAGAACCAAGCTATTTGCATTTCAAATGGGCTAAAAATTATGCATCAGCACATATGGCTTGGCCTGAAAATTGGGAACAAATGCCAAGATTTGTAAAGCTAAATGAGCGAGCAAATCCCGGTGAAAAATACAATGGCCCGATACCGAAACCGCTTAAAGGGATTATGGGATGAAGGCACTTGATCAAATATATAATGATTGGTATTTCAAGCAAAGATTTTCTTTGAAATGGCGTGTCCCCATCGTGTGTTCAGCCATTATAGACATCCTTTCGCCCAAAAGCATCATTGATGTGGGTTGCGCGACAGGTCAGCTAATAAATGAATTTCAGAAAAGGGGGATTATTGCATTTGGCATAGAGGGGAGCAAAACGGCCCTCCCCTATGTCGAACCGGAAGCCTTAATAATTGTGCATGATTTGAGGGAACCATGGCCCCATAAAATGCCGAGTGCATTTGATTTAGCCATGTCCCTTGAGGTTGCCGAACATATCGAACCCGAATATAGCGCAGAATACATCACTACATTAACAACATTATCTGATCGTATTCTGATAAGCGCAGCGCCTCCGGGACAAAGAGGAACCTACCATGTAAATTGCCAAACAAAAGAATACTGGATTAAAACCTTTGAGCTTAAAGGATATCTAAATAAGCCTGACATCGAAAATCAATTTAGAGCAAAATGGGAACCTTGGGCCAATGTTAATGGGATTAATAGCTATTACCGCAACCTTTTGTATTTTGAGAGGGGTTTATGATCAGACGTTGGAAATGGATTACAAAATTAGTGCATGAAAATGGCTGGACAGCTGGCGCGGAACTTGGTGTGCTAAAAGGGAAAAGCCTCTTTTATATATTAAATCACTGCCCTAATTTGTCTATGATAGGCATAGACACTTGGGATTTCCAGCCAGAGAAAGGCCCCGATTATCATTATAATCGAAAACATTTTCCACATAGAACGAACTGGAATTATGTAAAAAAAGGGAGTGCAAAGTACCCAGGCCGATTATGGCTATTAAAAATGCTCAGTGTAAAAGCTGCCAAATATGTGAAAGATGGTTGTCTCGATTTCGTTTTTATCGACGCGGATCACTCAACACAAGGCATCAAGGAAGATATCCTCGCCTGGAAACCGAAATTGAAAAAAACAGGCTTTCTTTGTGGGCATGATGCGGGAAAGAAAAGCGTGAAAATCGCGCTGGATATACTGGTTCCCGGCTGGAAATATTGGGGACCGCAATATGATAACTGTTGGAGTGAGAGGGAAATCGTATGAAAACAATAGCATTTATCACAGGCATATGCCTCATGGCGTTTTTACTGCCGGTGTTGGCATTTAGCGCACCATTTCTAATCTGTAACCCCAACCCAGGAGCAGAGAAAATCATCTTGGAAATCAATGGTCTTGAAATGCCTCAGTTTGCAGCAGAGACAGACGGTTCATTGAAATATGATCTTGCTGGAATTGCTGAAGGCGCTTTCACTGTACGTGCAAAGGCAGAGTTTGGTGTATGGGGGTGGTCAGAGTACAGTGCCCCTTTCGACTTCACAAAACCGAGCATCCAGGCACCAATGGGCCTCCGTGTTTCTTCGGAGTGATAAGGAAATAGTATGGCAATTGTCTATCGAGGTCGAGAATGGTATGGAAACACTTCTTCAGACACGGCAACCGTAGCAAAACCTACTGGAACGGTTGATGGTGATTTACTCATAGCGTTTGTATTAGCTGAAGATGTTTCTACCCTTACTGCCGATACTGGTACATGGACAGAGTTTGCTGTATCCGTGGGTGCTAATAGCTTTGAAACTGCTGCGTTCTGGAGGATTGCCGATAGCGAACCAAGTGAATGGGTATTTAGTTCTACCCAGAGTGCCGATGACTTAGAAGTTTGTGTCATGGTATTTTATAACACCTCAGGTGTTGGTACTTGGGCGAAAGAAGATGAAGATTATGAATTTGTAGACCAAGTACATCCTCAAGGAACAGTAACTATTGATGTAACTTCTGGCGAACTCCTCGTCTGTGGCATGGGCTGTGATGATAACTGGTTGCTCGACCCAGACCCTGCTGACCAAGGTATGACGAGAACCTTTTACGCTGGTGTATCTGGTGAAGGCGGAGAATTTACCACTTCTGGTATTTCAATGGGAGTATTCTATCAACTGGATGCATCTGGTTCAACTTCAAAAAATTGGGGATTCCCCGACACCAGTACTGAAGAAGGTGATTGTAAGGCGGGTGTATTCTCGTGGACATCGGTAACCGCTTATAAGCTTGAAGGTATAAGCAAGGATAAAAATGGAGATGCATTGGGGAGTTGTCTTTGTTTTCTTTGCAAGGATAATGGAGATAATACAGCTACCTATGTGGATTATGTTTTGAGTAATGCGTCAACTGGTGCGTATAGTTTTACTGGTATTAGCGATGATGATGCTCAGTATTTTGTAATATCGTGGAAGGATGACACGCCTCATATATTTGATGTTACCGACCACGTTCTTCAACCTGTGGAGGAATAATGGCAGTTGAGATTTATGATTCAGATACAGGCACAGTAGTTGCTGGCGATACAATATCTGGCTCTGCTCTTGATATTGGAGGTGCCAATAGGTTTCTTATCGCCTTTGTTATGTTTAATAATAATTATGTAGAGCCGATAGTTCAGTCAATTACGATAGATGGTAATAGCCTCACGAAAAGAGGGGATGTCCAACTTACTGATGATTCAAGGGTTGAGATTTGGTCTTATTCAAATCCTGCCACAGGAACGGGAGTGAGCTGGTCAGTTGTTTTCGACCCAGCAATTCCGTCGCGTTATGGAGGAGGAGCGTATGTAGCCTGTTTAACTGGCGTTGATATAGCGGGCACTCCTTATGGCACATTTGCGGAGTCATCGGGGAATGGCACAGCACCTTATGAGCTTACTGTAAATGGTGCGACAGACGATATGTATTTTGGTGCTATGGCTATGGAGGCAACTTGGGAGCTTTCTATTTACAGTGGTAATCCTGCGACCAAATTATGGAATTATACTGATAGTAGGCAAAGCAGTGGTATTGTAGCCAATCGTTCTCCATCTGCGACAAGTTTTATATTTCAGATAGATGGAGACCCCGACCATTGGGCTTTTGGTGGAATTGCCATTAAGCCACTAGGGATAACTTATAAACTGGAGGGAATATCAAAGGATAAAAATGGAGATGTTCTTGTTAGCTGTAAGTGTTATTTATTTAAGGATAATCAAGATGATACCCTTACTTATAAAGACTATGCCCTGAGTGATGCAGGGTCAGGGGCTTATTCATTTACAGGCATATCTGACGATGATGCTCAGTATATCGTTGTGGTATGGAAGGATAATACTCCCCATGTTTTTGACACAACTGACCATGTACTTCAGCCGGTGGAAGAATAATGGCAGATAACGACCTATATCTTAGATCTGATGCTGATAAGGGTGAAAGTAACCCAGATAATGATCTACGTTTGCGTTCTGATGATGATAAAATTGGAACAAAAATTTCACTTAGCACAATTACCGGAACAGGATCAGCGCCCAATACATCACTTTCGCTTGGTGCAGTACAGCTTGCAATG
>Ga0307434_1001687_pt1 | contig 11540 bp, 8 predicted proteins | sample SalMarWE160220MG_FD_202156 | JGI IMG/M metagenome (GOLD analysis project Ga0307434, IMG submission 202156) | Salt marsh sediment microbial communities from the Plum Island Ecosystem LTER, Massachusetts, United States - WE1603-220 | ecosystem: Environmental > Aquatic > Marine > Intertidal zone >...
GCACAGGTCGTCCGCAGCCAAGAGCAGAGTCAGACGTTCCAAGCGTTCGGCGAGAAAAGCCCGACGCACGACTAAGCGGCGGTAGAACGGGTTTGGATGAGATTGTCTATGTATGGGGCCGGTCGGCCCTTGCGCGATCGGCGAGCGTAATCGATGATCTCCGAGAGAGTGAGTGATTAAGGAGCAACGGCACGTGAATGAGAATCGGGTACTCAGGATCGGCATTCCCAAGGGGAGTCTGACAGACTCCACGGTGGATCTTTTCAGCCGGGCCGGCTTTGCCCTGAACGTTTCGCGGCGCGGCTATTATCCGTCGATCGACGATCCGGAACTGGAGTGCATCATGTTCCGGGCCCAGGAGATGAGCCGATACGTCGAGGACGGGGTGCTGGATGCCGGTCTTACCGGCTACGATTGGATCCGCGAGAATGGCAGCGACGTGCACCAGGTGTGCGAGTTGTCGTACTCGAAAGCCACAAGCCGGCCCGCTCGTTGGGTGCTGGCAGTCCCGATCGAATCAAAGGCCCAAGCGATTGAAGACCTCGACGGCGGCGTCGTGGCTACGGAGTTGGTAAACGTCACGCGTCAGTATTTCGAGGAAAGAGGGCTCAATGTCAAAACGGAATTCAGTTGGGGGACGACGGAGGTCAAGGCCCGGCTGGTTGACGGGATCGTCGAGTTGACGGAGACCGGTTCGTCGCTGCTGGCGAACAACCTGAGGATCATCGACGAAATCCTGAGCTCGACCCCGCGGTTCATTGCCAACCGGCAGGCCTACGATGATCCGTGGAAACGGGAGAAGATCGAGTCGCTGGCAGTCCTGCTTCGCGGCGCGAGCGAGGCGCGGGCCAAGGTCGGGTTGAAGTTGAACGTCGCCAGACGCAATTTGAAAAAGGTGCTCAAGATACTCCCGGCGGAGTTGTCACCGACGATCTCATCCCTGGCCGACGAGCATTTTGTGGCCGTCGAGGTGATCCTCGAAGCCGTTGTGGAACGGAAGATTGTGCCCGAGCTCCAGAGGGCGGGCGCATCCGGAATCATCGTGTATCCGCTCAACAAGGTTATTCCCTGACGAGCTGAGATCATGCGGGTTCTGTCAGCCGGTTGTGTTGTCGTGGTCTCGCTGGCGGTGGCGTTGGCCGCCGGCTGTTCCGGGTCGGGTTCTCCCTCCCCGGTTGAGTTAGCCTCCGCCGACGCCCATCTGTTTGCCCCGCTGCCGATCCCGGCTGATTTCGACCGCGCGCGGGCGAGGTTGCGGCTGGCTGAGATCCCCGATGATCCGCCGGCGCCGGTGGCCGGCGATTCACGGGCGGCGACGGAGCTTCCCCAGGCCGCAGTCCGGCACCTGGCCGAGGCGCGACGCCTTTTCGCCGAGCACCGTTACACCGAAACCATCCTGGAACTCGAGAAGGTCCTGAGTTACGACCCCAATTGTCAGGAGGGCCACCGGATGATGGCGGTCGCACGCCTCCTGTCCGGCAATGACAACCGGGCCAGGTTATCGGCCCAGCGGGCCCTGGCGATCAAGCCGGACGATCTGACCTGCCATTACGTTCTGGGGCGGCTCGCGGACAAGGCCGGTCAGCCCGACAAGGCGCTCCGCGCATACCGGATCGCCCTGAAATGCAAGTCCACCGAAGAGGAAGCCGGCTACCGGGTTCTCACGCATTACCGTCTGGGTGTGCTTCTGGAGCAGGAAAGTTACCACGCAGCGGCCATTGCGCAGTTCGCCGCCTTTGAATCCGGGCTCCAGTCTTCGGGGAAGAAGGTGGAGGAGAATCCGGAGCTGGCGAGCATCGCGCGAATCCATCGGGGCTCAGCGGCCATTCGCGTCGCGCGGTCGCACGGGCTGCTGGGGAACTACCGGGCGGCGGCCGAGGCCCTGAAAATCGCCACTGCTCACTCGCCGAAAGACTTCGACCTTCGCGTCGAATACGTTCGCATGCTCGTGCGAGCCAAGCGGATCGCCGAGGCCGCCGCCGAGGCCGCCCGCTTCGTTTCGGACAGCCATGGGAGCCGCGAGGCAGTCACACTCCTGCTTGCGGTACACCGCTTCGCGGGCAGGCCGGAGGCCGGGGCGGCGGCGATGAAGGAGATCATTGCCCAACAGCCGGACAACATCGACCTCTGGTTGCTTTACGCCGACGCCCTGTTGGCGGCGCATCAGTCCGCCGAGGCGGTTCAGACCCTGAACAACCTGGTGGTCAAGCACCCTGCCGCCTCGGAGGTGCGCTGGAAGCTGATCGGGCTGCATCGGTCGCGGGAAGACTGGCGGGCGTGGTTGAGGGCATTAACAGAGGCGTTGGTGGTTGAACCGGCCGAGTACATCCGCGCCGCCCAGGAAACAGATCGTGCCCCGGCGGCCGTGTCGGCCCGGATCGTGGATGAGAAGCTGGATCAACGCGGTGACAAGAGGGAATTGATACCGGCGGCGGCCACCGATGCCTCGGCAGCGGCGTTGGATTATCTGCTCGGGCGGCTGTGCGATCGGCTCGACCGGGTGGACGACGCGCGTCGGTTCTTCGAGCAATCGGTGCGGCGGAGTCCCGACTTCCTGCCGGGCACGATCGGCGTGGCGGAGTTGTACATTCAGCGCTGCCAGTGGGATGACGCGATCCGGGTAATCGAAACGGCGGGCAAGCAGCGTGATGAGCCATCGCATCAATTGCAGCGGCTTCTCGGGCAGTGCTACGACGGGCTCGACGACGTGGAGCAGGCAGTGGCCCACTACGAGCGGGCGATCCAGATCCACCGCGCGGACGCGCGTTCGATGCTGCTGCTTGGTGAGCTCTACGAGCGCCAGGGCGAGCCACGGAAAGCCCGGCAGCAGTACCAGGCGGCCATCGCCGCGAACCCCGACAACGTGCTGGCCCGTGAGGCGTACATCCGCAGTCTCCTGTACGCACGAGACGAGTCCACCCGTGCGGTGGGCCGCGTGTCCCTGGAGTTCGCGGAAATGCAGCGACGCGCACCCAACGACCCGGCCACGGGGCGGTGCTCGGCCCTGCTGACTTTCGTGCAGGATTCGGATCGTGATGCCTATTGCAGAAGGTTGAAAGGGCTGATCCGGGCCCATCCCGATGATCTGCGATCGCGCGTGGAACTCGCTACGACCCTGATGGCGTTTCGTGACTACGAGGAGGCGCGCCTGGAACTCACCGAGATCCTTGCCCGAGACCCGCGGTCGCCGCGAGCGGGGGAGCTGATGGCGATCGTGCTCACTAAGTTGCTGGATTTCGAGCAGGCTGCCGAGCAATTCCAGCGATTATTGACGCTGTACCCCAACCGGGGGGAGTGGGTTCGCAACTTTGCCGAGCTCCACCTGATTGATCAGGACTACGATGCCGCCGTCGGACTGTGGAAACGGTTCCTGTCGCTCCAGAAGCGAGCCGGACTTCAAGGCACCGCCTACCGGGGCCGGCTGATGGAGGCCTGCCGCCTGGCGGGGCGATTCGACGAGGCCCGGCAAATTGCCGAGGGGTGGCTGGAGGAGACCGATTCGAATGATCTGGCCCGCAACGGGGCGCGATGGTTCCTGCTGGCTGCGGACCAGGCCGAGCAGGACTATGATCGATACCTTGAGCGGTGCCGCCAGTGGTTAAGAGCGGTCCCCAATGACCGCGAAATCCGCGGTTGGCTGCTCGGGGTGAGCATGGAGGCTCCGCTCGGGGTGATCGGCCGATTCGAGGGACGGGGTGGACTGATCGGAGCCGGACGCTTTGACGAGGCGCTCCTCCAGGTGCTCGAGTGGCTGGCGGAAACGCCGGAGGACGCCACGGTGATCAGGTGGCAGATGGAGGTGCTCCAGTCGGCCAGGCGTTACGATGAAGCCATCGAGCTGTCTCGGAGCCTGTTGGCAACGGTGACCCAGCCGGAGGAACGGTTCGTCCGGCTCTATGTCCTGCAGATGACGTACGCCCGGGCGAGGCGCTATGACGAAGCTATTGCAACGGCGAAAGAGGCGATCGCGACCGCCCACGAACTGGTTTCCCAGATCGATTCAACCCGGGGGGCTGGATTCGAAGAGGCCGTCTTCAGCCACCGTCGCGGGATCGGCAGCCTGTTGACCCAGGCCGGACGGTTCGATCAGGCCATCGCTCACTTGAACAAGATGATCGAGGAAACGGGCGACGAGCAGCACAAGGCCGACCTGTTACGGGCGGTGGCGTACGTTTATCAGCGTCAAGGGCGCATGGCCCTGGCGGAAGAGCGTCTGCGCGAATCGTATGAGCTTGCTCCGACGGACATCGGGCTGAACAACGATCTGGGCTACACGCTGGCGGACATGGGCAAGGAACTGGAGGAGGCGGAGCGGATGATCCGGCTGGCGGTTGGAGAAGCCCCCCGGGAGCCGGCCTATCTGGATAGCCTTGGCTGGGTGTTGTACAAGAGAGGCAGACTGGACGAGGCCAGGACCTGGCTGACCCGGGCGGCGTCGCAGCAAGGGGGCAAGGATCCGGTTATCTTCGATCACCTCGGGGATGTAGAGTGGCGGCTGGGCGAGACGGTGAAAGCCGTCCAAACCTGGCGGCGGTCGCTGGAGAACTACGAGCGCCGATGGGCGGACGGGGAAACGGAGACGAACCAGGAGTTCGTCACGCGAATCAGCGGCAAACTGAAAGCGGCAACGAGCGGCGAAACGCCCGCGGTGGCGCCGGTCGTTGGGGAATAAACGACGAGTGACGATGGATCTGCCGAGACGGCGCCGATGGGGCGGTAGAGGAGATCGCTGATGGCAGGCCATTCCCATTGGGCGCGGATCAAGCGGAAGAAGGGCGTGACCGACGCTCGTCGGGGGCGTTTGTGGAGCAAGCTGGCGAGAGTCATCATTGTTGCCGCCCGTAGCGGCGGCGGTGATCCCAACCAGAACCTCTCTCTGCGCTATGCCATCGACAAGGCCAAGCAGGCCAACATGCCCAAGGATACGATCGCCGGCGCGATTAAGAAGGGGGCCGGCGGGGCGGAGGGCGCTCAGTACACGACGATCTACTACGAGGGGTACGGTGCGGGCGGCGTTGCCGTCTTGTGCGAAGTGCTGACCGACAACCGCAATCGCACCGCACCGGAGATCACGAAGATCTTCGAGCGACATCGGGGCAACGTCGGGGCCCCGGGGTGCGTGCAGTGGATGTTCTCGTCCAAAGGGCAGATCACCGTGCCGCGCGACTCCGCCGATGAAGATACGATCGCCGAGATCGCACTGGAAGCCGGCGCCGAGGATTACCAGGAATTGGAGGATGTGTGGGAAATCACCTGCGAGCCCTCCGCATTTGAACCGCTGCGGGAGGCCCTGGCCGCCGCGGAGATTGAGCCGCTTTCGGCGGAGCTGTCGATGGTCCCCTCCAGCACGGTCACCGTCGATGCCGGCAAGGGCAAGAAGGTGCTTAACCTCGTCGAGGCCCTCGAGGAACACGACGACGTCCAGAACGTCTATGCCAACTTCGAGATCCCGGACGAGGTGATGGCGAGGCTGGAAGACTGACTTCTGTTCTTTGTCTCGCTTGCTCGATCGTGTCGTACTCCTGGCACGATGGTCATCGTTGTCCACGCTCCCCGCACCGTTCCCGGCTGTTTTCGATCAAAAGAAGTGCCAGGAACTCGATGTTGCCCTTCTGGCCGGCGATCGGGCTTTCGATGAGTTGATCCACCACTGCGCCGGCCGCGGCGATCCGCTCGCGGATCAGATCCAGCGTCTGGCGGGCAAGGTCGGGTTCCAGGACGCCGCGGCGAAGGCGGTTGGGCTCGGCTTCGTAATGAGGTTTGATGAGCGTGATGATCCGACCGCCGGGCTTGAGCAGCTTGATCGCGTTGGGCAGGATGCGGTGCTGGGGCGTCCAGGCGACGTCGATGGTGACCAGATCGATCGGCTCAGGGAGCATGGCATGCATGGCATTGGTACGTTCCATTACCACGACGCGGGGGTCGGTGCGCAGGGTGTAGGCCAGGACGCCGTAGCCCGTGTCGATCGCGTAGACGCGTCCGGCCCCCCGCCGCAGGAGGCAATCGACGAACCCGCCGACGTTGCTGCCCAGATCCGCGCAGACCAATCGCGCCGGCTCGATCCCAAAGGCGTTTAGAGCGGCGGCCAGCTTGACCCCGCCCCGACTGACGTACGGACGCTCGGGGGACTCAGGCACCACCTTGTCTCCGGTCTCGTCGGGCTGGATGCTCACGATGAATTGCATGGCAGGCCGCCCAGCCCCGTTTTCGGTCGGCCAGTTTCTCCGGGGTGGCACGGGTCCGCCGCGCATGATTCTCCCGGAGCCGGCACCGCCGGCGGTCAACGGGACACGTCGGCCAACTCGAGCCTGGGTTTCCACGGACCCGTGGACCGTCCGCTGAAGCTGCTTCATCAACGCGTTGACCGATACCACCCACGTCCGGGGCACCCGGCGGCAACAGGGTATAGTGCAGTCTTCGGCAACGGTGACAACGGTATGCGCCACCGCGACGTTCGTCAATCCGGAGGGGCGACTTGACGACCTAAACTGTCACGCACCCGGCGTCATCCGTACGTTCGTGGACGTCTTGAGATTTGCCAGGCTGGCGGCGAGAATGTCTCGGCGCGAGTGTGCGTAGGCGCTGTGGCTGTAACAGGAAAGAAAGGCGCGGTATGTCGGTAAGACTGATGATCTGGATGGGCTTGCTGTCAGGGGCGAATTGCTGCTGGGGCGCGGTCGGCGGCGCGGAGGCTATTGACGTTGGCGATCGCAAGCAGCTTTTCATAGACCACCGCTTCATCGAGACCAGCCGGGGGATCGAGCTGACGGTCAATCCGCCGGTGAAGAAGGAGATTGTCCTCCGCCCCGACGAGACCGAGGCCGACGGCATGTTCTGGATCTCCGCCGTGGTGGAAGTGGACGGCGAGTACCTGATGTACTACGGCACGAGGCGTTCGGGGAGGTCGTCAGAGAAGGACCCCCGGCCCACGATCCTGCGTCTGGCCCGAAGCAAGGACGGCCTGCACTGGGAGCGGGCTCGCGTTGGGCTTTTCGACATCGGCCGGGGGGTCAACAACAACATCGTCACGGTGGGTGCCTGGGCAACCGTCTTTCTCGATCCGAACGAGACCGAGGGCTATCGATTCTGGATGCTCGGCCACGTCAGGGAGAACAAGTACTGGCCCGAGAGCCAGGGGGCCCAGCGCAGCTACCCCCGCGGTGAAAGAAGGCCGGGCGCCCTCTATTTGTGTCGCTCCAAGGATGGCATCCACTGGTTCCGGGTTCGGGATCCGGTCTTCCCGTTTACCGGCGACACTCGGAACCAGGGTCTGTTCGACCCGCGGATCAACAAGTACGTCTGCTATCTCCGATCGCGGCCGGGCGGGCATGGAAGCCGGGCCGTCGCCCGCGGCGAGAGTGCGCACCTCGTCGGCCCGTGGCCCTTCAAGCCCGATCCGAACCGCGACAAGAGACGGCCGGAGCAATACGGCTGGTTGATGACCGAACTACCCATCGTGATGGCCAAGGACGAGTCCGATCCGCCGTCCCTCGGGATCTACACACCCAACGTGCACATCTACCCGTGGTCCGAGGATGTGTACCTGGCCTTTCCGGGGGCGTACCGGTTGCGGGATGGTATTGCGAGTTACGGCCGGGATGAGCGCGGCAAGCCCGCCAACGAGGGTCCGCTCCAGCCAGCATTGGCCGTGAGTCGCGACGGGGTGTCCTGGCGACGCTTCCGCACGCCGTACGTGGGGCTGGGACGCATCGGGGAGATCGACAGCGGCACGATCTACATGGGTGTGGGTATGGTCCGCCAGGGCCAGGAGATCTGGCAGTACTTGAGCGTGTCGCCGCATACTCATCACGGCTTCGGGATATCGCTGCCGGGAATGGACGGCGGTATTCTGCGGACGGTGCAGCGTCTGGACGGTTTCGTGTCGGCCGACGCGGGGCCGGCTGGTGGCGATATGACCACGCCTCCGATCGTGTTCGCAGGCAATCGGCTGCAACTCAACGTGGACTGCAGCGCGATCGGCGAGGTATGGGTCGAGATTCAGGACGCCCGGGGCAAACCGCTCCCCGGTTACTCGATGGAGGAGGCGGTGAGCGTGGACCTCAACGGCGTGGCCCAGGAGGTGTGGTGGAAGCAGGGGCCCGATGTCGGCCCGCTGGCGGGCAGGCCGATCCGGCTGCGGTTGCGGATGCGCTCGGCGAAGCTGTATGCGTTCCAGTTCACGAAAGTGTCACCGGACGCGGAATAACCCTTGGCAACTGTGACCGTGGGAAGAAGGTGCCGCTCATGAACGTCCGCTAACCGCCGTAGCGGCGCGCGAGGCGTCTACTAACCCTTCGTTTGGCCCGCCCGTGCCGAGCGGTGCCGGCTTGCGACCGCGGGTAAGGGCCGAGCCTATTGCGATGGTCCCCCCTTCACCGCACGGATGACGGAGTTCATCCACTCGTCCCGGCGAAGGAACCTTACATCCGCAAACCCACCCGCCATGAGGTCCTCTCGATACTCATCGAACGTGTAGGTCCCGCCCCCCTCGGTGGCGGTCAGCATGTTCACCGCGAACATCGCCCCGGCAGCGGGGCGCGTCCGGGATGCGTCCATCACGAGATCCCGAAGCAGGAGCACCCCGTCGGCGGTGAGGGCCCGGCGTATCTTGACGAACAGCGCCTCGTTCTGCTCCCGTGAGTTCTGATGACCGATCGCGCTGACCCACGCGAAGTCCGCCCCGCCCGGCAGGTCATCCACGTAGAAATCGCCCGGCACGAGCGTGACCCGTTCGCTCAAACCGGCCTCGGTGATACGCGCCCGGGCCAGCGGGATAACCGCCGGCAGATCAAACAGCGTCGCGGTCGCGCCGGGTACCGCCCGAAGGAACTCGATCGTCCAAGTACCCGAAGCCCCTCCAACGTCAAGCAGCCGGCGAAAAGCCAGCGGCCGAAGCTCGTCGATCAGATGCTCAGCCGCCGGTCGGGACACATTGTGCATTGCTCCGATGAACGCAGCCTGGTCGGCTGCTTCGCCCCTGATGCTCGCCGGGCCCTCGGGGCGTTTGCCCGTCCGGACCGTCTGGGCAAGCTGGACCCACCGGCGAAGACAGTTGCCCTGATGCCGCACCATCGGCAGGACGCTTCGCGAGCCCGACTCCGTCAGGGTTTCAGCGACCTCCGGCGGGACGCTGTACTCGTCATCCTGCTTGGCCAGAAGCTCCATGGCCACCAGCGCATCCAGCAGTATGGTCGTTGCCCGCCGATCGGTGCCGAGTTCAGCCGCCAGGGACGAGGCCGTCGTCCACCCGTCGCCCAGGACGCTGAAAACGTCCAGATCCACCGCCGCAGCCAGCATACACGCCCGCTGATAGGCCCTTGCCGTCTCCAACACTTCCTCTGGGGTCCATTGTCTGGCCATCTGTACACCTACCGCGCCGCGTACCGTTTCTCCACCTTACCAGATCGTACGTAAGGACGACACCGGTTGCGGCAACCTTCTGGTGGCACCGGTTGCCATAACTCGTCGACTTCGGCGGGTGGCACATGCTACGAGCGGGTGGCCGAGTCTCCAAGCGCGAAATGCTACGTGGGCGAGCAGAATGTAAAGCTGGCGATGGATGCTTGTCCGCCCGATGCGGAGTCCTGATCGCGCGGCATCACCACGGGTCTGCTTCGCGGAATTCCGTTTCGCAGACCCGTGCCACCCAGGTCCGGGGCACCCGGCGAATCGTCCGGAGTCAGAATGTGGCGGGCGTGCCGCCGCGGGCACGGTTCGGCGGGCGTCGTTGCCGATGCAGCCAATCCAGCCACTCTTTCATGCCCCGGCCGGTTTTGTTCGACAGTTCAATGAGCGGAGCTCGTGTGTTGATCCGCGACAGGTCGTCGCGCACCCGGCGAACTTCGAACTCGAGCACGCCGATCAGGTCCACCTTGGTCAGCAGAATGGCGTCGGCGACCTGGAACAGGATGGGGTACTTGGCCACCTTGTCGTCGCCCTCGGGCACGCTGAGCAGCACCACCCTGAGGTGCTCGCCCAGGTCGAAAGCGGCGGGACACACCATGTTGCCCACGTTTTCGACGAACAGGAAGGTGATGCGATCGAGCGCCAGGGTGTTCAAGCCTTGAGCTACCTGGGCGGGCGACAGGTGGCACCCCTTGCCGGTGTTGATCTGCGTGGTCTGGACGGCGAGGTGGCCCAGTCGCTCGGCATCGCGGGTGGTCTGGAGGTCGCCGACCAAGACGGCACACGGGTTGTCCGGACCGAGGGCGGGTATGGTGTTTTCCAGCAGGGCGGTCTTGCCGCTGCCGGGGGCGCTCATCAGGTTGATCGCGACCAGCCGGGCCTCATCCATGCGCCGGCGGTTCGCCTCGGCAACCGCCCCGCTGGCTTTCAGGACGTTTTCGACGACGTTGATCTTCATGACAGCGATGCCTCTTCGTCCGCCTGGCAGGTCACGCTTGTCAAGATGATGTCGTTGCCGGCGACGATGCGAACGTCGGCCTGGCTGCACCGCGGGCAGGCGAAGCTGATCTCGACCTCGGGCTCAAACCTGCACCCGCACACGTTGCACGAGGCAACTGCCTTAACCTGGCTGATGCTGAGCTTAGCCCCGTGGGCCATTGTCCCCTCGCTGGCGAGCGTGAACGCCAGCTCCAGCGCCTCGGGCACGACTTGCCGCATGAGACCGATGTGCACCTCGATCTGCTCGATGCGGGTGGCGCCGTGCTGTTCGGCCGCCTCGACGGCGCGCTCGACGATATCGGTTGCGATCGGCATCTCATGCACGGTTGGCACCTTGGTCCCGGGGCCGCTGCCGCTCGGGAGTCAACAGATCCGCGGCAATTCCTCGCCGTACGGGCGCTGCACGATGCGGCGTCCTCCCGCCCGAGTCACGAGCTCCACCAACGGCGGATCCCCCTCCACGATTCGTCCGATGACAGCGGCATGGGTGCCCAACTGGTGGCTTCGACACGTCTCCAACACGGGTTCGGCATCCCAGGCCGGGGCGACAATGACGCACTTGCCTTCATTGGCGATGGTCAACGGATCAAGTCCAAGCAGCTCAGCCGTGTGCCGGGCAATGCTCGATATCGGAACCGCCTCCTCCCCGACCTCGACGCTGAAACCCGTATCCTCAGCCAGGTCGGCCAGGACGCCGGCCAGGCCCCCGCGGGTCGGGTCGCGGAGGAACTTGAGATCAGCCCCCCGATCAAAGAGGGCACCGATCAGATCACCCAACGGCGCCACGTCGCTTCGCAACTCCGTGTCGAACGTCAACCCCTCGCGCAGCGACATCACGGCCAGGCCGTGCTCGGCGATGCGACCGGTCAGAATGACAACGTCGCCGGGTACGATCCGCCCAGCGGCGAGCCGGGCGTCATCCCGCATCTCGCCGATGCCGGCGGTCGTGATGGTCGTGCCGCCGCCTCCGCGATGCTCGACGACCTTGGTGTCGCCGGTGGCGATGACCACGCCGGCCTCGGCGGCGGCGGCGGCGATGGAGTCGATGATGCGGTCGAGCACGGACATCGAGAGCCCCTCTTCGATCACCAGCGCGAGGCTGAGGACCTTAGGCGTGGCGCCCATAACCGCCAGGT